>Ga0137418_10003711_pt1 | contig 14045 bp, 10 predicted proteins | sample CZODoug3_1_2_16f_FD_122242 | JGI IMG/M metagenome (GOLD analysis project Ga0137418, IMG submission 122242) | Vadose zone soil fungal communities from Angelo Coast Range Reserve, California, USA - CZODoug3_1_2_16fungal (Hybrid Assembly) | ecosystem: Environmental > Terrestrial > Soil > Vadose...
GCAGTCATAGCCGACATAGGCGGTCGCCTGGCCTTGGGCAGCCAGCGCGTCGAGGCCCTCGAAATCGGAACATTGATGAATGAAGCCGCGATTTTGCAGGATATTCAGAAAATCTGATTTAAAGGCAGTCATTGCGGGCCACTCGGAGACATCGTTGTTTTGCGATATTTGCGTGTTTTACGATATTTGCAGCAAATTGACGGAGACTTGGGCCGGCGGGCTGCCGCAAAAACGCGCGCTGTGGCATTATAAGATGTCCCCGTTTGGCACAAGCGCGTGGAACTCAAAACCGGATCCAGACGTTCGGGCAGGACGGCAGGAAGGCATAACCTCCATGATGCTGACGACGATCGGGCTGATGAGCGGCACCTCGCTCGATGGGGTCGACGTCGCATTGATCGAGACCGACGGCAAGCGGATCCAGGCCTTCGGCCCATCCGGCTACCGGCCCTACACCGAACGCGAGCGCGGCGTGCTGCGCCAGGCGCTGGCCGAGGCGGTCGATCTGCTCGGGCGCGAGGCCCGGCCGGGCGTGCTGTCAGAGGCCGAGCGCGTGGTCACGCTGGCGCATGCCGAGGCGGTGTCCTCGTTCCGCGCGCAGAACCGCATCGCGAGCGAGGATATCGACATCGTCGGCTTCCACGGCCAGACCGTGCTGCACCGGCCGGACCGGCGGCTCACGGTCCAGATCGGCGATGCCGCAACGCTCGCCAAGACCATCCATATTCCCGTGATGTACGATTTTCGCGCCGCCGACGTCGCGGCCGGCGGGCAGGGCGCGCCGTTCGTTCCGGTCTACCATCGGGCGCTGGCGCAATCGCTGCAGCGCGAAGGGCCGATCGTCGTGGTCAATATCGGCGGCGTTTCCAACATCACCTATATCGACGGCAACGACGCCCTGATCGCCTGCGACACCGGGCCCGGCAACGCGTTGCTGGACGATTTCATGTTCCGCACCATCGGCCAGCGCTTTGACGGCGAGGGCCGTTTGGCCGCGCAAGGCGTGGCCGACGAAGCATGGGTCGCTCGCGCGCTTGCGCTGCCGTTTTTCTCAGGCCCGCCGCCGAAATCGCTCGACCGCAACGATTTCGGGAGGCTCGATCTCGGCGAGATGGCCCCCGCCGATGGCGCGGCGACGCTGACGGCGTTTACGGCGGCCGCGATCGCCCGGATCGTGCCGTTGCTGCCGAAGACGCCCAAGAGCTGGATCGTGGCCGGCGGCGGCGCCCGCAACCACACCATGATACGAATGCTGCGCGAGCGGCTCCAGCCCTACCACCGCTACGTGGACAGCGCTTTCTGGCAATGGAACGATGTGTGGCTGAGCGACGGCTTTCGCGGGTTTGACATCCGTGAAGACTGCCGGGGCATTCAGGCGCCGGTGCTGGCGTTGCAGGGGGTAGCAGTGCCGACCTTGGGCTTTCCGCTTGAGTCGGTGGTGGTAGTGGTGTAAGTGCAAGCCCATGAGCTGATAGTTTGATCGGTGGCGCCATTGACAGTCGCGAAAAACGTGACGGATTGCGACACGATGACCACAGTGCTCGCGGGGACGATCGAGACGGTGACCACATTGGTGGTGCTGCCACCGCCGCCGCAACCTGCGAGCGTGAAAAACGCGGCCGCGCTGAGGCTCAACAAGAGTGAAGAGTAAGATTTGCCAGACTTCGTGAACACGAGAACCCCCAAAATACTTTTCCAATCACTCTGAACTCTAGGTTTGTAAGTACAAACCTTGAAACCCTGTTCAGAGACTGGAAAAGCTTTTTAGCTAAATTCGGCCCGCAGGCCGTTACCGCGAAAACCTAAAAATCGCTGCGTCAGAACGACCTGCTGACGGTGAAACGGAAAGTCGTTTTGGGCTCGAAATAATTCAAGCTGCCCGGATTCTGAAACGTCGGTCGAAGCTGCAGCTTTACCTGCTCTCTTTGCTCCTGGGTCAGGGCCGCGAGAAACGATCCGATCGGAATGTTGGCGGGGCAGGTTACTAAACGATCGTTGACCGTCGCCGGCTCGCAAATCTGGCTTGCTTCCATAAAGGGCTGTTGGGACACGATCTCTTGGTGAAGCCGGTGCACGTTATAGGCGTAATAGATTCGAAATGGCGCCTGCACAATCGGCAATCGCACCACGAACTCGATTCCCGCGGAACCACGCAGACGGAAATTGGTGCCCGATTGAATCGGCAATTCGCTGCCAATCTTGGCCGACGGGAACTGGCAAGCAAGGTTAAGCGGCTGAACCTGGCACTGGTTTCCGGTCGTAATTAACGCCGAAGGATCCAGCTTCAAGCCATTGCGGTTGAGGACACCAGCTGTGCCGCCGTCAAAGAACAGCCCGGCCTGCACGGGTCCGGCGATTGGGATGCGGTATTCGACGGTGCCAAAGCTTTGCACGTCAGCGCCCGGCAGAGTCGCCGAGTACACCAACACGGGAACCTGGAAGAACCGCTGCACGCCCGAGTCGGTGTAAAAGACGGTTTGCCTGGTCTGTGTGGGGATAAACGTAACCGGGGAGATCGAGCGTATATCGTAACCGCGCAAATCGTTCTCGCCGCCAAGATAGAAGCGGTTGAAGGGCGGAATTTCCCTGCCGCCGAAACTGGTGATATAGGCGACCTGCCCGCGCAGAGCTAGCACGTTGCGGCGCTTGCCGATGGGCTTGAATTTTTTCGCTTCGAGAACGTTGGTAATGGTGTTGACGTTGCCACCGATGGGTCCGCCGGTGAAAGAAAGCGAATAAAACAGAGACTTGCCCTTGGAAGGCTCTTGCGGATTGTCCACGGAGTTGTAGCTGGCAGTGCCGGTGACGGTGCTGGAGATGATGCCATTGAGGGCACTGGGTCCGGCAACGCTGCGATACTGAATCGATTGGAAGAGTAGTCTCGAGGCGTCGTTGAACGCGGTGATACTGGTGCGGGTCAGGCCGTAGGTAAGGCCAAGGCGAAGGAAAGAATAGCGCTTGACCGGATAGCTGGCAAAAGAAGTGAAGCCGGTGCTGTTCTGATTGTAATTCTGAACGAACTGCGGATTGATGCTGACCGACTGGCCGAGAAGCAGAGCTTCCTGACGGGCCTGGTCAAAACTATAACGGCTGGAGAAGACCGTAAAGCCGGTGGAGATCGGGCGATCGAAAAGATAGGGTTCGGTAAAGCCGAACTGAAAGGTCCGCTGGTAGCTGCCGAACTGCGCGGAAAAAGTAAGTGTTTCGCCGAGACCGAGAAAATTGTTGGTCTGGTAGGTGAGGCCGATGAAACCGCCGGCCAGGCCGCTGACGCCGCCCTGCAATCCGATGGACTGCTTGCCTTTTTCGTGGACTTTCAGATTCAGGTCTACGGTGCCTTCCTTGGTATTGCGCTTGATTTCGACGGCTTTGTCTTCCTCGATGCGGTCGAAATAATCGAGCTGGTTCAAACGCAGAATACTGATTTCCCAGCGCCGTTTGTCGAACAATTGGCCTTCGTCGAGCAGCAGTTCGCGGCGAATGACTTTGTCGCGAGTGGTGGTATTGCCACTGAAGTCGATGCGACGCACGTAATATTGTTTCTGCTCATCGAACTTCAGAGTAAGGTCGATGATCTTAGTGTCGTCGTGGATATCGAAATCCGGCTCGGGAGTGAAATCGATGAAGCCGTACTGGCCGTAAATGCTGGTGTAATCCTTCATGGCCTTGCGCAACTTTGCCACGTTAAAGATTTCGCCCTGCCTTACCGGAAAAGCGCCCTTCAGCGCTTCCTTTTTCAAAGACAAATCCTTGTCCGGATCAGAGCTGACAATTTTCAGCGTGCCCATGCGGAACTGCGGGCCTTCTTCAATCGGGATGGTGATGTTTACGGCTTTTCCATTCGACTTGCCCAGGACCGGCACCGGCATGCCAAGCTTGTTGTTGCGGGTATCGAGATTTTCCAGAATCGGTTCTTTTACCAGCACGTGGAAGTAGCCGTTGTCCTGATAAAGGCCGCGGACTCCCACTTCCAGATCTTCGTTCAATTTATCGCGGTCGTAAGTCTTGGAAAGTACGTTGATTTCGGTAATGTACAGGGGAATCTGGTACGGGCGATCGTGCTTCATCGCTCGGATCAGCTTGCGGTCGCTGAACGCGTGGTTACCGGTGAACTTAATTTTTCCGACCTTGACCTTGGGACCTTCTTCGACCTTGAAGATCAAAATGACCGCGTTGCTGGAGGCGATGCGCTCGTAGGTCGGAGTGACCTTGGCAAACTGGCGGCCGTGTTCGCCCAGCAACTCTTTCATCACCACTTCGGCTTTTTTGATTTTGGTGGGGTCGAACTGGCTTTCGACAGTGAGGCCGACTTTGCGTTCCTTGAAGCGATCCAGAATGTCCGATTCGGAGATGGAATGAATGTTATCGTAGCGGATGCGCCGGATGATCGGCCGTTCCTTCACTTCAAAAATAATAATTTTAGCGTTGGCGCGGTCGGAAGAGTCCTCGACCCGCATCTTTATGTCCTCGAAAAACTGGGTGTTCCAGAGCGCTTGGAAATCCCGCCGCAGAGTTTCTTCATTGTAAGCATCGTTCTCGCGGCTGAAGATGCGAGCCTTCAGAGTGTCATTGCGAACGCGCCGATTGCCGATGAAATCGATTCGCTGGATAACGGCGGCGGTTTGCGGCGCTTCCTGAGGAGCCGCGGAGTGAGCGGCGTGATTTTCGCGAATCACCGTTTCACCAGTGAGCAAATCCAAAGACGAGGAAATCAGATAGGTTCCCGCAGGGTGTGAGTCTTGCGCGGACGACGAAGTGCCCGAACGGGCTCCATCTTCCGCGGCGAGTGGCTGGGCGCCGGCTAGACCATACACCATGGCCGCGACGCTCAAACCGATGACCGGGAAAATCCCGAACGGAGAACAGACTTTTCTATAAGCGGCCGTTGATTGAATCAAGGCCGCGCCCCCAAACCCAAGTTGATTATCTCCCGCCGAACCCGCTCGTCGACTGCCTGGCAGTCACTCGCGTATGAACCGCTCGCGGTTTGCGTAAAAAAACCGCTTGCGGTCACACCCGAAATGACCGAAAGAGGTCACTCGTGTAATGGGCCAGCTGTGCGCACCACTCCGACCCAGTCGAAGCTATGCGTGTTGGTGTCTGATTCCTTAGTGAATGACCGGGGTTGCCTCAACCACCGGTCGGAATGCAAGGGCTTCCCCCGCGACATAGATCTGCAGAGTCGCTGGCCGTTGAATTCCTCCCTGAATCAGCGCTTCGGAGAGCGGGTCTTCCACGTATTTCTGAAGGGCCCTGCGCAACGGACGAGCCCCATAGCTGCGGTCCGCGCATGTTTTCTCCAAAATCCACTGACTTGCTTCTGGTGACAACACAACCTGCACCTGCCGGTGAATCAGTGTGTCATTAAGCTGACCCACGAGCAGATCGATAATGCGCAACAACTCCTCATCACCGAGCGGATTGAAGATGATTACTTCGTCCAACCGGTTTAAAAACTCCGGATTGAAGGCTCGCTTTACTTCGTTCATTACCATTTCTTCCATGGACTTTACACCCTTTTCATCGGTGCCGCCCTGGAAGCCCATCCCGGTGCCCTTCTGCAAATGCCGCGCACCAAGATTTGAAGTCATGATAATGATCGTGTTTCGGAAGTCCACCGTGTTGCCCAAGCCATCCGATAACTGTCCGTCTTCGAAGACTTGAAGCAGGATGTTGAAAACGTCTGGATGAGCCTTCTCGATTTCGTCCAAGAGGATAACTGAATATGGCGTCCGGCGCACGCGTTCCGTGAGCTGGCCACCTTCTTCATAGCCGACGTAGCCCGGAGGCGCGCCGATCAGTTTGGAAACCGAGTGTTTTTCCATGAATTCTGACATATCGAAACGGACCAGCGATTTTTCCGAGCCGAACAAAAATTCCGCGAGGCGGCGAGCCACTTCGGTTTTGCCGACACCGGTTGGCCCCAGGAAAACAAACGAGCCAACGGGACGCGCGGGCGATTTCAAGCCAGCGCGGCTGCGACGAATGGCGCGAGCAAGTGCGGTGATGGCTTTGTCCTGGCTGATGACGCGCTTGTGCAATTCCGGCTCGATGCGCAGAAGTTTTTGCTGTTCGTCTTCTTTAATGGAGGTGACGGCAACGCCGGTCCAGCGGGAAACCACTTCTTCGATGTCTTCACGAGTGACCACGCCGGTGGTGGCGTCGTCAAGTTTGTAGCGTTCGCGCAGTCCGCGCAGCGATTCCTTTTCCTTGCGCTCTTCTTCGGAATAGAAGCGCGCTTTTTCAAATTCGTGCGCGGCGATCGCGCTTTCCATGCGGTGAGTGATGAACTTCACGCGCTTCTGCACTTCGCTGACTTCTTCCGGCACGGTGGCCTGGCGCAGTTTCACGCGGGCGCCGGCTTCGTCAATCAGATCGATGGCTTTATCCGGAAGGAAACGGTCCGGGATGTACCGATTGGAAAGATAAACCGCGTAGTGCAGCGCTTCTTCGGTGTAGCTGACCGCGTGAAATTTTTCGTAGCGCTCGCGGACTCCGTTAAGAACGAGGATGGCTTCTTCTTCGTTAGGAGCGGGAACTTTAACGGATTGGAAACGGCGTTCCAGCGAACGATCTTTTTCCACCGACTTGCGGTATTCGCCTGGCGTGGTGGCGCCGATGCACTGAATTTCGCCGCGGGAAAGCGCGGGCTTCAAAATATTCGCAGCGTCCAGGGAACCTTCCGCCGAGCCTGCGCCCACCAGTGTGTGCAGTTCGTCGATGAAGATGATGGAGTTCTGGCTCTCCATCAATTCTTTCATGATGGTTTTGAGACGTTCTTCAAACTGTCCGCGGTACTTGGTGCCAGCGACGATCAGCGAAAGATCCAGAGAGAGGATGCGCTTGTCGGCGAGGAACGGAGGCACATCGCCGTCGGAAATGCGCTGGGCCAGACCTTCAACGATGGCGGTCTTACCCACGCCGGGTTCGCCGATGAGCACTGGATTATTTTTGGTGCGGCGGCAAAGAATCTGAATGACCCGATCCACTTCGGCTTCGCGGCCGACCAGCGGATCCAGCGAACCTTCGGTAGCGGCGAGAGTAAGATCACGGCTGAATTCCGCCAAGAGTGAGGTTTCTTTTGGACGGGACGCAGCCGGCTTTTCTCCAGAGGTCCGCGCCAACTCTTCGCGCAGAGTGGTGAGGCGAAGTCCTCGTTCCATCAGAATTTCCGCGCCAAAGCATTTTTCTTCGCGCAGGATGCCTAACAGCAGATGTTCGGTGGCAACGTGCTTTACGCCCAGCCGCTCTGCTTCTTCCGCGGCCATGTTCAAAATGCGTTTGCATTCCGCACTGAGTGGAACTTCGACCGAGGTGGAGATACGCTCGCGAATGGTGATGCGCGCCTCGATCTCCTTGCGGATGGACTCGATGGAGCCCTGTTGCCGCAGAAAACGGTTGGCCAGGGCTTTATCCTCGCGCATCAGGCCGAGTAAGAGGTGCTCGGTCTCGATGTACGGGCTACCGTACTGGCTGGCTTCATACCGCGCAAAAAAGATGACGCGCCGCGCTTTTTCCGTGTAGCGTTCGAACACGTTAGCTCGATTCTCCCTGTGGGTCCCCGCTCGCCAGAATTCTTCCGGTCTGAGATCCGGTTAAATCCTTGCGAGTCTGCAGAACGCCGTGTTCCAGTCCCAAGATTCGGTCACATCGCGCGGCCAGTGCCAGGTTGTGCGTCGCGATCAACGACGTTAGCCCGTGCGCCCGGTGCAACCGTTCCAATAACTCGAATACGGCCCAAGCATTCCGCTCGTCCAAGTCTCCGGTAGGTTCATCTGCCAGCAGCACGCGCGGCCTGGTGACGAGGGCCCGGGCAATCGCCACGCGCTGCTGTTCCCCACCAGAAAGCTCTCCTGCGAGGTGGACGGCGCGGTCGGCCAAGTCCACTTCCGCGAGTCCGGCGCGGGCCTTTTCCAGGCTCCGCAAAATAGACTCGCCCCGCAGCAGCAGCGGCATCGCTACATTTTCTTCTGCCGTAAAATCCGGCAGCAACTGATGCCTCTGCCACAGAAACCCGACGGCGCAATTGCGAAAATTAGACAGCGCCGCTTCATTATTTGTTTCAATGTGCTTCGATTCGAAGTATATAGCACCGCTTGTTGGCGTGTCTAGAGTTGCCAGCAGATGCAGGAGCGTGCTTTTGCCCGCGCCGGACGGTGCAACGATCGCTACCATCTCGCCTTGGCGTAATTGCAGATTCACCTGTTGAAAAACGTTTATGCTGCGCTCTCCCGCGCCATAAATCTTTCCCAAACCGCGGCCTTCGAGCACAATTTTCGGCGCGGAGTTCGCGGCATGAGCGTGGTCTGCGGTGATGGCTGCCGAGTTGGCGGATTGTTCGCTCATTGCGGGCTGGCTTTAGCGCGTCCTTCTATCGAATTAGATGCAATATCTCGCCGCGGGTCTGTTGTCGGGGTCCTGCGGGTCAAATTGACCGGAAACGTTTCCACTTTTGTCCAACTGCTGGGATACGGAAAAGCCCGCCGAAATGACCCGTTTTGGTAACCTGATAACATTCTAAGAATCAATGACTTGTGCCGGCCCAATCTGGCATCTAGTCCAGGTTCTAGAAATCCAGGCCTCGCAAGCAATTCCAGAAAACTTAAAGTGCAAGTGAGGGGCCAAATGACCGGATTGGGAAAAGTAGGTAAGTCATTCAAAACGCAGGATTTCCACTGGAAGAAGCTTTGCCGCCGCACGGGCCGGAACCAAAGTAGCGAGAAGCGAAATTCCCATGGCAACAAGTGAAATCCACACTCCGTCCAGAGCATTGGGGTGAAACGGTACATAAGGGACTGCGTAGACTTGGGGATCCAGCGGGATCAATTGATACTTTCCGGCGACCCATGCGAAGGAGTAGCCGAGGATCAAGCCCAGGATGGTGCCAGACGCCCCGATGAGAAATCCCTGCAACAGAAAAACATTTCGCAGTTGGCGCGACAGTCCACCCATGGAGCGCAGCACCGCAATATCTTTGGCGCGGTCGGTGACGGTCATGGAAAGAACCACAAGAATGTTTAAGCCTGCAACCAGCGTGATCAGTCCGATAAAAATTGCGGTGACCAGGCGCTCCAATCGCAGCGCGCGGAAAAGCGCGCTCTGTTCCTCCATCCAGGTTGCCGCGACGAATCCGGTGCCGGCTTGCTGTTCGATTTGGTGCGCGATGCGCGGCGCAGTGTCCGGATTTTGCAGGCGAAATTCGAGCACGTTCACGACGTCGGCGGCGCCGGCCAGAGCTTGCGCGGCATCCATCCGCAAAAAGCACCAGTTCGCGTCGTAATCATAGAATCCCGAATCAAAAATTCCGGTTACACGGAATCGCCGGGTGCGTGGCAGCAGACCGAACGGCGTAAGGCGGCCTTGCGGGCTGGTGATGGTGACGTAATCACCGGGTGTGATTTTCCATTCGCCGGCAAGTTGTTTGCCGACGATCACTGAATCGATTCCGTCGGCGTCTTGCTGAAAATTGAGTTTGCCGGAGGACAACTTCCGTAAGGCTTCGTCGGCCGCTTCCTCGCGAGCCGGATCGATGCCTTTGGTCACCACACCGCGCGATTCGCCGCCGAAGGTCAGCAGCACGGTTTGATAAACCGCCGGAGTTACGCTGCGCACGCCATCAATTTTCGAAAGTTTGCTGGCTAGAGAATCGTAATCGCGGATACCGCCGGAGCCTGGGCGGGTCAGCGAGATGTGCGCGGTCACTCCCAGCAAACGATCCTGCAGGGTCTCGCGAAATCCGGTGTTCATGGCCAATGCGATGACCAGCGTCGCCACTCCGGCGGTCACACCTAGAACGCTGAATGCGGTCACCAGCCGCAATACCGCGGGACGATGGGGCGAGCGCAGATAGCGGCGGGCGATGAACCATTCGAATCGCATCAGTCGAATTCCACTTAAAAGGCGCGCGGCTATGCGCCGTGCCCCTTAGATCCCGATTCCGATTCATTTTTAGCTTCGGTCCCAGCGCTTACAGCCGCCTCGGGACGCAGTTGCGGAAAAAGAATCACATCGCGAATGGAATGGGAATCGGTGAGTAACATGGCCAGACGATCGATGCCGATGCCTTCGCCGGCGGTCGGCGGCAATCCATGGCACAGCGCACGAATGTAATCGACGTCCAACTGTTTCGGAACTTCGTCGCCGCCTTGAGCCATCTGCGCCAGGAAGCGGCGTTCCTGCTCGGCGGGATCATTCAATTCCGAAAAGCCATTGGCGATTTCCATGCCGGCGATATAAATCTCGAATCGTTCGGCCAAAGACGGGTCTTCCGGTTTTTGTTTAGAGAGCGGAGAAATGTCGGTCGGAAAATCGTAGAGGATAGTTGGCTGGATCAACTTATCCTCGGCCATGGTTTCAAAAAGCAAACCGGTCCATTCGCCGTCGGTCAATACGCCTTTGGCCGCGGCGTATGGCGCGCCGGCAGGCTTGGCCCAGGCGTTGTATCGCTCGGTCGCCGCTTTTGCGCCGCCAGGGGACGCCAACTCCTGCGATGTCGGAGCGCTGCCGGCGCCTTCTGGCCAATACTTGCAAACCGCTTCACGCATCGACAAACGTTGAACATTTTCGAAATCCAGGTCGACATCGCCGTACTTCACTACGGTCGATCCGGTTATTCTCGTCGCCAACTGCGCCAACAACTGCTCGTTCATTTTCATCAGATCCTGGTAGTTGCTGTACGCTTCGTAAAACTCCAGCATCGTGAATTCCGGATTGTGCTGAGTGGAAATTCCTTCGTTGCGAAAATTGCGATTGATCTCGTACACCCGGTCCAACCCGCCCACCACCAGACGCTTCAGGTAAAGCTCCGGTGCAATGCGCAGATATAAATCGATGTCCAAAGTATTGTGATGAGTCACGAACGGCCGAGCGGCGGCACCGCCGGCGATCGGATGCATCATCGGTGTCTCTACTTCTATATAGCCGCGGTCGTCGAAGAACCTCCGCAGCTCATGCACGATTTTTGCCCGGGTCAGAAAGACTCGGCGGGAGTTCTCGTTGGCGATCAAATCGACGTAACGCTGGCGGTAGCGCAATTCCACGTCGGTCAATCCGTGCCACTTTTCCGGAAGCGGCAGCAGCGCCTTGGACAGCAGCGTGATTTCCGTAACCCACAACGAGAGTTCGCCGCTCTTGGTGCGGAACAGGTGGCCGCGTGCTCCGATTTGGTCGCCCAGATCCAGCAAATGAAAAAGCTCAAATCCTTTTTCACCAACCACATCTTTTCGGACGTAAATCTGCAGCCGCCCTCCGCCGCCCTGAATGTGGGCAAAGCCGGCTTTTCCCATCAATCGATAGGAGACGATGCGGCCGGCAATGGCCGCTTCCACTTTATTGGACTCAAGTTCCGGCGCGGTCGCTTGCGCGTACTTGGCCGCCAATTCCGCCGGCGAGGCGGTCCAGCGAAACTCATGCGGATACGCCTGATGCCCCGCGTCCACAATTTTTTTCAGCTTAAGCTGACGCTGTTCAAACTGATCTTTGGGCTCGAATTGCAATTCCTGCGTCCTCAATTCCTTGGAATGAACCGCGAGTATAGCGGCGGGAGCGAGCCAGCCGCAACCAATGACTCTCCTTTACAGTGGAATCGTTTTGGGTATATCTTGGTAGTTCTTGGAGGAACTAGTGAATACCCGCGCCCCATCCCGCAGGTATGACTCTGTTCAGCAAGACTGGCGCGCCTTCCTTCCCGACGCTAAAGCCTCGCTTTTCAACCGGCATACCTACGAACTCGAGAACGATTATCTAATGCTGAGCGTCTCGCTAAACGAGACGCTGAGTTTCCATCGCCAAGGCAAATCGGTTGAGGCCTGCCAGGAGAGCGAAGTTCTGGGCGCGCTGTGCGCCCGGCTGGCCATCCGTACCGACGCAGTGCTGCACGCGATGTGGCAACACGCCCGGCATTTTGGAATCGTTCCAAATCTGGCGCCCTTGGATGCCGCGAACTTCAAAAGCGAACGGGGTCAGCGTGCAGCTCGTTTTAGCCAGCTACTGAACCACATTCTGCTGTCCGAGCGATCGCAATTCCTGAATAAACTCAGCACCCTGGAACAGATCGTGGATGGTATAGGCGATGAGTTCATTGGTTGCGCAAACCGAATGGCCTCCGGATCCGACCGTGAACGATGTTCGTTGCTGCAAACACTGGATCTTATCCATTTTGATTTGAACACCTGCGTGCGTGAGACCGATGTGCTACTGAAATCGTTCCTTTTTGTGCTGCCGGAAGACCAACTGGGCAATTTCGATTTCACGGTGGCTGGGTTGACCAGCACGCGCCATCCGATGCCAGTCTCCGGAGTTCCTTTAATCCGCGCTAGACGAATGGCCGCCTTAGCGGGAGAATGAACCAGCCTTGCGGGCCGATGCATGCTGGTGCATGAGAACGGCGTTTCCCGCTCTCGTTTTTCCTGCTGAGTCAGGCGCTTTTGTGGGCCGCAGGTAAATTGAGCAACTTCCGCTTGCCGGGGTTTCAGGGTTCATAGTTCGGAGCTCTGGGATGAAAACTAGACAACTCTATGGGGGATACTGTGCATCCGACGTTCTGGATGCGCCGTTATTGGACTGTTGGCCCAAAAACGACCAACCGAGCCCAGGCAATCGGTGGTTTCTAAGCCCGTTGCCGCGCTGACCGAAGCGGAAGCCATTCGCCTCGCTCAAGCAGGGGATGCCGCGGCCTTTGAGTTTTTGTATCAGTTACACGGCCGCCGCGTGTACGCCCTGTGTTTGCGCATGGTGGGGAATCCGGCGGATGCGGAAGACCTGATGCAGGAAGCGTTTCTGCAACTGTTCCGCAAAATCGCCACCTTCCGCGGAGAGTCCGCATTTTCGACTTGGTTGCATCGCATGACGGTCAACGTGGTTCTAATGCGCTTGCGCAAGAAAGCCCTTCCTGCCACTTCTCTGGAAGAGATGACTGAACCGGACGAAGAGACGGGAGGCCCGCGCAAGGATGTCGGAGCGCCGGACCTGGGATTGAGTGGCGCAGTCGACCGGGTCAACTTGCAGCGCGCTGTGGAGCAATTGCCACCCGGCTATCGGACAGTATTCGTGTTGCACGACGTGCAGGGTTACGAGCACAACGAGATCGCTGACATCATGGACTGCTCGGTGGGCAATTCGAAGTCGCAGCTGCACAAAGCGAGAACCCGATTGCGGGAGTTGTTGCAGGAAGAGGCTCGAAGTCAGGCCAGGGACGAAAGGCAGGAAGCAAAAGCACAGGCGCCTGAGCGTGATTGAGTTAGACTAGCTGGCAACGGGGATGTGCCGGTACTTTTGCTTAGAAAATTTTGCAGTTGAATTTGGGAAGTTGGTACGAGATGCGGGAGCCCGGCGGAATTTACTCCCGCGGAGTAATGAATCATGTTGTGTAAGGACGTTGAACAGATAATCGAACAGCAGGGCTTCTCACCTTTGTCGGAAGACGCGCGCGGACACGTAGCCAGTTGCGCATCGTGTTCCACGTTGATCGCGGATTTCGAACGCATCGTTGCCGCCGCAAATGAATTCCCCTCCGAAGTAGAACCCCCTTCCCGCGTCTGGGTTGCGCTGCGCGCGCAATTGGAAGCGGAAAAAATCATTCGCGAACCTCAGATTGCCGCACCATCGGCAAGCGCTCCCTGGTGGCAGGGTTTCGGTCAAATGATTCGCGGCCGGATGCTGGCTACCGCGGCAGTGGGGTTACTGGTGATTGCCGCCGGCTATTTCCAAGTCAAACGCCAACCGCGAGTACAGGAACTGCCAACAGTTGTTGTTGAGCCTTTTGCCCAGACTGGCGCAACTCTGGATCAAGAAGAGCTGGATCTTGGCCCCATGCAGAACGCGAGCCTGTCCAGCGGTTCGACCGCCGACAACTCGTTGCGAGAAAATCTGGTGACGTTGAATGCCTTTATCAAGGAATGCCGCAAGCGTTTGCAAGAAGACCCGCACGATCAGCTCGCGCGTGATTATCTTTCCGCAGCGTATCAGCAGAAGGCAGAGATTTTAGCCGCAATGATGGAGCGCGGCAGGAGCGTAAATTAACATGACCCCCAGTCCAGTAATTCGTT
>Ga0137418_10003712_pt1 | contig 14044 bp, 12 predicted proteins | sample CZODoug3_1_2_16f_FD_122242 | JGI IMG/M metagenome (GOLD analysis project Ga0137418, IMG submission 122242) | Vadose zone soil fungal communities from Angelo Coast Range Reserve, California, USA - CZODoug3_1_2_16fungal (Hybrid Assembly) | ecosystem: Environmental > Terrestrial > Soil > Vadose...
ATTCGATCGGCGGGGGCAAGCGGCGGGGGCAAGCCACCCTTCCCAACCATGAGACACTCAGACCTGAATGCTTCTGTGCAGAGTCTGTAACCAAGATCAAAGTTCAAAGGAACAGATTAAATGACCGATTTAAGGAACGCACCTCTTTCAGAAGTTGACCCTCTAATTTCTGAGGCCATCGACAACGAAGTCGCGCGGCAGGCGAATGGCCTTGAGCTGATTGCTTCGGAAAACTTCGTTAGTGAAGCCGTGCTGGAAGCCGCGGGTTCTGTGTTTACGAACAAGTACGCTGAAGGCTATCCAAAGAAAAGATATTACGGCGGCTGTGAGTGGACCGACGTTGTCGAGCAGGCAGCAATCGATCGCGCCAAACAATTATTCGGCGCAGACCATGCGAATGTGCAGCCACACAGCGGCGCGCAGGCAAACATGTCCGTTTATCTGGCGGCGATTCAGTATGGCGATCAGATTCTGGGAATGAACTTGTCGCACGGCGGCCACCTGACGCACGGTCACCCGATGAACTTTTCGGGCATCAGTTACAAAGTTGCTGACTATGGCGTCTCGCGCGAGACCGAGCAGATTGATTACGACGAGCTGCAACGCATCGCAGAAGAACACAAGCCAAAGCTGCTCGTCTGTGGAGCTTCAGCCTATCCGCGGATTATCGATTTCAAACGCATTGGCGAAATCGCCAGGAGCGTCGGCGCGCGCATGTTTGCCGACATTGCGCACATCGCCGGGCCGATTGCCGCTAATCTTCATCCCTCGCCAGTGCCGCATGCTGATTACGTGACGAGCACTACGCATAAAACTCTGCGCGGGCCACGCGGCGGGTTAATACTTTGCAAAGAAGAGCACGCAAAGGAGATTGATCGAAAGTTGTTTCCCGGCGTGCAGGGTGGGCCATTGGTGCACATCATTGCTGCCAAGGCCGTCGCGTTTGGCGAAGCGCTGCGCGACGATTTCAAGGAATATCAGCGGCAGATTCTGGCCAATGCAAAAGTGCTTGCTAATGAACTGCAACAGCATGGCCTTCGTCTGGTTTCCGGTGGCACCGACAATCATCTTATGCTAGTTGACGTCTGGATGGACGGGAAGGGAATCACCGGCAAAGATGCCGAGAAAGCGCTGGAAGCAGCGAACATCACCGTTAACAAGAACACGATTCCTTTTGATCAAAACAAGCCATTCGTTGCCTCGGGGCTGCGCATCGGCACGCCTGCTGTGACCACGCGCGGCATGAAAGAACCGGAGATGCAGGAGATAGGTCGGTTGATTGCGGAGGTCATTCATGCGCCGGAATCAGAAGAAGTGCGAAAGAAAGTGCGGCAGAGTGTTGATGAACTGAGTGCGCGCTTTCCGCTTTATGCGAAGCGCCTGGCGAAGCGGAAGTCCCGGGTGATTAGTGCTGACTGAAGGCTTGGCTGAAATCTAAACGCCCTCACCGCGGCACAAGCGGCCGGTTCTTTTAACAGGCATATTTTTCAAACAGCGATTTCCTTCTTGCGTTTGCGAAACCCATCAGCGAACGAAAGCGCAATTGCCAATAACCCGAGAATGCTGAATGCTCCGGCGATATAAGTACTTGTTGGCTCGACAAACTTGACGTTAACGATAGTTGCCGTAGGAGGGACGCTGACGAGTAGAGCACCATCATTTGCCGGCTTCGTTGTTAACTGCTTTCCCTCAGCCGTCGCTTTCCAATAGGGATAATAGAATGTTCTAAGTCGTACTTCGGTTGAGACTCCTGCCCCAATTTTGAATTCTCTCCGAGTCGCTGACCATTCAGTCACCTGGACATCACGACCTGCGGCCTCGACTGGTTGTTCCATAATCGTGGGCTTATCTGAAACCCAAACGGGAAGAAAATCTTTATTGGTCTCTGACCCTTGCAGAGAAGCGACCATCTGATTGAAAGTCGACCGGTTTTTGAATATAGCTCCTCTGATTACTTGAAAGACAGTAAAACTGAGGGCTATTGCTGTGACTCCCAACAACGCGAAGGAGAGCGGGCGCAAACGCGTGCGGCCGATTCTTACCAGCTCAGGCAAGCTGAGGGTTACAAGTATAAAGAGGGCTGCTGATGTGATAGTTAGCCAACGCCAGGGGAACTGAGTTTCCTGTAACGCCGGCAGGGCATCCCAGATCGGTTTACTAAGAGACGTCGCCATCAAAAACGTCACTAGGGCGACGAGGGCAGGAGCAAGAGCCCGGGCGTTCCGTCTGACAATGAGGACGACCGCCGGCACAGCCATCAGCAGGGTCGCAGCGGTAAGTATTGGTATCCAATAATCTCCCATTTCGTTAGGAGAAGGTTGAAGGATAAAGTTTTGCTTGTAGTCGAACCATCCGGCTTGACCGCTTCCGCTCGGACTCTTCCATTTCAACTCAAGCAACATGGGAAGCCAGTAGCAACAACTCAAAGCCAGGCCGCTCAGAGCGCCCGCAATGAGTTGATAAAGCGAGCGTGGGCTAAACGATTGCACCAGTCTGATGAGAGCGTAGACAATGACCGCAAGCGAACCGAGCAGTGCCAATGGAAGATGGAATAGAATAAGCAGGCCGTAACTAAGGCCAAGTCCTCCTGCATCGCGCCAACGATTCCTGGCAATGACTCGCTCAGTGAAAGCAAAAACAAACGGCAGCACACTGGCAGCGGCATACTGAGGATACATGCCTGCCTGGTATATCTCGTTGGCATGGAAGGGCGACAGCATGTACAGCAATGCTGCCAAAACTGCATAAGACTGGTCGCTCAGTGCACTTGCCCATAAATACATACCGACGCCACCGATCACCGTCAGCAATGAGAGCGTCAACAGACTGGCAATGTACCAATCGCCGGTTAACAGGCGAAAGACGGATAATATGTAATAGAGCGCCGGAGGGTAGAATCTAACGCTCGGATCGCCGTAACCGCCGTTAGTGGAGGAAAGCCATGACGGGTAGAGATCGCCGCCCTTAATTGATTCAAAAAAGCCCTGGGCCATTCGATAGTGGTGAGGCAAATCTAATCCATAAGGAATGCCATAAAGGTATATGGCAACGGAACCCAATAAACCTATGGCAACGACCTGAAGCCAGTACCGCTTATATAGCAAACGAGACATGCCGATTTTTTTGGCCAGGTTGTTTATAAATCCTCAGCTGTTCTGAATCGATTTTTTGAATTAAGCTCAGTCGTTGTGCAGATGAATATTCTTATCCATCACACCGCCCTACTATAGCGGAGGTCCACGCATCGCGTAATACCGCGAGGTAAGTGTTTTCGGGATAGTTATCACAAAACCATGAATGAAATCTTCGGGCCTGACGGCCTAATCGCCCGGGCCCTTCCCGATTACGAACATCGTCCCGGCCAGATTGATATGGCGCGGGCGGTGATGCGCGCGTTTGAAGAGCGGCGCCATCTGATCGTCGAAGCGGGAACTGGCACCGGCAAGACGCTCGCTTATCTTGTGCCTGCGGTTGCTGCGGCTTTGGGGGGACGTGGTCGCGTGATCATTTCGACCGGCACAAAAAATCTTCAGGAACAGTTGATGGAAAAGGACATTCCTTTTCTTCAGAGCGTGCTGCCAAAGAATTTCGATGCCGCCTATATGAAGGGAAGGAACAACTACGTCTGCCTGCACCGGTTGGGGCGCACTGAAGGCTCGCCTGTGCTTGATGGACTCGACGAAGTCGACTACTTCGATGAAGTAACTCATTGGTCCAAGTCTTCTGAGACGGGCGATCGCGCTGAGTTATCAAACCTGCCTGAATCGCTTTCATTCTGGCGACACATCGATGCGCGTTCGGAAACCTGTCTGGGCCAGAAGTGTGTCGACTTTAATCCCTGTTTCATCACGCGCATGCGCGAGCGCGCGCAGGGCGCCGACATCGTGGTTGTCAATCATCACCTGTTCTTTGCCGACCTGGCCCTGCGTAACAGCATGTACGGCAGCGTGCTGCCCGATTATTCGGCAGTGATTCTTGATGAAGCCCACCTGATCGAAGACGTAGCGTCGGAATACTTCGGTTCGCAAGTTTCAAACTATCAAATCGATGATCTCATTCGCGATGTCGGCAATGTGCCTTATGAAGAAGCGGAAGCGGATCGCGAGATAACTAAGACTTCCGCGCGTGTGATGCGCTTTGCTGACAACTTCTGGATGGGCTTTCGCGATGGCCGCGGCGACGAAGGGCGTTATCCAATTATTCCCGGGAGCTTCGCCAGACGTGATGAAGACGGCGATATGCAAGCGACGCCGCTGGGCGATCTTTACGTTTCCCTTGATGGCGCACTTGCCAGATTGGAAACGACGCTTGATGCGCTGAAAGAGAAACCGGCGGAAGTCGAGAATCTCGTCCGGCGCATTCGACAAACCAGGTTTGATTTGCAGTTCATCGTTACTGGCGCGGACAAGAAATTTGTTTACTGGCTTGAACGGCGCGGCCGGGGAATTTTCCTGCGCGCCTCGCCCATAGATGTTTCCGGCATACTCGAAGACAAACTGTTCGACAAGATTGATACCGTCGTATTGACATCGGCAACACTTTCAAGCGCCGGCAACTTTTCTTTTATTCGCGAGCGGCTGGGACTGGATGCGGCCGATGATTTGATCGCCGAATCGTCTTTCGACTATCAGAGCCAGGCACTTTTGTATTTGCCGCCGAAGATGCCTGACCCGCGCTCACACGAGTGGGCCGGCGCTGCTGCTGAAGAAGTGATCAAGATTGTGAACGCGACTCAGGGACGCGCCTTTGTGCTGTCGACCAGTTTGGCTGGAATGCAATCGCTTTACGACTTGGCAATGCCTGAACTCCATTATCCCTGCCTGTTGCAAGGCAGTGCCTCAAAAGGACGTTTGCTGGAAAGGTTTCGCCAGACTCCGAATTGCGTGCTGTTTGCTACCTCGAGTTTCTGGCAGGGAGTGGACGTGCGCGGCGAGCAGTTGTCGTGCGTGATCATCGACAAGCTGCCGTTCGCTGTGCCAACTGATCCGATTGTGGCGGCGCGCCAGCGTTACATTGAAGATGAAGGTGGCTCGAGCTTTTTTGAGTACAGCGTGCCGCAGGCAATTATCAGTTTGAAGCAGGGACTGGGGCGGCTGATTCGCAGCACGACGGATCGTGGTGTGTTGGCGGTGCTCGACCCGCGCCTGAAGACAAAGAGTTATGGAAGATTGTTTTTGAAGAGCTTGCCGCAGTGTCGTGTGACCAGCAACATTGCCGACATCGCGAGTGTGTTCGAACGTCAGTCCAACATCGAAGCTGCGATCGCTTCGCCTTGAAGGTTATAGGCCAGGTCCGAACCTGACGTGGCCCACGACATTTGAGGCAATGTTCTTTTAGGAAGAGGGTCCAATAGACATTGGCTCGTAATAGATCCAGGCGCTTGTGACTTTGGACTTTGGACTTTGGACATTAGACTGGGACCATGCCAGGACTATTTGAAGTAATGATCGAGCGCAACTTCTCGAGCGCGCATCAACTGCGCGGCTATAAGGGGAAGTGTGAAAACCTGCACGGTCACAACTACAGGATTGAGATCTACGCGCGCGGTCGCGAGCTGGACAACATCGGTTTGCTGGTTGATTTTGTGGAACTCAAAGCAGCCGCCGACGAAGTGGTCCAATATCTCGACCATCGAAACATCAACGAGCTCGATCCGTTTGTCGAGCTGCAACCTTCGGCAGAAAATCTCGCCAAATATGTTTTGGAGCGAGTAGCGTCCAAGGTCGGCGACAAGCGCGTGCAGATTTATAAAGTTCGCTGTTTTGAGACGCCTACCAGCGTTGCGACTTACGAAATTCAGTAGGCAGAAAACAACTCCGAAGGTTGCGAGTAAGCTTCAAGCTGGAGAAGCTCATGGTTGGGAAGGGTGGTTTACCCCCGCTCGTTGAATGCCTGAACTCAATCTTAGCGGGGCAGCGAGCGACTTTGCTTTTCTTTCTGCCTAGTGCCTTTTGCCTACTGCCTTCCGCTTTTCACGCCTCGTCAGCCATGGCAGGCATGCTTGGCGCAAACACGGGCGTTGATTCTTCTTCTCGATGCTCTGGTATTCGTTGTCCTTCCATGCTGTCAGCCTTCGCGACAGCTTTTCTCATGTACGGCCTCTCGCAGAATCTGAAGAACAACCAGGCAAAAGCGATCGTCGCTGGCACGACGATCACAAGCGCATTCACCATTAGCGGAAGTTCTTTGATGGTAAACGACCAGGACTGCATGATGACCAGTTCGTGCGTGAGATAGAGAGAATAGGAAAAGACTCCCACGGTCGCGGCAGCGGTCACGCCCTTTGCAACAAGCCGGCGGATGGCGCCGGGCTCGCGGAGTTGTCTGAACCATGCGTATTCCGCACTGACCACGCGATTCACCAGCACAAAGAAACCGAATCCCCAGAGCGGATGCATCAGCATCCACGCCAGGTCGTGCGGGAGTGTGTCCTTCTGTGTATTCGGCAGCACCGATGAGATCGCCGAAGCCAGGATAATGGCCGCGCCGCCAATCCATAAATTTCGACACCAGCGCGGCAGTCGCACGATGCCGAATGCTGCCTCAACCGCAATCGCTCCCAGCGCCCAGGTGAACCAATGCACCGCCGCAGCTTCAGGTACAGGCACACCAAGTCCCGTCCAAACCCATACGGCGTGACTGAAGAAAAACCATCCCACGCGTGCCATTGCGCAGACAGCTAAAGTCGTTCCCCAGCCCCAACGCTTGCGCAAAAAGAGTAATAAAAAATAAGCCAGGTAAAGTTGCTCTTCGATTGCGAGCGTCCAGAAAACCCCATTGATCGTGTAGCAAGTGTGCGGATCAAGATTGTGAAGCATCAATAGATGCATCACCACGTCGTAGGCGAAAAAAGGAGTGAGATTGATGCCGGTAGTGAGCGCGGCCATCAGCATGAACAAGGCAAACGCGATCAGGTATGGGGGATAGAGCCGACGGATGCGGCGCCTCCAGAACGAACCAAATTGAATTGACCTTTCCCCTCCCTCCGCTCTCGACTTGGCCCACTGCAGGTGAATACAGAAACCGGAGATGACGAAGAAAAGAAAGACGCCGATGTAACCGAAGGAACTCAAAAACTGAATCAGTTTTACCGGCCACTGGAACAAGTTTTGAGGCACGGCCTTTTGAGTCTGGGAGACCGCGTGATATAGCACGACGCCCAGCGCTGCCATGCCGCGAAGAGCGTCGATGCTTTGGAGACGGCCTGTCGCCGGCAGGTTATTAAGCGGTTTCATCTGCGACGTCGAGGCAAAAAGTCTATCGGTTTCGCAAATCGAGAGGTTGTTGTAATTTCAAAAGCGTTGCAGTTTAGGCCGACACTAACGCGGCCACGTCAATATTGTACTTTCTGATTTTGCTGTACAACCGCGGACGATAGATGCCGAGCAGGTTAGCGGCCGCCTGCTTGTTGCCGCCGGTGCGTTGCAATGTTTTCTCGATCACGAGGCGTTCAATGTCTTCGAGCGTCATGTTGGGCGGCACATCCCAGCCGGCGCCGGCCGGCGATCCTTCCGGCAGCGAGCCATTATCAAACGGCAGATCAACCGGCTCAATCCGATTTGCTTTCGCAAGTAACACCGCGCGCTCGATCACATTTTGCAACTCGCGCACGTTGCCTGGCCATGTGTGCGAGAAGAGTCTTTGATATGCAGCCTGGGAAACACCACTGATCGCGCGGTCGTATTTCTGCGCATACATATGCAGGAAGTGTTCGGTGAGCAACTGTATGTCGTCGCTTCTTTCGCGCAGTGGCGGCACGTGGATGGTGATTGTTGAGATGCGATAGAACAGATCGTCGCGCAATAGTCCATCACGAATGGCTTCGGCAGGCGGGCGATTGGTGGAGGAAATCAGACGAAAGTCAACGGCGTAAGTTTTCTCAGAGCCAATCTTGCGGTAACTGCGCTCTTGCAAAACGCGTAAGAGTTTTGGCTGAAGCTCAACCGGCATTTCTGCGATTTCATCCAGCATCAGCGAGCCGCCGGCAGCATGTTGCACCAAACCTTCCTTGTCCGCGTGTGCGCCGGTAAACGCGCCTTTGGTATGGCCAAACAGTTCAGATTCAATAAGCTCTTTCGGCAATGCAGCGCAGTTGACTTTGATAAACGGCTTGCGCGCGCGCAATGAATTGTAATGAATGGCGTTGGCGATTAGCTCTTTGCCGGTACCCGATTCACCAACGATCAAAACGTTCGCGTCAGATTTGGCTACCGATTCGATCGTCTCGTAGATCGTTTGCATCGATTTCGCGGCGCCGATAATGTTGAAATATTCCGAGCGCGTTGAAAGCTGGCGCCGCATGTTTGCGTTCTCTGCCAACAACTCGCGCCGCTTCAATGCGTTTTCGACTCGTAGATGAAGTTCTTCAAAATCGAAGGGCTTGTCCACGAAATCAAAGGCCCCTGCCTTCGTTGCCTCGACGGCTTTGGCGACCGAACCATGTCCAGTGACCACGATTACTTCAGTTGTCGGTCGCGCATCTTTGATGTGCCGCATGACTTCCAGGCCGTCGATGTCCGGCAGTTGCAGATCACAAATTGCCAGGTGGTGACCGCCTTGATCAAACAATTCGATAGCTTCGGCGCCATTGCCCGCCGTGTCCACAGAATAGCCTTCTTCGACCAGATTCTGCTTCAACGAGTCCGTCATGGTTGGCTCGTCGTCAACTATTAAGATTCGCACTTCCTTATTGTCCACGAAAAATCCTCCCCTGAACCGAACCCTTTTGCTTACCCATTTGAAAAAACTAATTGACCAGTGGCAACCGCACGCGCAAGTAGCCGTTGCGGCGCTCGGCTGCACCACCGTGAGCTTCGATCACCCTGGCCGCCAGCGACATGCGAATTTCATCAGTCCCGGCAAACGAATGAAACGGATCGTGATCGATCGAATCCAACACATGCCAGTCGATTATGGCGTCATGGCGTTGTCCGGTTTGCTCGCTGCTCAACTGGACCCTTAACGAACCTTGCTTCTTTTTAGCCTTAAACAACTTCACCGCGCCTGTCGAGATCGACGTTAACGCTTCGGCCAGCAACGCCGTGTCGACTTCGCCGAAGAGCGGCGTAGGCCCAGTATCAATCACGATCGGTGCTGCCTCGGTGGATGCATTTTCGCTCAACTTCGCAACTACTCCGCGCAGCATCTGCTGTAGATCGGTCGCGGCTTCCTTCTTGAGTGTAAGCGGCTGTCCGTACTCTGAAAGCAGCGAAAGACTCTCCGCTGTTCGATCAATGCCGGCGATTAGCTTTTTGATCGTCTCTAACTCATCGGCAGGCCGCTCAGCCTTCTCAATCCGCTTGCGAAGAAACGTGGCATAGAGTTTGAGACCATTTAATTGATTTTTGAGATCGTGAACGATTTGAACCGAAGCCCGTCCCAGTGACTGCAAAGAGTCGTTGTCTTCAGATTCTGACAATAATGGCTTCATTTGAATCAGGCGAAGGCGCCGGGATCCTTCAGATCGTCCTGGGGGGAGGTCGTGCTGGGTCAGCGATGTGTACTAATTGGACTCGGACACACTCAACTGGATATGTCGTATTTCAGTGCGCGATCTTAGCAAAAAAGAGCGGCGTATTCTAGTGATACAGATGTCACTCGGGGAGAAGGCAAGGCAAACTGTGAACATGACTGCGGAATTCATAAATGAAAAAGGATACACACCGGTGCACAAGGACGAGGACGTAGCAACGGTTTTGTTGGTCGAAGACACTGAAGACAACCGGCAAATGATGGGGCGACTGTTGGAGATGAGTGGCTTTAGGGTTGTCGAAGCAACCAACGGCCGGGAAGCCGTGGAAGCCGCAGCTCGGGAGAACCCCAAGATAATTTTGATGGATCTAAGCTTGCCCTTTATCGACGGGCTGGCAGCTACCCGCCGGATTCGCGATCTACCCGGACTAAAGAACATCCCGATAGTTGCCGTTTCCGCGCACGACACTGCGGACTTCCATCATGAAGCACTTGCGGCTGGCTGCAATGCCTACATCACTAAGCCAATCGATTTTTCGGAGCTCGAAGAAGTAATGCGCCGCATGATCGCAAAGATTCAGTAATAGAGAACCTTCCAGAACCCTGGCCTTCGGCCAATTTATTTGGAAACATGTTTTAGGTTGAGGTTGTCCAATGGCTGTGGGACTGGTGACTCCGCATTGCAAAATCCGATCGCCAGCAACTAGAATTCACCATCCATGGCCACATCTGAGCGACAGATATCCGGACCGGACGACGACTCTCGTCGGAAGTTGATCATCGTCGTTGCGGTAATCGCTGCAATAGTCATTGCTGTCGTCTTCTATTTCCTGATGCGCGCCAGCGGCGGCGGCTCAGTCGAGCCGACGCTGGCCAACGCGATTCGCGCGGGGTCGCCTCAGTTCACTGAATTTCAATCAAAGATAGTTGTAGACGATGTTGAAGCGGATGAGGCCAAGCGAGCCCTGGGCGATATCGTGATGAGCTTGCATGGAACGGTTCGTAACTTTACTGGTCGAACGTTGAACGGTTTGGAAATTAGCGCCGCAGTCATAAATCATCAGGGACAACCGGTGAAGCGGCGCACGGTCGTGGTCATTCCCGCAAGACAGGCGGAACTCGAGCCGAACAAGACGATGCCAGTTCAGATTATGTTGGAAGGGATGACCGATGCGGATGATCGGGCGAACATTCGCATGGACGTAACTGGCTTCAAATTCAAATAACCCCAGCGATAACCTATCTCGCAGCCCTCCGCTGCTAATTTCTGTCAACAAAAAGTTCTTCAAGCGACTGTCGTACGGGCTGCACGGTCAAAAGTTTCCCGCCAGATTTCCGCAACGCTGCGAGCACGTTATCAACGTCGCGCTCATCCTTGAGTTCCACTCGCACACCACCGGGTATTGCAGTTATTTGAAAATCGACGCTGGCCGGTAAATGAGCTCTCAATCCGGCTTCATCAGTGCCGCTCACAACAACTTCTACAAGATTTTGTCCCGCGACCTGTTGCCGCAGTTCCTTAAGGTAGCCGAGATTTGCCAGACGACCCCGTTTGAGAATTGCGACGCGATCGCAAAGCACTTCAATGTCGGAAAGAATGTGTGAGCACATAAAAACCGTCTTGCCTTCTACTCGCAATTCAGCGATCAGGTCGCGCACTTCGCGCCTGCCTATAGGATCCAAGCCGCTCATCGGCTCGTCGAGAAAAACAACTTCGGGGTCGTTGACCAACGCCTGGGCCAAACCAACGCGCTGCAACATTCCTTTGGAAAACTTTCGCAACTGGGTGTTCCACTTGCTCTCGTCCAGTTTCACGCTTGAAAGCAGTGCTTTTGCTCGGGTGCTTTGCTCCGCTTTTGGAAGACCAAAAATCTCGCCGCAGAATTTTAGAAACTCAAGCGCGCTGAGGTAATCGTAAAAGTAAGGATTTTCCGGCAAGTATCCGATGCGACTGTGCATGGAGACTTCGCCGATGTCATGGCCGAGAATCTTGGCACTGCCTTCGGTAGGAAAGATTAATCTCATTAGCAGCTTTAGCGTGGTGGTTTTGCCGGCGCCGTTAGCGCCCAGGAATCCAAATATCTCGCCCTGGTTAACTGTCAGCGACAGCCCGTCCAGCGCGCGCACCTTCTTTTTGCGCCAGAACCCGACTTCGTAATCCTTTTGCAAATTGTTTATTTCAACGACGCTCGTCATAGGTTTATTAGGTAATGGTTTGTCTCTTAAGCCAGGAGTCCTTACTTGCCTGGCACTTCCGATTTTGGATCAAGCTCCGCTTCGCACTTTGCGTTGTCCAAAACGTAAGGAGTGCCTGACGGATCGAGCGGTGCTCCCGAAGCATCTACACGTAATCGCAAAGCGCGGAAGACCGGCTCAACATCTCTCCACGATGAAGGACAATGGCCGGACCGTGCTTGATATGCCGTCAGGATCTTTCGCAATCCATCTCTCTCGCCAAGTGAATCCAAACGCATGAGATGGCGGTGCGCCATTTCTTTGACCTGTTCGTCACCGGCCTCTTGATACATGTGCAGGTAAATTTCCCGGGCGGTGGCCAGGCTGCCGCCCTCAGCAAGCATTTTTGCTTTCATCGCTTCCATCCAGGACGGTGAGCCAGGAATCGTGGCGCCCCGACCATAAGCTTCCGCCGCGGCCTTAAAATCTTTTTGCTGCCAATAGATATAACCAAGATGTTGATAGAGCCGCCACGCGGAAGGCTTGGCAGCAATTCCTTTGTTGATGATGCGAATAGCATTCTCGACGTTGACGCCGGGAAGAACAACCGCCGCGTATTCGTAAGGCTCCATGAATTCAGGATCCAAAGTGGTAGCGGCATCCAGCAGGGGTGCGAGCAATTTGAGATTCAACGGTGACATGTTATCTAGCCGGATGTTCTCGTGAGTGTTCAAGAGTTTGCCGCCTACGTACTGAAGTGAACGCATCCAGTACCAATCTGCGGCCAGGCCATTGAACCCAAGACTAATGCGCCGGACTGTTGTGCCCTGGAGATAGAGTTGCTCCTCCTCGAGCGCGGCATCGGTCGGCTGTCTGTGAGAATCAATCCAATGTGATAGGCCGACTAGGCACGTCAGACCGATCAGAATTATTGACAGCAAAACCACGTCGCGGCCCGAAGGTTTGTTCATCATTTGAAGTTACGCCGGCTAAAGATCAACGTCGCTGCCGCCAGGATTACTGCGATGTAAATCAAACCATAAATAATCGATGCGCCCGCTTGCGCCTCCGCAGGCATTTGGCCGTGAGCGGCGGGCGTAATGAAGCTGAGATTTGCGAGATTAGGCAGAAGATAATAAAGAGATCTAAAAAGCCAGCGCGCGGCAGCGCTCCCCATCGAATTCGCGAGGCCCTTGAGATCAGCGCTGAAGTGGCCAATGATAAAAACAAAAAAAGTGAGCAGCGCTGAGAGAGCCGGAGATGAGAAACACGAGAAGAGCAGCGCAACAGCGGTGAGAATCATTAGCTCAATATAGATGAGCAGAATAGCCGGCCAAATGCTGAGTGCCAGGGGATCCCAGCCGCGACTTACATAAAGCAGCGCCAGCGAGACGCCGGCCCCCATGACGATTACATTTACCAGCAAGGTCAAACAGAGGCCCAGGTACTTTCCCACCAGGAACTCGCCCCGGCCCACCGGCTTTGCAAATATCGCGTAGACTGTTCGCCTTTCAATTTCTTTGTAGACCAGGCCGACTCCCACAAAGATTGCAATGAAGACACCGAACAACAGCATGGCGCTCAGTCCAAGATCAACGATTATCTTTCGTTCTTGTCCGCCGGAGAGTTCACCAATGAAAACTGCTGCTCCCGTGAGCAGCAGCACAAACAACACGAGGTTATAAAGCACTCGATCGCGCACAGCTTCACGAAAGGTGTTGCGCGCAATGCTGACGATTCGTTTCAGGGCGTTAGTACGTGGGGGCACGACGCCGCCCATCATAGTTCGTGAACTGACTTGCGTCATCTTCTCGGTTTCAACGCTAAATTAAGTTTAAGCTTTGAGAAATCTCGAAATAAGGCGCACAAAATACCACACTGGGGCGCAGCCGAAGCGCTTTTGTTTCGCGAAGGTTTACCGGGTGAAACCTTGGGAGTCTAAGCAGAGGAGAAGCTCGCTTCAAAGAATCAAGGACTCAAGAAAAAGAAAAAGGAGGCGAGAGCGTTATGCTCTGCGCCCCCTGTGAAGAGAGTAGTAACTAATTTGAGGTCCAATTAGTTGCCAATCGCGGTTCCATTGTTGGCACCCATAGCACTGCCAGTAGCCGTTACGTAAGTAATCATGCCGGTGGCGTCAGACGCGAAGTCCCGCGTACCTGTAGCCGCCAGGCCTGAGAACGTTGCCGCTGTGGCCGTTACGAGGTAATCTCCAGTGGCAGGGGTGGCAACGAATTTGTAGCCGCTTTTCGCTGTGGTACCGCTGTTCGCTAAGGCTGCATCAACAAGGCCAGCAGCCTTAAGTGCAGCAAGGTCGCCATACGAGCCAGCGCCCGCGGTGGATTGGTAGGTAGCTTCGGGACTGGTGAGAGTGCGCACGGATGCGATGGCCGAACCTTCG
>Ga0137418_10003715_pt1 | contig 14039 bp, 14 predicted proteins | sample CZODoug3_1_2_16f_FD_122242 | JGI IMG/M metagenome (GOLD analysis project Ga0137418, IMG submission 122242) | Vadose zone soil fungal communities from Angelo Coast Range Reserve, California, USA - CZODoug3_1_2_16fungal (Hybrid Assembly) | ecosystem: Environmental > Terrestrial > Soil > Vadose...
TGCGGCCAAGAAGGGCGCCGCGAAGAAGAAAGCGTCGAAGAAGAAGACAGGCGGCGCCAAGAAGAGAGGGCCGGTCAAGTCGTTCTGATCTTCCAGCTCGATATGGGGGCGGGTTGACAGGCCCGCCCCGACGCGGCACAGTTCACCCGCCATGAAGAAAGCCGTGCTGCTGCTCTGCCTTACCCTTGCCGGCGGATCGATGCCTCTGCGCGCACAGGACGCACGAGCCTCGCTCGAGGCCGTCAGCGCCGCGCTCGGCGCGGGCAATCTCCGCACCATTGAGTTCTCGGGCCGCGGGTTCGACTACATCTTCGGCCAGCCGTACGACGCGTACTCACCGTGGCCGCGCTTCGCGGTGCCGACGATGACCGTGACGATCGACTACGCGACGCCCGCGATGCGTGACGACCGGCGGCGGCAGCAGTTCGAAAATCCCCCGCTTGGCGGAGGATTCCAGCCGCTTGCCGGCGAGCTGCGGCAGATCTGGGTGATGAGCGGCGCCTTCGCGTGGGACATGGCGGGCGCCTCTGCCGTCCCCGCGGCGCCGGAGCGCGATTTCCGGTCCGCCATCGACGGCCGGCTCACGCAGATCTGGATGACGCCGCAGGGGTTCATCAAGGCCGCCCTCGCCAACGGCGGCACCTCGCGCAGCGAGACTATCCGTGGCGCGAAGAAGACGATCGTGACGTTCACAGCGCCGAACAAGATGAAGTTCGAGGGAGTGATCGGCGATCAGAACCTGGTCGAGCGCATCGAGACATGGTACGGCTCACCGGTGCTCGGCGACACGAAGTTCGAAGCCGACTTCAGCGCCTACAAGGACTTCGGCGGCGTGAAGTTCCCGACCCGCATCGTCCAGCGCAACGGCCCGTATCCGATTCTCGATCTGACCGTCACGGACGTGAAGCCGAACGCCGCGGTCTCCATCGAGGTTCCCGCCAACATCCGCAATGCGCCCGCGGCCGCGCCGGCAACGCTGCAGGCGGAGAGAGTCTCCGACGGCATCTGGATAGTCCAGGGAGGCGCCAAGAGCGTCGCCATCGAGATGAAGGACCACCTTGTCGTCGTCGACGCGCCGGAGACGGAGGCGCGGTCGGTTGGCGTCATCGAGGCGCTGAAGCGCGCGATTCCGGGCAAGCCGATCCGGTACCTGATCAACACGCATCACCACTTCGATCACTCGGGCGGCGTGCGGACCTACGCCGCCGAGGGCGCGACTATCATCACGCACCAGAGCAACATCGCGTTCTACGAGAACATGTGGCGGAACCCGCGGACGGTCATGCCCGACCGCCTCGCGAAATCAGGGCGCACGCCGGTGTTCGAAGGCGTGACCGGAACGCGCATGCTCAACGACGGCTCGCGCGAAATCGACATCTACCATTACGCCGGCAACATGCATAACGCCGGCATGCTGATGGTGTACCTGCCGCGCGAGCGGATGCTGATCGAGGCGGATTCATGGACACCGCCGGCCCTCGTCGGCGATGTCCCCGGCGGCGTGGCGAACCTCGTGCACTTCTACGAGGCGGTGCAGCGGCTGCAGCTCGACGTGGACCAGGTGGTGCCGATCCACGGACGGCTGACGACCTTCGACGAAGTGAAGCAAGCGGTGCAGACGCACGGCAAGACCCAGTTGTGGACCAATTAAAGCCTCTACGAGGAGTGACCATGGCAAACCTGACCGGCACGCAGGCGTCCGACTGGCGTTCGGACGGCTCGCTCGCCTACGGCCTGTTCCGCTTCACCTTCGGGGTCAACATCATGATGCGCGGCATCGTCCGCATTGCGATGGGGCTTCCCGCGTTCCAGACCTACATGCTCACGCAGTTCAAGGACGTGCCGGTGATGCCGCCGGCGTTTCTCATCCCGTTCGCGTCCGTGCTGCCGTTCGTGGAGACACTGATCGGGCTCTGCATCGTGGTCGGCTTCCAGACGCGCGCCGCGCTCGTCGCCGGTTCGCTGATGATCGCGGCGCTGACGTTCGGGACGATGCTCCGCCAGGACTTCACGATCGCATGGCTGCAGGTCGATTACGCGATCGCCTTCTTCATCCTGATCGCGCTGCGCTCGTGGAACCTGATTTCCGTGGACGCGATGATGCGGAAGGGGAGGACCGAAACCGCCGCGCCCGCGCGGATCGCCTAGCTTCGCTTCGCGCCGGCTTCGATCCGGCCGCGCACCGTCGCGCCCTCGGCCATCAGGAACTTCGGCGCGACGATGTCTCCTTCCACCGAGCCGGTCGAGAGCAGCTCGACCTTCTCGGTGGCGTGCACCGCTCCCGTCACCGAGCCGCTGATCGTGACCGCCTTCGCGGTCAGATCCGCCTTGACGGCGGCGCCGGGCCCGATCGTCAGGCTGTGGTTGCCAAGCTCGATGGACCCCTCGACGCCACCGTCGATCGTGAGGTCCTCATTGCTGATGATGCGTCCCTCGACGCGAAGGGCTTTCCCGACCCAGGCGGCGACGCGCCGCTCGCTGAAGGTAGTGTCGTCGGCCATACGCCATTATGTTCGGCGTCACGCCTTGACAGCCATAGAACCTCAGCAGAGAATCCGCCGACTTGGTGGCAGCGGGCGGCGGGCGGCGGGCAGGAGAGCGTGGGATGCGACATCTGGTGGTCGGTCTTGTTCTGGTCATCACGGCGGCAAACAACGGCGCGGTCGTGCGCGGTCAGGCAGGAGAGGCGGGCTTTCTGAGGCGGGATTTCTCGCCGGTTGCCTACCTGAAGGCCTCGAACCCGCGCGCCGACGCGAAGCTGGGGTTCGGCAGCGCGCTGACGGGCCGCACGCTCGCCATGAGCCGCGACGGCAACACGATCGCGGTTGCCGCGCCGGACGAAAGCAGCGCGGCCACGGGCGTCAACGGGAACCAGAGGGACGACACGGCCGGCGGCGCGGGCGCGGTCTATGTCTTCAGGCGCCCCGGCGCGGGCAGGCCGTGGGCGCAGGAGGCGTACCTCAAGGCGTCGAACACCGACGCGTATGACAGCTTCGGCTTCTCTCTCGCGATCAGCGCCAACGGCAACACGCTGGCGGTCACGGCGACGCGCGAGGACAGCGGCGCGCGAGGCGTCAACGGCAACCAGGCCGACAACAGCGCCGAGGATTCCGGGGCGGTCTACGTCTTCGCGCGCGCGGGCGACAGATGGGCGCAGCAGGCCTACGTCAAGTCGTCGAACTCGGATGCCGGCGACCAGTTCGGCTGGTCGGTCACCCTGAGCGACGACGGCAACGTGATGGCGGTCGGCGCCTCGACCGAGGCGAGCAACGCGCGCGGCATCAACGGCAACCAGGCCGACAATTCCGCCGCGAACGCGGGCGCGGTCTACGTGTTCACGCGGGCCGGCTCCGCCTGGTCGCAGCAGTCGTACCTCAAAGGCGAGCAGACGGACGCCGGCGACCTCTTCGGCTTCTGCGTGGACCTGTCGGGCGACGGCAGCACGCTCGCAATCTGCGGGTACGACGAGGATGGCGGCGTCCCGGGCGTCAACGGCAGCCAGGCCGACAACTCGAAGGGCGGCTCCGGCTGCGCCTACATCTTCGTGCGCGACGGCGCGTCGTGGAAGCAGACGACCTACCTGAAGCAGTCGAACCTGAATCACAACCAGGATGCGTTCGGCTCGGCGATCGCGCTCAGCGGCGACGGCAGGACGCTGGCCGTCGACGCGGCGGACGAGGACGGCACGGTCGGCGGCATCAACGGGGCGCAGTACGCCGGCGAGCAGATTGGCGACAACTCCAACGGCGCGCTCTACGTGTTCGTCAACACGAACGGCACCTGGTCGCAGCAGGCCTACATCAAGTCGTCGAACATCCGCGTCAACGACCTGTTCGGCAGCCGTCTCGCCATCAGCCGCGACGGCAGCGTCCTGGCGGCGTCCTCGATGCTGCAGGGCGGCGGCGGCCGCGGCGCGGGCGCGAATCAGCAGGACTTCTCGGCGGACGAGTCCGGCGCGGTGTACGTGTTCACGCGCGCGGGCACGACGTGGACGCAGCACGCCTACCTGAAGTCGCCCAACTCGGACGCGTACGACGAGTTTGGATCCGGCGTCGCGATGAGCGGCGACGGCAACACGCTGGCGATCGCGGCGTTCGGCGAAGACGGCGGGTCGAGCGGCGCCGGCGGGAACCAGGCGGACAATTCGGTTCGGGCTTCAGGTGCTGTCTATATCTATTAGGGCCGGCTTTAGCCGGATGCCCTGGCCCTATCCACAACGAATTCCGCCGCCGCGAGATCTTCCACCGCCAACCCCAGCGATCGAAACAGCGTGATTTGATCCGCTGAGGTCCGGCCCTTCCTCTTTCCGACGATCAACTCGCCGAGCTCGCCGATCTGCTCCGGGCCCGCGATCAGCCGGTCCGACAGCGCGCGAAGGTAATCACCGGCTTCGGCGCACAGCGACTCGCGCCGATCGCAGAACGCCACCGCGTCCGCGTAGATGCGCGGGTCGATCTCCCACGCCGCCGGCCGGCTGGCGCCGACGGCGTTGACGTGCGCGCCCGGGCGCAGCCATTCGCGCGCGACGACGGGCGTCGGCGAGTCGGTGACGGTGACGACCACGTCAGCGGCGCGGACGGCAGCCTCCGCGCTCTCCGCCGCGTCGACCGGACACGCCGCGCCCGGGGCGGCCGCGTCCACGAACCTGCGCGCGTGCTCGCGCGTGCGCCCGGCCACCAGCACGCGCCTGAACGGGCGGACGAGCGGAATCGACTCGAGATGCTTCCGTGCCTGAACGCCGGTGCCGATGATCGCCAGGACGCCCGTATCCTGCCGCGCCAGCAGTCGCGTCGCGAGCGCGGACACCGCGGCGGTCCGAATGGCGGTCACCGCCGACGCGTCGAGCAGCGCGCGCACCTGCCCGGTTTCCCCGTCCGAGAGAATCACCTGACCCTGGTGGCTGTCGAGCCCGCGCGAGGGGTTGTCGTTGAGAACGAAGAGCAGCTTGGTGCCGAACATCGGCCTGGGCGCCGACCGGTGCGCCGCCATCCACATGGTTCCGCCGTCGACGCCAGGCGGCGCCCAGAACGTGCGGACCGGCTGTGTGAGGAGACCGCGGTCGAGGTCGGCGAGCGCCTGCTCCATGACGCCGATGCAGTCGCGCATCGGCAGGAGACGCTCGACCTGATCGGAATCGAGAATCAGGACGGACACGTGCGCGCTTGAAATCCCAAATCCCAAAAATCAAATCCCAAGCCCCAACCCCCTCGGAAGGGGATCGGGAATTGGGATTTGGGATTTGGGATTTGGAGCTTGGGATTTAATTCGTGCCCGTCCCCCGGAGCGTGATCTTCGACACGCGCCAGTTGCCGATCTCGGCCGCCCAGAGCTCGTTTTCGGTGCGGCACTCGAGCTGGTTCACCGCGTTGAACTCCTTCGCGATGCGGCCCGCGTGCCCGAAGGTCCCGAGCAGCTTGCCGGTGAGGTCCACCTTGAAGATGTTGCCCTCGGCGTCGATGTCCTCCGGCGGATTCGAGTTCGACACGTACATGACCTGCCGCGGCCCCTGCGTGATGCAGATCGCGCGAGGCGTGCCGACGTTCAGGAAGCGCGCCTTGTAGTTGCCGTCGCCGTCGAACACCTGGATGCGGCGGTTGCCGGCATCGGCGACGTAGACGAGCCCCTGCGCGTCGACGGCCAGCGCCCGCGGCTGACGGAACTGTCCGTTGGCGGTGCCCGTCTGGCCCCACGAGCGGACGAACTTCCCGTTCTTGTCGAACTTCGCGACGCGTGAGTTGTTGCCAAGACCGTCGGCGACGTAGATGTTGCCCGCGGCATCCCATGCGACGTCGGTCGGACGGTTGAACACGTCCTGCTCGCCGCCCGCTCCCGGAGGACCACCGCGTCCACGGCCACCGCCGCCCTCGGCATCAGCCGCAGGCGCACCGCCGCGTCCGCCGGCACCGGCCTGCGGAGCTGGTCCAGCGGCTCGAGCCCCTCCTGCCGCGCCAGCGCCGGCGCCCGCTCCACCGCCGCCGGGCGCCGCCGGCGGCGCTGCGCCGCGCGCCGGAACCGTTTCCGATTCCGCCTTCCGCCCGAGCAGCATCACGAGCCGGCCTTCAGGATCGAACTCCATGACGGTGTTCGACATCTGATCGACGACCCAGATGTTGTCCTGCGGATCGACCTTCACCTTCTCGGCAAACAGGAAGGCATAGATCCCCTGGCCGATCTCGCCGACGTACTTCCCGGTCTTGTCGAACCGGAACATCCGCGAACCGCCGTGCGCAAACGGCCGCGCGGTGGCGAGCGACAGCGTCGGATGACCGGTCCGCGTGTAGACGAACACGTCACCCTTCGAGTTGGTGGCGACGCCGGCCACTTCGCCGAAGTTCAAGTTGCCCGGCAGCTTCAGCGGTTCGATCTGGACGTCGTAGACCAGCTCCGGAACAACCAGCTGCGCGCCGAGCGGTACGGCCGCGAGCGCCAGGAGGCCGACAGCAATCTGAATGATGCGATTCATGATTCGCCCCTTATCTCGCCGCGGTGGTCGTCGGCCTGACCGGCGTTCCCGTCGCCGGCTTCAGCATCAGCTTCTGCACGCGCCACGATTCGATCTCGGCGACGATGATCTGATCGGGGTTGCGGCAGTCCATCATGTGGACCACCTGGAAGCCGCCAAGCTGCTTGCTGGCGTGACCGAACTTGCCGATGATGGTGCCGTCGAGCTCCATCTTGTAGATCTCACCCGTGATGTCCCACGAGCCCGGCGTGTTGCCGTTCGGGTTCGAGTTCGAGGTGAACAGGTACTGGTGCGGGCCCGGCGAGATGCAGACCGTCCACGACACGCCGATGTTGTCGTAGATGTTGCGCAGCACCAGGTTGTTGTCGAACACCTGCATCCGGTTGTTCGCGCGATCGGCGACGTAGACGTTGCCGTTCAAGTCGACCGCGATGCCGTGCGGCGTGCTGAACTGGCTCGGCTCCGAGCCGGCCCGCTCGCTGCCGACCTGCTTCACGAACCGGCCGTTCTTGTCGAACTTCACCACGCGATGGTTCACGTAGCCGTCGGACACGAAGATGTTCCCCTGCGGGTCGAAGCCGACGTCGGTGGGCCGGCCGAAGGTGTACTTCGCGGCAGGTGGCGGCGGCGGCGGCGGCGCGGCGGGCATGCCCTGCACGGCCGGCGGCCGGCGCCCGATCACCATCGTGACGTGCCCTTCCGGGTTGAACCGGGTGACGGTGTTGGTGCCTTCATCGACGACCCAGATGTTGTCGTCCTTGTCCACGCGCACGCTGTGCGCGAACTCGAAGTTGTACGCGCCCTCGCCGATTTCGCGGACGAAGACGCCGTTCTGATCGAACTCGAACAGGCGCGTGTTCGCGCTCCGCGTGTACACGAACACGTGACCCCTCGAATTGGTCGCGACGCCGATCGCCTCGCCGAGGTACATCCCCGCGGGCATCTTGATGAAGTTCGGTACCGAGTCGTACGGGATTTCAGGCACGTTCTGCGCGGTCGCTTTCGCCTGCGCGAAGGCGGAGCCCGCGCCGAGCAGCACGGCCAGAATCGTTGATGTCAGACATCGCGTCATAAATCCTCCGGGTTTCACAGTGGGACGGACTGTATACCCAAGCGCCGCGGAAGTGAAGATATGATCGATTTCAATTCCGGGATTTCATGAACGATTTGAAGAGGGACCTCGACGCGCTGCGCATCGAGCGCCAACCCGAGCGGCCCGCGGCGGCCCGGTGGATCGTCTGGACGGGACTGATCGTCCTGCTCGCGGCCGCGGGACTGGCCGGCTATCGCTGGATCACGCGCGAGCGCCCGGTCGAGGTACAGGTCGCAACGGTCTCGGTGCGGGCCGCCGGGACGCAGGCCGCGGTGCTCAACGCCTCGGGCTACGTCGTCGCGCGGCGGCGCGCGACCGTTTCGTCGAAGATCACCGGCAAGGTGGTCGAGGTCGATGTCGAGGAAGGCAAGAATGTCGTCCAGGGGCAGGTGCTCGCCCGCCTGGACGACTCGTCGCCGCGGGCGGCGCTCGCCCTGGCCGAGGCCCAGGCCGAAGCCGCCCGCCACACGCTCCGCGAGAACGAAGTGCGCCTCGACCAGGCCCGCCTCAACGAGCGCCGTGCCGCGCAGCTGCTGAAGGAACGCATCGTCTCGCAGTCGCAGCTCGACGACGCCAAGGCGGAGGCGGATTCGATCGACGCGCGCATCGGCGCGTCGAAGGAGCAGATTCGGGTCGCCGAGCGGCAGATCGAGGTGCAGCAGGCCGACCTGGACAACTACGTGATTCGCGCGCCGTTCAGCGGTGTCGCGATTTCGAAGGACGCGCAGCCGGGCGAGATGGTGTCGCCGGTGTCGGCCGGCGGCGGGTTCACGCGCACGGGCATCTGCACGATCGTCGACATGCACTCGCTCGAGATCGAGGTGGACGTCAACGAGAGCTACATCAGCCGCGTCAGCGCCGGCCAGGACGTCGACGCCGTCCTCGACGCCTATCCCGACTGGCACATCCCGGCGCGCGTGATCACGCTCGTGCCGACGGCCGACCGGCAGAAGGCGACGGTCCTCGTGCGCCTGGCGTTCAAGCAGCTCGATCCGAGAATCCTGCCCGACATGGCCATCAAGGTGACGTTCCTCCGCGAAGGCGACGCGACGGCCACCGCCTCGGCGCAGCCGACCGCGCTCGTCCCGCGCCCGGCCATCAGGACCGTCGGCGCCGACAACTTCGCATTCGTCCTCCGCGGCGATGCCGTCGAGCGGCGTGCCGTCAGGCTCGGGGGCACCGACGGCGACCGTGTCGAGGTGCTCGCGGGGCTGCAGTCCGGCGACCGCGTTGTCGTGTCACCGTCGGCAGCGCTCGCAGATGGGTCTAAGGTGATCGTCCAATGACAGAAGAGACAATCGTCCGGGCGAAGAACGTCCACAAGATATTCCGGCGCGGGTCCGAGCGCATCGAGGTGCTCCAGGGCGTGAACCTCGAGATCGCGAAGGGCGAATTCCTCGCGCTGATGGGACCGTCGGGGTCCGGCAAGACGACGCTGCTCAACCTGATCGGCGGGCTCGACACGCCGACCGACGGGAGCGTCGAGGTGGGCGGCGTGGACATCAGCCGCATGAACGGCACCGCCCTGTCACGCTGGCGGTCGCAGAACATCGGGTTCGTCTTTCAGCTGTACAACCTGCTGCCGGTGCTGACCGCCGAGCGCAACGTGGAGCTCCCGCTGCTGCTCACCAGGCTCTCGAAGGCGCAGCGCCGCACGCATGTCGAGATCGCGTTGAAAGTGGTCGGGCTCGCGGATCGCGCCAAGCACTATCCACGTCAGCTCTCCGGCGGCCAGGAGCAGCGCGTGGGCATCGCGCGCGCCATCGTCACCGACCCGACGCTGCTGCTGTGCGACGAGCCGACGGGAGACCTCGACCGAAAGGCCGGGGACGAAATTCTCGATCTGCTGCAGGCGCTCAATCGCGAGCACGGCAAGACCATCATCATGGTCACGCACGATCCGCACGCGGCTGAGCGCGCGACGCACGTGCTCCATCTCGAGAAAGGCACGCTGATGGAGGCGGTGGTATGAAGTACCTCCCACTCGTCTGGCGCAACCTGCTGCGGCGGAAAGTCCGCACGATCTTCACGCTGGCCTCGGTGTTCATCGCGTTCGTGCTCTACAGCTTCCTGATGGTCGTGCAGGCGGCATTCTCGATGGGCGTCGACATGGCCGGCGCCGACCGGCTGATGATGCTGCACAAGACGGGTCTCATCCAGCTGCTGCCCATCTCGTACCAGCAGCAGATTGGATCGACGGCCGGCGTCACTCACGTGAGCAACGCGTCGTGGTTCGGCGGCACCTACCAGGACAAGGCAAACCAGTTCGCGGTCATTGCGGTCGGCGAGAACTACTTCGAGCTGTATCCCGAGGCGAAGATTCCCGAGGATCAGATCAAAGCGTGGCTCGCGGACCGCCAGGGCGCGATCGTCGGCCGTGCGTCTGCGGAGAAATACGGCTGGAAGATCGGCGACAAGGTGCCGATCCAGGCGACCATCTGGCAGCCGAAGCAGGGGCAGACCTGGTTCTTCAACGTCGATGGCATCTACGACGGCGAGCGCGACTTCGACAAGACCAACTTCTTCTTCCACTACGAATATCTCGACGAGAACCGCCGTGGCGCGTACGGTCAGGTCGGCTGGTACGTGATGCGCATCGACGACCCCTCGCACGCGGCGGAGATTGGGGCACGCCTCGACGGCCAGTTCATCAACTCGTCCGCGGAAACGAAGACGTCGACCGAGAAGGCGTTCCTTCAGGGATTCGTCAATCAGGTGGGGAATATCAAGGCGATGATCATCGCGATCCTCACCGCGGTGCTCTTCACGCTGTTCCTGCTCGTGCTCGCCAACACCATGGCGCAGGCGGTTCGCGAGCGGACGAGCGAGCTCGCGGTCCTCAAGACGCTCGGGTTCTCGAACCTGCTGATCCTCACGCTGGTGCTCGCGGAGTCGATGTTGCTCGCGATCATCGGCGGCGGGCTTGGCCTTGCGGCCACGTATATCGCCGTCGGCCGCGGCAGCTTCAACAACGCGCTGCTGCCGGTTTTCATCATGCGCAACCGCGACGTCGTCATCGGCCTCGTGCTCTGCTGCGCCCTCGGCCTCGTTGCCGGCTCGTTCCCCGCGATCATGGCGATGCGGCTGCGGATCACCGACGCGCTGAGGAGGACTTAGGATGCTGCGGTGGTTCGGCCAGACGCTGACCGTGGCCGCGCTCAGCGTGCGGACCATTCCCCAGCGCCTCAGTTCTTCGGCTGTGGCTGTCATCGGCATCGCCGGCGTCGTCATCGTTTTCGTTGCGGTGCTGTCGATCGGCGAAGGCTTTCGCGCGGCGATGGCCAACGCCGGCTCGCCGAGCCGCGCGATCGTCCTGCGCGGAGGCGCTGATTCCGAGATGACGAGCGGCTTTCCGGGCGGCCAGGCCGACGTCATGAGGGAAGCCCCCGGCCTGAAGCGCGTCGACAACCGGGCGCTTGCGTCCCCGGAGCTGTACGTCATGGTAGACGTGAACAAGCGCTCGACCGGAACCCCGGCCAACGTTCCGCTGCGCGGCATTGAGGCTGTGGCGCTGCAGGTCCGCGATGAAGCGCGCGTCGTCGAAGGCCGGATGTTTCAGTTCGGCACCAACGAAGCCATCGTCGGCCGTTCCGCGACCCGCCAGTTCTCCGGCGTGGATCTCGGCTCCGAGTACGTGGCCGGCAATCTCCGGATCAAGATCGTCGGCGTCTTCGACACCGGCGGCACCGCGTCGGAAACTGAAATCTGGTGCGACAGCCGACTCGTCCAGGCGGTATACCAGCGGGGCAACTCGTATCAGTCGCTGCTGGCGTCGCTCGATTCGCCGGCGTCGTTCGACACATTCAAGAACTGGTTGACGACCAACCCGCAGCTCAACGTACAGGTCCGACGCGAAACCGAGTTCTACGAGCAGCAGTCTCAGGTGATGACGGGCTTGATTCGCGGAATCGGTTACACCATCGCGGTGCTGATGGGGATCGGTGCGGTGTTCGGCGCCATCTTGACGATGTACACGGCGGTGTCCACGCGCACGCGGGAGATCGCCACGCTGCGTGCGCTCGGCTTCAACACCGCGTCGGTACTGATCTCGGTGCTCGCCGAATCGCTCGCCCTCGCCTTGATCGGAGGGCTGCTGGGCGGGCTGGCCGCCTATCTCGCCTTCAACGGCTACCAGACGTCCACGATGAATTTCCAGACGTTCAGCCAGGTGGCCTTCGCGTTCGCGGTCACGCGTTCGCTGCTGATTCAGGGCCTGAGCTACGCGCTGGTGATGGGATTGGTGGGCGGGTTGCTGCCGGCGATCAAGGCCGCACGCCTGCCGATCGCGACAGCGCTGCGGGAGCTATAGGGTTCGTAGGTTCGCGGTGCGTTGGTGCGCGGTTCGAGCCGGCGCACCCGCGAATCAGCGAACCCGCGAACCGTCCCGCAGCTCCCTGCAATGCGTCTGCCCTCAACTCGAACACCTGGCCAGATCGAACCGCCTCGATCGACAGTCTTTTAGATGTTCGGTGCCATGCGATCGACTGTCTCATCGCCACGTTTTGCATTCGGGAACAGCACTCTCTGCTACACCATTCGCCGCCTTAACTTCAGTCGTCGCCGTACGTTCAGTCCCTTGGAGTGCGCCCGACGTGAATCGTCCCTACGAAGCAGGTCTTGCCTGCTGGCGCACCAAAGCAGCCGGTGGTGCCGGGGACTGTGTCGAACTCCACGTGCACACGTGCGCCGGTGCGCCACCCAGCCAAGACGACGCCGTCCAACTGGGCCGCGCCCGTCACGTTGTTTGTCCCGCCCCGGATGAGCGCCGTGAATGAACGGTCCCCGTCTTGGACCTCATAGATCGCCTCGAGCCGAATGATGCCGTTCAGGGCCGGGTTCACGCTCACTTGTCGTTGAAGAATCTCGCCGACGAATTTGTTAGCGAGGTCGCCTCCCCAGAAGCCTTCCATGAAGGGAGACGTGGTTACCCATTTCGTGAAAGCGATTTCGACGGGCCGGTTGTTGTCGCGGTGGTCTTCTGCCATCGCGGGCGAGATCTGGATGAGTAACGCCACCGCGCCGGCGAAGCAAGCGACGCGGCTGTGAACACGATCGGTTTTCATGAGTGTCCTTTCCTTCGTTGATGGTTGTACCCGCATCGATCCGGCCGACCATTAGGATTTCGTGCGACGAATGAATGCGCGGACTTCGTCGCGAACGGCGTCGCCGGCGGCAGCCGCGGCGGTGGTTTCGTATGAATGCGGATCCTGAGAATTCTGTTTGCCGATCCGCCCGTAGAGCGAGCGCATCGTGAGTAGCGACGTCACGAACCGGTTGTCGATCACTTCGATCGCGTGACACAGTTCGTGACCGATCGACCCCATCAGATCCCAATCGGCCCTGCCCGTGGCGACGTGAACGAAGATGAACCGGAATCGTCCCCCCACTGTCACATTCACCAAACACGCGCGCTGGTCGGAGTCTCGACACTCGCCTTCGTCGACGTACACGTAGCTGTCGCTGGCATTGATTGTCTCGACCAGTTGGCGGAACGTCGCGGACCGTTCGCCCGCCTGCTGTATCACGGACGCGAGGGAGGGGCTGAAGGAGCGCACGTGTGAGGACGTGGCGAGGTTCGGGACTGTTTCTTCAGCGTGTGCGCTCACGCGCGGCCCAGCCAGGAATGCCCCCGCAAGCCATGCCAGCGCAACCAGTCGTGCAATGTTGTTCGCCATCTTGTCTCCGTCTTCTCCTCGCAGCGGTGCGGGATGCGCGCTCTGTATGGGGATCGCGCAAGCGGAGCCGATGACGGGTCAAATGGCGATAAAGCCCGGTAATCCAGGCCTCCGGGTGCTATGCTGTGCCTCCCCTCCACTAATTGATGGCATCAATGGTGTCGCCTCGCGACGTCACAGCGCTGCTCGGCGACTGGAGTCGAGGCGACCGGACTGCCCTCGATCAATTGCTGCCACTCGTCTATGCAGAGCTCCGCCGCGTTGCCGCGCGCCAGCTTCGGAACGAACGGGCCGACCACACCTTGCAGCCGACGGCCCTTGTTCATGAGGTGTACATGCGGCTCGTCGACCAACGCCAGGTCGATTGGCAGAATCGAGCGCATTTCTTTGGTGTCTCGGCGCAGGTCATGCGCCGGATTCTGGTCGATCACGCTCGTCGTCACGGCGCGAGCAAACGGGGCGACGGTGTGCGCTGCGTGTCAATCGACCAGGCAAAAGACGTAGCCGCGTCAAGCGAGATACCAATCCTCGCGTTGGATCACGCGCTCGATCGCCTGGAAAAGATTGACTCTGAACTGGCCAAGCTCGTCGAGCTTCGTGCGTTTGGCGGACTCACGATCGAGGAAGCGGCACATGTGCTCAGCGTGTCACCCTCGACTGCCAAGCGCGACTGGCGCACCGCGAAAGCGTGGCTCAATCGTGAGCTCGGCTCCGAGGTTGGACCGTGACGGCCGAGCGATGGCCGCGCGTGAAGGCGCTGTTTGAGGCCGCGGTGGAACGGCCGCCCGCGGAGCGCGCCGCTTTTCTG
>Ga0137418_10003716_pt1 | contig 14039 bp, 13 predicted proteins | sample CZODoug3_1_2_16f_FD_122242 | JGI IMG/M metagenome (GOLD analysis project Ga0137418, IMG submission 122242) | Vadose zone soil fungal communities from Angelo Coast Range Reserve, California, USA - CZODoug3_1_2_16fungal (Hybrid Assembly) | ecosystem: Environmental > Terrestrial > Soil > Vadose...
CGCGGGGGCTACTGGAACGCGGCCGACTTCACCTGGGCGATGTTCATGTCGAAGTACATCTTCCCGGGAGCGGACGCCAGCCTTCCGCTCTCCTTCGTCGCCACGCAGTTCGAGAAGGCGGGCTTCGAGATCCGCGGCGTGGAGAACGTCAACGTGCACTACGGCATGACGATCCTGCGCTGGTACCGGAACTGGGAGCGGAACCGCGAGAAGGTGATCGCGGCCTACGGCGAACGCTGGTACCGGCTGTGGCACCTGTTCCTGGCCTGGTCGGTCTTCACCGGCGAGCAGGGCCGTGGCGACTGCATGCAGATCGTCGCGCACAAGAGCCGGCCGTCGTTCGATCGCGCGCGCTTCGTCGGTAAAGCGTAACTTAGACGATCGCGCGCACCACGCCGCCGTCGACGCGAACCGCGGCGCCGTTGGTCGCCGAGGCCAAGGGGCTGGCCAGGAACGCGACCAGGTGCGCCACTTCGGCGGGCTCAGCGAAGCGCTGCAGCAGCGAGGTCGGGCGCATGTGCCGGAAGAACTCCTTCTCCACCTGGGAGGCGTCCTTGCCCTGCTGGCGCGCGAGGCCCTCGACGAAAGTGCCCACCCCTTCGGAACGGGTGGGTCCGGGGAGGACCGCGTTGACCGTCACGCCTGTCCCCACGGTCAGCTCGGCGAGGCCGCGGGCGAGCGCGAGCTCCGCCGTCTTGGTCACCCCGTAATGGATCATCTCGGGCGGAATCTGCAGGGCCGACTCGCTGGAGATGAAGAGGATGCGCCCCCATCCCCGCTTCAGCATGCGCGGGAAGTAATGGCGCGACAGCCGGACGCCGCTCATCACGTTGGTTTCGAACAGGTGGATCCACGACGCGTCATCGATCTGCTCGAAGGGGACGGACTTGAAGGTGCCGACGTTGTTGACCAGGATGTCCGTGTCGGGCAAGCGGGCCGTGATCGTGTCGGCGCCCCTGGCCGAGTTCAGATCGGCGACGATGCCGTCGACGCGGGCGCCAGAGGCCTCGGTCCGCACACGGTCGATGGCAGCGTCCACGCGCTCTCGCGTGCGCCCGTTGAGGAACACCTCGACGCCTTCCCGCGCCAGATCGACGGCGATGGCGAGCCCGATACCCGCGGTCGAGCCGGTCACGAGCGCTCTCTTGCCTCGGAGTTGCAGGTCCATGGGCAGGAGATGCCAGCGGCCCCGGTGGGTTGCAAGGACGCGTTTGATGACGCCCCGCGTCTGCGAAGCGCGACGCCACGCGCCTTGTTTCCAGGGCCGCCGCAGCGCAGGAGACGACTTCGACCGAATGCGAGTGAGGGAAAGCGGTTCCCGGATTCGTGTCACCGCGCTTCAGCCCTGGCCCAGAAGCTGTTGCATCTCGGCGTACGGGATGGCGTCCTCCAGCGCCTCGTACGTCCCGCTCCCCAGCAGCTCGACCGCGCTGCGCCGCGCCCGGCCGTACGCTGCCAGCGCAATGGCGGACCCGACGCTGACCCGGCGCACTCCCAGGCGCTCCAACTCGGCGAGCGGCGGGGATCCCGGCTTCGCGAGCACGTTCAGCGGCCCGCGGATCTCCCGCGCCAGGCGGCCGATCGCCTCGCGATCGCTGACGAACGGCACGAAGGCACAGTCCGCCCCGGCGCCCAGGTAGGCGTTTGCGCGGCGCACCGCCTCGACGATGCGCGCATCTCCCGCGAGTCCTCGAGCGGCGAACGCATCGGTGCGCGCGTTGATCACCAGGGGCACTCCGGCGGCCGCGGCTGCCGCGCGCGCCGCCTGGATCCGGCTCAGCTGAAGCTCGAGCGGGACCAGCTCGCCGGCCCCCAAGGAATCCTCGAGGTTCATGCCCACCGCCCCTGCCTCCACGACGCCGCGCGCCGTCTGCCCGGCCGCGTCCGCCGTGGGGCCATACCCCGCCTCGACGTCGGCGGACACAGGGAGGTCCACCGCGCCCGCGATTCGCCGCACCATGCCCAGCATCTCGGTCCGGGAAATGCGCTGTCCGTCGGGGAATCCCAGCGCGAAGGCGACGCCGGCACTGGAAGTCGCGATGGCGTGAGCGCCGGCCGCGGCGATCACTTTCGCGCTCGCCACGTCCCAGGCGTTGGGCAGGACGAGCAAGCGTGGACCGTCGTGAAGCTGGCGCAGCCTTGCAGCCTTCTCGCGTTGCGTGGCCATGGGCCGGAGCGTAACCCTGGAGACTCAGGAAAGGAACGTCCGGCGGAGGAGGCGCTTCGGGGTCCTGGTGAGGCGGGGCTCAGCCGAGCTGCGGCAACTCGGAGATCTCGTTGCTGGGCGGGTCTGATGGCAAGGCCGGTTCCCCGACGGAAGCGGCATCGACTGCACGGTATCCGGTCTCCCGGCCGTAAACGGCGATGAGGACCCCGAGCAGTGCGAGCAGGACCAGGCTGGCCGGCGTCTTCCAGGTATTGGGCGAGTGCATGATTGACCTCCGCAGTCACCCTGGAGCACGCCGCGTACCAACTCGCGGCGAGCCTGAAGCCAGGGATTCCGCGCCGGATCGACGCTCGACAAGCTCCCCGATCGGTGGCGCCACGCGGGCGCCACGCGATCGGATTTCGCGGGCGGGGAGCGTCGCGGAGCGCTATTTTGGGCGCGCGGCCCCGGAGCGGCGGCAGGAGGAAGCCATGGCACGTCCGATCGTCGGCATCACCATGGGCGATGCGGCCGGGATCGGGCCCGAGATCATCATGAAAGGCCTCGCGCGCGGCGAGGTGCACGACATCTGCAGGCCCCTGGTGATCGGCGACGCCGCCCGGCTGCGCAAGGCCGGCCGCATCGTGGGATCATCGTTGAAGGTCAATGCCCTTCGCGACCCCGCGAAGGCCGCCTACCGCCGGGGAGAGGTGGACTGCATCGATCTTTCGCTCATTCCCGATGACCTGCCCTTCGGCAAGCTCTCCGCCAAGGCCGGCGACGCGGCCTACCGCTTCGTCGAGCTGGCCGTCGAGCTGGCGCAGGCGGGAAGGATCGACGCCATCTGCACCGCGCCGCTGAACAAGGAGGCGCTGCATGCGGGCGGGCACTCGTTCCCCGGGCACACCGAGCTGTTGGCGAAGCTCTCCGGGGCGGGCGAGGTGTCGTTGATGCTCTGGACCCCCAAGATGCGCGTCATCCACGTCACCGCGCACATGGGCCTCCTCGACGCGATCGAGAGGATCGACGCGGCCCTGGTCGAGCGCACCATCCGCCGTGGCCACGACGCTCTGGTCCGGGCCGGGGTGCAGCAGCCGCGGATCGGCGTGTGCGGCATCAACCCGCACGCCGGCGAGGGCGGTCTGTTCGGCCGTGGCGAGGAAGGCACGAAGGTGCTTCCCGGCGTCGAGGCGGCGCGCGCACGAGGCCTCGACGTCCAAGGACCGCTGCCGGCCGACGCGTTGTTCTACCGCGCCGGACGCGGCGACTTCGACCTGGTGGTCGCGATGTATCACGACCAGGGGCACGGCCCGGTCAAGGTGCTCGGCGTCGAGTCGGGCGTGAACATCACGGTCGGGCTGCCCTTCGTGCGCACGTCGGTCGATCATGGCACCGCGTTCGACATCGCCGGAACGGGAAAGGCGGACGAACGCAGCCTGGTCGAGGCGCTACGGCAAGCGGTCGCGCTCGCCCCGCCCGGCTCGCGGTGAATCGTCCGGAACTGGCAACGAGTACAAGGACACCTCGGGCGCCGCCGGGTCGAGCCTGGTCATTCCCGCGAGGGAGAACCCGAGCTTGTGGAGCACGCGGATGGACGCCGCGTTGCCGGGTGAAACGAAGGCGACGATCCGTTTCAGGCGCGGCAGTTCTTTGCGCGACCGGAGGATCCCCGCGGCCGCCTCGTACGCGTACCCTCGCGAGCAGAATTCGGGCAGGAACGCGTAGCCGAGATCCACGTCGAGCAAACCGTCTCGCTTGAGCAGTCCGCACATTCCGATCGGCTGCAGGGAATCCTTGAGCGAGACCAGGTTGAGGCCGTGGCCGTTCCGGGCGTAGCTCTGGATCGGACCGTCGGCGAGATACCGGGCTGCCTGCTCGAGGGTCCGAACGCCTTTGTCGCCGATGTTCTGGATGAACGAGGGCTCGTTGAGGAGCCGGAGGACGAACCCGGCATCTTCCGGCGTGAACCGTCGCAGGACCAGCCGGTCCGTCTCGGCAACAGTGATCTGGGTCGGATGGCCGGTCATTCCGTCTCACTTCACGATGCCGAGCAGCTCCACCTCGAAGATGAGGGTGGCGCCCCCCGGAATCTGCGGCGGCCGGCCGTGATCGCCGTACGCAGTGGCCGCGGGACAGATCAGGCGCGCCCTTCCCCCGGCGCCGATCTTCTGCACTCCCTGTGTCCAGCAGGGGATCACCTGGTCGAGCCGGAATTCGGCGCCGTCATTCTGGTCGAACCGCGTCCCGTCGGGCAATCTCCCCTCGTATCTCACTCGCACGCGGTCGGTCGCCGCCGGCCGCGGTCCGTCTCCGGGCCGCTCCGGAACGAAGACGATCCCGCCTGGAAGCCGTTCGGCGCCGGGCTTCTTCGACTCCTGATCTGCGAGCTTCCGACCCCGCTCCTTCTCGCCGGCGATGCGTGGGTTGCCTCGCCGCTGGAGCATGGCGTCCACTTTCGGGCCCCACTCCTCGAGGTCGGGATCGCGCAGCTGGAGCTTCCGGTCCTCGGCGGCATCCGCGAACCCGCGCTCGACGCGCTGGAGCTCTTTCTTGGACAGGCCGTACCCGTTGACCCGTGACCCGAGAATGGCGCCGAGCGCGTAGAGCGCCTCGTCGTCGCCCGGCACGGCCTTGCCCTTCTCCGACCTCTCCCGGTACTCCCGCTGGCCGCGTTCGCGGGCCTCCTCGCGCTCCTCACGCTCGGTCTCCACCGGTTTCTGGGCGCGTGCGGCCGCGGCGAAGGCCAACAGGGCACAGAGAACGAGGCGGTGCATGAGGGCCGCAAAACTGGCCGGTGGGTGCGGCGCTTGTCAACAACGGAGAGGATTCCATCCGGCGGATGGCGGATACGGACTCCTCGGCGAATGGAAAGAGCGCCACGAACGTATGGAAAACATTCAATAATCGCATGAATTGCCCACAATGAACGGGCAGTTTTGCACCCTTTGACAATACCCCGGCGATTGCGCCACGGTTTTTCGCGCGCTTTTGCCCCACGCGCACAAACCGGAGCCGATCGAATGAGCCATTTGCCCCGCCGGGAACGGTTGCCGCTACTCCTGCTTCTGCCCGTCGCCGCCCTCACTGCTTGCGCGGGCCAGGTAGCCGAGACCGGAGACGACAGTGCATCCGTCATGCGCGGCGCCGACGTCTCGAGCGCCCTGCGCCATGACGACTCTCCGCCGCTCACCCTGATTCCCATCGCCCCTCCCTCCGGTCAGCGCATCGAGCACGAGGTGAAGAAGCTGCCCCGCAAGTTCAACACCCACGCTGCGTCAGATCCGGTGGCCCAGCGGAGCGCGCCTGCGCTGCTCATTCCGGCGACCTCGAAGAACTTCGACGGCATCGGCCAGGGCTTCTCCGGTCCGTCGGGCACCTTCACCGTCAATGCCGCGCCGCCGGACACCAACGGCGACGTCGGTCCAAACCACTACGTCCAGACCGTCAACACCGACTTCGCCGTATTCAACAAGAGCGGCACCCCCGTCTACGGACCGGTACCCATCAACACGCTCTGGAGCGGCTTTGGCGGCGGTTGCCAGACCAACAATGACGGCGATCCCGTCGTGATCTACGACCCCATCGCCGACCGGTGGGTGATCTCCCAGTTCTCCGTCACCACGAGCCCCTTCCTCCAGTGCGTGGCCGTTTCCCAGACGGCCGATCCGACCGGGGCGTACTACCGGTATTCGTTCTCGTACAGCGGATTCAACGACTACCCGAAGATGGGCGTCTGGCCGGACGGCTACTACGTCACCTTCAACATGTTCAACGCGGCGGGGACGGCATTCCTGGGCTCGAAGGTGTGCGCGTACGACCGGGCCAACATGCTGGCGGGTCTCGCGGCCACGCAGCAGTGCTTCGACACCAGCACCGCCTACGGTGGCCTCTTGCCCGCCGATCTCGACGGCTCCCGGTTGCCGCCCGCGGGCGCGCCGAACTACGTCCTGGCCCTGGGCGCCACCGCCAACACGCTCGCGTTCTGGAAGTTCCACGTCGACTGGACGACTCCCGCGAGCTCGACGTTCACCGGGCCTACCACGCTGAACACGGCGGCATACAACGAAGCGTGCGCCGGCGGCACCTGCATTCCGCAGTCGGGCACCACGCAGAGGCTGGATTCGCTGGCGGATCGGCTCATGTTCCGCCTTGCGTACCGCAACTTCGCCGACCATGAGGCGCTGGTCGTCAACCATTCGATCACTTCGGGATCGTCGACGGGCGTTCGCTGGTACGAAGTCCGCGTCGCGAACGGCACGCCTTCCATCTTCCAGCAGGGCACGTACGCTCCGGACACGTCGTACCGCTGGATGGGCTCCATCGCCCTGGACCAGGCCGGCAACATGGGCCTCGGGTTCAGCACTTCCAGCTCCTCGCTGCACCCGGAGATCCGCTACACCGGCCGCCTCGCCGGCGACGCGCCCGGACAGATGACGCAGGGCGAAGGCAGCATCATCGCCGGCGCGGGCTCGCAGACCGGATCGTCCCTGTCCCGCTGGGGCGACTACTCGATGATGGCGGTCGACCCGGTGGACGACTGCACCTTCTGGTTCACGACCGAGTACATCCCTGCCAACGGCGCCTTCAACTGGAAGACCCGGATCGGCTCGTTCAAGTTCCCGGGCTGCGGGGCTGCGCCCGCGAACGACTTCTCCATCTCGGCCAACCCGACCTCGCTGACCCTCGCGCCCAACGCGACCGGCACCAGCACCATTTCCACCGCGCTCGTCAGTGGCACGGCGGAGACCATCAATCTGACCGTGAGCGGCACGCCTTCGGGCGCCTCGGCGAGCGTGAGCCCGACATCGGTGACGACGGGAGGCAGCTCGACGCTCACGGTCAACGCGGGCACGGCAGCCGCGGGAACGTATACCCTCACCGTGACCGGGACTGGGTCGGGCGCGACGCATGGAACCACCGTGACGCTCACGGTCCAGCCCGCGCCGCCGGCGAACGACTTCTCCATCTCGGCCAACCCGACCTCGCTCACTCTGGACTCGGGCGGCAGCGGTACGAGCAGCATCTCCACGACTGTGCTGTCCGGCGCCGCGGAGTCCATCTCGCTGAGCGTCAGCGGCGTCCCATCGGGTGCCTCGGCCAGCCTGAACCCGACGGCGGTGACCACGGGCGGCAGCTCGACGCTGACCGTCAACGCCGGCACTGCGATTGCCGGGAACTACACCCTCACGGTCACCGGGACGGCGCCCAGCGCCACCCACAGCACGACCGTGACGCTCGCCATCCGGGACTTCAGCGTCGCGGTCAGCCCGTCGAGCGCCACCGTCGCCGCCGGCCAGTCGACCAACTACACCGTGACCTCGACCGCGCTCAACGGCAGCACGCAGAGCATCGCGCTCTCCGTGTCCGGCCTGCCCACGGGAGTGACGGGCTCCTTCAATCCGGCCTCGGTGACCGCCGGCGGCAGCTCGACGCTGACGCTCACCGCGGCAGCGTCGGCGCCCGCGGCGACGGCCACCTTCACCGTGACCGGCTCGTCGGCGCTCACCACGCACACCGCGACTGCGTCGGTCACGGTGACCACGCCGAGCGGCGACACCCAGCTCTCGAACGGCGTGCCCGTCACCAATCTGTCAGGCGCGGTCAACTCCCAGCAGTTCTTCTTCATCAGCGTTCCAGCCGGGCAGGCCACCTTGACCGTGCAGATCAGCGGCGGGACGGGCGATGCCGATCTGTACACCAGGTTCGGATCACGGCCGACCCTCGCCACCTACGACTGCCGGCCTTACATCAGCGGCAACAACGAGACGTGTACCGTCAACAACCCCGCCCCCGGCAATTACTACGTCATGCTCAACGGCTACACGGCGTACTCGGGAGTGACGTTGAAAGCGACGTATGCCGCCGACACCACCACGCCGCTGACCAACGGAGTTCCGGTCACGGGGATCTCGGGCGCGTCCGGGTCGCAGCAGTTCTGGAAGCTGGCAGTCCCCGCCGGACAGGCAAAGGTGGTCTTTACCATCTCCGGGGGCACGGGCGATGCGGACCTGTACGTCCGCCGCGGGGGGCGTCCGACCACCACCACCTACGACTGCCGCCCCTACCTGAACGGCAACAACGAGACGTGCACGATCACGAGCCCGGTGGCGGGGGACTACTTCGTGATGCTCAGGGGCTACGCGGCGTACTCGGGCGTGACGCTGAAAGGCCAGTACCCGTAGCGGATCTCGGTGGGCGCCGGCAGGCAAGACTGCCTGCCGGCGTCGCAGTCTGGATGACTGAACGTCATCTCGGGCTCGTCCGTCCACGTCTTCGAGAGAAGCGCGCCTGGAGGCCTCGGGCGACCAACTGCAGCCCCAGCGCGGCGAGCACTGCGCCGATCGGCCAGAAGACCAGCTGCGGCTTCCAGAAGCCCAGGCCCGCAAGCAACAGCAGGGCCGTCCCGAAGGTGATCAGAGGGCGGAACTCGAAGCTCTCCAGCGGCCGCTGTCCGGTGACGGCGGCCCCCACCGCGCTGCCCAGGTTGCCGACCTCGCGCAGGAGCTGAGCGCCGCTCCCCGCTCCCGTCGAAGCGACGCCACCGCGCATGCCCTTGTGACGGCCGGCGCTCCGCGGGGAGGAGGGTGCCGGGCGCGCTTGCAGGGCAATGGCGCCGTTCGATGCGCTGCGCACGATCTCGTCGGCATTCTGGAGGTCGGCTGCGTAGCGGTCTTCCATCTGCTGCGCGATCGCGGCGTCTTCGATGCTGACGTCCATCTCCCAGTTGTTCATCCAGCTGCCCGCGTTGAGGTTGGTCGAGCCCACGCGCGTCCAGAGCCCGTCGGCAACCGCGGTCTTCGCGTGCAGCATCGGGCCGCGCCACTCGAAGACGCGGATCCCCGCGTCGATCAGCGCGCCATACATCGTTCGGGAGGCGGCGGCGATCCAGCCGATGTCGCTGTTCGACGGCAGCAACAGCCGGACGTCCACGCCGTCGGCGGCAGCGTGCCGCAGCGCCTGCACGTAGGGGACATTCGCCATGAAGTAGGCGTCCGTCAGCCAGAGGCGCTCGCGGGCCAGCGAGGCGACCAGCAGGTCCATGCGGAAGACGGCGGCGGTTTCCGGAGTGGTGGCGATGACCCGCACGCCATGCGCGCCCGCCTGGGCGATCGAGCTCCGGGCGGGCAGCTCTTCCTCGGCGATGGTGCCGCCGGCATGTCGCCAGGAACGGGCGAATGCCTGTTCGGCATCGGCGACCGACGGTCCCCGCAGCTCCACGCCCGTGTCGCGCCAGGGAGGAATCCCCTGCGCAGGGTCGCCCATCCAGGGATCCGCGATGCAGAGGCCCGAGACGAAGCACACCGAGCCGTCGACGCAGATGACCTTCCGGTGGTTTCGCCGCAGCGCCGCCAGGGGGTTCGCTGGATGTGGCGGGTTGAAGAAGCGCATCTCGCCGCCGGCGCGGAGCAGCTCGCGAAAAAGGCGGCGCGGCGTGGACCAGCAGCCGAACCAGTCGCAGAGAACGCGTACCTTGACCCCGGCGGCGGCACGCTCGGCGAGCAGCGAGGCGAAGCTGCTGCCCCATCGGTCGGCGCGGAAGATGTACATCTCCATGTGGACGCTGCGCCGCGCCGCCCGGATCGCTCGCTCCCAGGCCGGGTAGTTCTCAGGCGCGTCGTGCAGCACGCGCACGCCATTGCCCTCGACGAGCGGGGACCCTGTCGTCCGCGCGAGGGCTCCCAGGGCGACTGCGCGCAATGCCGCTGCGGTATCGGGATCCTGGCCATTCCGCACGGCTCCTCCGCGCACAGGAAACGATGCGTTGTCGCACGAACGATCGACATGCGCCACGCAGCAAGCCTGTCCGGACGAGCGTCGAGGGGCGGGGCGTCAGGTCCCGCCATCGTTGACCGCGCCCGCGCTGGCAGGAGCAGCAGGCTTCGGCTCGCCCTTTTTCCCGCGCACTTTGACCCGGTATAGTCCTCCCGGCTTCTCGCCCGGAAGCCAGACGCCGCACAAGGTGCTGCCGGGCTCGAGCGCACGCAGCAAGAGGCCGTTGCCGTCGGCCGTGAACTCCGGCGCGACGACGTGCAGGTCATCGCAGATCACGCTGGCGCCGGACTCGGCATGCACCGGAGTGGTCTCGCCTGTCTCGAGGTCGACGGAGACGGTCCCGGGGGGATCCCCTTCGCCGGCGGGCGCATCCACGGAGAGCAAGCAGAGCAGGACGGCGAAGAGCCGCATGGGGTGAGTCTAGCGGTTCCTCGCACCCGCCGCCGCGCACAACGCCGACCCTGGCATGGCGTTGTTTCTTGCTTTGAACTCGCTGCGCGCGCGGCGGTCCGCTAGATTGTCGCACTTCGAAGGAGATTCATGGCCGAGCTCAAGCCCGGGCGTATCGTCGAGTGGCACAGGCTTTCGCCGAGCCTCTCGCTGTTCCGCGTGATCGCCATGGACGGCGCGCGATTCCCATCCTACGAGGCGGGCCAGTACATCGCGCTCCGCCGCGAAGATTGCCTGCTCACGCGAAAGGTGAAGGACGGGAACGAGGTGCACTACGTCCCCGACCTCGACGCCGAGGGAAAGCAGAAGCGGGGATCGGTCACGCACTCCTATTCGATCTCCTCGGCGCCGTTCGAGACGGCGGAAGGGAACTACCTCGAGTTCTACGTGGTGCTCGAGCGCGGACGGGACGGCGTGCTGGGGCGGTTCACCGAATCGCTCTTCAGGGGGGTCGAGTCGCACGAGAACGACCGGCTGGCGTACGTCGAGCGGATCGTCGGCGACTTCACGCTCGCGAAGCGCGCAGCCGGGTTCGATCACGTGCTGATGGTGGGAACCGGCACCGGGTTGGCCCCGTTCGTGTCGATGGTCAAGCAGCTCGACCGCGAAGCGGGGAACGGAAAGCGTCCCGCCGCGCGCTACACGCTGCTGCACGCCAACCGCAGTTACGAGGAGCTCGCGTACCATCAGGAGCTGTTGAACATCGAGAAATCCAACTCCTTCGACCTCCTCTACGTCCCTTCGGTGAGCCGGCCCACCGCCCGCGACCTCGCCGATCCCCAGCTCGGCACCGGCCGGGCCAACAACCTGCTGCGCAATGTCTTCGATCTGCCGGCGAAGGATCTGGGAGATACGGCGCCCGCGTTGCCGCGGACGCGGCCGCTCGAGCTGCTGAAGGCGAGGATCGAGCCCGCGCGAACGGTGGTGCTGACCTGCGGCAACCCCAACGCGATGGCGGACATCGCCTGGATCGCCGAGAAGACCGGGATGCGATTCGAGAAAGAGGACTGGTAACCACCCAGGCTCACCCCGCGGATGGGAGGATTTTTCGGCCCTCGCGCTCCCCCGTGCTACAGGCCCGATCGATGCTGTCGCTGCGGATCCAGGACCATCGCGAGACGGCCATGCGCGCCGGCCTTCTCTATGTGACCGATGGCGTGGCCGGCATCCGCCGGCAACGCGCGGGGAAGGGCTGGGTGTTCCATGCGCCGGACGGCGCCCGGATCTCGGACGCAGCCGAGCGCCGCCGTATCCTGGGGCTGGTGATCCCGCCGGCCTGGACCGACGTGTGGATCTGTCCGGATCCTCACGGCCACATCCAGGCCACGGCGCGCGATGCTCGGGGGCGGAAGCAGTACCGGTATCACCCCCTCTACCGGGCGGCCCGCGACAAGTCGAAGTTCCGCCGCATGCTCGAGTTCAGCGAGATCCTCCCCGACATCCGCGAGCGGGTGGAGCGCGACCTGCGCGCCGGCGACCTGACCCGGCGCCAGATCCTCGCCACCGTGGTGCGCCTGCTGGACAAGACGCTGATCCGCGTCGGCAACGACGAGTATGCGCGCGAGAACCGCTCCTTCGGCCTCACCACCCTGCGCGGCCGCCACGTGGAGATCAAAGGCTCGCGGCTGCACTTCACCTTTCGCGGAAAGAGCGGCGTCAGCCACGAGGTCGCGATCACCGATCGCCGGCTCGCCCGCATCGTGCAGCAGTGCCAGGACCTGCCGGGACAGGAGCTGTTCCAGTACCTCGACACCAAGGGCAGGCGCCAGACCATCTCCTCCGACGACGTCAATGCGTATCTGCGCGAGACGACGGGCCGCGACATCACCGCGAAGGACTTCCGGACCTGGGCGGGCACCATGCTCGCCGCCAAGCAGCTGTGCGCGATCGGGCCGGCGAAGACCCGGCGCGAGGCGGAGCGAAACATGCTCCGGGCGATCGACGCCGTGGCTGATCGGCTCGGCAACACGCGCGCCGTCTCCCGGAAGTATTACGTGCACCCGGGGCTGCTGCGGGCATATCTACAAGGGCTCACGGTTACGCTGCCTTCAGCGTCCCCGCACGCGATGCGCCGTGAAAATCCACCCGCCGCGCTCCGGCGAGACGAGGTGGCGGTGCTGCAGTTCCTGCAGGAGACGGCCCTGGACGACGGTGGCTAGGGGCTCCGCCTGAGCGCGAGCCAACGGGGAATAGGCGGCGGCGGCCAGGCGTAAGGAGGGTAGCGGGCCGGTCGCGCCGGGCGCCCGCTCGCTCGCTCCCCACCGGCCAATGAGGCGTCATGCTCGTCCAGAACAACGCGGAAAAGCCCGTCACCCCAGCAGACGCGGGCGTGGCCCTGCAGCCGAAGCCGGCCGAGAACCGGGAAGCGACGCCGAAGCGAGACGAAGCTCCGGCGATCCCGGGGGCGGCCACCGACCTGCTGCTCGGGCGCGGAGTACGATTCGAGGGCAAGCTGACCTTCGCGGGCACCGTCCGCATCGATGCGAGCTTCGTCGGCACCATCGTCACCAATGACGTGCTGGTGGTTGGCGAGGCCGCGCGCATCGACGCGAACATCAGCTGTGGCACCATCGTGGTCCACGGCGAGGTGAACGGGAACATCCAGGCGAAGACCGGCGTCGAGATCCGCGGCGCCGCCAAGGTCAGCGGGGACCTCGAGACGCCGTCGCTCGTGATCGAGAAGGGCGCCTTCTTCCAGGGCGCGTCTCGGATGGATTCCGCCGCGAAGGCCGCGCGAGCCAAGACCGCGGCCTGACGCCCCGGCCGCCGCAGGCGGCTCAGGGGCTACGCTTGAGCGTCAGACGCCTGCGCGGGCTTCCTGCAGTCGCGCCTCCGTCAGGTCGAGCTCGTGCTCGATCTGGCGGAGCGCATCGTCGTCGATGCGGCCCTCGTCGCGGAGCCGGATGGCCGCATCGCGTTCGATCTTCGCAAGCTCCCGCGACAGGTCGCGATATCGGCTGTGGTGGTCCGGATCCACCGGCTGGCCTTGCTGCGATGAGGCGTCGCCGGTGAGGCCGGCGAGCCGCCGGCGATAGTGCAGGGCGAGGTCGTCGTAGACGGGGGCGAGATCGGGCCGGTCGCGCGGGCGCGACTGTTCCAGGTGCCCCAGGGCGGATTCGACGGCGATGCGCCGGGCCTCCCGCTCCTCGCAGGCGGGTCCCGCCGAGCCTTGGAGCCCCAGCAGCCGGACCAGCAGCGGGAGCGTCAGCCCCTGCGCGACCAGCGTCGCGAGGATCACGCAGAAGGTGATGAACACGATCAGGTTTCGCTGGGGGAAGGGAACGCCTCCGGGAAGGGTGTGCGGCAGCGCCAGTGCCGCGGCCAGCGCGATCACCCCGCGCATTCCCGTCCAGCCCACCACCACCAGTTGCCGGGCAGGTGGAACGGTCTCCCGCTGATGCAGCATACGCCGGCGAATGAAGTAGGCGAATCGGGCTCCGGGAAAGACCCAGGCGAGCCGCAGCGCGATCACCAGGGCGCTGAAGGCGGCGCCGGAGAGCGCCAGCGTGCCCAGCCCGTATTCATGGATGCCCGCAAGAACGAGGGGCAGCTGCAATCCGATGAGCAGGAAGACCAGCCCGTTGAGCACGAATGTGAGCGCGCCCCACACCGCGTACACCTGGATGCGGACGGCGGGCGAGAAGAACTGGCTGCTCTTGCGGCTGATGAA
>Ga0137418_10003717_pt1 | contig 14038 bp, 10 predicted proteins | sample CZODoug3_1_2_16f_FD_122242 | JGI IMG/M metagenome (GOLD analysis project Ga0137418, IMG submission 122242) | Vadose zone soil fungal communities from Angelo Coast Range Reserve, California, USA - CZODoug3_1_2_16fungal (Hybrid Assembly) | ecosystem: Environmental > Terrestrial > Soil > Vadose...
GTCCCGTCGACGTCGAAGAACGCTCCCCGGTCCCAGCGGCCGGGCGCGTTGTCAGTCACGCCGCCGGCCCATGAACCGGAGCAGGAAGAGGAACAGGTTCACGAAGTCGAGATACAGCATGAGCGCGCCGATCAGCGCGTGTCGCTGCTCACCCGTCTCGCCCAGCTGCCGCAACTTCTGCGTGTCGTAGGCGGTCAGACCGGCGAAGACCAGCACCCCAGCGCAAGAGAGGACGAACTCCAGGCCGCTGCTCCGCACGAAGATGTTCACGATGCCGGCGAGGATGATTCCAATCAGCCCCATGAAGAGGAAGCTGCGCCAGGCATCGAGGTTGCGCTTGGTGACCGTGCCGTACACCGAGAGCCCGAAGAAGGCGCCGCCGGTGACGAACAGCGTGGAGAAGATGGAGGCCTGGGTGTACTGGAAGACGATGCTGGAGAAGACCACTCCCGAGAGCGCGCAGAAGGTCAGGAACATGGCGACGGCTGCGCCAATGGCCGCGCGCTGCGCGATCGGGTTGAACGCGACGCCGAGCAAGAACCAGCCGATCAGGGCGACCCACATCGCCGGCGCGGAGTGCAGGTTCCCGGCCTCGTCCATCTGGTAGAACACGCGGAGCAGGCTTGGGGAGCTGGTGACCGCCCAGGCGACGATTCCGGTCAGCCCGAGGCCGAAGGCCATCCAGCGGTAGACCGAGGCCATGAACTCGGCGGTGCGGGTGCGGCTGACCGGTGCTGCGGATGACCAGCTGTCCATGTCCGACTCCTCCTCGAAGCGAAAGGGGATGCTAATCGTCAGGGCGGGGGTTCGCCACCGCCCAGCTCCTGCCAGAGCGCGACGATGCCGGCGCAGCGGGCGGTGAGCAGCGCCGCCAGCGCGGTGAACCCGGTGAGCGAGAGGTCCTTCGCGAACCAGAGGCGCGCGAACACCTCCAGCGCCTGCGCGCACTCGCGCTCCAGGCGCCGGAGCGGCTTCTCGCCGGCGGGCGCCGCGGGGCAGAGCGCCTCGACCCAGGGAGATGGCGCGCCGCCGCGGAGGGCCGCCCAGCGGACCGGCTGCCACGTCCCGAGCGCGCCGAGCAGCGCCTCCGGGTCATCCGCCAGCCTTCCGGCACCCGCCTCTTCGCGGAAGAGCCGCAACGCGGCGGCGACCCGCGGCGACTGGGACAGCCCCGCGTAGAACGTGCGGAAACCGGGCGCCCGGGCCGCCGGGTTGTCCGCGAGCAGCCGCGCGAGCCACTCTTCCTGCGCGCCGGCGAACGCGTCGCCGCGCGCCCCCATCTCCTCGAGCAGCTCCGGCGTTCGCGCCGGAGGGAGCGCCCCGGCCTCCGGGCTCTCCGGCAACAACAGCAGCGAGGAGGCGGAAGCGAGCCCGACCAGCCGCAATACGGACGCGTGGGTACCGACCAGCGCGGACACGCCCCCCGCCTCCGCCGCTTTCCTGCTCAACGCGATCAGCTGCTCCGCCTCGGCATGGGCCCTGCGCTTGAGCTCGCCCCTCTGCTGCGTACGCTCGCTACGCGCGCCGATGCCGTCGACGATGGTTGGCCCCGGAGGAAGCGGCTGGCGAGGGCGGAGGCCACGGGCGAGGACCACGTCCCAGCCGGGCGCGCCATCCCAGGCATAGACGTCGGTGTGCTGGGCAAGGGCCTCCAGCTCCGCCAGCGCGGGTTCGGCCGGAGCGTGGTGCGTGAGCGGAAGTGCGGCCGAGACCGCATCCAGGATCAGCTCGGAGATCTGGCGCGCGGTGGCCTCGCGCTCGGCGAAATCGGGCCGGAAGGCGACGAGCAGAGAGCGCGCCAGGGGCTGCTCCGGACCGCTCATCCGGCGATCAGCCTTCCCGCGACGAACGTGGCGGCCGCCGCGATCGCGCCCACAAGCACCGTCTCGAGGCCGCTGCGCAGCCAGGGGCGGCCGGTCATCCAGGTCTTGGCGGCTCCGGCCGCGAAGAGCGCCACCAGCGTGCACCCGACCGAGAGCGCGAAGGCGGTGGATACCTGGACGGGAAGAGCATAGGGAATGACCGGAAACGCGGCCCCGAGCGCGTACGCCGAGGCCACCACCAGCCCCGAGCGCAAGGGCGCTCCGGTGGGCACCGCGCTGAGTCCCAGCTCCTCGGTCATCATCGTATCCACCCAGAACACCGGGTCCGCTGTGACGTGCTGCACCATCTGCTCCAGCGCCCGGCCGCGGAAGCCCTTGCGCGCGAAGATCGTTCGCACCTCCTTGCGTTCCTCGTCGGGGAACTCGCGCACCTCGCGCTCTTCCCGCTCGCGCTCGCTGAGGATGAACTCCCGCTCGCTCTTCACCGCCAGAAAGGCGCCCAGCCCCATCGCGATGGTGCCGCCGATCAGCTCGGCGAGACCGGCCAGGAGCACGATCCGCGTGGAGACCGCCGCGCCGTGCACGCCGGAGACGACCGCGAACGCCGCCACCAGCCCGTCGTTCGCGCCGAAGACGAGGTCCCGCAGCGAACGGCCACCCGGGATGTGGGCAGCCTCGGTGTGGGTCGCGCCGTCGTCCCGCGTGCGGATGAAGTACTTGGGGAGCCGCATGTGTTCCGCGCGACGACTTGCCACGGTTCCAGGGGAGTGACAACAGCCCGGTTGACCACTATCCTAGCGGCGTGTGTTGAGAATGATTCTCAGTCTCAGTCTCGCCGCGCTGGCGGTGCAAGCGCAACCGGGCGAAGCCCGGCCGCTACGCCGCGTGGTGGCGCTGCTCGACTACGTCTCCAACGACTACGCCCGCGCGGTGGGCGAGCACGGCGAGGTGCTGTCGGAAGCGGAGCACGCGGAGCAGATCGGCTTCGTGCAGGACGCGGCGAGCGAGCTGCGCGCCGACGTGGACGGACGGGGCGAAGATCTGGCCAGGCGGCTCGACTCGCTCGTCCTTCGCGTGCAAGGGCGTGCTCCGCCGGCCGAGGTGGCCGGGACGGCGCGCGCGGTCCGGGACGAGATCGTCCAGCGCTTCGGCGTGGTGCTCGTCCCGCAGCGCGCGCCGGATCTCCGCCACGGCGCGGAGGTGTACGCGCAGTCGTGCGCCGCCTGCCATGGCGCGGACGGCCGGCCCAACCCGGCGCTGGGCCTGGAAACGACCCCGCCGGATTTTAGAACGGAGTCCGGCCCGTTCACCGCGCAGCGCATCTTCAGCGCCGGGACGTACGGAGTTCCCAAGACGGCGATGCCTGCCTTCGATTCCGGACTCACCGACGAGGATCGCTGGGACGTGGCGTTCTACCTGCTCACCCTGGCACATCCGGGCGCGTCTCCCCGCGGACTGGAGCTGGCGCGCGCGGCGCTTACCCCGACGCGCTACCGGGACCTGGCCATCCTGTCCGACGACGACCTCCGGGCCCGGCTCGCCGCCGCCGGCCTGCGAACTTCCGAGCAGGAACAGGCGCTCGCGGCGACCCGCGCCGGCCCCTTCGCCGAGGACGCGCAGTCGCATCCGCAGGGCCTGGCGCAGGCGCGGGGCGCCGTGCAGAAGGCGGTCTCGCTCGCCCGCAAGGGCGACCGGGACGGCGCGCGCCGGGAGCTGATCTCCGCGTACCTCGATCACTTCGAGCCCCACGAGGCCGGGCTGCGCGCCCGCGACGCGCAACTGGTGCAGGAGGTCGAGTCGGCGTTCATGGCGCTGCGCGCGTCCATCGACGGCAAGGACGGCCAGCTCGACGCGCACTCGGCGCGGCTCGATTCCTTGCTGGAGAAGGCGGATGCGCGGGGCCCCGGCGGCGCCTTCGTCGCGTTCGTGGCGGCGCTGGTGATCGCGCTGCGCGAGGGCGTGGAGGCCGCTCTCCTGGTGGCGGCCATGCTCGCGCTCCTGCGCAAGGCCGGGCGGTTGCAGGACGCCCATGCCGTCCACCTCGGTTGGGCCTCCGCATTGGCCGCGGGCGCCTTGACCTGGTGGGGCTCGGGCATGCTGCTCGTCCGGCTCTCGGGCGCGCACCGCGAGCTCGCCGAGGGCGTCCTGCAGCTCGTGACCGCCGCCCTCCTGCTCTACGCCAGCCATTGGCTGCTCGCGTCGCTCTCGGCGAAGCGCCTCGTCTCCTTCCTCTCCACGAAGACCATGGCTGCGGGCAGCGCGGCCGTCATCCTCGGGCTCACCTTCCTGGCCGTGTACCGCGAGATGTTCGAGACGGTGCTCTTCTTCCGCGGGCTCCTCCTGGAGATCCCCGGAAATGGCGGGGCCGTCGCGGCCGGCGCCACGCTCGGGCTCTGCGCGCTGTTCGCGCTGGTGATCGCATTCCAGCGCCTGGGCCGCAGGCTGAAGCCGCGCCCGCTGCTGGTGACCTGCGGGGTCCTGCTCTGCGCGCTGGCCGTGCTGATGGTCGGTCACGGCGTCCGGTCGCTCCAGATCCTCGGGGCCGTGCCGCTGACCGTCTGGGGCGCCTTCCAGGTGCCGGCGCTTGGTCTCTACGCCACGCGCGAGGGTCTTTGTGCCCAGGCATTCGTGCTGCTGGCCCTGATCGGGTCGGCGCTCTGGACCACGCTGCGCCACGATCCAGGCGGCGGCGGTCCTGCCAATGGCCGGGCTCCCGCGGCCACGGCGTAGCCCGGTCAGTACGCCGGCCCGCCGGTCCTGGGCACGCATCGGTTCTGCACGCAGGCAGGGAGGACGGTCTCCAGCGGGGGCCGGCAGAGCGGCTGGGCGCATTGCCGTCCCTTGCTGCAGGCCGCGATGTTTGCCTCGAGCGCGATGGCGCGCTCCCGGGTCACCACGCGGGGAGTGCAGAGCATCGGGCAGCAGCCCCCGACCTCGACGCGCGTGGTGCTGCAGTCCGCATCGGTGGAGCACCCGCTGGTCTCATCGTCCGCCCGCCCACCATCGCCCGCGGTGTCGGAGGCCGAGGTGGGGGAGGCGTCTGACGTGCCTGCCAGGGCAGCATCGGCCGAGCGGTGTGCGCAGCCGAACGCGAGCAGGCAAAGACAGGCGATGCGCATGCGCGGAACGGTGCTCCGCCTCAGGCCTTCTGTCGACCCTTGCGCGGGAGCGCCGCCGTGAACGTCGTCCCGTGTCCATTCGAGCGGACCTCGATGCTTCCCCCGTGCGCCAGGACGATCTGCTGCACGATGAAGAGCCCCAGCCCGAGGCCGCCGGCGCGCGCGTCGCCGCGCCGGCCGGGTTCGAAGATATGCGCCAGCACGTCGCGCGGGATGGGAGGCCCGCCGTTCTTCGTCTCCAGCACGACGAAGTCGGTTTCCCCGTGGAGCTTCACGGCCACGTCGCCGTCGCTGTGCTGCAGCGCGTTTCCCACCAGGTTGGAGATCACCTGGGCCATGCGGTCCGGGTCCCAGTCGCCCCACAGGTCGCCCTGCGCATCGAGCTTCACCTGCCGGGTATAGGCGAACTCCAGCTCGTCCACCGTCTGCTCGCAGATCTGGCGCAGGTCTACGCGGCGGGGGTGGATGGGGAACTCGCCGCCCAGCCGGGTCCGGGCGAAGTCGAGGAGGTCGTCGATCATGCGCGCCATCCGGTCCGCGCTGGAAGAAATGCGCGCCATTACCCGGGCCTGGAGCTCCGGCAGCTCCCCGTAGCGCAAGAGCAGCTGCGCCGAAGTGACGATGGCGGTCAGCGGATTGCGCAGGTCGTGGCTGACGATGCCGAGGAGGTGCTCGCGGAACCGGGCCGTGCGGGCCTCATCCTCCTCGCCGCGCTTGCGGTCGGTGATGTCCACCAGGATGGCGATCGCTCCGGAGACAGCCCCCGCCGGATCGCGCAGCGGCGCGATCGAGAGCGCCAGGTCCAGCATCGTTCCGTCCTTGCCGACCCTGCGCACCTCGCGGCTGCGGATCACGCCCCCCGCGAAGACCTCGTCGCGAATCGCGTTCCATTCGTCCCTGAGTTCCGGCGGCACCAGCGGGCTCTGCGTTCCCACCACCTCGTCGCGCCGCCATCCGAACAGCTCCTCCGCGGCGTGGTTCCAGATCTCGATCAAGCCGTCGCGGTCGATGGACATGATCGGCAGCGGCGAGGCTTCGATCAGGGACTGGAACGTGAGCAGCGTGTGGTGCAACCGCGTCTGTGGGTCGTCGCCGGCGAGCAGGGACGCCGCCCGGAGCGCGATGGCCCGCAGGAACCGGACCTCGTCCGGGTTGAAGTGCCAGGCGGTGCGCGACGAGACCCGCAGCACCCCGACGACGTCTTCGCCGGACTGGAGCGGGACCGCCAGGACGGCGCGCGCGCCTTCCGCATCCGACTCCTCGACCTGCGTTTTCCGCGCCAGGGCGCGCGCCGCGACGCTCTCGGGCCCAGCGGCGCCGGGCGGGGCCGGCAGCCCCGCCGCGGCGCGGACCGCCAGGGTGCCGCTCTCGTCGATGAGGAGCGCCGCCGAATCGGCGGACAGTGCCCCCTGGAGCGCGAGGTCGGGCAGCCCGCGCGCGGAGGTGCCGGAGAGCGCTCGCTCCAGAGCGTCCATTGCGCGGGTCGAGGAGGAGACGCCCTCCAAGGTCGCGGACTGCGCCGCGTCGATCTCGCGGCAGAGCAGGCGCGCTTCGGCCAGGCTGAGGGTGCCGTCATCGCAGAGGCCGAGGACCGAGTCCCGCAGGGAACCGCAGAGCCGCGACGCTTCCGCGGGCTCCGCGCCGGCGCACGCCTCCGCGACCAGTCGCGCTACCCGCTGCGCAGCGAACTCGCCTCCGCCACCCCGGAGCAGCCCGGCGAGTTGCCTGGCTGAGCCTGCCTCGCCCCCCATCGCAGCGAACTTACGCATCTGCACTTTGGAGGCAGAGCGGCGACCGCCCTCCGTCGGAGAGCAGCCAGGCAGGCAGGCTGACCCGGTGGCCGGACCGCGGTAGGGTCCGCCGCATGTCACATGCCATTCTGCTGGCCTTGGCGGCCGCGATAGCGCCCGGGCAGAAGGCGCCTGCGTTTTCCCTGGAGACGACCCGCGGGAGGAAAACCCTCGACGACTACAAGGGACAGACGCTGGTGCTCGCCTTCTTCTCCAAAGCGTTCACCGGCGGCTGAACCAAGGAGATGTCGGCGTTCCGCGACCTGCAGTCGAAGTTCGCCGACAAGAACGCCCAGGTCCTGGGCGTCTCGATGGACGATCTGGAAACGCAGAAGCGTTTCGCGCAGAGCTTGAACCTGCCCTTCCCGCTGGCGGCGGACCCGAAGGGCGAAGCCTCCGAGGCCTTCGGCGTCAAGCACGGCACCTACGCGGACCGGGTCACGTTCGTGATCGGTCCGGACGGTCAGGTGGTCAAGGTGGTGGAGGGACGCGACGCGATCGACCCCACCTCGGCGCTCGAAGCCTGCCCGCTCAAGCCGAAGAAGGCGTAGTCGGCAGCATGAGGTTCGAAGCGCTTGCCGGGGTTCACGGAGCCTCAGGGCGGGGCCGCACTGCGTCATGTCTCGCCTGGCTAGGACGCTGCGCGCTGGCCGAGGCGCGGCGGGGGAGGCTGGACCGCGCACTGGCCGTCGCACCCGGATGGGGGGTGCAGCCCTTCCCAGGCGCTTCCCCAGAGCTGCTCGTTCTGGGCGACCAGCCGGGTGACGGCATGGCGGCCCACGATGTCGCTGCGGTCGAACTGCACGCCCATCTCCCCGTTCGCGTTCCACATCACCTGCGCGTAGGAGAGGTCGTGGAAGGTGAGCCGGTCCGGGGAGAGCAGCCGGAGCTCCACGTGATCTCCGGCAGCGAATCCTTCGATCCCGGAGAGCCTGGCGCCGCCGATGCTGACGTCGAGCAGGTGCCCGGATGCGATCCGCTGCTCGGACCGCGCTTCGACCGCGGCGTGGCACCCGAGCCGGACGCTCCGCCGCGCCGCCCCGGTCGGGCCCAGATCGCGCAGCGGCCGGGTATCGAGCAGCTCGAGCCAGGTACCGGTCCCGTCCACCGACGCGGCCACGCGACCGTGGAGCAGGCGCGGCACCTCGCCCGCGTCGAAGGTGAAGGAGATGCAGACCGGCGCCTCGGGGAGGAAGCAGAGCTTCTCGTCGGGGACGAAGAAGACGGAGCGACCACCGGCGTCGTGCACGTGTGCACGGGCCTGCTTCAGGTCGATGAACCGATAGCGAAGGCGAGTGCCGCGGCCCTGACCGATCAAGGTCCCCTCCTCGCGAAATGCGCGTACGGAACCACGAATGGCGTGTAAAAAAACAAGGGCCAGGGGTGCGCGCGGCCGCGCAGGTGTCAGACAGCGAGTAACGCCGCCCGGGCCGGGAGGCCGGTTGCCGCCGTGATTGCGGCGCAGTAGAGCCGGAGTTGCGCGGCGTACTGGGAGTGCGAGTCCGGGCGGGCATCGGTTTTGAAGTCGACCACCGTCCATCCTCTCACCTCGCGGAAAGCGAGATCGACGACGCCCTCGATCAGCGTCCCGTCTTCCAGCCGGTGCACGACGGGCTCCTCCCGCCGGCACTCCAGCGCTGACACGGCGCGGCGAAGCAGCGGGTGCGCGAGGGCGGCCTCGACCGCGCGCACCGAGGCGGCCACTTCCTCCGCCGTGGCCCCGACCAGGCGCGCTTGCGCCCGGGCGACCCGCTCGATGCCATCGGACCCGGCGCGGAGATCCACCTCCGCTAGCACGGCGTGGACCAGCGTTCCAAAGCGCTTGCCCCGGGGCCGGGCGAAGTCCCGCAAGTCGACGGCGGCTGCTTCGACGGCCTCGGCGGCGGGCGCCACCAGCGAGCGTGCGGTGGCCGTCTCGATGCGCACCGAGGGCCGCGCCCCGCGCTCGACCGCAGCGGCTCGGCGCTCCTGCCAGCGCTGGTGCGTCCGGGCGGTGGGCTGCGCGGCGCCCTCATCGACCAGCAGCAGGTCGCGCTCCCGGAGCCAGTTCTCTACCTCGCGCTCGAGATCCAGCGCCCTGGGATCCCACCACACCACTTCGTGGGATCCCGCCTGCGGACGGTGCGCTCCGGGGGGAACGCCGAGGGCCCCGGACGCGCCGTCGGGCCGGTCGAGCACCGCCTCGCTCCCGAACTCCGGACAGCCCGGCGCGGCCCGCGGCTGGGCGCGCAGCAGCGGCGCGGGATGGACGGCGGCATTGAGGGGCTCGAGCCAGCCCTGCAGCTCCTGATCGGCGGTGACCGGCACCACCAACAGATCCCGGGCACGGGTCGCGGCGACGTACGCCACCCGCACCACTTCCTCGCGGTCGCGCTGCAGGAGCGCGGCGGCATCGGCCAGAAGCTCCGCCGGAGCGCACCCTGCAAGCGGCATGGCCCAGACCTTTCGCTCCGCGTCGACGAGGCGGGACGGCCTGCGCGGCGCGGCTGGAGCGCAGGGGTCGCAAAGGACGACCACGGGAAACTCCAGCCCCTTGGCCTTGTGCACGCTCATGATGCGCACGCCTTCAGTACCTTCCTCGACCACCGGAGCTTCCGCCGCCTCGCCGCGTTCCGCGTCGGCCGCCAGCCGATCGACGAAAGCCCGGAAGCTGCTCGCGCCCGCCGCCTCGAACCTGCGCGCGAGATCCAGCACCCGCAGGACGTTGGCCAGCGCCTGCTCTCCGGCGGGCCGGATGGCGATGCCGGCGTGCGCGCGGGTCGCGTCCAAGAGCCGCGAGAGCGTCTCCGCGATGGGCCTCCGGTTCCTGCGCAGGTGGAGGTCGCCGAGCAGCGCAAGCGCCTCGAACACTTCCTCCTCCAGGGGGAGCAGCGCTTCGGGCCGCCTGCGCAGGGGGTGCAGCCGGCCATGGCGCTCGCGGAAGAGCACCAGCGCGTCGTCTCCCAGGGCGAAGAGCGGTCCCTTGAGCGCGGCGAACACGGCGAGCTCGTCGTCCGGCCATTCGATGGCGGTGGCCGCGGAGCGCATGGCCAGCACTTCCTCGCGCGCGTGGTACGAGCGGCCCCCCACCAGCACGTGCGGGACGTGCCTCGCCTCCAGGGCCTGGACGTACGCCCGGGTGAGGTCGCCTCCGTAGCTGCGCATCCGTTTGAAGAGGAGGCAGACGTGCCGGGCCTCCACTGGGACTGGCTCGCTCCGGTCGCGCTCGCTCACCTTCCAGCCGCTCTTCGTCACCAGCCAGTCCACGAAGGCCGCGACCGCGTCGGGATAGGACTGCTCGATGCGGAAGTTCGCTATCTTCTCCCGGTCTCCGTAGATCTTCGGCGCCGGCAACGCCACTACCGCGGGCTGCCCGGCCATGCCCGCCCGGAACGGGTCCAGCGCGACGTAGCTCGCCTGCGTCCCGCCCTGCATTTTCGGGGCGAACCCGGCGTTCACCGCTTGCTGGATGGCCTCTACCGAGCGGAAGCTGGTGCTCAGGTGCAAGAGCTCCGCCCCGCCGGCGAGCAAGAGCTGCTTCACGTCCTCATAGAGCGCGATGTCCGCCCGGCGGAAGCGGTAGATGGACTGCTTCGGGTCGCCCACCACGAACAGCTTTCCGGGGGCAGGCCGGGTCCTGCGCCATTGCGACGTGGCCGGATCGGCGGAGGAGATGAGGAGCAGGATCTCGGCCTGCAGCGGATCGGTGTCCTGGAACTCGTCCACCAGCACGTGCGTGAAGCGGCGGGACAGCCCGGCGCGAACGGATGCGTCATCCCGGACCAGGTCGCGCGCGCGCAGGAGCAGGTCGAGGAAATCGAGGCATCCTGCGCTTTGCTTCAGGGCCTCATAGGCCTGGCAGAGCGGCCGCAGCTCCTCGCGCAGGCATGCGGCGATGTCGGCGTCGCAGCGATCGAGGAAGGCCTGCAGATCCGCCTGCGCTGCTTCCCGTCGGGCCAGGACAGCGGACTTCTCCAGATCCTTCGCGAACCACTTCCCGCCGCCTCGCCAGTGCCACAGGCGCCGCCGGGCGAGCTCGTGCAGCTCGGCCTCCAGCCCGTCGGCGTCGCGCGGACGCACGGCCTCGCGCCGGCGCAGCTCGGCGCTCCAGCGCGCGATCTCCGCCAGGGATTGGGCGGCCCAGTCGTCGGGCCGCTGCGCTTTTCGGGCGATCTCGCCGACTTCGGCGAGGAGGGCCACCATCTGTTCCAGCCCCGCCGCCCGATCGAACGGCTCGCGCCTCCAGGCGCCCGAGAAGTCGCGGTGCTCGGAGAGATCGCGCCCCGCCTGGCGCAGGAGCTCGCGCGGCGGGAGATCGCCGGACCGCACCTTGCGCCGCAGCAGCCTGCGCACGCCCTCCGGCGGGTCCGCAACGGCCCGCTGGAACCAGGCGTCGAAAGCCTGGTCGAAGAGGCGCTCCTGCTCCTCGCCCGCGGCCACCTCGAACACCGGGTCCACTTGCGCCTCCACGGGCCGCTCGCGCAACAGGTCGGCGCAGAAGGAGTGGATGGTGCCGATGGGTGCTGCTTCCAGCCGTTCCAGGGCTGCGGTGAGCCTGTCTTGCTCTTCCGCGGTTGCTCCCGCGCGCGCCGTCTCCAAATCCGAGCGAAGCCGGAGCTTCATCTCGCCGGCGGCGAGATCGGTGAAGGTGACCGAGAGAATCCGATCGAGCGTGGTGCGCCCGCTGCGCACCAGGGCGACGATGCGCGCGACCAGCTCCGTGGTCTTGCCAGTGCCCGCCGCGGCCTCGACGACGAGGGTGGCCTCGAGATCGCCCCGGATCCGCTCCCTGGCCCCGGCGTCTGCGAGCGGTGCCGTCATGGCATCCCCCGCAGTTGCACCAGGGGTGCCAGCGCTTCCGCCGGCTTGCGCCGGGTCCGCGCCCATTCGGACGTGCCGCACACTTCCAGGTAGTCGCAGCGCCCGCACTCCCGCTCGTCGCGCGGCGCCGCCGGCAGGAATCCCTGGGCGATCGCGTCGCCGACCGTCTTGGCCAGTACCCGCACGCTCCCGCGCGTCTGTGCGTCGAGCGCCACGGGGATCGACGTGAAATCGCCTCCATGGGTGGAGTAGTAGAGCCGGCCACCCTCCACGCGCGCGCCGGGGAACAGCTTCTCGAGGGCGAGCGCGTACAAGGCGGGCTGCAACGTTGCTCCGCCGCCGATCACCGTTCCGGGCTCGGCCCAGGCCTTGCCGGTCTTGTGGTCGGTGGCGCGCAGCGCGCCATCGGCCGCCCGCTCCACCAGATCGATGGATCCCCGCAGGCGGATCCCTTCATCCAGCGCCACCGCCTCCTTCGAGCTGTGAGGGTCGCGCTGTGCGATCTCGGGCAACCCGAAGGACAGCTCGAACCGCCACGGCGTCCATTCCTGGTCCTCGCTCACCCGGCGCAGCCACTCGCGGAGATCGATCTTCACGCCAGCGATGCAATCCTTCCAGACCCGGTCGATGGCCGGCGCGAGCTCGTCCTCCCAGCGGCCCGCGACGCGGTCGACCACCGCCTCCAGACGTCCCTGCGCGGCCGGCAGATCGGCGATGGGGATGAGATTCGCCTCCGACAGCTCGCGGAGCAACTCGTATTGGACTTCATGGATCAGGGAACCGCGCGACAACGGATCGATCTCGTCGATGGCCTCCGGGACTTCCCGAGGAGCAAGGCGGTGGATGGCTTGCAGGACGAACTTGTAAGGGCAGGCGGCGTAGTTCTGCAGGGCCGTGGGCGAGTAGGGCCGGGCCTCGAGCTGGTGCGCCTGCAGCGCCCTCAGAGCTTCGGGGTCGGGCTGGACGATCCCGTCGGCCGGGGTCCAGCGCTTCAGCCACCGCCTGGCGCGCGCCCGCAGCGCCCTGCGCAGGTGCGGGTTGGCCTGGACCAGGTAGGCGCCGGTCCCTTTGCTCGATGCGGGTTCCCGGAGAGCGCGCGCGAGCAAGGCGAGGTCATGCTCGGCCTCGTCGACGGCCTCCGCGGCGTCGCTGGGCGCCGGCCAGCCCGCCCGCGCTTGCGCGGCCTGCTCCGCCCGGCGGGACAGCTCGGAGAACGCCGGCAGGGTTCCTTCCGCGGCGCGCATGACCTCGAGCCCGTAGAACGAAGGGACCCGGGCCCGACCCTGGGACAGATCGATGCGCGGCCACGAGAGCACGACCTTGGCTTGCGCGGCGCCGACGGCGAGCCGGAGGGCCAGGCGCTCCAGGGCGATCCGTTCCTCTGAGGTCTCCAGGCCGGGAAGGCCGTGCCGCTCTTCATCCCGCAGCAGCGGATCCTCCATCACCTTCTGGGGGAACAGCTTCTCGGCCAGGCCGGGCACGAACACGACGTCGAAAGAGAGCCCCCGCGCCCCCGCGACGGGCCCGACGTACAGCTTGCCGTGCCGCTTCCCGCCCGGGGGCACCGACAGCTCCGTCAAGCGCCGCGCGAGGACGAGCCGCACCTCGCTCAGCGAGATCGGGCCCACCGGTCCCATGGGCGCGAGCTCGGCCAGCAGGGAGAGGACCCGGGCGGGTTCGCGCAATGCCCTCGAGGCGAGCGCCGTCAAGGGATCCAGCCACTCCCCCCAGGTGGCGCTCGCCGGCAGCGCTTCGAGAGCGTCCAGCAGCGGCAGGGCGAAATTGCGCAGCGCGGCCAGGTCCTCGAGCTGCCGCTCCACCCTCTGTGCCTTGGCCTCGTCATCCGCGAACGCCGCCAGCGTGGTGCGCAGCTGCGCCCTGCGCCCCTCCAGCCTGCGCTCCCATCGCTCGCGCCCGCCGATCACGGCCGCATCCATGAGCAGCTGTTCCCAGCGCCAGGGCGCGCGCAGGTTTCCGGCGACCACCGGGGCCTCCACGTCGGGAGGGCGCACCGGTTCGTCCGGGGAAGGGGGATCTTCGCCCGGGAGCGCGGTCAGCTCGGCGTCCGGCGGCACCCACCGGTCGCCGGAGGCGGGAGCCGCTGGCGGCCCGCCCGAGATGGCCTGCGGCACTTCGCCGAGGCTCAGGTATTCGGCGAATCGCCGAGCGGAGAGGCCGTCCGCGGCGCAAGCCAGGAGCGCGAGAAACGCCCGCCCGGCGGGATCGGGCCGCAGGGTGCCCGAGGCGAAGTGGCCCGGAATTCCGGCGCGCGCGAACGCCTCCTCGAGCAGCGGGCGGTACTGGCCGGGCGCCCGCAGCAGCACGGCCATCCGGTCGAAGGGGACTCCGCGCTCCGCTTCCCGCCGCGCCAACCGGGCGATCTCTACGCACTCGCGGCTCTCCCCAGGAGCGGAGATCAGGAGCACGTCGTCGCCGAGCGGCGCCGACGGCGCTGTGCCTTCCACGAACAGACGCTGCTGTACGCGCGCCAGCGAGCTGTCCGAGG
>Ga0137418_10003718_pt1 | contig 14038 bp, 18 predicted proteins | sample CZODoug3_1_2_16f_FD_122242 | JGI IMG/M metagenome (GOLD analysis project Ga0137418, IMG submission 122242) | Vadose zone soil fungal communities from Angelo Coast Range Reserve, California, USA - CZODoug3_1_2_16fungal (Hybrid Assembly) | ecosystem: Environmental > Terrestrial > Soil > Vadose...
ACAGCTCGAAGTCGCGCATGAACGCGTCGGCCGCGGTGAACAGCACGCAGCGGTCGCCCGTGAGGCCGGTCAGCACCGGCGTCTCGATCTTCAGATATCGCAGCAGCTGCTCCAGCGTCGTCGCGTAGAAGCCCGAATGCTTGGTCTTCAGCACGACGTAATCCGTCGCCCGTGGCCGCAGCCGGCACGCCAGCGGCCGGCCGCGCAGGCAGCGGTCCAGCAGCATGCGGAAGTCGGAGCGCCAGCGCCCGAAGTTGTCGTTGACGTAAACGACCGGCACCCGCGCCCAGCGGGCCCGGGCGGCCAGCGCGGCCTGGCGGTCGGCCATCGCCAGCGCCTGGGGCAGGAGTCGATCGGCGCCCTCGAACTCGAGGTCGTTGATCACGTCCACGAGCACCAGCGCGACGCGCGAGTCGTCGGGGGCGTTGCCATGGAGGTCATCGTTCCTGGGCGGCATTGCGCGTGCTACTGCGCTGCAACGGGCATACCGGGGATATATACTCGGGGGGAATCGACCCGGCAGACGAAAGGAGCAAGGTCATGTCCGTGAAGCTGTTCGTCGGTGGTCTCTCGTTTTCCACCTCGAGCGAGGGCCTGCGCGGCGCCTTCGCACGCTTCGGCGAGGTGATGTCGGCCGCCGTGATGACCGACCGAGAGACGGGACGCTCGCGGGGCTTCGGCTTCGTCGAGATGGCGACCACCGAGGAGGCGGAAAAGGCCATCTCCTCGCTCAACGGCACCTCGCTCGATGGGCGGATGATCCGTGTGGACAAGGCGACGCCGCGCGGCGCCGGCGGCCCACGCCCGCCGCGGCCGGCCGGTGCGTCCCGCCCCTATGGCGACCGACCCGCCGGAGGTGGCTTCGGCGGCCCGCGCTTCGGTGCGGGCGGTGGCGGAGGCGGCCCGCGCTTCGGCGCCGGCGGCGGCGGTCCGCGGCCGGGCGGCGGCTTCAGCGGCGATCGGCCGGGCGGCGGTCCCGGCGGCTTCGGCGAGAAACCGGGCCGCGGCCAGGGCCAACGGCGCGGCGCCGGGCCCGGCGGCTTCGGCGACAAGCCGGCCGGCCGCAAGGGACCCGGCGGCGGCAAGCGCGGGCCCAAGCGCGGTCTCGACGGCGGCGGCGGTGGCCGCGGCCGCCCCGGCTCCGACGGCGAGTACCGCTGGGGTAGGTGAGCGGCACCGGATTTCGAGGAGCGCCCCGGGTTCCCCGGGGCGTTCCGAACGTTGGGGGTTTTGGGGGCCATCTCGAGGCCCCCATGTTGAAAGGCGAGCGCCCCGGGTTCCCCGGGGCGCTTCCGAGCGTATGGGGGTAAAGGGGGCCCTTCGAGGCCCCCTTTGTTCCTTGTTCTAAGGCAGGACGCTGTCGCCGCGCGCGGCGGCGCGCGCGAGGATCTCCATCACGAGCGGGTAGAAGAGCATCACGACGAAGACCGCGGTCGCGACCCAGATCCCCAGCCGCGCGAGTTTCACGCGAGCAGCTCCGACAGCGAACCGATGATGCGGTGCGGCCGCGCGTCCGCATCCGCGGGCAGCCCCGCCCCTTCCCGGTCGATCCAGACGCCCCTGAGTCCCAGACGCTGGGGCGCCAGCACGTCCCACTCGAGATGGTCGCCGACCATCCACACCCCCTCGGGCCCGACGCCGAGCCGGCGCAGCGCCTCGCGATACACGCGCGCCTCGGGCTTGCCGCAGCCGAACTCGCCCTCGATGAGGATCGCGCCGAAGTAACGCGCGAGGTCGTGGCGCTCGATCTTGTCGCGCTGCTGGAGGGCATCGCCGTTGGTCACGAGCGCCAGCGGCAGGCCCCGCGCGCGCAGCGCATCCAGGAACGCGCGCGTCTCGGGAAAGAGCCGCATCGTGTCGCGCCGGCGCGCCGCGTACTCTCGCGCGATGGCCGCCGCCAGCGTCTCGTCGGCGCAGCCGCAGCGCGCGAGCGCCTCGGCGACGATCTTGGTCCAGGCGCCGAGCATGTTCACCCGCTCGCGCGCGTGCCGCGCGGGATCGCCCGTCCAGAACCACTTGCGCGTCTCCGCCAGCGCGGCCAGGAGCGTCGCCGCCTCCACCGGCAGCGCGGCGGCGCCGCACGCCTGGACCCACGAGTCGTCCACACCCGCCGAGTACGCGAGCAGCGTGTCGTCAAGGTCGAGCAGCAGCGCGTTCACGCGCGGCTCTCGGCGGCGACGGCGCGCGCGCGGCGCGGGTCGCGCACGCGCAGCGCCAGCATGGCGAGGGCGGTGGTCCCGCCCAGCGCCGCGATCAGGAAGACGACGGGAAACCCGGCGACGTCGGCCAGCAGGCCGCCCACCAGCGGCGCCGTGAAGGCCACCGGCGCCAGCGACGTCTGGCCGAGCCCGAGATAGGTCGGTCCCTCGCGCTCCGCCGGCGCGAACTCCAGCAGGACGTTCAGGCCGGAGACGCTCGCGGAGGCCTGCTGCACGCCGCTCAGCACGAAGACGAAGCCGAACACGCCCAGCGACGGCGCGCCGAGCGCGAGCGCGTTGGCCGCGGCGGCGGCGGCCACGCCGGTGATCACGACCACGACGTGACCCGCGCGATCGGCCACCCAGCCCAGCACGAGCGTGCCCGCGATGCTGCCCGCGAGCAGGAGCACCGTGAACAGTCCCACCGTCGCGGGCGGCGCCTGCCAGGCCCGCAGCGCGTACACCGTGTAGAAGGCGGCGCCCATGCCGCTCACGGCGCCGAGCGCGCGCGCCGCGAGGTACCAGGCGAAGTTCGCATCGCGCCGCAGCAGCGTGGGCACGCGCCTCAGATACGCGCCGAGCGGCTCGGTCGCCGTGGCCGTCGTGGCCGGCGCCGGCTCGCGGACGAGGACCAGCGCGACGAACGACACGAGCAGGCACGCGGCGCCGTACAGAAAGCAGAGCGCGTACGCGACGGCGGGCCGGTGCGCCCCGAGCAGGTCGGCGGCCACCGCGCCCGCGCCGAGGCCACCGATGCTGGCGACGACGCTCGTCACCGCGAAGAAGCGGCCGCGCATCGTCATCGGGACGGCGCGGCCGATGAGGTCCATCCAGGCGGGCATCAGCAACCCGCCGACGCCGGTCACCATCAGCAGCATCGCGAGGAGGACGGCCAGCGTCGCGCCCGGCGCCCACTCGGCCATCCAGTATGCCGCCGCCGCCAGCACCAGGAACGGCACGCGCTCCCAGAGCGTCCAGCGGACGAGGAAGGGCAGCTTGCGCGCCAGCCCCTCCGTGTAGGGCGCCGCGAACAGGCACGGCAGGAACCAGCCGACCGTCATCACCGCCGGGATCGCGCCGATCACGACGTTGGGCGCGCCCAGCCACGCCGCGAACGCGGGCAGGACGGTGGCCGGCGAGGCGAACGCCAGCGCGATCATGAACAGCGCGTAATCGGCGCCCAGCGCGACGACGTTGTGGCGCAGGTGTGGCGGGGTCACTCGACGATTCTATCGCGGGCGGCAAGGACCCTAGACGCCGCGCAGCCCGTCGATGAGGAACCGGCGCAGGCGCTCCTGCATCTCCTCGGGCATCTCCACGCGCGCGGCCGACGCGCCGAGCGCGCGGGTCTTGCGGTAGGTGGCGAGATAGGCGCGGCACGGCGCGCAGTCGGCGAGGTGCCGCTCCAGCTCGGCGGCGAGGTCGCGCGGCATCGTGCCGTCGAGGTAGTCGGCGAGGACGTCGATCGCTTCGCGGCAGATCACATGCCGGCCCCGAGATGCCGGGTGAGCTCCTCGCGCAGAGCCATCCGCGCACGGTGCAGGCGCGTCTTCACCGCGGCGATGGTGTCGCCCACGATCTGCGCGACCTCCTCGTTGGACAGCTCTTCCACGTCCTTCAGCACGAGCACCGCGCGGTAGTGCTCGGGTAGACGGTCGATCGCCGCCTCGAGGATCCGGCGCGATTCGCCCGACAGCAGCTCGTGCTCCGGCGTGCGCGACCAGTCCGCCAGCACGAAGGCACGATCCCCGGCGCGGTGGCCGTCCGGCAGATACGTGGGCAGCAGGTCGTCGAGCGAGGTCTCAAGCTCGCGGCGCTTACCGCGCCGCTTGTTCAGGCTGAGATTGGTCGTGATCCGATAGATCCAGCTGCCCAGGGCGGCGCGTCCTTCGAAGCCGGCGCCCTTGTGGACGATCTGCAAAAAGACGTCCTGGGCGACCTCCTCGGCATCGGCGGCACTGCGCGTGATACCGTACGCGAGCCGGAAGACCCGCGCGGAGTAGCGTGTCATGAGAATCTCGAGCGCGCTCGCGTCCCCGGCCGCCGCGCGCGCGAGCAGGCTGCGATCGTCGGTGCTCAACGAGCGGAGTCTACACCCTGGAATCTTCGGGAGCCGCCGCGGTGTCCTAATGCTCACGAGGGAGGCCACGCATGTCGCTCAAGGACGAGCTGCAGGCGCTACGCGAGAAGGCCGAGGCGAAGCGTCCGCCCGAGATCGTTGCCACCATGCACCGCGCGGTCGACGAGCTACGCGCGTCCGGAGCGCCGGGCCGGGTGCTCAAGGCCGGCGACCCGGCGCCGCACTGGGCACTGCCGGACGGCGACGGACGGATCGTCGACAGCACGACGCTGCTCGCCCAGGGCCCGCTCGTGGTCACCTTCTATCGCGGCCGCTGGTGACCGTACTGCAACGTAGAGCTGGTAGCTCTACAGAAGGTCTTGCCGCAGATCACCGCGCTCGGCGCGCATCTGGTGGCCATTTCTCCGCAGCTGCCCGAGCACAACCGTGAGCTCGTCCGCAGCCGCGCGCTCGGCTTTCCAGTCCTGACCGACCGCGGCAACGCGGTCGCCTCGAAGTTCGGTCTCACGTTCGCCCTTCCCGACTACCTGCGCGCCGTCTACGCGAGCTTCCCGCTCGACCTCACGAAGTACAACGGCGACGCGTCGTGGACGCTGCCCATGCCGGCACGCTTCGTGATCGACCGGCGCGGCGTGATTCGCTCCGCCGAGAGCGACCCCGACTACACCACCCGTCCCGAGCCCGAGGACACGCTGGCGGCGCTCCGCGCGCTGCGCGACTGAGGAGGAGACTCCATGGCCGACGACTTCGAATACGTCTCGAAGACCCGCCTGCTCTACAAGAACGGCGCCCGCCACGCGTATCTCGGCGACGTGCCCGAGCCCGTCGTCTACGGCGTGCAGGGCGCGCTGCGCCAGTACTACGGCGCGCCGGAGGGGCCGCCGGTCGCCTCCACGCTGGATCACATCGTGGCCGGCGTCGCCGGCTGAATGTTCGGCACTCTGCGTGGCGCCCTGGCAGGGCGCAAGATCGCGTTCGATCGCGACAGCTTCACGGCCGCCGTGGAGGGCAAGATCGTCGGCCACGGCAAGACGATCCGCATCCGCTCGATCCACGTCCACTACGACGTCACGGTGCCGGCCGACGCGCTGGAGCCGACCGAGCGCGCGCTGGCCGCGCATCCCCAGGGCTGTCCCGCCCACGAGAGCGTGAAAGGCGCGATCGAGGTGACGTGGGACGCGCGCGTGCGCGCCGGCGACCGCACGGTGGAGCTGAAAGGCTAGCCGACGCGGCGGAACAGGCCCTCGTAGTCGAGGACGACGTCGTCCTCGTCGACGGGCAACTCCGCGTGGAAGCCATCGCCGTCCAGGTTCTCGAAGCGATAGCGCCGCTCGGCCAGTCGCGTGTATCGCTGCCGCACGGGGCGAACCGTCAGCTCCGGGGCGGCGACCCACGCCACGACGAGCTCTCGCCGCTCGCCGACGGCCAAAGGGTGGCGGCGGATCGGGAAGGTGTTGGTGAAGGGCGTCGGCCAGATGTCGACGTCGAGGCAACCGTCCAGCTCCGGCAACGCACGGGCTTCGCCGTCCCGCCAGTGGCCCTGGCCGTCAGTCTCCAGGCGCAGCGACCGGACCGCGCCCTCCGTTGTCACGACCAGCCGTGCGTCGCGTAGCCGCCACGACTGGTCCCACACGAGCCGATAGGCGAGCCGGAAGGGCCGGCCGTCCTCGTCGAGCGCGAGGACGACGCTGTCGGCCCAGCCCTCGCGAAGCAGGAGATGCTCCAGTCCAACGCCCTCGCGGTCCTTGTCCCAGATCGGTGCCCAGGTGATCGCGCGGGACCACTCCGCCACGCGTCAGTGCCCTGGCTCGACGAGCAGCCGCTCGTCGAGCAGCGCGCGGATCTCGCCGGCGAGGTCGAAGGCCGGATCCGCGTCCAGCGCCTGCTCGACCGCGTCCTCGAGTGTCCGCCCCGCCGCGAGCGCGGCTCTGAACGCGAACGTCGCCGGCGGCAGCGCGCGGAACACGACGTCGTCGTCTACGCGTCGGACTTCCAGCGACGCGCCCCCGGCGTCGAGGTCTACCGTGACTGTAAGATTGGCACCGGCCTGGTTCGCGCGCCAGATCGCGTCCACCGGCCAGCGCGACGCGAGCAACGCCACCGACGGGTCCAGGCGCAGCGTCAGCCGCGCCAGGGCCGCGGGGTCGAGCGCGCGCAGAGCTTCGGGCTCGAGCGCCGGGGCGGCCGGCGCATGCAGCGCCGCGTTCATCGCCCATTCCAGCCGCGCCACGTCGGCGAGCCACGGCAGATGCGCGCAGGCGGGAAACGCGGCCACGAACTCGGGGAAGTCGGCGCCGTACTCGAAGAGACACGGCCCCGCCGGCGGGCGCACGCGCACGTACTGGTCGGCGACCCAGCCGAAGAACCGGCGGTCCACCAGCCGGCACACGACTGGGTACGTCGCCTCGAGCGCCGCGGTGAGACTCGCGAAGACGTGGTGACGATAGACGGCCAGCCGCGCCGAGGCACTCAGGCCGTCGTCGACGACGTGCGGCGCCACCGCGCGCTCATCGTCGGCGAGCAGCGCCGCGCGGAACCCCGCCTGGAGCTCACGCAGCGGCGACATCATTCGCCGTGTCGAGTCGACGCTGGGCCTTCGCCGCCTCGGCCAGCAGCACCTCGAGCGGCGGCACGTCGGTGTCCCACTCGATCAGCGTCGGGATCGTGCCGAAGCGACCGAGCGCGCCCTCGAAGAGCCGCCACACGGCATCGGCCACCGGCGAGCCGTGATCGTCGATGAGGATGGTGCGGCGCGCGGCGTCCCCGCCATCGACATCGTTGACGGCGTGGCCGGCGAGGTGGATCTCGCCCACCGTGGACGGGTCGAGCGCGTCGAGCCACGCTGCCGCGTCGCCGCCGAGGTTGGCGCACGTGACGTAGACGTTGTTGACATCGCACAGCAGCCCGCAGCCCGTCCGCCGCGCGAGGGCGCTCAGGAACTCCGGCTCGGGGATCGGCGAGTGACGGAAGCGCAGGTACCCCGACGGGTTCTCGACGAGCACGCGGCGGCCGAGTCGCTCCTGCGCCCGTGTGACGTGCGCGCAGAGCACCTCGAGCGCTTCCTCGGTGTACGGTAGCGGCAGCAGATGGTTGAGATAGGTGCCGCCCGTCACGCTCCACGACAGGTGCTCGGAGACGCGCGCCGGCTCGAGGGGCTCGACCAGTTGCGCCAGCCGCTCGAGATGCGCGGCGTCGAGCCCCTCCGCGCTGCCGAGCGACAGCCCCACCCCATGGACCGACACCGGGTAGTCGGCACGCAACCGCTCGAGCGCGCGCCGCGCGGGGCCGCTGGTCATGTAGTTCTCGGCGTGGACCTCCAGCCAGGCGATGGCGGGGCGGCGCTCGAGGACCTCCGTCACGTGAGGGGCGCGCAGACCGATGCCGCAGCCGGCCGGATGCATGGCGCCCTTTGGACACGCGATCACGGCCCGGCGGTGCGCGCCCCCGAACGGCGGGCCGAGGTGTCCTAGCAGCGTGCTGACCTGGGGTCGGGAGGTGACGGGCGATCTCGCCGCCGCCGAGCGGCGCGAATGGCTCTGCGTCAACGGGATCGGGGGCTTCGCGTCGGGCACGATCGCCGGCACGCAGACCCGGCGCTATCACGGCCTTCTGATCGCCGCGCTGGCGCCGCCGCTCGGCCGCACGCTGCTCGCGGCGCAGGTTCACGACACGCTGGCCTATGCCGGACGCGACTGGGCGCTCGGCTGCGCTCGCTGGGCGAGCGGCGTCGCGGATCCCGCGGGGTATCGCCTCATCGAGCGCTTCCGCCTCGACGGGACGACGCCCGTGTGGACCTACGCGTGCGCCGACGCCCTCGTCGAAAAGCGCGTCTGGATGGAGCCGGGCGCGAACACGACGTACGTGCACTGGCGCGTGCTCCGCGGCCAGGGGCCGCTGACGCTGACGGTCAAGGCGCTCGTCAACTATCGCGACTATCATGCGACGACGCGCGCCGGCGACTGGCGCATGGACGTGGCGCGTGTGCCGGACGGCCTGCGCGTCACCGCGTTCGCCGGCGCGCGCCCGCTCCTGCTGCTCGCGCGTGGCGCCGAGGCCGAGCCGGCCCACACGTGGTTCCGCGACTTCGACCTGCTGCGCGAGCGCGAGCGCGGCCTGGACCACGTGGAGGATCACCTGCACGCGGGGACGTTCCGCGCGCGGCTCGATCCCGGTGGCGCCCTCACGCTCGCACTCTCGGCCGAGGCGGCGCCGTCGCCCGACGGCGAGGCCGCGGCAGCGCGTCGCGCGCGGCACGAGGCCGACGTGCTCGCGTGCTGGGAGCGAGCGCGGCCGGACGCGGCGGCGGCCCCGCCGTGGATCCGCCGGCTCGTCCTCGCCGCCGACCAGTTCCTGGTGCGCCGTCCCCTGCCCGACGACCCCGACGGCGCGACCGTCATCGCCGGCTATCACTGGTTCGGCGACTGGGGCCGCGACACCATGATCGCCCTGCCGGGCCTCACGCTGGCCACCGGCCGCCCCGAGCACGCGCGGAAGATCCTGACGACGTTCGCGCGCTTCGTGGATCGCGGGATGCTGCCGAACCGCTTCCCCGACGGCGGCGAGGCGCCCGAGTACAACACGGCGGATGCGACGCTCTGGTACGTCGAGGCGCTCCGCGCGTATCACGAGTCGACCGGCGACGATGGTCTGCTGAAGGACCTCTATCCCACGCTCGAGTCGATTCTGGCGTGGCACCGCGACGGCACGCGCTACGGCATCCGGCAGGATCCGGCCGACGGCCTGCTCGCCGCCGGCGAGCCCGGCGTGCAGCTCACCTGGATGGACGCCAAGGTCGGCGACTGGGTGGTGACGCCGCGCATCGGCAAGCCGGTCGAGATCAACGCGCTCTGGTACAACGCGCTCGTGGCGATGGCCGGCTTCGCCCGGCGCCTGCGCCGGCCGGCGGACACCCTCGAGGCGCAGGCCTCGCGCGTGGCGGGCGGCTTCGAGCGTTTCTGGAATTCCCACGACGGCCGGTGCTTCGACGTCCTCGACGGCCCGGACGGTCACGACACGGCGCTGCGTCCCAACCAGATCTTCGCGGTGTCGCTGCCGGCGAGCCCACTGTCGGCCGAGCGTCGCCGCGCCGTCGTCGACGCGTGCGCGCGTCACCTGCTGACCTCGTACGGCCTGCGGAGCCTCGCGCCGTCCGACGCGCACTACGTCGGCCACTACGGCGGCGACCAGCGGGCGCGCGACGGCGCCTATCACCAGGGCACGGCGTGGAGCTGGCTGCTCGGCCCCTTCGCGCTGGCTCATTTCGCGGCGTACGGCGACGCGGCGCGCGCCCGCGAGTTCCTGGTCCCCCTCGCCGATCACCTGGAAGATCACGGGCTCGGCTCGATCGCCGAGATCTTCGACGGCGACGCGCCGTTCGCGCCGCACGGCTGCATCGCCCAGGCCTGGAGCGTCGCCGAGACCCTGCGCGCGTGGCAGGCTCTCGGCGCGCCGGCCTCCGCCCCGGGCGAACCTTCCCGTCCGCGCCGTGTGTCTTAGAGGCAACACTCACACACAGGAGGTCGTGATCATGAAGACATCGCATTTGCTCATCGCCTCGGCCGTGGCCGCCGCGCTCACGCTGCCCTACGCGTCGCCGAGCCAGGCCGGTCCCGCGCCCAAGCCCAAGTTCCAGGCCGAGAAGTGCTTCGGCATCGCGAAGGCCGGCCAGAACGACTGCCAGACCGCGAACTCGTCGTGCGCGGGCACGTCCAAGCGCGACCAGCAGGGCGACGCCTGGATCTACATGCCGACGGGTGCGTGCGACAAGGTCGTCGGCGGCAGCAAGGAACCCAAGAAAGCCTGACGGGACGAGGAGCGGGAACCGATGACCACACACGCCATGACGACGCTGCCGATGTCCGGAGTGCGCGGTACGATCGCGTGGGCGCTCGACGTGCTCGGCCGGTTCCCGCTCCCGCTGCTGCAGCTGATGTTCCGGCTCGCGGTGGCGAGCGTGTTCCTCAAGGCCGGGCTGATCAAGATCCGCTCGTGGGAAACGACCGTGCAGCTCTTCGCGGACGAGTACAAGGTGCCGGTGCTGTCGCCGGATCACGCCGCGACGATGGCGGCGACGTTCGAGATCGGGTGCGCGACGCTCCTGATCCTCGGTCTCGGCACCCGGCTGGCGACGCTGCCGCTCCTCGGCATGATCGTGGTGATCCAGACCTTCGTCTACCCGAACGCCTACGCGGAGCATCTGACCTGGGCCTCCATCCTCCTCTTCCTCCTCACGCGCGGCGGCGGCCCCTGGTCGCTGGACAAGGCAGTCGGGTTCGAGCCTGAGGCGCAGCGCTGAGCGCGTGATGGAGGTGAGCCCGACCCCGACGCCGCCGGCGCTGCGCCCCTGGCAGCGCCTGGCGGTGCGGCTCGCCTCCGTCTTCGTCCTCGTCACGCTCGTCACGGTCGGCGTGGTGGGCGTGCTCGTGCACCAGCGCCAGAGCCGCGCGGTCGAGGACACCGTCGGCACGCAGCTCCTGAACATCGCGCGCGTGAGTGCGCTGCTGGTCGATCCCGCGGCCCACGCCGAGGCCGCGCGCGTTCGCCGCGCCGACGCGCCCGCCTACCGCCGCGTCACGAAGGCGTTGACGGCCATCCGCGACGAGACGCTGCTGACCACGCCGATGCGCACGCTGACCGACTACGACCGCGGCACGCGCCGCGCGCGCATCGTGGTCACCACGGCGGAGGACGAGCGGCCGGGCGAGGCGTTCGTGGTCGGGCCCGAGGCGGCCGACGCCGTCGCGTGGACGTTCGAGGACGGCGTGGCGCGCTACACCGGCATCTACCGCACGCGCGGCGGCACACGCATCAGCGCCTTCGCGCCGATTCTCGACGCGCGCGGCGGCACCGCCGCCGTCCTCGAGGTCGACTACCCGGTGGACTTCTACTTCGACCGCCTGCGCGAGCTGGACACCACGATCGCGCTCGGCAGCCTCGCCGGCGTGCTGCTCGCCCTGATCCTGGCCGTCGTCCTGGCGCGGCGCCTGACGCGGCCGGTGGTGGCGCTCACCGGTGCGGCGGGCCGCGTGGCGGGCGGCGATCTGTCGCAGGCGCTCGCTGTCACCTCGCGCGACGAGGTCGGCCAGCTCACGCGCGCGTTCAACGCCATGGTCGAGGGCCTGCGCCAGCGCGAGGTCATCCGCAACGCGTTCGGCCGCTACGTATCGCCCGAGGTCGCCCGGGCCGTGCTGGAATCGCCGGGCGGGCTCGCGCTCGGCGGCCGCAAGCGCGAGATCACCGTGCTGATGTCCGACCTGCGCGGCTACACGCGCTTCGCCGAGCACGGCGACCCCGCCGGCGTCATGGAGGTGCTCAACGACTACCTCGGCCGCATGGCCGACATCGTCATCGCGCACGGCGGGACGATCAACGAGTTCATCGGCGACGCGATCTTCGCGGTGTACGGCGCGCCCGTCGAGCACGCCGACCACGCCGAGCGCGCGGCCGCCACCGCGCTCGCGATGCAGCGCGCGATGGACGCGCTCAACGAGGCCAACGTCGCGCGCGGCCGCCCCCGCTTGCTGATGGGCATCGGCATCAACACGGGCGAGGCCGTCGTGGGCAACATCGGCTCCGAGCAGCGGACGAAGTACGCGGTGGTCGGCGCCGCCGTCAACCTCGCCGCGCGCGTCGAGGGCTGCACGGTGGGCGGCCAGATCCTCATGACGGAGTCCACCGTCCGCTACCTGGGCCCCCTCGCCGAGGTCGCGCCGCCGGTCAGGGTCGAGCTCAAGGGCCTCGACGGGCCGGTCGCCCTCTACGAGCTGCGCGGGCTCGGCGGGCGCTGGGCGCAGCGTCGCGAGGCCGTCGCCGAGTCCGACCGCGACGTCTCGCTGCCGCTCGTCGGCTGGATCGTCGACGGCAAGCAGGTGCGCAGCGAGTCGTTCGCCGGCCGCGTGCGCCGCCTCGGCGCGCGCCACCTCGACGCCGAGGTCGAGACGCCGCTCGCCCCGCTGACCAACGTGCGTCTGCGGCTGACGTGGCCGGACCTCGGCCGCGTGTCGGGCGACCTCTGGGGCAAGGTCACGGGCGAAACGGCCGGACGCGTGCGGATCCACCTCACGTCCGTCGACCCCGCCGACGCGGCCGTCCTCGACGGCCTCGGCGCCGACGCGGCCTCGGAGGCCTCGTGAGCGCGAGCCCGACCCGCATCCTGATTCTCGGCGGCGGCTTCGGCGGCGTGTACGCCGCGCTGACGCTCGAGAAGCTCTTGAAGGCGGAGGTCCGGCGCGGCGAGGTCGAGCTGGGGCTCGTGAGCCGCGAGAACTACATCGTGTTCCAGCCGATGCTGCCCGAGGTCATCTCGGGCTCGATCGGGCTGCTCGACACGATCACGCCGATCCGACGCCTCTGCCCGAACACCAATCTGTACACGCGCACGGTGGAGTCGATCGACCTCGATCATCGCGGCGTCGCGTCCACGGCCGGCTTCGGCAGCCGCCAGCACCACCTGCACTACGACCACCTGGTGCTCGCGCTCGGCAACGTGACGTCGTTCGCCGGCCAGCCGGGGCTCGCGGAGTACGCGCTGCCCTTCAAGTATCTCGGCGACGCGCTCACCCTGCGCAACCGCGTGATCCACACGCTGGAGGAGGCTGACATCGAGCAGGATCCCGAGCTGCGCCGCGCGCTCCTGACCTTCGTGGTCGCCGGCGGCGGCTTCTCGGGCGTCGAGGCCGTTGCCGAGCTGAACGACTTCGTGCGCGCGGCGGCCGGGAGCTTCCGCAACATCCGGCCCGAGGAGATCCGCGTCGTCCTCCTGCACGCCGGCCGGCTGATCCTGCCCGAGCTGCCGGCCTCGCTCGCCGAGTTCGCGCAGCGTTTACTGGCGCGACGCGGCGTCGAGATCCGCCTGAGCACGCGGCTGGCCGGTGCCACCGCCGACACCGCGCTGCTGGCGGGCGGTGATCGCATCGCCACGCGCACGCTGGTGAGCACGGTGCCGTCGGCGCCCAACCCGATCGTCGCCATGCTGCCGCTCAAGATGGACCGCGGACGGATCGTGGTGGACTCGGGTCTCGAGGTGCTCGAGCGCCCCGGCGTGTGGGCGGTCGGCGACTGTGCGGCCGTCCCCGACGCAAAGACCGGCGGCCTCTGCCCGCCGACCGCGCAGCACGCGACGCGCCAGGCCACGCACGTCGCGCGCAACATCGTGGCGGCGGTGCGCGGCGAGCCCAAGCGCGCCTTCGCCTTCACCGCGCTCGGCAAGATGGGCTCGCTGGGCCGGCGCTCCGCCGTCGCCGAGATCTTCGGCGTGAAGCTGTCGGGGTTCCTGGCGTGGTGGCTCTGGCGGACGATCTATCTGATGAAGCTGCCGGGCCTCGATCGCAAGATCCGCGTGGCGACGGACTGGACGCTCGATCTCGTGCTGCCGACCGACATCGTGCAGCTCAAGACGGACCGCGCGCTCGCCGTGCGCCGCGAGTACTTCGAGCCCGGCCAGGTCGTCTTCCGGGAGGGCGACCGCGGCGACTGGCTCTACGTCGTCACCGAGGGCGAGGTCGAGGTGCTCAAGGGCGGCGGGGCGGCCGAGCCGACGGCGCTCAGACGGCTGGGGCCCGGCGAGTGCTTCGGAGAGATCGCGCTGGTCAGCGACCGCCCGCGCACGGCCACCGTCCGCGCCGTGTGCGCGACCAACGTGCTGGCCGTGGACCGCGAGGCGTTCCAGGCGCTCTTCGCGACGCTGCCGCCGCTGCGCGGGTTCTTCGAGTCGCTGATCGAGACGCGGCGATGAGGCTGACGTGCCGCGAGGCGATCGCCC
>Ga0137418_10003720_pt1 | contig 14036 bp, 9 predicted proteins | sample CZODoug3_1_2_16f_FD_122242 | JGI IMG/M metagenome (GOLD analysis project Ga0137418, IMG submission 122242) | Vadose zone soil fungal communities from Angelo Coast Range Reserve, California, USA - CZODoug3_1_2_16fungal (Hybrid Assembly) | ecosystem: Environmental > Terrestrial > Soil > Vadose...
GGTAATGCCGATTTCAAAGGACTTAAAATCCGTTGACCGTAAGGTCGTGCGGGTTCGACTCCCGCCCTCGGCACCAATCATTCCAATAACTTACAGGTACTTGAGTTTGACCTGGACCAAGCGCAACGGAGTTGAGTCCGTTGCGCAGTGGGTTTCTGCTCAAATTGCTGAGGAAAGACTCGTTCCCGCCTGATTGCTGTTAGCGTCATCTGATCGAGGTTCAAAGTCCGATCGCATTCGGCACGGCGATCGACGCCTGCGATGATGAATCTTAACAAAGAACCGCAGTTCCGAATCGTGTACTACAGCACAAGGACGTGGACCAATTTGAGGCGCTAACAAGCAAAGTCACGTCGAGCATGGCATGATTCACCGTCAGCGTGGAGATGACGCATGCGTTGGGTTCGCTTTGTCTTATGCCGCTCGTGATTTCGCGGGTTGATAAGTACCAGGAACGGTCCTCAACGCAATATTCAAACATCATCGGGAGGACCACTGTGAGTCATGACTGTTGCCAGCCGCCGCCCAAAGCTTTGTATAACTGGACCAATGAGAACAGTTCATTACGTCTGGTCTGGGCAAGATTTAACTCTGCGGCGAATAGATCTCGGTCTGCGTCAAGCGCATTAAGCAACGTGTCTACCCCGCCCTGATAACGCAAATAAGCCAGTTGTGATCGGTCTCGTAGAGTTGTAACCAGCAACTCCTGTTGCGTGCGAATTTCCCTCACTTTGCGATATTGGACCAGCGAGTCGGAGACTTCGCGGAAGGCGGTCTGAATGGTTTGCTGATACTGAACCAGCGCGAACTCCTGCTGCGCCTGCGCAAACTTCACGTCGGATTTCAGCCGACCAGCCGTAAATATCGGTTGCGTGATCTGCGGCACGAAGCTCCACACGCGGCTTGGTCCAGTAAAGAGGTTAGAAAGCTGATTGCTTTGAAAACCCAGCAGCCCCGTTAAACTAATGCGAGGGAAGTAGGCGGCCTTAGCTGCATAGACGAGTGCGTGCTGGGCCGCAAGATTTTCCTCTGCAGCTCGAATATCCGGTCGACGATCAAGCAATGAAGAGGGGAGTCCAGCGGGCACAGCAGGCAGTTCTTGCTGTTGGGTTAAAGGCTGACCCCGTGTAATCGGTCCCGGGTTATTGCCCAGAAGCAAACTAATCTGATTCTCAGTCTGCTCGATTGCTCGTTGCGTGTCCGGAATGGTCTCGGACGCCTGGTAAACCAGCTCCTCGGCCTGACGAACGTCCAGCATTGTGGCAAGGCCACCCTGTTGCCGTGCCTTGATAAGACGAAGCGAATCCTCCCTTGTAGAGAGCGTTCGCTTGTCGATATCGAGTTCGCTGTCAAGCTCAAGCAGACTGCAATATCCGGTAGCGACATCCCCTACGACAGTCGTTAACACTGCTTTGCGGTCTTCCTCAGAAGCTCGCAGTTCCGCGCGCGCAGCTTTAGTTTGCTGGCGCAATCTTCCCCAAACATCCAACTCAAAGGTGAGCAGGTTCAAGAGAACACTGCCAACACTGCGGGTTCGACCACCCTGACCAGCAATTCCTAACGCGCCGTTTTTGGACGTGCGTGTAGTAGTGATATCAGCACTGGCTTCGATCTGTGGAAACTGGTTCGAGCGCGCAAGACCGAGATTAGCGCGTGCTGCATTGATTCGCGCGACTGCCGTGCGCAAATCGTAATTCTGGACGATTGCGGTCCTGACCAGTTTCTGTAGCTCTTCGTCTTTGAAAACCTCAAACCACTTAAGATCGCCGATAGAGCTCTGGCCGGGTACGTCATCGCCGCGAAAGTTAGCAGGCGTCTTCACAGGCGGCCGCTCGTACTTTTTTTGGGCCACGACTCCGTTTGCCAGAAGGCTAATGATGATAGTTGCAATTATTAAGAGGTTCTTCATTGCCGTTTCAAAATACCTCCCACGCGAGTGGGTGGATTGATTGGTCATTCTTCCAATGCACAGTCATATTGTTCGAAGAGCTTACGCTTCAGCAACCTTAGTCGCATCGAAACTCAAATCGGCCATGGTCAAAGGTCCGCCGCTCTGCTGACATTCATAGTGATGCTCGTACACTACCCGCGATCCATTCCATTTCCGGACTGCGCGCCAACTTACAGTGCACGTCCTACCGGACACGCCGACCAAGTCGAGTGTCCACTCAGAATGCGTCTCGCCTGCAGTGTCTCCAGGCATCGCGATCTGTCGAATCGACACCTGCAAACCGCCGATTTCGGCCATTATGTGAAGCGGAATCAGGAAGTCGCAGAGAAGCGCGCGCACTCTTGCCTTTCCGCGAATCACTTCTTCCTGGGTTTCGCTGCTTACCTCGATATCATCGGCGTAAAAGGCGTCGAAGATCCCAAGATGCTCTTCGAAGCTTTCGCTGATGTTGGCCTGGACGATAGCCGCGTTTAAGGCGCGTTCGCGAGTCTGGTAACTTGTCTCTGGATCGCGATCTAAGTGATCGGTGTGGACGAAGCTTTGTTCGGCGTCGCTATTCCCACTTGTAATGAGTGCAACCTTTCTTTCAATCTCGTGTTCGCACATATAACTCTTAACCTCGCTTTACTCACCTGACGCGATGGCTGACGGCAACTCGAGTGCCCGGCCTAACTAACTGAGTCCGTTAGTCTGCTGTGGTTTATTTCACTGCCGAAGCTCGGCATTTGCCGACTTTCAGCAAAGGCAGTCAGATTGTCAGTGCCCTGCCGCCGCCGGCGCGCCGCGTCGAGTGTTCTTGATGAGCAGCACCAGCGGGACTGCAGCCAGCGCCAGCAGGCACAAGAGCCAGAACACGTCGAGGAAGGCGAGCAGCGCTGATTGCTTTTGCACCGTCGCGTAAATGAGCGCCTGCGCGCGCGATAACGCGTCGCCTGCGGGCACGCCGGCGGCGATGAGCTTTCCGGTAATCTCTCGCAGCGTCGCCACGGCCGTCTGGTCGTAGGCCGAGATGTGCGCGCCGAGCACACTTTGATGAAACTGGCCGCGCCGGGCGAGCATCGTCGCGACGAAGGCGACGCCGAAGCTGCCGCCCAGATTTCTGAACAGGTTGATCAGACTCGAAGCCCGGTTGTTTTTCTCCGGCGGCAGGTACGAGTAGGCGGTCAGATTGAGCGGCACAAATATGAACGCTATACCGAGCCCCAAAATCATGCGCGGTATCACGAAGCTGTTGTAGTCGGCGGTCAGGTCAAGCTTGGTCATGCTCAATGACGCGAAGGCGCAGACCAACAGTCCGAAGGCCATCATCCAGCGCGGCTGCACCTTTTTTAAGATCATAACCATCAAGGGCGTCAGCACGACGATGACCAGCGCCCCGGGCGAGAGCACTAGTCCTGCGTCGGTCGCCGTGTAATTGAAAAGGTTCTGGAGCATCAGCGGCACGAGGAGTGTGCTCGCAAACAGGATGAAGAAGATGATGAAGTACAGCGCGCTCGCCAGCGCGAAGTTGCGCTCTTTCAGCAGCGTCAAGTCCACGACCGGGTCCTTGCGCGTCAACTCCCAGATGACCCCCACCACGAGTGCGACGACTGCCGTGACAAGGAAAGCGACGATAAAGCTCGACTGGAGCCAGTCCTCCCGCTCGCCTTTGTCCAGCACCACCTCGAGGCAGCCGAAGCCGACGGCGACGAGCAGGATGCCGATGTAGTCAACCCTCAGCTTGCCTTTATTCGCCCGCCGCTCCTTGGTGAACTGGGGCGGATCGGAGATGAGCGCGCTGGAGAGCAGCAGTGAGAGCAACCCTATAGGGATGTTGATGAAGAACACCCAGCGCCACGAGTAGCTGTCGGTGATCCAGCCCCCGAGCGTCGGCCCGATGACCGGTGCGGTTACGATCGCGATGCTGTAAACGGCGAAAGCCGAGGCACGCTTCTCTGCCGGAAATGTGTCCACGAGGATCGCCTGCTCGACGGGGGCGAGCCCGCCGCCGCCCATGCCTTGCAGCACACGAAAGAAGATGAGCCACGGAAGGCTCGGCGCGAGACCGCAGAGTAGGGAGCTCGCGGTGAAAAGCGACACTGAGAGCATGTAGTAGTTCTTGCGGCCCATCAGGCGCGAGAGCCAAGCGCTCAACGGGAGCACGACCGCATTCGCCACCAGATAGCTGCTCAGGACCCACGTCGATTCGTCCTGCCCGGTGCTGAGGCCCCCGGCGATGTGCGGCAGCGAGACGTTGGCGATGGAAGTGTCAAGGAGTTCCATGAACGTCGCCAGCGTGACCGTGACGGCGATGATCCAGGGGTTGACCGCGGGTCCTCGCGCCGCAGGGATAGACCCAGTCATCAATGCGTCTGTAACTGCGCTCATCGCACTTTGACCTCCGGCTCTACAGACATGCCGGGCGCGATCAGATGCTCGGGATCTGGTTGCTCGTCGAATACGATCTTGACGGGCAGGCGCTGAACGACCTTCACGTAATTGCCGGTCGCGTTCTCCGGCGGCAGCAGCGAGAAGCGCGAGCCGGTGCCCGATTGGAAGCTGTCAACATGCCCCCTGAAGATTTTGTCAGGATAAGTGTCCAACTTGATCTCGACTGGCTGCCCGGGGCGAATGCGGTTGAGCTGTGTCTCCTTGAAGTTTGCCAGTACCCACATCTCGGCTGGCACGAGGACGAACAGCGCCTGGCCGGGCTGCAAGAGCGCGCCGAGCTCGACCGACTTCCTCGTGATTCGTCCATCTTCCGGCGCATAGATCTTCGTGTAGGAGAGATCGAGCTCGGCTTGTCGCACAGCGGCCTCGGCCTGTTCGATCTCCGCGCTGGTCGTCTCGACCTCCGACTGCTTGACCGCGACTTGCTGAGGGGCCGAGTTGGCCTCGCTCAATTTGCCGGCGGCCTGCCCGACCTGAGCCTGTGTCCCCGTGATCTGCGAGAGTGATTGCCTGTACTGATCTGCCGCTGCTCCCTGAGCGGCCCGCGCTTCCCCGACCTGCGCTTCGGCGGCGGCGACGCGCCTGCGTGCCGCTTCAAGTTGTGCGTCTGCCGTGGCAGCCGCTGCCGTTGTCCGCTCTGACTCCTGGCGTGAGACCACGCCCTCGTTGACGAGGGATTGATTCCGCACCGCGTCGGCGCGGGCGCGCACGGCTTCGGCTTCCGCCGCTGCGACCTGCGCCTGCGCCTGCGCCACGTTCGCCTCGGCGGTGCTCACGGCAGCCGACAACTGATTCACCCGACCCTTGGCAGCAGAGGCGGCGGCGTGAGCCTGCGCCACACCGCTGCGCGCCGCGTCGACTCCCGCGGACGCCTGCTCAACTCCCGCACCGGCAGTCACACGGGTTAGGGTAAGGCCCGCGCGTGCCGCCTTACTGCGGGCGGTTGCAGCGCTGAGCGCTGCGCGAGCCTGGGCGAGTCTGACTTCATAATCGCGCGGGTCGATCTCCACGAGCAGATCACCGGCTTTCACCTGCTGATTGTCGGTGATGTAGATTCTCTGGACGTAGCCGGAAACTTTTGGACTGACCTGGGTGGCGTGTCCTTCGATGAAAGCGTCATCGGTGGATTCGTAGAGTCGTGAGTGAAGCCAGTAACGTACTCCTATTACCACGCCGATCAGGAAGACGACGCCGATGATGGCGAACAGGATTCGGCGCTTCGAAGTGACATTCGGAGGAGCGGGAGTGTTTCTAGCTTCGTGCCCCTCCTCTTCGTGCGCAGTGTTAAAGTCATCAGTTTCAGCTTCATCGAGGGACGGTTCTCGGACAGTGGACGGCAATTGCTTGGTGCCCGCGCTCTTGCCGTTGGGTCCCGAAAGGCTCGCGCTCCGTTGACTAGCAACGGACTCACCGTCTTCAACAATTATCCCCCCTGTCTTCTCTGCCATATCCTTCCTCCCTATTTCACCGGCCACATCTGATGTCAGCGCCGGTCGTCGAGCTCCTGAACCTCATAGGTGTGATCGTCATCTCCCAAGACTTTCCTTGCTCGCCTGTCCTTTCACCGACTCTGCTGCGGAGTTCGGTGTGCGGGTGCCTATGGCTACAATTTGCCGGCTCTGTCATTTTCCCTGGAGATCCACTCGCGTATGTAAGGTGAGCAATTCAGCAGCTCGATGCCCCTTGCTTCACATCTCGCCAGGAACTGCACGACGTCAAGATCGACAAGTGTCACCTCCTCCAGGTCTATCGCGACCATTCCGGTGCTGCTTTCTATCTGCTCGGATAATGCCTGACATTGTGACGCCACCAGTCGCCCACAGAGCCGGACAGTAGTGTTATGATCATCACAACTTTTCTGGATTCTTAATGTCATCCTCGCTCCCGCGCGCCTAAGCAGGGCAACTCAGGTGCCTGACCTAACTTATTGGATCCATTACGCGAGGCTGGTCTGATCTCACTGCCGAAGTTCGGCATCTGCTGATTTTGGGCAGGTTGAATGCCAGGGAGCAGGCAGTCGCATCGCGGGAAAAATGTGAGGGTCGGTACTTCTTGTAAACTGAAATGAGAGGATGAATCGCCCTGACCGCCAATCGCCTGCAGGGTCGACCTAAAGAGCTGGCTTTCTAAGAGACGAAAGTTACGCGTGCCGGAACCGGTGCTTGTCGATGCCCAGGCTACGAATCTTCGACTCGAGCGTTTGTCGCGGAATTCCCAGCCTGTTCGCGGCCCCGGACGGACCCGAGACGCGGCCCTCGCTATCCGCGAGCGCAGCTTCGATGAAGGCCCTTTCGCGCTTGCGATCCCGGCTCAACGCACCGTCCGGTATGCTCCCGCGACGCGATTCTTGAGATGATTCGTGCTTCAGCCATTTCTCATCGACGGAAAACCTTTCACCATCGGACAGGATGACCGCTCTCTCAACGACATTCTGCAGTTCGCGGATGTTACCCGGCCAATCGTAGGCTTGAAACAGATCCAGGGACTTCTTTGTTATGGTCTTGATCTTCTTTCCCGTTTTTTTCGCATAGCGCTCGATGAGGTATTCGACCAGCAAAGGAATATCGTCCACGCGTTCGCGCAGCGAAGGTATCTGGATCGGAAATACATTCAGCCTGTAAAAGAGGTCCTCACGAAATGTCCCAGTAGCTACGGCGGCCATCAGGTCAATATTTGTCGCGGCCACCACCCGCACGTCCACTGAGATTGGCTGGCTGCTGCCGACGCGTTCAACTTCTCGCTCCTGGAGGACCCGCAATAGAGCGATTTGAGTCTCGGCCGGAAGGTCGCCGATCTCGTCTAGAAAGATTGTCCCGCCGTTGGCGGATTCGAAGCGACCCAGCCGCCGCTGCGTCGCGCCGGTGAAGGCACCCTTCTCGTGTCCGAACAGTTCGGAGGCGATCAAAGAAGGAGGGATCGCCGCGCAATTCACTCGGATAAATGCCCGCGTCGCACGATTCGACCTCTTATGAATTGCGCGAGCAATCAATTCTTTACCTACTCCGGTCTCACCCAGGATCAGAACTGTCGAGTCCATCGGCGCCACTCTAGCGACTTGCCGCAGCACAGTGTGTAACGCCTCAGACGAACCGACGATTTCTTCGAACATCGAGGCGTGGTCGATTTCTTCGCGCAACGCCAGGTTTTCACTTCGGATCTGCTCTTCGGCTTGCTTTCGATCTTCGATGTCGGTGCCGGTCGCATACCAGCGAATGATTTGCCCCTGTTCATTCCGCAGCGGCTTGTAATGAATGAGAAACCATCGATACTGTCCGTCTCTGCGCCGCGCCCGTTGTTCGTTTTCAAACGGGACGCCTCTTGAAATGGCTTGCCGGCGTTCGTCGCGGAGCCTCTCCACATCTTCCGGATGAAAAAACCGTGTCCGAAAGTCCGCTGCCATTACCTCGCGCATCGTGAGGCCGCTGAAATCGAGCATCGACTGATTGGCGTAGAGACCAGTCCCATCCGGTGCCAGGACCATGATGGTTTGCGTGATGGCATCGGTGATTTGTCGCAGCTCCATTTCGTCTTGCCGGAGCTTTTCTTCAGCCCGCTTTCGGTCTTCGATGTCGGTATTGGTTCCATACCAGTTGACGACATTCCCGTGTTCGTCGCGCAGGGGTTCGGCCCGGAACAAGAACCACCGATATTCTCCGTCGAAGCGTCGCATGCGTGCCTCGACCTCACCCGGCTCCTCGGAGGCGATGAATTTGAACGATCTATCCATTAACTTTTCTAAGTCATCTGGATGAATCGTAACCTTCCACCCCCAACCGCTGGCCTCTTCCGGAGAGAGACCCGTATAGTCGTGCCACCGCTTATTGAAAAATTCCTTGGAAGCGTCCGGCAGACCGCACCACGCGAGTGTCGGAATCGTATCGATGATTTTTCGCAGTCGGCCTTCCGATTGCTTGATCTCCTCGAACGCATTCTTCAGCGCCGTCTGTGATCGTTCTCCCTTGATGGCGATGACGGCGATGTTAGCTGCCCCCTCGATCAACTTAAGATCAGTGTCGCTCGGCTGTCGGGGTTCCCGATAATAGATTGCGAAGGTGCCGAGCAGTTCATTGTCTTTCGAAATGAGTGGCTGGGACCAAGCCGCTCGCAGTCCGTAACTCAGGGCAATCTCTGTATAGTCTGGGGTTGTAATGTCCGACCACGGCGGATCACTCGCGATGTCAGAGACGATCACTGGTTTCTTCATAAACGCAGCCGTGCCGCACGAACCCATGCCAGGCCCAATTGGCAAGGGAGTGATGGTCCGAACCCACCCTTCGGGAACGCGACGACCCGCCGCGGGCCAAAGCTGTTCGCCGTTTGGGTCCATCAGTAGAATCGATGAAATGATCTCAGGAGCTTGATCGTCAATTGTGTCGCATAAATCTTCCAGGACATCAGTGAGGCTGGAGCCACAGGCGATCATTTCCAACGTTCGCCTCTCCGCCGCGAATAGTGATTCCACTTGCTTTTGGTCGATGACCTGCATAGCCACTTCACCGGTCGTTATCTGCCTTATGGCGTCTGGTCCGAGAGACAACTCTGTGGTACTCATGATGGCTGCACCTCCAAGAATAGATACTCAGGATACGACTTGTGCGCCGAAAGTGCTGGTTCAGCTCAGACCGCTACGCAATCTGTGACTGCCTCCTCGGGCAAGCGGTCGTATCTCTCAATCATGCGTGAAATCGACTCTTTGCTGGCAGCGCCAACCACGCGTTCAACTTCCTTTCCGCCGCTGAACAGGATCAAGGTCGGAATGCCTTTGATTCCGTACGTCGCCGCGGTAGACGGATTATCATCCACATTCAGCTTTACTACTGCGACGCTCCCCGAATATTGTTCGGCGATCGCTTCAACCGTCGGCGACAACATCCGGCAAGGCGCGCACCAGGCAGCCCAAAAATCAACCAGCACTGGCTTTTCGGATTTCAGAACTTCGTGCTCAAAAGATTTGTCGGTTACTTCTTTAACTCTCTCATTCATTTTGTAATTCCTTCTTACTTCAGCTTTCCTGTTAGAAATGCTCGAAATTTTCTACCCTTGACTCCGCACCTACCTTTCACGTCTCTCCCTCGCCAAGCACTGCTCGCTCAATTTTTTTCCCGCCTGCAAAAACTCGTCGCTGAGTCGCGTGCCGGCCACTGCCTGGGACAAAGAGAGCGCGCCGTACATCAAGGCGAGCAAGCCGACTGCCTTTTCGCGGCTTTCGCTTCCAGCATCAACCATTTGGGCGAATGATTTGATGAAGCTCGACAGGTCTTCCTCGAGAGCGCTGCGATACGGCTCGCCCGCTCGGGCCACTTCCGCTGCAGCGCTGGGCAGAAGGCAGCCGGTATCCTTACAGTCACGATGCTGGCGTGTCAGGTACTGTCTGATCACACTCAGTGCGCGAGCCCGAGGCGAATCGCCTCTCGCCGATTTCAGGAGGTTGTTCCAGTTCGCGCGGGACGCGTTTTGCAGTACCTGGACGAACAGGTCTTCCTTCGAATCGAAGTGGTTGTAAAAACCGCCGACAGTGAGCCCGGCGCCTTTCATCACATCCATCACAGAGCTGGCCTTGATGCCTCGTTCACGTAGGAGCGCAGCAGCCGAGGCTTGAATTGCTTCGCGAGATTCCTGTTTCTGCTTCGCTTTCCGGTTCGTCATGGCTCACATCCTTTCGATGATCGTGGCGATGCCCTGGCCGCCGCCAATGCACATGGTTATGAGCGCCGTGTGTTTGCCGCTCCGCTCAAGTTCGTCTAGTGCCGTGCCGAGCAACATTGCGCCGGTCGCGCCCAGCGGATGGCCGAGCGCGATCGCGCCGCCGTTAACGTTGACAAGATCGGGATCGATTTTGAGCGCGCGAGTCGTTTGCAGCACAACGCTGGCGAAGGCTTCATTGATTTCCCATAAATCGATGTCGTGCGGTTTCATGCCTGCCAGATGCAGAGCTTTTTCGCTCGCCAGAGCCGGCGCGGTGAGCATGATCACCGGCTCGCTTCCCACCGTTACCATCGCGCGAATTCGAGCGCGCGGTCTTATCCGACGTTCTTGCACAAAGCGTTCGGAGGCGAGAGCTACTCCGGCGGCTCCATCGCTAATGCCGCTTGAATTACCCGCCGTGTGCATGTGCCGAATCACCTTTGCTTCCGGATAAACTCGAAGCGCAAGTTCGTCGAATGTCTCACCATTCGGCCCTGCAACCGATTGACCAAGATTGATGAAGGCAGGATTGAGTGCTGCGAGTCCTTCAGCAGTCGTGTCTGGCCGCGGAAACTCATCCCGGTCTAGAACCACTTGACCCGTAAATGGATCGCGCACTGGAAAAAGAGATTTCGAAAATCGGCATTCCCTTATAGCCTTGGCTGCATTCTGTTGCGAACGCAATGCGAGGGCGTCGAGATCCTCGCGCCTGAAACCTTCCAGTGTAGCTATGAGATCGGCGCTAATGCCTTGAGGGATTTGAAACACGCGTTCGCGGAGGTGGGCATTGTCGCCGTCCTGATCGGCGCCGTCAGAGCCCATGGGAACACGCGACATGCTTTCTACGCCGCCGGCAATCACGAAATCCATCGCGCCGGAGCTAACACCCATGGCGCCAAAGTGAATTGCTTGTAGTCCCGAGGCACAGAAACGGTTGAGCGAAACTGCCGATATTTCGTACGGCCAGCCAGCCGCGAGCACCGCATTGCGGGCCACGTTGGCACCCTGTTCGCCGACCTGCGAAACGCATCCGGCGATGACGTCGTCCACCTCACGCGGTTCAAAGCCGACGCGATCTTGGAGCGTAGTTAAGGTTTGCGCAAAGAGTTCCTGCGGGTGAATTCCAGCGAGCGCGCCTTTATTTCTCTTGCCCCTCCCGCGCGGCGTGCGCGCGGCGCCGACGATATAACTGGCAAACATGCTAACTCCTTCGTATGACGCATGTAATATTACGAGCATAATATTTGGAAGGCAAGTGCAACCGACGATCTGACCACCTCCGCCGAAAGTCGGCAAATGCCGAACGTCGGCATTGAAACAAACCAGAGCAGACTAACGGACTCAGTTAGTTAGGCCAGGCACTTGAGTTGCCGTCAGCCATCGCGTCAGGTGAGTAAAGCGAGGTTAAGAGTTATGTGCGAACACGAGATTGAAAGAAAGGTTGCACTCATTACAAGTGGGAATAGCGACACCGAACAAAGCTTCGTCCACACCGATCACTTAGATCGCGATCTAGAGACAAGTTACCAGACTCGCGAACGCGCCTTAAACGCGGCTATCGTCCAGGCCAACATCAGCGAAAGCTTCGAAGAGCATCTTGGGATCTTCGACGCCTTTTACGCCGATGATATCGAGGTAAGCAGCGAAACCCAGGAAGAAGTGATTCGCGGAAAGGCAAGAGTGCGCGCGCTTCTCTGCGACTTCCTGATTCCGCTTCACATAATGGCCGAAATCGGCGGTTTGCAGGTGTCGATTCGACAGATCGCGATGCCTGGAGACACTGCAGGCGAGACGCATTCTGAGTGGACACTCGACTTGGTCGGCGTGTCCGGTAGGACGTGCACTGTAAGTTGGCGCGCAGTCCGGAAATGGAATGGATCGCGGGTAGTGTACGAGCATCACTATGAATGTCAGCAGAGCGGCGGACCTTTGACCATGGCCGATTTGAGTTTCGATGCGACTAAGGTTGCTGAAGCGTAAGCTCTTCGAACAATATGACTGTGCATTGGAAGAATGACCAATCAATCCACCCACTCGCGTGGGAGGTATTTTGAAACGGCAATGAAGAACCTCTTAATAATTGCAACTATCATCATTAGCCTTCTGGCAAACGGAGTCGTGGCCCAAAAAAAGTACGAGCGGCCGCCTGTGAAGACGCCTGCTAACTTTCGCGGCGATGACGTACCCGGCCAGAGCTCTATCGGCGATCTTAAGTGGTTTGAGGTTTTCAAAGACGAAGAGCTACAGAAACTGGTCAGGACCGCAATCGTCCAGAATTACGATTTGCGCACGGCAGTCGCGCGAATCAATGCAGCACGCGCTAATCTCGGTCTTGCGCGCTCGAACCAGTTTCCACAGATCGAAGCCAGTGCTGATATCACTACTACACGCACGTCCAAAAACGGCGCGTTAGGAATTGCTGGTCAGGGTGGTCGAACCCGCAGTGTTGGCAGTGTTCTCTTGAACCTGCTCACCTTTGAGTTGGATGTTTGGGGAAGATTGCGCCAGCAAACTAAAGCTGCGCGCGCGGAACTGCGAGCTTCTGAGGAAGACCGCAAAGCAGTGTTAACGACTGTCGTAGGGGATGTCGCTACCGGATATTGCAGTCTGCTTGAGCTTGACAGCGAACTCGATATCGACAAGCGAACGCTCTCTACAAGGGAGGATTCGCTTCGTCTTATCAAGGCACGGCAACAGGGTGGCCTTGCCACAATGCTGGACGTTCGTCAGGCCGAGGAGCTGGTTTACCAGGCGTCCGAGACCATTCCGGACACGCAACGAGCAATCGAGCAGACTGAGAATCAGATTAGTTTGCTTCTGGGCAATAACCCGGGACCGATTACACGGGGTCAGCCTTTAACCCAACAGCAAGAACTGCCTGCTGTGCCCGCTGGACTCCCCTCTTCATTGCTTGATCGTCGACCGGATATTCGAGCTGCAGAGGAAAATCTTGCGGCCCAGCACGCACTCGTCTATGCAGCTAAGGCCGCCTACTTCCCTCGCATTAGTTTAACGGGGCTGCTGGGTTTTCAAAGCAATCAGCTTTCTAACCTCTTTACTGGACCAAGCCGCGTGTGGAGCTTCGTGCCGCAGATCACGCAACCGATATTTACGGCTGGTCGGCTGAAATCCGACGTGAAGTTTGCGCAGGCGCAGCAGGAGTTCGCGCTGGTTCAGTATCAGCAAACCATTCAGACCGCCTTCCGCGAAGTCTCCGACTCGCTGGTCCAATATCGCAAAGTGAGGGAAATTCGCACGCAACAGGAGTTGCTGGTTACAACTCTACGAGACCGATCACAACTGGCTTATTTGCGTTATCAGGGCGGGGTAGACACGTTGCTTAATGCGCTTGACGCAGACCGAGATCTATTCGCCGCAGAGTTAAATCTTGCCCAGACCAGACGTAATGAACTGTTCTCATTGGTCCAGTTATACAAAGCTTTGGGCGGCGGCTGGCAACAGTCATGACTCACAGTGGTCCTCCCGATGATGTTTGAATATTGCGTTGAGGACCGTTCCTGGTACTTATCAACCCGCGAAATCACGAGCGGCATAAGACAAAGCGAACCCAACGCATGCGTCATCTCCACGCTGACGGTGAATCATGCCATGCTCGACGTGACTTTGCTTGTTAGCGCCTCAAATTGGTCCACGTCCTTGTGCTGTAGTACACGATTCGGAACTGCGGTTCTTTGTTAAGATTCATCATCGCAGGCGTCGATCGCCGTGCCGAATGCGATCGGACTTTGAACCTCGATCAGATGACGCTAACAGCAATCAGGCGGGAACGAGTCTTTCCTCAGCAATTTGAGCAGAAACCCACTGCGCAACGGACTCAACTCCGTTGCGCTTGGTCCAGGTCAAACTCAAGTACCTGTAAGTTATTGGAATGATTGGTGCCGAGGGCGGGAGTCGAACCCGCACGACCTTACGGTCAACGGATTTTAAGTCCTTTGAAATCGGCATTACC
>Ga0137418_10003721_pt1 | contig 14036 bp, 8 predicted proteins | sample CZODoug3_1_2_16f_FD_122242 | JGI IMG/M metagenome (GOLD analysis project Ga0137418, IMG submission 122242) | Vadose zone soil fungal communities from Angelo Coast Range Reserve, California, USA - CZODoug3_1_2_16fungal (Hybrid Assembly) | ecosystem: Environmental > Terrestrial > Soil > Vadose...
CGCCGATTGCGACGGGGCCCGTGCCGCGGATCGTGTCGGCCGTGCGCGTGAAGCCGCGTACACCATCATTATGGAAGAGGCCATCCGACCCGGTCGCGCCCGTCACAACGACGTCGGTGCGGCCGTCGTCGTCGACATCGGCGAACGCGGCATCGGTCCCACCCTGGACAATCCCGTCCGCGTTCGGGAATAGAGTGAACGTGCCGTCGAGGTTGTTGCGATAGGCGGCGAGCGATCCTCCGCCGACGAGGAGCAGGTCGAGATCGCCGTCGTGATCGAGATCGACAAAGATGGCCCGCCGGGCGCCGTCGACATCGCGCACGCCGGCGGCATCAGTCACATCGTCGAACCGCTTGCCGTCGCGATTATGCAGCAGGTAGCCGCGACCATCCGTGCCGATCGCAAAGAGGTCGAGCCAGCCATCATTGTCGTAGTCGACGAAGCTCGCGACGACCGCGCCGGCGGGAAGCGGGAGCGGCGTCTTTGCGGTGACGTCTGCTACGAAACCGCCGTGGACGGCGTAGAGCCGCGGCTCGGGCGCGGCGACGAGGAGATTGTCCTCGCCATCCCCGTCGTAATCGCCCCACGCCAGCGCGGTTACCGCCGCGCCCAGGTCCGGCAGGCCGCTCTCGCCGGTGACATCCGTGTAGTGAATCGGCCCGGAGGCTGAAGCGGAGGTGATACCACGCATCGTGATGAGCGACTGCGGGCTGAACGCCAGCACCGGCCGGCCCACGAGCGGCCCTTCGATCCCGTCCACCTCCGCGAGCGCCGCCTGGTATGGCGCCGTGACTTCCATCAGCCGGAGGAATCGATCGAGCGCGGCGCGGGCGTCTGTCAGGCGCCCCGTGTGGAGCGCTTGCAGCGCCGTCTCGAGATACGGTCGGCTCTCGCGGGGCGGCTGGGGACGCAGCCGGCGAGCCTCCTCGAGGTAGCGAATGGTGCTGTCGGCCTGGCCGAGCCTCAGCAGCGCATCGGCGAGCTTGAGCCGTACGGCGAGATTCGCCGGAATACGCCCGAGCACCTGGCGCAGCCGGTCCGCGTACGCGCTGTCGCCATTCTGACGGTCGAGCTCGGCGAGCGCGTAGAGCACTCTGGCGTCGGGCTGAATCCCAGCGAGGACCCGGCGTGCTTCAGCCGGCCTGCCCCTCAGCGAAAATAGTTCCGCGGCAATGAGCGCGATATCGGGACTCTTGGGATCGAGCCGGCGCGCCCGCTCCAGCTCGGATTCGGCCTCGGCGTAGCGCCCCGCGCGCAGGTAGGTGAGGCCGAGGTTGGCGTACCCGAGCGGGTCGCGCGGCGCGAGCGCGATCACGTTGCGAAACTCCTCCTCGGCCTCGGCCAGGCGTCCGCGTTGCAAATGTTCCAAACCGACCGTCCGCGCCGTGATCAGCGCGCCCTGATCGATGGGCTTCTCGCGGCACGCGATGGCGGCGCAGAGCAGCAGGACTGCGAGCGAACCGAAAGTTTTCACGCTATACTGGCGCCCCCGCCCCATGCGAAAATACCTAGTGTGTCTGCTCGTGTTGAGCTGCGGTCGCACATCCTCTGCGCCGCAGCTGTTCGTGCTCGTCGCGCCGGAAGCGAGCGGGATCAGCTTCGCCAATACGGTTCCGGAAGACTCCGCGGTCAACATCGTCAATTACCTCTACTACTACAACGGGGGCGGCGTCGCAGCCGGCGACATCGACGGTGATGGACTGGTCGATTTGTATTTCACGTCGAACCTGGGCTCGAACCGCCTGTACCGCAACTTGGGCAATTTTCGGTTCGAGGACATCACCGCGCGAGCGGGCGTCGCCGACTCCGCCGGCTGGAAAAGCGGCGTCACGATGGCCGACGTCAACGGCGACGGACGCCTCGATATCTACGTTTCGGGCGTGAACTATCTCGCCATGAACGGCCGCAACGTCCTGTTCATCAACAACGGCGACGGCACGTTCACCGACCGCGCCGATGAGTACGGACTCGGATTCTCCGGCTACTCCACCCAGGCCGCCTTCTTCGACTACGACGGGGATGGCGACCTCGATATGTATATGCTCAACAGCTCCACGCTCCCGGAGCGCTCGGCCAGCCGAAGCACGAGCCGGAGCGAGCGCAGCCCGCGCGCCGGCGACCGGCTCTACCGCAACGATCGCGGGCATTTCGTAGACGTCAGCGCCGCCGCGCACATCTACGGCGGTGTGGAAGGGTTTGGCCTCGGCATCGCGGTGAGTGACGTCAATCTCGACGGTTGTCCCGACATCTACATCGCCAACGATTTTCCCGAGAACGACTTTCTCTACCTCAACAACTGCAACGGGACCTTCACCGAATCAATCGCGCAAGCCACAGGACACACGAGCCGGTTCTCCATGGGTGCGGATGCGGCGGACTATAACAACGACGGCCGGCCCGATATCGCCGTGCTCGACATGCTGCCCGACAGCGAGCGCATCCTCAAAAGCGCGGCCACCACCGAGAGCTATACGCTGTTCAACATGAAGGTGGCAGCGGGCTATCACTACCAGTACGCGCGCAACACGCTGCAGCTGAACCGTGGCGTTACGGGTGGGAAGCTCCGTTTCAGCGAGATCGGGCTGCTCGCCGGTATCGCCGCGACCGACTGGAGCTGGGCGCCCCTCTTTGCCGACTTCGACAACGACGGTCGCAAGGATCTGTTCGTGACCACCGGCATCAATCGCCGCCCGAACGATCTCGACTACATCGCGTCGCTGGACTCGATCCCCGCCGGCACCGCGCCGCCGGTCGCGCGACTCATCGCCAAAATGCCGCACGTGCCGCAGCCGAATTACGCGTTCCACAACAACGGCGATTTGACGTTCACCAACCTGGCCGCCGCCTGGGGACTCGGCGCCGCGGGATTCTCCAATGGCGCCGCATACGTCGATCTCGATAACGACGGCGCGCTCGATCTCGTGGTCAACAATCTCAACGCCCCGGCCGCGGTCTACCGCAACCGCGTGCGCGACCTGGACAGTGCCGGTCATCACTATCTCACGGTCGCTCTGCGCGGCTCGGGCGCGAATACGGCGGGACTGGGCGCAAAGGTGACGATCGCCGCCGGCGGTACGCACCAACTCGTCGAAGTGATGCCGACGCGCGGCTTCGAATCATCGGTGGATCCGCGTGCTCACTTTGGACTCGGCGCGACGTCGCGTGTGGACTCGCTCACTGTCATTTGGCCTGACCGGCGCTCCCAAGTGCTGGAGAATGTCGCCGCGGATCGGATCATCACATTGTCGCAATCGGATGCACGCAGCTATCCGCCCATCCGCCCGTCCGCCCATCCGCCGCTGTTCTCAGACATCACCGATCGCCTACCCATCAGCTACAAGCACGCGGAGAACGCGTTCTTCGACTTCGGGCGAGAGCCCCTGATGCCGCATCTGCTCTCGACCGAGGGTCCTGCGCTTGCCGTCGGTGACGTCAATGGCGACGGCCGGGACGACATCTACGCCGGCGGGGCCAAATGGCAGCCGGGCGCGCTGTTCCTGCAGGACGCGGCCGGTCGTTTCCGCGGCACGGCCCAGCCCGCCTTTCGGACCGACAGTCTGGACGAAGATGTGGACGCCGCACTGTTCGACGCCGACGGCGACGGCGATCTCGATCTCTACGTCGTGAGTGGCGGCAACGAATTCTGGGAGGGCGCGCCGCTGCAGGACCGGCTGTATTTGAATGATGGGCGCGGCAATTTCAGCCGTGCCGAGTCGGCGTTGCCCGTTTTCTTCCATAACGGCTCCTGCATCGCAGCGAGCCGCGAGTTCCTCTTTGTTGGCAGCCGCGTCGTCGCCCGGCAGTACGGCGTGACACCGCGCAGCTATTTGCTCGAGAATGATGGGCACGGCCACTTCCGCGACGTCACCGTCGAAAAGGCTCCGGGCCTGGACTCAGTCGGGATGGTCAGCCGGGCGACGTGGGTCGACTACGACGGCGACGGCAAGCTCGATCTGATCGTCGTCGGCGAATGGATGCCGGTGCGCGTCTTCCACCAGGAGAACGGCCGGTTCGTGGAGCGCACCACCGAGGCCGGCTTCGCGGGCTCGAGCGGTTGGTGGACCAGCCTCCAGACGGCGGACTTGAACGGCGATGGCCGTCCCGACCTGGTGCTCGGCAATCTCGGCTTGAACTCCGTGATCCGTGCGTCGCGCGCGGAGCCGGCGCGGCTGTACGTGGGCGACTTCTTCAATTCGGGAAAGCTCGTGCAGATCCTCACCTCGTACCGCCACGGCGTCAGCTATCCGTTTGTGGGACGCGACGAGCTCTTGCAAGCGATGCCGTCACTGCGCAACAAGTATCCGACGTACGCGTCATTGGGGGCGAGTCGCATCCAGAGCATCATCCCCGGTAAAGAGCTGAAGAAGGCGCACGTGCTCGAAGCGGATACGTTCGCGAGCGCCATCGCGCTCAACCGCGGGGACGGAACGTTCGAGCTGCATGCGCTTCCCGCGGTGGCGCAGTTCGCTCCGATATACGCCTCGCTGGCCGGTGATTTTGACGGCGATGGGAAGGTCGATCTCGTTACTGCCGGCAACTTCTCCGGCGTGACGCCGCTGGAGGGCCGCTACGACGCGAGCTACGGCCTGTTACTGCATGGTGACGGCCGCGGTGGATTTGCCGCGGTGGATATGGAGCAGAGTGGCCTGGCGATCGATGGACAAGTCCGTCACATGGCTTTGCTGAAGCGGGCCAATGGTGAGCGGTTGATTGTCGTGGCAAAGAACAATGACCGGCTGCAGCTAGAGCAGATATCCCCGCTTCATTAGGTTCTGCGCCGATGCCGCGTATCCCCCGGCATCCGGCAGATACCAGCCGAGCGCGTCCGCGAGACGGTCGTAGACATTGAAGAGCGCGCAGACGTTGATCGCGTCTTCGATGGCGTCATCCGACAGGCCGGCGGCTCGTAACGGCGCGACATCGGCGGGCCGAACGTCATTCGGCCGCAGCGTCAGCTTCTCCAGGAACCCCAGAGTCGCGCGCAGCTTCGCGTCGAGCGGCGCGGTGCGCCAATCGTCGATGACCGCCTTCACGAAGGTGTGGTCCTGCAACGCCAGCGCCGCGACCGCGGCGTGGGACTCCGTTCAGAAGACACACTGATTCAGCTTGGATGTAAACGCGGCAAACAGCTCGCGCTCGCCGATGCTCCAGTCCGACGGACCGCGCATCACCGCCTGCGTCCAGGCGCACTGCGGCGCGCCGAAGAACTCGGGCCGGTACATGAGCGTCTTGACGACATCGGGAACGCGGCGGCCGCCCACGATCCGGATGAGCATGAGGAACAGCTTTTGCTTGAGCCGGTGGCCGTGCTCGACCGCGCGGACGCGCATCAGTCAGGCTCCTCGCCGCGCAGCGCGGCCATGCCCCGGTCGAGCCGGTGCAGCGCGGCCCCGACCGATGCAAGGACGGTGATCTCGAAGACGGTGTCGTCGGAATGGCCCGCGTGCTGCAAGGCCGCCACGTCCGCGTCCGTAACCTTGTAGGCGTGGCGCTTGACGGTGTCTACATAGCCGGCCAGCGCAGGGGGGATGGACCCCTGTTCCAGGACGGCGCGGCGCTGCGCCTCGGGCGTAACGCCGGGAGCATTCAAGAGCGCGTCCACGAGCCGCTTTCGGAAATCATCGTAACGCATGCCGGAATTTACTCGGGCTTTCTGATCCTTGACACCCTCCGGGCCGGGGTGCCTTTTGGAATCCCCTATGAAAGTTCTTACCGTCACAGCCTGAGAGGTCGTATGCGCCGTATCCATTACGTGATGTGTGCGCTCCTGGCCCTGTCCTGGGCCGCACCACTCGCCGCTCAGCAGCCCACCGGTACCATTCGCGGACGTATCACCGACAACAGCACACAGCAACCAATCGCAGGTGTTCTGGTCACCGTCGGCACACGCAGCGCCCAGACGCAGGCGGACGGCCGCTTCGTCATCAGCGGCGTGCCTGCCGGCAGCGATCTGGTACGGGCTCGGCTCATCGGCTACGCCGTCGTGTCTCAACCGGTGATGATCGCCGGCGGCGATACCGTGGCCGTCGATCTCGCGCTCAGCGCGACGGCGGTGGGCCTGTCGGCCCTCGTCGTGACTGGATACGGCCTGCAGCGCGTCGGCGACATCACCGGCTCCATCACTGCCGTCCACGACTCGGAATTCAATACCGGCCGTATCGTCAGCCCGCAGATGCTGATTCAAAACAAAGTTGCCGGCGTCCAGGTCGTCGATAACAACGAGCCGGGCGGCGGGCTCAGCCTCCGGATCCGCGGCCCGACGTCGGCAACGGCGAGCAGCGAACCGCTCTTCGTGGTCGATGGTATCCCGCTCGGCCAGGGCTCCGGCACCGGGCTGTCGGCAGGCCGCGATGCGTTGAATTTTCTCAACCCGAACGACATCCAGGACATCACCGTGCTGCGCGACGCCTCCGCCGCCGCGATCTATGGGACGAACGCGGCCAACGGTGTCGTGTTGATCACCACGAAATCGGGAAAGGGGACGTCGGGCGCGCGATTCGAATACTCGAGCAGCGCGTCCGCGTCGTCGGTCGACCGCCTGCCGCAGATGCTGAACGCGACGCAGTTCGCCGCCGCGGTCGCGCAGTACGCACCCACCCGAGTCGATTCGTTGCGCGGCCAGAGCACGGACTGGTTCGGCGTCATCGACCGCACGGGGTACGGCCAGGAGCACAATTTTGCGTTCACCAACGGCGGTGACGATCAGAGCTACCGCCTGTCTCTCGGATATCTCAAGCAGGAAGGAATTATTCGGAGCAGCGACCTCGACCGAGTCTCGCTGAGCTTCAACTACCGGCAGCAGCTGTCCGACCGTCTGAGTTTCAGGACGAGCGTTCGTGGCTCACGAACCAACGACAGCTTTACTCCCGGAGGTGTCCTGGGCAACGCCGCCGCGATGGCACCGACCCAGCCGGTCCTGGATCCGACCAGCTCCACGGGCTTCTGGGACTGGCGGACGACCAACGCGGCCCCGACCAATCCCTTGTCCATCCTCGCTCTCGCTACCGACCGCGGGACCACCTGGCGCAGCATTGGCAACGCCCAAGCCGAATACAAGCTGCCGTTCGTCCAGGGACTGACAGGCAACCTCAACGTCGGATACGACGTGACGAAAGTCGACCGGACACAGTTCTTCTCCAGTACGATCGCGTCGCAGGTTCGGCAGGGTCAGGGCAGCTTCTCACTGCAGAACAACACCCAGGGAACGTCGGTCCTCGAGACCTATTTCGGTTATGCACCGGCGCGAGCGGCCGGACCCGGGCATATCAACGCCGTGGCCGGGTACTCGTTTACGCAGTCGCACAGCGAATTCCCGCGGCTCGATGAAACCGGTCTCAGCAGTAACCTGCTCGGGCCCAATGGCATCCCGACAGCGACGAACGTCCGGACCCAGCTCTACATCAGCGACTATAAGCTGATCTCGTTCTTTGGACGCTTGAACTACAACGTCAACGACAAGTATCTCGCCGGGTTCAGCGTGCGGCAGGATGGATCGTCGCGCTTTGCGCCGGACCATCAGTGGGGCACCTTCCCATCGGTGGCGGTGGCGTGGCGGCTGTCGCAGGAGCCGTTCCTGCAGGGACGGTGGGGACTCTCCGACTTGAAGCTCCGGTTGTCATGGGCACGGACGGGCAATCAGGCGTTCGGCGACTACCTGTGGTTCTCGACCTACACCTACAGCGACGCGCAGTCACAGGTGTTGTTTGGCGGCAGCTACACGCCGACCATCCGCCCCAGCGCCGTCGATGAAGGCATTCACTGGGAGACGACCGACGCGTACAACGTCGGCCTGGACTTCGGCTTCAGCAATCAGCGCGTCAGCGGCACGCTCGACTGGTACACGAAGAACACGAGCGAGCTGCTCTTCTTCATTCCGATCCCCGCCGGCACGAACCTCGGCAACTTCGTCACCACCAACATCGGCAACATGAGGAACAAGGGCCTGGAGCTCGCGCTCAACGCGGACGTGCTGCCGAAAAGCCGCACCGGCCTGAGCTGGACCGCCACGGTCACCGCTGCGCATAACACCAACCGTCTGTTGTCGATCAACCCGAACCGCAGCGTGACTCGAGTATTGACCGGAGGTATCTCCGGCGGAGTCGGCAACATGGTCGAGGAGCTGGAGGCGAACGTCCCGGTGAACTCGTTCTGGGTCTATCAGCAGAAGTACGGGGCGAACGGGAAGCCGATCTACGACAACGCCAACCTGCTCAACATGTACGTCGATCGGAATGGCGATGGCGTGATCAACGACTCCGACCGCCGGCCGTTCCATGACCCCGCGCCGAAATGGATCCTGGGGCACTCGTCGTATTTCACGTACAAGCACCTCGACGCGAGCTTCACGGTCCGCGCCTACCTCGGCAACTGGGTCTACAACAACGTCGCATCGGCCCAGGGTGCGTATCAGAACCTGACCGGCTCGGCGATGCCGGTTAACCTGCACTCGTCGGTGCTGACGACCGGATTCGTGGTGCCACAGTACTACTCCGATTATTTCGTGGAAGACGCGTCGTTCGTCCGTGTGGACAACCTGACGCTGGGCTACGGGTTCAGCTATCGCGGCCAGCCACTGCGGCTGTTCGGAACCGTCCAGAACGCATTCACGCGAACAGGCTATACCGGCGTCGATCCGACTTCGGGCATCAACGGCATAGACAACAACATCTATCCGCGCTCGCGCACGTTTACCACCGGCCTGAGCGTCCGGTTTTAGGGGGCATGAACATGAACCGTACACTCCGCACCGCCAGCGTCGCCGCCCTGCTCTGCAGCGCGGCCGGGATCGCCTGTACCGACCCGACGGTTGCTCCGAAGAGCACCGTGACGAGCGCGAACATTTTCAACGATCCGAACTCCTACCGCGCCTTCCTCGCCAAGATCTACGGCGGGTTGATCGTCACCGGCCAGCGCGGGCCCGACGGCAACCCCGATATCGCCGGAATTGACGAGGGCTTCGGGGAATACCTGCGGCTCTATTGGTACCTGCAGGAGATGCCAAGCGATGAGGCGGTGATCGGCTGGAACGATCCGGGGCTACCCGACCTCAACACCGCGACGTGGGGATCCAGCAACAGCATGGTCAATGCGATGTACTATCGCGTTTTCTATCAAGTCATGCTGGCGAACGAGTTCCTGCGGCAAAGCACCGATGCGAAGCTCGACTCGCGCGGCCAGAATGATCCGACCCTCCGCACGAACGTGCACTTTTACCGCGCGGAAGCGCGGTTCCTGCGCGCGCTGAGCTATTGGCACGGCCTCGATTTCTTCGGCAACATCCCGCTCGTGACGGAGAACGACCCGCTCGGCTCCACCCCGCCGCAGCAGGCGACGCGCGCGGACATCTATGCGTATGTGGTGAGCGAGCTGAACGACATCATCGGCCAGCTGCCACCCAGGGGCCCGTCGACCTACGGTCGCGCGATCCCCGAAGCGGCGCATATGCTGCTCGCCAAGCTGTACTTGAATGCGGGTGTCTACACCGGCACGCCGAACTACACCAGCGCCGTCACCGAGGCAGCAGCCGTCATCGCGGGTGGTTTCACGCTCGATCCCAGCTTCGTGCACAATTTCCAGGCCGATAACCACACCTCGCCGGAAATGGTGTTCGTCGCACCACAGGACGGCAACAAGACCCAGACCTGGGGTGGCATGACCTTCCTTATCCACGCGGGCTGCGGCGGCAGCATGTCGGCGGGCACCTACGGCATCGATTACTGCTGGGGCGGCTACCGCATGAAGCAGCAGATCTATCGCCTGTACGGCGCGGGCGACGGGCGGGCCGCGTTCTTCTACACGGCCGGGCAGACGGACTCGGTTTCCGACCGCGGGGACTTCACGAAGGGCATCGCCGCGCCGAAGTTCACGAACAAGACGTCGGGCGGCGCGAACGGCGCGCAGCAGGGCATGGTCGATACGGACTTTCCAATCTTCCGTCTCGCCGACGCGTATTTGATCTACGTAGAAGCCAACATCCGCGGTGGCGGCGGCAGCGCAGCCACTGCACTCGGTTACCTCAACGCCATCCGGCAGCGCGCCTACGGGAACACGAGCGCCAATTTCGCGGCGCTCCCCGTTGTGGATACGATTCTGGCCGAGCGCGGCCGCGAGCTGATGTTTGAAGCACAACGACGCACTGACCTCGTGCGGTTCGGCGTGTTCAGCGGCGGTGCGTACCTCTGGGCATGGAAGGGTGGGGTTGCGGGCGGCTCCTCGATCGGTGCGTTCCGCGATCTGTATCCGCTGCCCGCAAACGAGCTGATCGCGAACCCGAACCTGCAGCAGAACCCGGGTTACTAAGACTCCCCGCCGTGTTGCGAATCCTCACGGCGGGGGTAGTTGGCTTGGCGCTGGCGTGCAGTGACAAAGGGGTCCCGACACCAACACCGGGACCCCCTCCACCCCCGCGACCCGATCTACCTACCACCTACCGCCCCAGCGGGCACATGGCCGCGGGCGACGTCTTCGTGCACCTCTTCGAGTGGCGCTGGACCGATATCGCGGCCGAATGCGAAACCGTCCTCGGCCCCGCCGGGTTGAAAGCCGTACAGATCTCGCCGCCAGAAGAGCACAGCATCGTCCCGAGCCACGACTGGAGCGAGCGCTATCAGCCGGTGAGCTACAGCATCGCCAAGAGCCGCTCGGGAACGGACGCCGAGTTCGAGGATATGGTGAATCGCTGTAAGACCGCGGGCGTGGGCATCATTGTGGACGCCGTGATCAACCACATGACCAACTACCCCAGCCCCGGCGTGGGCAGCAACGGCACGAGCTACTCGAAGTACGAGTACCCCGGCTTGTATACCGCCGCCGACTTCCATACGCCGTGCGCCATCACCAACTACCAGAGCGCCGCCAACGTCCAGGACTGCGAGCTGCTGTCGCTGCCCGATTTGAACACCGGGCTCGCGTCCGTCCGCCAGAAGATCGCCGACTACCTGCTCACCCTCGCCCGGCTCGGCGTGGCCGGATTTCGCATCGACGCGGCGAAGCACATCCAACAGGTGGAGCTTGACAGTATCCTCGAACGCCTGAACAGCAGGCTGACGGCTGAGGGCAGACAGCTTCCGTACGTATTCCTCGAAGTCATCGGAGGGAGCGGAGAGGCGCTTGCACCGCATGATTATTTCGGAGAAGGCTACAGCTCCGGCGGCGCCGCCGACATCACCGAGTTCACGTTCGTCGGTGTGGGCAACCAGTTTCGTGGCATCAATGGGGAGCACATCTCACAACTGAATCCGACCGGCACACCGGGAAACCAGTTCTCGGAAACGGCGTGGGGCATCATGCCGTCCAACAAGGCCGTCGTCTTCCTGCAGAACCATGACACGCAGCATCAATGCGGCATCAGCTATCGCGACGGCAACGTCTTTCGGCTCGCCAATGTCTGGATGCTCGCCCAACCGTACGGCTATCCCTCGATTCTGTCGAGCTACGTGTTCGCCTGCCCGTCGCAGAACTCGCTCGGGCCGCCCTCGGACGCCGCTGGCTGGACGTTGCCCGTCACGTGCGCGACGAGCCTCGAGACCGCCGGCGCCGGCCAATGGGTCTGCGAGCACCGCGATCCATCGATCTTGAAGATGGTGAGCTTCCGCCATGTCGTGGCGGGCACCGACGTGAACCATTGGTGGGACAACGGCGCCAGCGCGATCGCGTTCTCGCGCGGCAGTAAGGGGTTCGTCGCGATCAACAACGGCACGACGGGCCTAGACACGACCGTGACTACAGGCATGGCGAGCGGAACGTATCTCGATTTGCTGACTAGTAGTTCGGTGGCTGTCGACTCGGTCGGTGCAGTTCACCTCATTCTCTCACCCAGGTCAGCCATTGCGATCGATACTACTACTCGTCAGTAGTGCGCTGTGCGTCGCCGCTTCCGCGCCAGCCCAGCAGCGGGGCAATCTCGCGCGCTGGCAGCGCCACGCCCAGAACGTCACGATCATCCGCGACGACTGGGGCATCGCGCACATCTACGGCAAGACCGATGCGGACGCCGTCTTCGGCATGGAGTACGCGCAGGCCGAGGACGATTTCAACCGGATCGAGACCAACTACCTGAACTCGCTCGGGCGCATGGCCGAGGCCGAAGGCGAGGCGGCGCTGTACACCGACTTGCGGCAGCGGCTGTACATCGACCCCGACTCGCTGCGCGCGGAGTACCGCGCAAGTCCGCTCTGGCTGCGGAACCTGATGGACGCGTTCGCGGACGGCTTGAACTACTTCCTCTATAAGCACCCCGAGGTGAAGCCGCGGGTGATCACGCACTTCGAGCCCTGGATGGCGCTCTCGTTCACGGAAGGGAGCATCGGCGGCGACATCGAGCGCATCAACCCTCGCGACCTGCAGGCGCTGTACGGCTCGGGACCAGGCACGCGGAACGGAGACGAGGAGGACCTGGAGCTCGATCCGTCAGGCTCGAACGGCATCGCCATCGCGCCGCGCCTGGCAGCCAATCATCACGCACTGTTGTGGATCAATCCGCACACGTCGTTCTACTTCCGCTCCGAGCTCCAGATGGTGAGCGATGAGGGGCTCAATGCCTACGGCGCGGTGACGTGGGGGCAGTTCTTCATCTATCAGGGGTTCAACGCCAACGCCGGCTGGATGCACACCTCGAGCGGTGTGGACAACATCGACGAGTTCCTCGACTCCCGGCCCAGCCGGTCCCGCACGATCACGGTTCTGTGCAAGACGGACAGCGGCATGGCGCGGAAGCCCTTCACAGTCTCTTACACCCAGCACGGGCCCGTCATCCGCAAAGACGGCGATCGGTTCGTGAGTATCAGCCTGATGAAGAGCCACGTGAACGCACTGATCCAGTCGTACTCGCGAACCAAGGCGCGCGACATGGCGGCGTTCCGGAAGATCATGGAGCTGCACACCAACTCCTCCAACAACACCCTCTTCGCCGACGCGTCCGGCAACATTGCGTACTTTCACTCGAACTACATCCCCCGCCGCGATACGTCGTTTGACTGGACGAAGGCGGTGGACGGCACCAATCCCGCGACCGCCTACCGCGGCGTATTGTCCTTCGACGAGACCCCCAACGTCGTGAATCCCGCGAGCGGCTGGGTCTACAATTCGAACAACTGGCCGTGGTCCGCCGCGGGAGAAGGTTCGAGCCCGAGGCGCGAGAACTTCCCACGCTACGTCGAAACGGGTGGCGAGGAGACGGCCCGAGGGTTTCACGCGCTCCGCGTGCTCGAGGGCAAGACCGGCTGGACCACGAGCTCCCTCACCGCCGCCGCGTTCGACAGATACCTCCCCGCCTTCGAGCGGATGCTTCCGCCGCTCATCGCGGCGTACGATCAGCTCCCTGCGACAGACAGCCTCAAAGCGAAGTTGGCCGAGCCGATCGCTGCACTGCGCGGATGGGACTACTGCTGGAGCGCGGAATCGGTGCCGACGGCGCTGGCCGTCTTCTGGGGCGAGCGCATCGGCCGGCGCGTGTCGCGCGACGCGCGCGCGGCGGGGATCTCGGTCATGCAACACATCGCCACCTCGCGCGCCGCGCCGGCCGAGCTGCTCGCCTCGCTCGGCGACGCCGTAGATGCGTTGAGCGCCGATTTTGGATCTTGGAAAACGCCGTGGGGGGAGATCAATCGCTTCCAGCGGATCACCGACGACATCGCGCCGCATTTCGACGACGCGCGCCCAAGTATTCCGGTGCCGTTCACGGCGAGCGTGTGGGGCTCGCTGGCCGCGTTCGGCGCCCGAGCCTATCCCAACACCAAGAAATGGTACGGCACGAGCGGCAACAGCTTCGTGGCCGTCGTGGAGTTCGGCGACAGCGTGCGGGCGCAGGCCATCACCGCCGGCGGCGAGAGCGGTGATCCACGTTCGCTGCATTTCAACGACGAAGCGGAGCGCTACGCCTCCGGCCGCCTGCGCGATGTGTACTTCTACCGCTCCCAGCTCGTCGGACACACGGGCCGCGAGTACCACCCGTGATTCTGCTCACCATCCTGGCGCTCGCTCAGGGCGTCTATCTCGACGATCAGGGCGTGATTCGCTGGCAACGCGATCGCAAGGAG
>Ga0137418_10003722_pt1 | contig 14035 bp, 11 predicted proteins | sample CZODoug3_1_2_16f_FD_122242 | JGI IMG/M metagenome (GOLD analysis project Ga0137418, IMG submission 122242) | Vadose zone soil fungal communities from Angelo Coast Range Reserve, California, USA - CZODoug3_1_2_16fungal (Hybrid Assembly) | ecosystem: Environmental > Terrestrial > Soil > Vadose...
CCGTCACCCTCACCATCGAGAACACTCGTGTGGGCCACGCCTTCCCGACCTATGTCACGCCGCGCGTGGTGCTGAGCGCCGAGCTCGTGGATGAGGCGGGCGAAGTCGTCGCAGGGAGCCGCGAGGACCGCGTGGTCGCCCGGGAGGTGACACTCGACCTCGAGCGCGAGATCGCCGACACGCGCCTCATGCCCGGGAAGAAGGCGGTGCTCCACTACCGTCGGCGGGTCGATCGCGCGGGCCTGCGCGCGCGGCTCTCTGTGGTGGTCTACCCGGACGAGTTCTACACGCGCTTCTTCGAGAGCCTGCTCGCGCAGGGCGCCGGGCGCGGCGAGACCCACATTCGCGAGGCGCTCGCGGCGACCCGCCGCTCGGCCTTTACCGTCTTCGTTCGCGACTTGCCGCTGACGTGATCGTCGACGAGCGCGGGAAGGTGCCTCGCGGCCGGGAATCCCCGGCCGCGAGGTTTCGCGAGCGTTAGCTGCCGTTGCCGCAGTTTGGCCCCTCGATCTCGATGTCGCCGCGGCTCAGGAAGGCCTGGGCGTTGTCGTAGGGCTGGGCTGTGAGTACGTGGATCTCAAAGGTGTCCCTGCCTTGTCCCGGCTCCCCGTTGTCCTGGACGATGACCTGAAAGGTCGCCCCGTTGCCGCGACTGGTGTCGGCGGTGCCGGTGATGGTGGCCTGGCAGTGGTTGCCTCCCAGAGGCGTGATCGTAACGTCCGTAATCGACGTGCTCTTCATCGAGAAGTCGACGCTCGGGTCTTTGAAGACCACGTGGCCTTGCCACGCCGCGTTCTCAAACTCGGCGGAGATCCCGAACTTCGCCTTCCCACCCATCTGTCCGGGAATGAATCCGCTGCCCTCCACCTCGGTTTCACTCGGAGGCGGCATCTCTTCACAACCATGTTTCGCGTCGACGGTGGCGAGCGTGACGTCGGCGAGTTGCGCGCCGGTGACCGCGTCCCGGGTGGTTACGTGCAACGCGTTGACCGTGAGCTCCGCCGTGTTACCCACGATGGACGCCACTTGCTCGTTGATGATGGCGGTGCCGTTCGGTAACGTGACGGTCTGGTTCGGGGCGCCCGTGATGGTGATGACCTGACCGTTGATGACGAGATTCTCGGACTGCGACTCGCCGTCGACCATCGGACCTGGCCCACAGTGTGCCTTGCCCTTAGCCCTTAGGAAGTCGGTCGTGATCTGGTTGCCCGAAACGGTCAGGTTCACGTCACCCAGCGAAGAGCCCGCGTAGGTCATGGTCCCCACGCCGAAGACGCCGCTGTGAAGCTCCCCGGCAGCCAGCGCGACCGCCCCACCCGTGAGATTGCTGGGAATGTCGCCGACGAGTAGGGATGCGTCGATCCCGCCGCCGGAGATGGAGAGCGCGCCGGTGGCGGCACGAATGGTTGTGCCGGTGGCCGGCACGGTCACTACCACGGCCGTCGCGGACCCCCCGTACGTTTCGGCCTGCGCGCGGCTGGGCCAGACCGACGAGCCGAGCCAAGCGACCACCACAGCCACGAGAAGCACCCGCCAAGGCCATTGTCGTTTCATAGGCCCTCCTTTGATGAGAGACATCTTTGGAGAGCCGAACGATCCTGTCCATTACCTAGGCGGATTCGTTCGAAGGGGTTAGGCCGTTACGGTCGGTCATCATGATTTTCGCGACGATCGCCGAGCGGGACGACACTTCCATCTTGAGCATGATCAGCCGCAGGAACGCCTTCACCGTATTCGGGCTGACGTTCATCCGATTCGCGATCTCCTTGTTGCTCAGGCCCTGGAGCAAATACTCCAACGCGCCCCGCTCGCGTCGCGTGAGGTTGAATTGCTCGGAGATCGGCGAGAGCGGAATCAGTCCGAAGCTAGCCCTTTCGAGCAGGACGGCGATGCGGGAGTGAGAAGGCCCCTTGCCGTCCGAATCCACGAGGAAGGCCCTGCAAAGGTAACGCCTTCTGCCGGACCGGAACTCGGTCACGACGGACGATTCCCGCGAGGGCTTCCGGCTCAGCAGACTCTCGCGGATCTTTCCGGCGAGGAAGACCTCTGGATGCCTCACGTTCGCGACATCGTCTGGATAGCTGAGAACCCGGATCGCCTCGGCATTGAACTCGGTCGCACGCAGCGAGGGGTCCAACAGGAGGAAGCCCGCCGTAGACCTGAACGGAATGGAGTTGGGACGCTGCCCGATAGACAGCGTCGAACCATTACTGTGCATCGTGGCCTCCAATTTGCCTGAAGATCGTCGTCTCGCCGCGCCCTACGGGCGCCCCGGCACAGTTCTAGGGGAAAGCACGCAGGTGACAATGCGGGTTTTCCCGTCCCCAGCCCATCAGCAGGATGCCTGAGATCCCATGCGGAATACCCCCGATGCGCTTCTCAGGGTAATCCCTGAGGAGTGAATGCACCTAAGCCGGTGCAAGTGCCCTGAGGTGGTGCAGCCACCGGAAAACTACCGTTCCACGGGTTCTTGACCGCCAGGATTCGTTCTCTCAGGTCCCTATCGCAAACAATCCGGCGCAATAGATCGACTGCGGACGTGCGGTCCCGCGTGCGCAATGCGCCGAAAACCCCGGGCAGTTTTTTCTGCGAGCGTCGAGCCAGGCTTGGCAAGGTCGTTGCGTGCGGGTCTCCGACCGGCGGCGCCCTGACGGGACGGGCTCCGATTGAAGAGGCCGCGGAGGGAGGGACCCATGAGTGCGCGAAGGAGCAAAGTTCCCAGCAGGCTGCTCGGGGTTGGCGCGGGTTTCATCCTGATTCTTCCCCTGCTCGGAGCCGGAGCGACACCAACTCTGAACGCCATCCCGGCCAGACTCGACCCGGCCGTCCAACCACGGGTGGACCAAGCCTACGGCAAGCTGCCCCTGACCTTTGAAGCCAACCGGGGCCAGACCGACAGCCAGGTGAAGTTCCTGGCCCGTAGTGGGCGCTCCACGCTCTTTTTGACCTCCTCGGAGGCGTTGCTGGTTTTGACCAAAGCCGAGGCCCGGGCGAAACGAGAAAAAGTTCCTCTTCCGAAGCCCGACCTCACGCCGCCGGAAAAGGTAACCCGGACGGTTGTGCGCATGAAGCTGGTCGGCGCCAACCCCGAGCCCCGCGTAGAAGGGCGACAGGAACTGCCCGGCAAGGTGAACTACTTCATCGGCAACGATCCAGCGAAGTGGCGGACCAACGTCCCGACGTACGCGAAGGTGCAATACACGAACGTGTACCCTGGGGTCGACCTCATCTATTACGGCAACCAGCGCCAACTGGAGTACGACTTCGTCGTGCGTCCCGGGGCCGACCCCAAGGCGATCGCGCTCGGGTTCCAGGGCGCTGACAGGCTCGAAGTGGACGGCCAGGGCGACCTCGTGCTGCACACGGCCGCCGGCTCGATCCGCCAGCGGAAGCCCGTCATCTACCAGGAGATCGATGGCGCCCGCCGGGAAATCGCGGGAGGCTACATCATCGAAGCAGCGCGTCAAGTAAGCTTTCGGGTCGCCGCCTACGACGCCAGCCGGCCGCTTATCATCGACCCCGCGCTCTCCTACTCCACGTACCTCGGCGGGACTAGCCTGGACTACGCCCAAGGCATCGCGGTGGACAGCGCCGGCAACGCCTACGTGGCGGGCTTCACCGCCTCGATGGATCTTCCGACCACCACCGGGGCTTTCCAGCCCACCCTTGGTGCCTCCAACAATGGTGGCTCCTTCAATGCCTTCGTGGCGAAGCTCAATTCCACTGGCTCTGGCCTCATCTACTCTACCTACCTTGGCGGCACTGGCAACTACCCCGGCGACCGGGGCTACGCCATCGCGCTCGACACATCGGGCAATTCCTACGTGACAGGCTCCGTCACCTCGACCGACTTTCCGACGACCCCCGGAGCCTTCCAGCCTACAAACTCTTTAGGCAGCGTTAATCACCCGAAGGCATTCGTCACGAAGCTCAATTCCACGGGCTCCGCCCTCGTCTACTCGACGTACCTCGGCGGTGCTGCCAGCGACTCGGGTGTGGGCATCGCGGTCGACACCGCAGGCCATGCCTACGTGACAGGTTTCACCGAATCAGCCGACTTTCCGACGACCCCGGGAGCCTTTCAGCCCACGTTGGCCGGCGTAAACGGCGATGCCTTCGTGACGAAACTCAATGTTCTCGGAACCGGGCTCGTCTACTCTACCTACCTCGGCGGGACCGCCAGCAACGCGGGCGTCGGCATCGCGATTGACACGACGGGCAACGCCTACGTGACGGGCAACACCCAGTCGACCAACTTCCCCACGACCATCGGAGCCTTCCAGCCTACCCTCGCCGGGTCAATGAACGCCTTCGTGACGAAGCTCAATGCTCTCGGAACCGGGCTCGTCTACTCCACCTACCTCGGCGGGAGCGCCGGCGACTCAGGCGTCGGCATCGCGGTCGACACGGCGAGCAGCGCCTACGTGACGGGCAGCACCCACTCGAGCGACTTCCCGACGACCGCGGGCGCCTTCGAGGCCACCTTTGTGGGCGCCTTTGGAGCCGAAGATGCCTTCGTGACGAAGCTCAATTCCACGGGCTCCGCCCTCGTCTACTCCACCTATCTCGGAGGGACTGGTCAGGACCACGGCCAAAGCATCGCGGTGGACAGCTCCGGCAACGCCTACGTGACGGGCGTCACCGAATCAACCAACTTTCCGACGACCCCGGGGGCCTTCCAAACCACCATCGGTGGCAGCCTCCAAGACGCCTTCGTGACGAAGCTCAACCCTCTCGGAACCGGGCTCGTCTACTCCAGCTACCTCGGAGGCAGTGGTGCGAACGACAGCGGCAATGGCATTGCCGTGGACACTCTGGCTAGCCCGAACGCCTATGTAGCGGGGTCTACCGACTCGGCCGACTTCCCGGTGACTCCCGGAGCGTTCCAGACCGCCCTCCAGACTGGCGCCGACGCTTTCGTGGCGAAGATTGTTCCGTTTAACACCTCCGCCGGGACCAACGTGAGCGCATCAGCCGGAAACGGCGTGACCGTGACCTTCCCCGCCGTCGTCACTCCTGGCGATACTGGAGCCACCACGAGTAACACCGGGCCAACTCCGCCAGCCGGATTCGCCGTCGGAACCCCACCGACCTTCTATGACGTCACGACGACCGCGACCTATGTTCCGCCCGTGAGCGTGTGCATCACGTATAACCCTGCGCAGTTCGGCGATCCGAACAGTCTCCGGTTGTTCCACTTCGAGAACAACGCGTGGGTGGACGTCACGACGTCGAACGACACGACGAACCACGTCATCTGCGGCCGGGTCAGCTCACTGTCGCCGTTCGGGATCTTCCAGAAGCTGCCGCCAGCCGATTTGGCGATCGGCAAAAGCGGCGCCAGCACCGTAAGGTCTGGAGCAAATCTCACCTACGGTATCGGGGTCGTAAACCTTGGCCCGAACAACGCGACGGGAGTCGTGGTCACGGACCACGTCCCGACTGGCACCACGTTTGTCAGCGCCCAGTTCGCCATAGGAAGCTGCACCGTCAGCAACGGCGGGGTGAGCTGCACGGTGCCTCAGCACGGCACTCCATGCGCCTACAACAACGGGACGGTCACCTGTAACATCGGCGCTTTGGCGGTATCCAGCTCTTCCAATCCTGTAGGGGCGGGAATACAGCTCGTGGTTCACGTGACCGCAAGTCGCGGCGCCACGATCACGAACACGGCTAGTGTGAGCGAATCGAACCCTGACCCGAACACAGCGAATAACTCGGCAACAACCACGACCTCGGTCAGATAAACCACGTTGGGGAGGGTAGAGACCAGGGGGCTGGCGCCGTCCACCACCAATAGAAGAAGCAGAAGAAGCGTTCAGGACACCCGCGCGCTGTCGGAGCGGGTTGTCTCAAGGCCGGCCAGGAAGTTGCCAGAGGGCCCAGAAATGTGCCGGAAATTGGCTAGAGACACACCCTGACCCGTGATTGTAAGCCATTGATTTTGCGGTCGCTGGACTCCAGTCCGGATCGCTGGCTCTGTGGCATCCGTATTGCTCCCACTCCTGACCATGCCGCACTTTACATGGAAGCGAGTGGTCCCGGGCGCAAGCTGGCGGCGCTGGTCCCAGGCGCTGGTCGCGGTCGTGCTCGGGCTTATCTGGATGGCGCCATCTGCTGCCGACGCGGCGATCCTGAAGCGGGTTCACTCCGGAACCACGAACGTCACCAATGCCGCCGGGGTCACCGTCGCCCTCGAGCTTCCCAATCCGAGTCCGAGCAACGCGTTCGTCGTCTGCACGGCCCGGACCAACTGGGGCGGAGAGCAGGAGCGCGTCACCTGCGTACTGAGCAACAACACCCTCACGATCGACGCCGGCACGAACTACAGCAGCGGCTCGATGAACGTGAGCTGGTACGTGGTTGAGTTCGAGAGCGGGGTCACCGTCCAGCGCGGCACGGCCGCCTTCGGTACGGGGACCGCCTCGGTGCCCGTGACGCTGTCGCCAGCCGTGGATTGCAGCAAGAGCTTTGTCGTCGCCGCCGGCGACCAGTCCGACGTCGGCAGTGCCACCACCACCGACGAGCAGTTCACGTTCCTCCAGATCCTCGGGACGGTCGGATCGCCGTGCGTAGTCACGGCCGGCACGACGACGAGCACGCTCACCCTCTCGCGGCTTGCGACGGGGACCGCCGCGACCGTAGCGTGGCAGGTCGTCACGATGGACGGCGCGACGGTGGTGGCGCGCAGCACAGCCACGACGATCGCGATTAACGCAACCACGGGAACGGCTGTGATCCCGTCCACCGACCCGGCGACGGCGTTCCTTCTGATGTCGCGCCAAGCGGGGACTGCGACCGCCGGCGTCGAGAACCTGCACATGGTCAGGGGGGACTTCAGCGGTTGCACTACCACCTGCACCGGGGTGATCTTCAACCGCGACAACCAGACCGGAGCCGCGAACACTCAGGTGCAGGTCGCGTACGAGGTCGTGAGGCTCGACGATGGCGGCAGCGTCCAGCGCGGCAACAGTGCCAGCTCTGGCACGACCACCACGATCCCCGCCATCACCATCGGGGCCATCGATCGCTCCGCCGCCGTGCCCATTTTCACCGCGTCGGTTGGCGGAACGACCAACAGCGCCACCCTATGGGACGCCGGCACGTGGAGCGCGTCGTTCCCCCTAACCACTCAGTTGCAGTTCACCCGGGGTAACAGCCTCGCGCCGGTGGGTACCGTGAACTGGTTCGTCGTGTCCTTCTACAAGTGCCAGAACAGCCGTCTGTGCTCGGTCGGCGTCAAGGGCGGCAACGCTGCGGCCACGGTGTCCTGGTCGCCGATCTACGACACCCAGTGCGTGGTCAACTCGAAGCAGTCGGCTTGCGAGGCCATAGTGTTCCGCGACACGAACCCGATCAGTTGGACGCCGAGCAACGTCGCCTACACCGTCGGCCTCAACCCCGCGGGGTCCCCCGCGTCGTTGCGGACCGTCTTCATCGGCGCCACCGGGACCACAAATCCTGCTCTTCAGTCCTCTTCCGACACCATTACCACTCCGGCGCTGGCGAACGGCACCAAGTACTACTACCGGGTCTATCCGAAGGTCAACGGAGCGAACACCTACATCACCGACATCGCGGAGGCCATCAGCGAGGTGAACGTGACGCCCAGCGCGAACGCGAATCTCGCCTGGAGCTACATGACCACGGGCGGCTCCACGCTGAACGCGCCGATCGCGGGGAACGGGCGCGTGTACATCGCCTCCAACGGCAGCAAGATAGTCGCGCTCAACAGCTCGACCGGGATGGAGCTGGTGACGCCGCTGATCACGAACGGGGCCATCCAGAGCTACCTCTCGTGGTTCCCGGTGAGCGGCGGGGCCAACGAGGCGGTGGTCGTCGGCGACCAGACCGGCAGGCTCACTTCGATGGACGGCGTGACTGGCGCCCGCAACTGGACGGTCAAGCTTCCCGTGGATGCTACCGGCTTCATTCAGGCCGCCCTGTCAGCGCAGCTCCGCGCCTACGCCAACGCGGGGTTCTCAGGGACCTACGCCACGGACCTGATCTACGTCGCGAGCCGCGACAACTTGCAGACGACGAACAACGTCTGGGCAGTGCGCGCGGATAACGGTCAGACTCAGTGGCAGTTTACGCCCGCGGGCGCGGCCGGGATGGACCGCGCCGCGGGCCAGCCCTACGTCGACTACTCGAGGAACCGCCTCTGGGTCTCGACGGGAAACAACTCCGGCCAGAAGAGTCTCTGGGTCGTCAACACGCTGACCGGCGTCGAGACCACGAGCTTCCCCAGCTTCGGCAACCAGACCAACTCGGCGCCGACGCTCTCAGCCGACGGGACCACCGTCTACGTCGGCGACGCCGCGGGGAACGTCTACGCCGTCGACGCGGCGACGAACGGAACCATTAAGAAGTACTCGCTGCTACTCGGGGGTACGAGCCCGTCGATCTCGGGCTACATTTGGGAGGACTGGACGACGCCGGGCAAGCTCTACATCCCGGTGATCACGAGCGGCAGCGCCGGCGTCTGGTGCGTGCAGGATAACGGGTCAGCCTTGGTCGCCTGCCCCAGCTGGACCACCAATCCGCGGACCGGGAGCACTACCTTGGGCGAGCCCCTCGTGACGGGCACGGCGATTTTCTACCCGGTCTCCGACGGCAATATCTATCAGATCAACACCTCGGACGGCACGCTCTACGGCGGCACGGGCCATCCGTTCATGGTGGAGAGCGGGGTCACGCTCGGCGGCATCAGCACGGAGGACTGGACCCAGCTCTACATCGGGACGAGCAGTGGGCGGAGCTACCGGATCAACCTCACCGGCGGGAACCTGCCATGATCAAGCCCACCCACTTGCTGGTGCTCGGATTAGTCGGCTCCGCCCTCGCGACCGTCACCGTGCAGAAGGCACTCAAGATCGACGGCTCCGCGGCCGCTCGGCCGGTCACCGAGCGCACGGATCCCAGTCATCGCACCGTGCCCAGGCTCGGTCGGGCGTTCCTCGGCAACTCAGACGAGACGGCCGACACGGGCGACGACACGATGCCGGGACGCACCGGTTGGAAGCGTCCCGCCACGCGGCCGGTGACCGGCGTCGGTAGGTTCAACAACCAGCAGAGCGACTCCAGCGCCTTCTACGACACGGGCGCCGGCTACGACACGGGCGCGGGCACGCCGACCGCGCCCATGTTCGGCCTCGAGCTACCGAGGTGGGGCGGCGCGGTGGCGGGCGGCTCGGCGGGGGGCGTGGATCCGACCAGTACGACGACGCAGCAGATCAGCGCTCCGCCCGCTGAGGTCGGGTGCAGGCACGAGTTGGGGATCCAGCCGCAGGGCGTCACCGCCCATATGGACTTCGTGGGTATGCTGCTCAACGGCCAGGAGGTCGCGGGCCAGAACTTTTCCGGCGCCCAGCTGAGCGACCTGAAGATCCTCGTGCAGTGGCAGAGCCTCTTCCAGAACCACCTCCAGCGCCTGGACTTGATCGCACCGGACGGATCCCTCTATCAGTCGTTCTCGCGGCCCTTGACGGCCACGGACGTCGACGCTCCGGTCGAGATGCGGCTGCCGGTGAACGGGACGTGGATCACCCGGTACGGCCTTTACGGAGCCTGGTGCGTCGAGGCGTTCCTTGATCAACAGGAGCAGCCCATCACAAGCAGTCGACTTGTGATCGCGTCTCCGCGCTAAGACGCGGTCAGGACCGCCGTGCCGTCGCGTCTTTCGTGAAAGACGACCGTCAAACCTGCGGCGCGAGCCTCCTCCTCGAGCTCCCCTTCGACAAACTGGTGCTCGTAGTGGATGTGCTGCCAGTCACCCGCCGCCGGACCAACAACGTCACCGAGCTGGGGGCGCCAGTCTGAGCGGGTGAGGCGGCCGACAAACCGTGTCAGACGAATCGGGAGCGATCGTGGTGGCGGTTCGGCCGGGATGTAGCTGATCAGGATCCTGCCCCCGGGATTCAGGTAGGGCTTGAGCTTGCGAAGCACGCCGATGCGTGTGTCCGCCTGAGGGATGTAGCCGTAGCAAAACCAGGAGAAGATGAACGCGTCGAAGCTGTCCTGAAGGGTGACGGTTTCAATCCGACCCGTGGAGAGCTCTGCTTGTAGGCCCTCCCGTTCGAGCATGTGGCACGCCAGGGCGATGGCCCGAGGGGCCGCGTCGATACCGTCGACGTGATGACCGAGCTTGAGCAGCGCGATCAGATCGCGTCCTGTACCGCATCCGACCACGAGGATGCGATCCGCGGGCTTCAGAAAGCGCCCGTAAAGCGATTCCTCCCAGGACATCAGGCCCGAGAGGATCATGCTCTCGCTCCGACCGAACTCCTCCCAGGAGTTGGTGATGGCCCACCGCAGGTCGTGAAGGCGCAGAGTTCCCGCGGCGAGATACATCGAGGCGCGGCCGGCGAGCTCGAGAGCCCGCGCGGCGCCCCGGAATAGGATGTACGGCGCCCTTCGCCAGCCTCGCATGCGGCGATCTACAAGCCTAGCAACCAGATGTCGTCGCCTCCGCGGACCACCCGCGTGACAGTCGTCACGCGCCCGATGATACAGCGGCGACGGAGGCGCAGCCACGGCCCCGCTTTGGCCTTCCCGGCGGCAGTTGGGTATGCGATCATGCCGGTATTCGTCTGGAGGCGACGCGGCGTTCACGGGGGACGAGAATGCAGCCAGCCGACGAGCTTGCCGCCGAGGTGTTGCGAAGCGGTAGCCCCCTGCGGATCAAGGCCAGGGGCGGGAGCATGCTGCCCTTCCTTCGTGACGGCGATGTCGCGTCCGTCATGCCGGCCACCACGCGGGAGATCGGGGTGGGTGACGTGATCTGCTATGAGACGCCGCCGTCGCGACTATTTGTGCACCGCGTGATCGAGCGCAAGCAGGAATGGCTCGTGGCCAAAGGCGACGCTCTCGCCTTTGCCGACGTCATCGAGCCGCCCCAGCTCCTCGGCAAGGTGGTCGCGATCGAGAGGCATGGCAAGGTCACGCGGCTCGACACCCGCATCGGCCGCTGGCGAAACCGTGCGATCGTCACGGTCTCCGCGCTCATTCCCCTCGTCGTTGCCCTCGTGATCCCGGCGAGGCGTGCCGTGCGAGTCGCCCTGCGTGGATGAGTTGAACCTTGAGATCGCCGGCCTTCACACCGGGATTCTCACGCGGGATCCCGAGGTCGCCGGGATTGTCCGTGCGCGGTACAAGGGCTTCCTTTCGGCGGGAACCCCCGCGGACACCCCAGGCTGGCGAATCGAGATGAAGGCTGCGCCCAGTCCGGCTCTCACCGATGACGTCGTCGTCAGGCCCGACAGTCGGCCGACCCGCTTCCAGGTCTCGCGCGGTGACCTTGCGGGAACGGTCGATCTCGGACAACGCCGAGGGACGGTGAGCCTCGCCGAGCCTAACGAGTTCTCGATCGACAGTTTCTTGAGGATCGTCTACTCCCTGGCCCTGGTCGACGCCCGTGGCCTCGTCGTCCATGCGGCGAGCCTGATCCGGAATGGGCGGGCGTTTCTCTTCTGCGGCCGCTCGGGAAGCGGGAAGACGACCATCGCGCGGCTCTCTCGGGACGCGACCCTGTTGAGCGACGAGCTTTCGATCGTGCGGATCACTGACCGCCATGCCCGCTGTTACGGGACGCCGTTCTGGGGCGACCTCGCGCGAGCGGGGGAGGATCGCGCGGCCTCGCTGCACGCGATCTACTTCCTCCACCACGGGAGCCGGCACGCCGTCGAAGCCGTCAGGCCCAGGCAGGCTCTCGAGCGGCTCCTGCCGAACGTCTTGTTCTTCGCCCGCGAGGCGGACCTGACGGCGCGGGTGCTGGGCATCGCGGCCGACCTCGTCGAGGCGGTCCCGTGCTTCGACCTCTCCTTCCGTCTCGACGCTGGCTTCTGGGAGGTCATCGACCGTGCCTGAGCACTATGTGGCCCGAAACCCGCAGGCGGCGTGGCGCGTCTACGACGGGGAGGCCGTGATCCTGCTCGCGCAGGACAGCACCCTGAACACGCTGAACTCGGTGGGCACGGTCATCTGGGAGGTGGCCGATGGGGTAACCCCCGTGAGTGCGATCGTCTCCCGCATATGCGAAGAGTTCGACGTCGAACCGGTCGACGCGCGACGCGATGCGGCCGCGTTCATCGAGAAGCTCTGCCAGCGCGGCCTGTTGACCCTGTCGGAGACACCAGAAAACGGGACGTAGGAGGCGATATGGACGAGCGTAGCGAGCCGGTTCGGGGATCGGATGCGAGTCAGGGAGGCAAGCGAAAGTATGAGCCACCCGAGATCCTCAGCCAGGAGGTGTTCGAGACCACGGCGCTTGCGTGCGGAAAACTGCCGGCTCAGGGCGGCAAATGCACGGGAGGCGGCAAGAAGAATTCCTGACGGCCTAAGACATGCCTGACCTGATATCCAAGCTCTTCGACAAGAGCGTGGGCCTAGGCGTCCCGCTCTCCGTCCACATCGACCTCACGATGCGGTGCAACGAGCACTGCGTCCACTGCTATCGGGTGATCGAGCAGCGCCCCGAGCTGACCACGGCGGAGCTGAAGGCTCTGCTCGACGACGTGGCCCGAGCCGGGACACTCTATCTCCTGTTCAGCGGAGGCGAGATCTTCCTGCGACGCGACCTCTTCGACCTGCTCGAGCACGCGCGGCGGCTCCACTTCGACGTCCGCCTGAAGTCCAACGCGCTCCTGGTCACGGCGGAGAAGGCGGCGCGGCTCAGGGCGCTGGGTGTGCGCCAGGTCGACATCAGCATCTACGGCGCTGAGGCCGCCATCCATGACGGGGTCACGAAGGTCCCGGGCTCCCTCGAGCGTTCTCTCGAGGGCGCCGCGCTGCTCCGGGACGCCGGCATCACCGTGAAGCTGAACTGCCCGCTCATGAAGCAGAACGTGGGACAGTACAAGGCGATCCGCGCGCTCGCCGAGCGCCTCGGGCTCCTCTCCGGCTTCGACCCCATGATCACCGCGAAGAACGACGGAGACACGTCGCCGGTCGCGCTCAGGATCACGCGGAAGGACCTCGTGCAGGTCTTGCAGGACCCGGCGATGAACCCCGATCTCGGAAAGCCAGCACCTCGCGAGATCCCGCCCGGCCGACCGGACCTCGACGAGGTCCCGTGCGGCGCCTCACACAACGCCTGCTATATCAGCGCCTACGGGGACGTCATGCCGTGCGTGGCCATGCCCATCGCGTGCGGCAACGTACGCGACGAGCCGTTCGCGGAGATCTGGCATCGGTCGCCGGAGATGCTGCGGGTCAGATCGATTCGGATCCGTGACCTGCACACGTGCTCGTCCTGTACGGCTTCCCGTTTCTGCACGCGCTGTCCCGGCCAGGCCCTCGTCGAGACCGGCGACCTCTACGGGCCGTCTCCCGCCAACTGCGAGCACGCGCTGGCCTCCGCTCAGGTCGCGGGATCATCGGTCATCCCCGCCTCGATGCTGCGTTCGACCGCGTCGGCACTCTGAGCCCCGAGACGCGCTGGATCATCGAGTGCCTGCGCTCCCTCGACGGGCGCGGCGCGCCTGCCGTTTCCTGCGATTCCATCGATTGGGACGTCCTGCTCGCTTCGGGCGTTGCCGAAGGGCTGGGTGCGGCACTCGCGTTTGCGTGCAAAGCGGGTCGCGCCGAGTCGATGCCGGTCGCCGTGCGGGAGCGATTCCACCGGTACCTCGTCGACGGCACCGCCAGCCATCTGATCCTGAGCCGTGAGCTGGGCCGGCTCCTCGAGGCCTTCGAGCGTGAGGAAGTCCCGGTGATCCCGCTCAAGGGGCCGGCGCTCGCCGAAACCGTCTACCCCCATCCGGCGCTCCGTCCCTGCACCGATCTCGATCTGCTGGTCACACGCGAGAGCCTCCACCGGGTGGACGATCTTCTCCAGCGCCTCGGCTACCGCCGGCTGGCTGATGCGCACAGCTTTCGCTTCGACCTCGCCTACGACCGCGCCACGCTGTACGAGGGGACGGGGGGCGTCCACGTGGACCTGCACTGGGGGCTTCTGAGCGACCCGCGGTATTCGTGGGACGAGCGCGAAGGTTTGACGGTCTGGGATCGCACCGTCCCGATCCGAGTGGCCGAT
>Ga0137418_10003724_pt1 | contig 14033 bp, 7 predicted proteins | sample CZODoug3_1_2_16f_FD_122242 | JGI IMG/M metagenome (GOLD analysis project Ga0137418, IMG submission 122242) | Vadose zone soil fungal communities from Angelo Coast Range Reserve, California, USA - CZODoug3_1_2_16fungal (Hybrid Assembly) | ecosystem: Environmental > Terrestrial > Soil > Vadose...
AGAATTTTGGCGAGTTTCTGGCGCCGAATGGCGCGTGGCAGATTGAAGGCGAACCCTATGTCTCCGCGCCCGGGAACGATTTTCAATGGTTTCGTTCGCGAATCGTTGGTGGACGAACGAATCACTGGGGACGCATCGCGCTGCGTTTCGCTCCGGTCGATTTTCGTTCGAAGACGCGCGATGGACTGGGCGATGACTGGCCAATTTCGTATGACGACATCGCCCCATATTACGACAAAGTTGAATCGTACATTGGCGTGTTCGGTTCGCACGAAAATGTTGACAGCGCGCCGAACGGAGTTTTTCTGCCGCCGCCGAAACCTCGTTGCCACGAGCGGCTGGTCAAACAAGCCTGCGACAAACTGAATATCGCATGTATTCCGTCGCGACTCGCGATTTTGACGAAGGCGCACAACGGCCGTCCGCCATGCCATTATTGCGGACAGTGCGGGCGCGGCTGCACGACCGCATCGAACTTCAGTTCGAGCCAGGTGCTGTTGCCGCCGGCGATGAAAACCGGAAAGCTTGCGCTGATTACCGGCGCGATGGCGCGCGAAATTGTTGTCGGAAAAACGGGAAAAGCCGAAGCCGTTTCGTACGTGGACAAAGCGACGAAGAGCGAAAAACGAGTTTACGCGAAAGCAGTCGTGGTCGCAGCGAGCGCGTGCGAGTCCGCGCGATTGTTGCTGAATTCCAAATCCACTTTGTTTCCGGACGGAATCGCCAATTCTTCCGGCACCGTCGGAAAATATTTGATGGACTCGGTTGGCAGCGACGGCTGGGGCGAAATTCCGGCGCTCGCGAAAATGCCGCCGCACAATCACGACGGCACTGGCGGCATGCACATGTACATGCCGTGGTGGAAGTTCGATCGCAAAAATGATTTTCCCCGCGGCTATCACATCGAATTCGGCGGCGGACGCGAGATGCCCGGCGTCGGCGAGTTCCACAGGCTTTGCCACGAAGAAGAAGGTTACGGCGCCAAATTGAAGCAGCGCGCTCGCGAAACATACGGCACGACCATCGGCTTCGCCGGACGCGGCGAGATGCTTCCCAACGCGGACACCTACTGCGAGATCGATCCCGACGTCGTCGATCAATGGGGCATTCCCGCTCTTCGCTTCCATTTCAAATGGTCGGATTACGAACTGCTCCAGGCCAAGGACATGCAGGAAACCTTTCGCGCCATCGTTGAAACCATGGGCGGCGAATATCGAACCAAAACTTCCATCCATGGCCAGTATCCCTTCGGCATTGAGGAAGGCGGCAAAATCATCCACGAAGTTGGCACAGCCCGCATGGGCGCCGACCCGAAAACCTCCGTCCTCAACGGATTTTGCCAGGCCCACGACGTGAAAAATCTTTTCGTCACCGATGGCGCGCCGCTAGTCACCAATCCCGACAAGAATCCCACTCTCACGATCATGGCCCTGGCCTGGCGCGCTTCCGACTATCTTCTCGACGAAGCCAAGAAAGGCAACCTCTGACAATGGCTAACGAATCCATCAGCCGCCGCGACATCCTCCGCACGCTCGCCTTCGGTGCCGCCGCCGGCTCCGTCCTTCAAATCATCCCCGCCGAAGCCGCGGCCTACGTCCACCAGGTGGTCCACAAAGAAAAATCCGCCGCTCCCGCGGGCGCCTACACCCCAAAGTATTTTTCCACCACGCAATACGCTGCCCTGCTCTTCCTCTGCGACGCCATCATCCCCAAAGATGAGAAATCCGGTGGAGCCGTCGAAGCCGGCGCCCCCGAATTCATCGACCTTCTCACCAGCGAAAATCCCGACTACCAACTAAAACTCGGCGGAGGCCTCTACTGGCTCGATGCCGCCTGCACCGACCGCTACAACCACCTCTTCATGGAATGCACGCCCGAACAAAAGAAAGAAATCCTCGACCTCATCGCCTACCGCAAAAACACCAAAAAAGACGCTTCCCTCAGCCAGGGTGTAGCCTTCTTCGCCTTCCTCCGCAACCTCACCTGCGACGGCTTCTACACCAGCAAAATCGGCATCGCCGACCTCCAATACATCGGCAACACCTCCCTCCGCGAATTCCCCGGCTGCCCACCATCCCCGGAATCCTGACCTTGTGGCGCAGCCATTCCTGGCTGTGCTCTTTCAGTCGAAATCGGAAACACCCCCGCCGAGCGAGAATGGTCAGGGGCCGATGGGTGCCCCCACGAGAATAGGTGCTTAAAGCCGCAGCGATTAGGAGGATTTGATTTGGCTGGAGGCGGCGTCCCAGGTGACCGCACTCTTTTGGAAATACGATTCGTTGACCATGTGGCAGGCCAGCGCGGCGTGGTGGCCGAAGACCGCGTCTTCCGTCAACGGCTTACGCGATTTAACGCTGGAGAAATAAGTCCAGAGGTGGGGACGTTCGTCGTCCCAGGAATCGCCACGCCAGGAATACGCCTGCGAGAGAGGTTCCTGCCCCGGAGCGGCGTCGTGGTCCTTGTGCCATTGCTTGAGGTACGCTTCACGCAAGGCCTGCGGGTAACCGCTGGTGTAGTAGCTGGGCCCAGAATCTTCGCCGGATTGCGGATAGTGGTTGATGGTGAATTCCGTGACTTCCAAAATTCCGTGCGACCCTTGGAAGCGGTAGACTTCCGGCGTTTCACAACCGAGATTGAGGCGCAGGTACACGGGGGCGCCGGCGGCTGACGGGTATTCATAGAGCGCCGCCTGGACGTCCGGCATATTGCGTCCATCGGGGAAGCGAATAATGGCGCCGAGAGCCATGACGCGTTTGGGCGGTTCGTTCCAGCCGAGCATGTAGTTCATGCCGGAAACTAGATGCACGAGCAGGTCGCCGGCGACTCCCGTGCCGTATTCCTTCCAGCAGCGCCAACGCGCGAACCATTTGGGCGACATGTCGGGATCCCACGGCCGGGTGGTGGCGCCGCTTTGCCAGGTGTCCCAATCGAAGTTTTTTAGCGAGAGATCGGGAGGCGGGGGATACTCCCAGGCGCCAGTAGGATCATTGCGGCCGAGCGAGCCTTCAACGAGCGTCAGTTTGCCGATGGCGCCCGCAGCAATCATCTCTTTCGCCTTGGCACAGATGACGGAGCTGACGCGCTGCGAGCCGACTTGCACGATGCGGCCGGATTTTTGCTGCGCCGCGACCATGGCCACGCCTTCGGCGCCAGTGTGCGACATGGGCTTTTCAATGTAGATGTCTTTTCCGGCGGAGGTGGCGTCCACCACGACGCGCTTGTGCCAGTGGTCAGGCACGGCAGCGACGATGCAGTCTATGTCTTTTCTGTCGAGCAGTTCTTGATATTTCCGCGTTACGAAAAGATCTTTATTCCCGGTGAGTTCCTTGGCGAGGGTGTGACGGCCATCATAGAGATCGGCCGCGCCACCGCACTGGACACCTGGAAGCGTAAGGGAGTCGTGAAGCAAGCCCGAGCCTTGCATCCCGATACCAATGATCCCGAAGCGAACGGTGTCGCTCGGCGGAACGTAGGACATGGCGGGAATCGGGTTGGGATCCGTGAGTAGCTTTGGGGCGATGGTCGCTGCGCCGGCGATTCCAGCGGAGCGTTTAAGGAATTGACGGCGAGTGAAATCGTTTTTCATGGTGTGCTCCTTAAGAAAGTTGATAAGTCAAAAGCTAAAAGTCCAAAGTGCAAATCAAAAACCTTGGACAAGAATCGCCTGGCCTCACTTGTTCAATTGCGAGGGCCCCATAACACGTCGCAGACGGAAAGGCGGCGGCAAGCTGCCGCACTCCAAACTACTTCAGAGACTGAACGCTGACTTCCTTAAAAAAAACGATGTCGTTGTCGCTGTGATTCTGGAGACCGATGTAACCTTCGTTGGGGCGAGTGCCGCGCTGCGGTTCGAAATCGAATTTGCGTTCGGGGACCGGCTGGCCTTCGGTGTAGTCAGTGACGGTGACATCATTGAGAACCACCATAGTGCGCGGGCCTTCGAGCGTGATCACCATGGTGTTCCACTCGGGACCGGGTTTCCCGGATTTAGCGAGAGGCTTGGTCAGTGAATAAAGTGCCGCAGTGATGTGGTATTCGTCTTCTTTCGAATCTTCGGGATGATTGTCAATTTGCACTTCATAGCCATAGTGGACGGGCATCCATTCCTCGCGCGGCTCGATGGGGATTCGAATGAAGACGCCGGAATTGTCGTTGAAGTCGCGCATCTTGTACACCACACGGATGCGGCAATTACCCAGCTTGCCCTCAGTCCAATACAGCAGGCCCATCCCGCCATGCGTTCGAATGAGGCCATCTTCGACGGTCATGTTGCCGGGGCCGACGTGTTTCCAGCCGGTGAGATCCTTGCCGTTGAAGAGCGGTTTCCATGCGGGAGTTTGCGGCTGAGAGGCGGCAATGGCGAACAAAGTTGAAGCGGCTGCAACTAGCAGACCGGCGACCCACTTGCGCGAGTTCATGGCGTGTTGCTCCTCGAAAGCATCAAGCCGAGCAGGGCCGCCCGCCGCGGCGGACGCCTCACAAGGAAGAATCAAAACTGAAGTTTGTTCAGAAAGTCGTAACTGATTTTTATGTCATCGAAGACTGACTTGGGATCGTCATTTTCCACGAAATAATGCTTGATGCCCGCTTTCCCTGCGTGGGCGAAAAGGTTTTTCCAGTCGATCGAGCCCTGGCCGACGTCGGCAAGATGGCCCTTGAAACTTACGGACGGGCCAGTAGCGCCGCTAAAACTGCTGGTGGAGCTGGGATCGTTGACGTAGTCCTTGACGTGAACAAGGGGGAAACGGCCGGGGTATTTGGCAAAGTAGGCCAGCGGATCTTTTCCTGCGACGTTAATCCAGCAGAGATCCATTTCCATGGCGACATTCTTGGGGTCCAGCTCGGCGAGCAAGTAGTCATAGGCCATCTTGCCTCCGATGGCCGGGTAGGTTTCGAATTCGAAGGAGTGGTTGTGGTAGGCAAACTGGATGCCGGCTTTTTTCGCGGCTTCGCCAGCGCGGTTGAAGAGTGCGGCGGCTTTTTGCCAGCCGTCTGGGGCGGTGCGCTGGGAGACGTCGATCCACGGACAGACAACGTAGCTGTGGCCGACGATGTGCGCAGCTTCCAGAGTTTCCGGCCACTTTTTTTCCACGACATCATAGGCGACATGGCACGAAGGCGAAGCCAAGCCATTTTTTTCGAGGATCGCGCGGACATCCTTCGGAGAATGATCGAAGTATCCCGCGAATTCGACTTCCTTGTAGCCGGTGGCGGCCACTTTCGCGATGGTGCCCTCGAAGTCAGTTTTCATGGCGTCGCGCACGGTGTAGAGCTGGATGCCAACGCGGTCAATGTGATGGGTTGAGTTCGCCGCCCAGGAGGGCTCGGCGGCGGTTGCGAGAGTTGCTGCGATAGAAGTGCCGATAAATGTTCGTCGATTCATGGGCGGCATTTTACTCCTTCCGGGCGGGAAGAGAACAGGGATTGGTGAAAAAAGAAGGGCGGACCGACGACCTGGGTCGGACCGCCCTCCCGGGGTTAGGGGCCTAGAACTGGAACCGCAAGCCGAACTGCATACGGCGCGGTGCATGGGCGCCGGTGGCGTGCAGGAAGGTCGAAGATCCGAGGGATGAATCTATCCCAGTGAATTGGGTATGGTTGAAGATGTTGTAGTTCTCCCAACGGAAGTCAAACTCCTTGTGTTCGCCGATTGCGAACTTCTTGAATAAGCCGAAGTCGAAGTTCAAGCGGCCCGGGGAATACAAAGTGTTTCGCCCGACATTGCCAAAGGTCAGGCCGGTGGGTACGGCATAGGCCGCAGGATCAAAGAACAGCGGACCGAATACCCCGGGGACTTCGGTTTTTGACATATGGGGGTTCCCTACCAAATCTGGGCGGGAGCCCGTGCCGACGCCGTTGCCAACGCCCGCACTGTCGCCAAAGTCCGTGCCATTGGTGACGCTGAAGGGGTTGCCGGTCTGGGCGATGGTGATGCCAGAGAGCTGCCAGCCCCCGAGCAGCTTGTTCTGCATTCCGCTGCCCTTGAAAAACGGCAAGGCGTAGACGTAGCTGATCGCAAGGTTGTGGCGCTGGTCGAAGTTGGAGCTGGCGCGATTGGCGGCAGTGTTGTAGGAATCCACGAACGCCCCGTCAAAGCGGTCTGACGAATCGTCAATGGAATGGCTATAGGTGTATGCGACGCTTAACTGCAGATCTCCGAGAGTGCGCCGAGCCGAGAATTGCAGGGCATTGTAGATCGAATTCGCCGTATCCTCGAGACGGGTGATGTTGCCAAACCCTTGGAGTGGTCGCACGGGATTTGGGTCATTGCCGCAAGCAACGCTGAGATTTGCAGCCACCTGACCAGACACAGGCAGGCCGTTTACCGTTCCCCCGCTCAGTGTCGCATCCGGGCAAACAGTGTTAAAGGGAGCGGTGGGGTTGGTGGGATCTTGCACGATGATCGGCTCGCCCTTCGTGTAAGGATTTGCCGAAGCAAGTATGGGTTGCAGTTGGTTAATATTGCGCTGCAGCGTCAAGTGCGTCCCTTTGCTGCCAACGTAGGAAACAGTCGCCACAAAGTGGCCGGGTAATTCACTCTGGACGTCCAAATGCCACTGCTGGACGTAGGGCCAAATGGCCTTGCTGGGAATAGAAGTTACGGAGAGAGGAAAAAAGGGAACAACTCCGCCGCTGCCACCGATGCTTCCATATCCAGTGATGTTGAATTGCGACGCATTGAGCGCAAATGGGGCAGAGCCTTCCAGCGACTCGGTGTTCCCTTCGTTGCCATTGGTGTGTTCGAAGAAGATTCCATAACCGCCACGGATGGCCATCTTGCCGTTGCCTTTGGGATCGAAAGCGAATCCGAGGCGCGGTGCGGGGTTGAAGAGATGCCCTTTTAGGCAGCCAGCGTTCGAACTGGAACCAGCACTGGCATTGGGGAAACCATCCACCGGGAATGTCCCACCGGGACCACCGCACTGGATGATGCCGTTAAATGGATTTCCCGAACCGGGTACGAGCGAGCCCTGGAACGGTGTGAGGCTGCCGTCGGCATCGACAGTGGGGGCGCTGGCAGAGCTATAGACATTTGGTTCAAAGGTAAAGGCATGTCTGTACCGCTCCCGGTAGGTGCCGTAAAGGCTGAGACGTAGGCCAAGGTTCAGCGTGAGGCGCTTGGTGGCTCTCCAATCGTCTTGGAAATAGGGTTCGACAATTCTGTACCGGTTGTAGTATTTGGGCTCGAGATTCCACTGTTGGTACTGCGCGATGTTCCCCAGCAACAGGTCAGCGAAAGCGTTTCCCGTGCTGACGGTGGTATTGCTGGAATCGAAGGTGAGGATGCCCTGCAGGTTCGCAGAGCTTTGCTCATTTTTCTGAGCGAACACCACGTAGGCTCCAATCGTCATCGTGTGGGTGCCAAGAATCTTGGTCAAGTTGTCCCGATACGTATAGGTGGGGTTAGCGTTGTTCCAGGGGAAATACCCAGTGTCCTGGGCCATGCCGTCACCGCCGCCGTACGCAACGTTGTTGCCGAGGGCGATCGAGGGAAGCTTTCCGCCAAAGCCATTGCTAAAAATGGAGCCCATAGCGAAGCCCGCCGGAAGTGTAGTCTCAGCAGCCGGACCAACGGCAGTCAAGAAGATGTGGTCGCCCGTGTAGCTGGCAACGAATTCATTCAACAGCGTGGGACTAATGTTGGCGTTGAGACGCGCAACAAAGCTGGTCCCCGGCCCCACAAATTTTGTATGGATGTCCTGGAAATTGGAACCTCCCACTCCCCAGAGCGGGTTCGGCACTTCGGTTTGCCAGGCATCGTGAATGTAGCGAAACGTGAGGCGGTAATTGTCCGTGAGGTTGTGATCAATCCGCACCAACTCTTCGCGCCAAGTGGTTGGAGTCGAGATGATTTGTGAGACGGCCGGAATCGCGGTTCCGTCGTCAAACAGGCCCTTCGTTGTGTTGGCCTTGGGGATTAGCGCTAGGAGCGATTGTGCGGTAGCACTAATGGGCACGGCAGAGGTGTTTGCGACATTTGGGCAATCACTGGGCTGATGGGTGCAGAGAACAGAGAAATCTCCAGTACGCTCCAGGTCAGACGGGACGTTTTGAAGAATTGAGGAAGGATTCTTTTCGCGCCGCCATTCTTCAGACCAGAAGAAAAAAGTTTTCTTCTTGTCGGCGTTGTAATGATTGGGAATGTAAACGGGCCCACCAACGGTGTAGCCAAAGTCATGCTTCTTATATGGCGGGTTGGGATGTGCCGGATCGTTGCCGGACTCCCAAGGCCTGGCATTGAACATGTCGTTGCGCAGATACTCGAAGGCGCTGCCGTGGAAGCCGCTGGTGCCGCTCTTGGTTTCGACTTCTACGGTGCCGGAGCCGTTGCGGCCATATTGCGCACCGTAGTTAGAGGTAAGAACCTTAAATTCAGCGATAGCTTCGGGATTGGGATAAACGTTGAGGGTGGCATTGCTGCCGTTATCCATATTGTCTCCGCCATCGAGCTCCCAGTTGTTGTACTCCGTGCGTCCGCCGTTCATGCTGAAAGCGACGTTGCCGTAAATGCCCACGGTGCCTTCGTCCTGGCCGGTTTGATTGACGACGCCCGGCACCAGATTCACGAGCTGCGTGAAATTTCGGCCATTCAAGACGAGTTGGTCGATTTGTTTGCCGGTGACGGTGCCGCTGAGCTCGGATGACTGCGTTTCGACTTGAACGACGCTTTCGCCAGTTACCTCCACAATTTCAGTAATCGCGCCGACCGTCAACTGTATGTCGACGCGGATCTTCTGGGCTACGTCCAGTACCACTCCAGTAGCCGAGTACTTTTGGAAGCCCTTCGCTGTTACTAAAATGTTGTACGAGCCGCCCGGCAACCCAGGGACGACGTAAGCGCCATCGGCGTTCGACGTAGTCGTTCGCGTCAAGCTGCCCCCCACACTCTTGACAGTGACATCAGCCGCGACTACCGCAGCGCCGGATTTGTCGGTGACCGTGCCGCTAATGTAGCCAGTATCCTGCGCGCGGGAAACGAGCGGAAGGGCTAGCGCAACGACGAGCACGCCTAGCCACAAGCACCCGGCTCCCAAAATATTCTTTCGACGATTGGAAACGCCACAGTTTTCCTTCACGTTAAGACCTCCAAGAAATATTCGAATTTGGAGAGACGATGGAAGGCATGGACCCGGCGCAAAGGGCTATAGCAGCTACCCCTGAAGTCACCTTGCGCAGAAAGCTCCCTGCTTGGATACAGCCTCCACCACTCGACGACCGCAGGCACCGAACTGAAACTGTCTATTAAAACGAGTTAATAGTGCATTTAAAGGCGGATGTCAAGCAGGAAATTCTTATTGAATTTGCAATATAGCACATAGGCCGGGGAGGCGGGGCGCAGGCAGCGTTTTTGCCAAGCGGCCCACAGAGGCTTCTTGAATTCTCTCCAGGACTGCCAGACACTGGTTGCCGATGCGCGCGCGAATCTTGAGTCTCCCGATGCTGCAATGCCTGCTGATAGCGAGCTTCCTTTTGATCGCAATTCGATCCACTTTTGCAAGGCCAGCTGCGGACGCAGAGCGACAATCCACTAGCTCCCCAACCGCCTCGAACTCGCGGATCGATCCCCAGGCCTGGTTTGCGAAAGGGCAGGCGGCGCTTCAGTCCGGGGACCTGGATACGGCAGAGACGGCGTTTCGAAAGGTGCTCTTGGCCGACCCGCAGGCTGGCGCGGCCTATGCCAATCTCGGCGTTATTGCCATGCGTCGCAAGGCTTGGGACCACGCGATTACGCTCCTGCACAAGGCCCAGAAACTCGATCCCGAGATGGCGGGAATCCGGCTGAATATTGGAATCGTCGAATACCGGCGGGGCAATTATGCCGCCGCGATCGCACCGCTTGCTTCCGTGGTGCGCGACCAGCCGGATTCGCAGCAGGCGCGCTACCTTCTGGGGCTCTGCCAGGTTTTTACGAAAAAATTCGCGGAAGCCGTGACTGTGCTGGAACCTTTGTGGTCCGAGAAATCCAACGACGTGTTGTATCTCTACCTCTACGACATCGCCGCAGTGGAATCCGGACAAAAGGAGCTTGACGAGAAAATTCTCAAACGCATGGTGGCGGTTGGCGGTGGTACGCCGGAATTTCACCTCATCATGGGAAAAGCATTTTTGAACCGCTTCGAAGTCGCGGAAGGCAAAGCGGAACTGGAACTTGCCGCGGCTGGGAATCCTGATCTTCCGTACCTGCACCTCAATTTGGGTATCACCTATATGCGATTGGGCGACAACGAGCGGGCCGAAGCGGAGTTTCGCCGAGATATTGCGCTGGAGCCCGACCTCGCTGACAACTACGAGCAACTTGGCGTGCTCTATTCACGCATGCAAAGGGATGAGGACGCGGAGAAATCTTTTCGCGAGGCGCTGAAACGCGATGCCAAGAGCGCCGGATCATACCTGGGGCTTGCAAAGCTTTATCAGAAACAGAATAAGCCGGAGCCGAGTTTGAAAATGATTGATTCGGCTCTGCTTCTGTCGCCGGATATTCACGGCGGGCATTTCTTGCGAGGGCGAATCCTGACGCAACTGGGGCGGCGAGAGGAAGCACGAGTGGAATTCGCAGCGGCACAAAAAGGAATGCAAGGCAAGTTGGATAAGGAACGCGAGGGGCAAGACGAGGATCGGGTGCCGAATCCCGAGCTGACGCGCCAGCCACAGCCTTAACGCGAAGCAACGTCGAGGATTTCAGAGTGGTGGAGCTTGCCATGGGCCACGAGACTGCTCGATGGCTTCGGCGATGGCGAGGACCAATTCGTCTTCGAACGGGCGGCCAATGATTTGTACGCCGATGGGGAGTCCATCATTCGAATGACCGACCGGCACGGACGCACCGGGAAAACCAGTCAGATTGAGCCATTGAGAAAAACGCATGGAGTCGCGGTATCCCGTGCCGGGGAGATAGTTTCCCTGGCCATGGCCGAACGCCGGACCCGTGGATACCGGCGAAAGCAGAATCGGCGTGTCCTTCATCTGGCGCAAAATTTCGGCGCGGAGAAGATCTCTTTCCGCGCAGGCCTTCATGAATTGCTCGAGGGTAATTGGATTTCCGGAATTGGCGCAGGAAAGATATTCGCGCAGCATCGGGCTGATTTGATTTTCCTGCCCGGCGATGGCGTGCTGAAGTAAATTGCCGATCACCGGGCCAAAGAAAAACCACCACAGGTCGACGGCACGATCGAGACCGTTTAGGCGGAAAGGCTCGACGGAAAAGCCGCACTCGCCGAGCGATTTTGCAGCTTGTTCAACGGCCGCGCGCGTCTCCGGAGTCGCCACGCCTAAGTCCTCGCTCTCCAGAATTCCGATGCGCGTGCCGCGCAACTCAGTCTCTCGGTACGTACGCATGGGAACTGGAGCGGAGAGCGCATCGCCGGCATCCGGTCCAGCCATCACTTCGAATAGCAAACGCACATCGGAGATAGTGCGCGCCATGGGGCCGACAACGCCGATCCAGGAAAACGCGCCGGCGCCCGGAGGAAAATGCCCAGTCGCGGGAATGCGGCCGGGCGTGGGCTTCAATCCACAAATTCCGCAAAAATGCGCGGGCACGCGAATCGAGCCGCCCCCGTCGCTGCCGACGCCACCAGCAGAGCAGCCTGAGGCAATCGCTGCCGCTTCACCCCCGCTCGAGCCGCCTGCGGAATAGGCTAAGCTCCAAGGATTGCTGGTTTTTCCGTGCGTGAGATTGTTGGTCTCATAAGCCATCAGGAATTCGGGAGTGTTCGTATTTCCGAGAAGTATAGCGCCGGCGGCTTTCAATCGCGCTACGAGTGGGGCGTCCGTTCTGGGGATGTGGCCCATGCGAAGAACGGAACCAGCCGGGCAGGGCCAGCCGGCGACATCAATACAACTCTTAACGGTGAGTGGGACGCCGTGGAGCGGCCCAAGCGGACCGCCGCGCAAGAGGGGAGATTCCGCGGCGAAGGCTTGTACGCCGGCTTCGCGATCAAGATGCACAAAGGCATTGAGCTTTGGCTCGCAAGAGTCGATACGCTTGAAATGGGCGTCGAGGATTTCGATGGGAGAGAACTTCTTGGAACGGATGCCTTCGGCAATTTGTTGGATCGTGGGGTAGGGAGATGTCTGCATGACTAGAAGCGCGAGAGTAAGCGCGCTCGCGGTCAAGGTCAAGTGCCGGTGAAGTGCGCAAATCGGCGTGCATAATAACGGTTGACGATACGCAGGGCAGCCCGGAGAATTCAAATTGCGCCCGGATGGACTGCTTGCGTCATTCGGGCATTCCGCGCGGACAGGGAAAAATATTTTCATGAGCTCAACTCATCGGCGCGCATTAGGCGTGATTCTTGCTTGTTCGCTATTGATCTGTTGCGCTTCGATATTGGTTCGTTCGAGCGCGCCGTCCGCGCAGGAGAAAGCCGCGCCTGGAAAAAAGTCTGAGAAGTCTGGCGCGGGAATGGCGGACGCCTATCGATTCAATACGCTTGGCGTTGCCTATATGAACCAGCAGCGCCCGGCGGACGCGCAAAAATATTTCGAACAAGCGCTGAATGCCGAGGCGAAATTTGCGGTGGCGCGGCTGAACCTGGGAGTTTCCTTGCTCGCACAGCAAAAGTTGGAGCTGGCGCGCGCGGCGCTCGAGGCGGCAGCGCAGCAGCTCCCGAAAGATCCTTTCGCCTGGTACAACCTTGGGCTGGCTTACAAAGATCTTGGCGAGCCGGAGAAAGGCCTCGCTGCTTTTCAACATGTCGCGGAGATCGCTCCGAACGAAGCGGACGCTTATTATTTTGCCGGATTCCTGAACGCGCAGATCCAGAAATATGACGAAGCCATCGCGTCATTTCAGAAAGGCCTGGCGTTGAATGCTTTTCATGCTTCGGCGGAATTTGGGCTGGCGCGAGCGTTGCAGCGCAAAGGCGATGCCGCCGGAGCGCGCGAACATCTGGCACGTTTTCAGAAAATTACCACGGAGCATCTGGGAACGCCATTCGGCGCGGGCTATGGCGACCAAGGTCGCTACTCGCTCGCGGAGTTGCCGCTGAGCGCGGTGGCCGAAGTGCCGGCGGCGATTCCAGTGCGATTTACGGCCCAGTCAAACGCATTCGTTGCGAAAGGCGTTGGCGCCAATCGCGCTGAGGTGGGGCCAAGCACGGGCGCATGTTTTTTTGATTACGACGGTGATGGCAAGCCCGATCTCTTTCTGGTGAGTGGTGCGGCGAACGGCGCAAGCCATTTGCTGCACAATCTCGGCGATGGCCGATTCGAAGATGTGACTCAAGCTGCGGGAATCCAGTTAACGGGTAGCGGTTTTGGATGCGCTGCCGGCGATTTCGACAATGACGGCAAGACCGATCTGGCAGTTTGCCTGAGCGATGGAGTGAAGCTTTTCCATAACAAAGGTGACGGCAAGTTCGAAGATGTGACCCAGGCGGTGGGCATCCGTAGGGAAAAAGGCTGCGTAGGCGTGACGTTTGTGGACTACGACCACGACGGCGACTTGGATTTGTACATCACCACGGCGCCGGACGCTGGTGCGCCGGGCACGCCGCCCCACAATGTTTTGTGGCGCAACAACGGAAACAGCACATTCACGGATGTGTCCGCGGAAACGGCACTGGGTTTTGCGGCCACGGGAGCTGGAGTTGTTACAACTGATTTCAACAACGATCGGGCAGTGGATTTCGTCATCGCCGGCGGAGTGTCTGGAGCTGCCATCTATCTCAATCCCCGCGAAGGAAAGTTCACCGCGCTCGCCGGCATCGATTTCAGCAAAGAGAAATTGCCGCCAGCCGTCGGCGTGGTGGCTTTCGACTTTGATAAAGACGGCTGGATGGATCTGGCGTTCACGCATGCGGGCGCGCCGGGGATCAGTCTGTGGCGAAATGTGGAAGGGAAGCGGCTGGAACGCGTTGCGCTCCCGGAGTTGGGCTGGCAGCGCGGCTGGGGGATTGCTGCGCTCGATTACGACAACGACGGCTGGATGGATCTGGTTGCGGCCGGCGAATCGAGTAGCGGCGGTGGATTGCGACTACTGAGAAATTTGGGAAGCAAAGGCTGGGCCGACGTTACCAAGGATGTGCACC
>Ga0137418_10002063_pt1 | contig 14028 bp, 11 predicted proteins | sample CZODoug3_1_2_16f_FD_122242 | JGI IMG/M metagenome (GOLD analysis project Ga0137418, IMG submission 122242) | Vadose zone soil fungal communities from Angelo Coast Range Reserve, California, USA - CZODoug3_1_2_16fungal (Hybrid Assembly) | ecosystem: Environmental > Terrestrial > Soil > Vadose...
GTGCCGAAAAATTCGCCGGGGCCGCGGAGGAGGAGATCGGTTTCGGCGATTTCGAAACCGTTGGAGGTGCGCACCATGGTTTCGAGGCGGGCGCGGGCGACATCGTCCTTTGCGCCCGCTGAGCGGGCGACGTCTTTGGCGGCCGCCGAGCGGCCGACGGTCATGCGCGCAGGAGCGACGAGGATGCAATGGGATTTTTGGGCGCCTCGGCCGATGCGTCCGCGAAGCTGGTGGAGCTGGGCGAGGCCGAAGCGCTCGGCGTGCTCGATGACCATGACGGTGGCGTTGGGGACGTCGACGCCGACTTCGACGACGGTGGTGGCGACGAGGATCTGGGCTTCGTTCTTGCGGAAGCGCTGCATGACTTCTTCTTTTTCGTCGCTGGAGAGGCGGCCGTGCAAGAGGCCGAGCTTTAGCTTGGGAAAAACTTCGCGGGAGAGGCGCTCGTATTCTTCCATGGCGGCTTTCAACTCGAGCTTCGATTCTTCGATGACGGGATAGACGATGTATCCCTGATGGCCCGCGGCGACTTCGCGGCGGAGAAATTCCCAGACGCCGGGGAGATGCTGCTCCGTGGTCATGCGCGTGACGATAGGCGTGCGGCCGGGCGGAAGCTCGTCGAGAACGGAAACGTCGAGGTCGCCATAGAGGGTCAACGAGAGCGTGCGCGGAATCGGCGTCGCCGTCAGCACCAGGACGTGCGGCGCGTGGCCGTGCGCAGCGGCTTTGTCCATCAGGCGCTTGCGCTGGAGGACGCCGAAGCGGTGCTGTTCATCAATGGCCACGAAGCCGAGCCGCGCGAACTCGACGTTATCTTCGATCAGCGCATGCGTGCCGACGACGAGCTGCGCTTCGCCGGTTCGAATGCGTTCGAGGACGGCGGATTTTTCAGCTGATTTCAGGCCGCTGATGAGCAGTTCGACGCGATAGCCTGCTTTGGCGAGGATGCGGCGGGCGGAAAGAAAATGCTGCACGGCGAGAATTTCGGTGGGCGCCATGAGAGCGGCTTGCGTGCCGTTTTCGATAGCGATTACGGCGGCTTGCAGCGCGATGATGGTTTTGCCGCTGCCGACATCGCCCTGAAGGAGGCGGTTCATCGGGGAAGGCTTTTCGAGGTCGGCGGCGATTTCGGCGAGAACGCGCTTTTGCGCAGCGGTGGGCTTGAACGGAAGGATGCGCTTGAGGGCTTCGCGGACGGCGTCTTCGCGCAGGCGGAAGGCGATGGCGTTTTCCTTGCGAGTGGCCTTGCGGTCGAGCGCGAGGCTGAGCTGATAGAGGAAAAATTCCTCGAAGATGAGGCGCTGCTGCGCGGGTGAGCGGAAAGTATTTAAGGCGTCGAGGGATTCTCCGGGTTCGGGAAAGTGGGTGTGGATGAGGGCTTCGCCTCGCGTGGGATAGCCGAGGCGGACGCGCAACGCTTCCGGGAGTACGTCGGGCATTTGCTGATCGATGAGCTGGACGGCGGCGTACATGGCGCGGCGAATCTGCCGGGAACCGAAGGTGCCGATGGCTTCGTAGATGGGGACGATGCGGCCGACTTCGGTGGAGTCCATTTCTTCGCTGCTGAGGACTTCGATTTGCGGATTGATCATTTCCAGGCGCGCGGGGCGCAGCTTGTCGATCTCCGCTTTGCCATGAAGGATGAGTTGCTGGCCGGGCTTCAAACGGCCTTCGAGATAGCCACCGTGAAAAAATTTGCAGGGCAGCAAGCCGCCGGATTCATCCTGAACGAGCAGATGATAGATGGCGTCGCGGCCGCCGCGCATGCTGCGGATGGCCTGGCCGCTCATTACGCGCGCGCGAATGGTATAGGTGCCATTGGGCTGGATGTCTTTTACTTTGGAGAAATGGATGCGGTCTTCGTAGCGAAAGGGGAGGTAGCCTAGGAGATCCTCGAGCGTGTAGATGCCGCGCTGCGCGAGGAGTTCGGCGCGCTGGGGGCCGACGCCTTTGATCATGCGGACTTCGGTGCCGAGGTTCATTGTCATTGGCGAGCGCGTACGGAGTGCATTGGACGCATCCTCTTTATATCATTCCCGCCGAGAACATATAGGAAGGGCGAAACTTGCGCCCCCGGCATCCCTACCGATAGAGTGAGTGTTCCTTATCTCAAGCGGGGAGGTTCATGTGGCGGGAGACCGTCTGACAGGTTCCGACAAGCGGGCGTTGCTGCTCTGGGTGCTGGCGGGAATTCTCGGCGCACTGTTCGCCTACAAGTATTTTTTCCGGGCGTTCCCGGAAGCGTCCGTCAATTTTCAAGTGTCCCGCGAAGAAGCCCTCGCAAGAGCACGGAATTTCGTCACCAACCTCGGTGAGAACGTCAGCGGCTACCAATCGACAATTGTTTTCGACGTGGACGACAACGCCAAGGTCTACCTGGAGCGCGAGCTCGGGCTGGAGCAGGCGAACAAGCTCATGTCCTCCGAGCTGAATATCTGGTTCTGGGACGTGCGTTTCTTCAAGCCGCAGCAGGAAGAGGAATTCCTTGTCCGCGTCAGCCCCGCAGGCCAGATTGTGGGTTATGACCACAAGGTGGAAGAAGCGCGACGGGGAGAGACGCCAAACCGCCTCCAGGCGCAGACCCTCGCGCAGGATTATCTCAGCGGGAAACTAGGCGTCGATTTGCATGCGTGGGACGTTTTACCGGAGGAGGCGAATCGGAAGAATCTGCCGAACCGGGTCGATTGGTCGTTCACCTGGGAAAAACACGGTTTCCGGGCAAAGGACGCTCCTTACAGATTGCGCGTCACGCTTCATGCCAATCAGATCGGCGGCAGCGAAGAGTTCCTGAAGGTTCCGGAAGCATGGGAACGCAGCTACCAGCAACTGCGCTCTTCGAATATTCTATACAACCAAATCGCCGTCATCCCGTACATTTTGTTTCTGGGCAGCGCGCTGTGGGTGGGCATCACACTCACGAAGCACGGACAAACAAGCTGGGGCGGGGCCATCAAACTGGGAGTGATCGTTGCGGCGCTCTTTTTCTTGATGGAGCTGAACCAGTGGGAATCCACGCGCGCAGGTTACGATACGCACGAATCCTACGCAAGTTTTGTGCTGCTCAGGCTGGGGATTGCGCTGGTCTCCTCGCTGGGTACGGCCCTGATGGTGACGCTGGTGCTCCCCGGAGGCGAACCGCTTTATCGCTTGAATCAGCCGGATCGCATGCAGCTTTCGAAGGCCTTCACGCTGCGCGGGCTGCGTTCGAAAGAATTCTTTTCTTCGGCAGTCGTGGGGCTGGCGCTGGCAGCGGCGCACATCGGCTTCATCGTGGCCTTCTACATGGTGGGAAGCCGTTATGGAGTTTGGGCGCCTCAGGATCTGAACTATTCCGATGCGGTCAACACTTCGTTCCCGTGGATCGCCGGCGTGGCCATCGGGCTCATGGCTTCCACCAGCGAAGAATTTTTGTTTCGCCTGTTTGCCATACCGTTTGTCGAGCGGGTGACCAAGTCGCGCGTTCTGGCCGTCATTTTGCCGGCGTTTTCATGGAGTTTTCTGCACAGCGCGTACCCGCAGGAGCCGGGTTACATTCGCGGGATCGAGGTCGGCATCATCGGCGTCGTCGCCGGCATCGTGATGTTGCGCTGGGGCATCATCGCGACGCTCATCTGGCACTACACCGTGGATGCATCGCTCGTCGGATTGCTGCTCATCCGTTCGAACAGCCTTTATTTCAAGATATCCGGCGTGCTAGTGGGCGCTGCCGCGCTTGCGCCCCTGGCTTTTGCCTGCATTTCCTATTTGACCCGGGGCGGGTTCGAAAGTGGTGAGGACCTTCTCAATCGCTCAGCGCCCGTCCCGGAAAGTGTCCTCACTAGCGAACGAGAAGCTACAACTTCAGAAGTTAAATCAAGGAGCTACAGCGCACTAGCGCCGGGCGTGATCGCGTTTCTGGCAGTCTGTTTGCTTGCCGGCGGTGTGCTGGCATGGCGGCTGAAACCACAATCCATCGGCGAATACCTGAAACTCTCCGTGAATGCGCGCACGGTTCGCAGGCGGGCGGATGAGATTATGCACCAGCGTGGCGTCGATCCAAATTCGTATTACCACGCAACCGTTTTCGTGGACATTGCTGACCCGGTCGTGAACGAATATCTGCGGCAGCGCGTGGGGATTGCCGGAGTCAACGCCATCTATTCGGAGCGCGTTCCCGTTGCGTTGTGGCGCGCGCGCTATTTCCGCGACAGCCAGCCCGAAGAGTTCGCCGTGATCCTGAAACCCGACGGATCGCTGCACGCGGTCCGGCATACGCTTGCGGAAGAAACTCCCGGTGCGTCGCTTACAAAAGAAGAGGCTGTCGCGCGGGCGGAGAAATTCCTCCGCGACGAAAAGAAACTCGATCTGAAAAACTGGACCCTGGTCGAATCCAATTCGGATAAGCGGCCGCATCGCATCGATCACACTCTGACCTGGCAAGAGAAAGAGCCGCTTGACGCCGCTCCATCCTCACCCGCCAGCGCGGGAGATCACGCGCTAGCGCGCATCGATGTGCAAGTGTTGGGCGACGAGGTCACAAACTACCGCACGTACATCAAGATTCCCGACGACTGGCGGCGCAAGCAAGAGGAACTCTCGCTCTTTCGAACGGTTTTCAGTTACGTGATCCCCATCCTGTTCTTCACAAGCCTCGGCCTCACCGCGCTCATTATTTTTCTCAAGAACCTGAAGTCAGAGGCTGCCCGCTTGATTCCCTGGAGACGAATTGGTTTGTGGTCGATATGGGGATTGTTCGGTTATCTGGTGGTCTTCCTGCTTGGCAATCGCATCCCAAGCTTTTTGAGCGCATACAATACCGCCATTCCGCTCAAGGCCATGTATGGCGGGATTGCGATTGGCGCTCTGCTGGGCGCCCCTCTTTATTTCGGGGGCATCGCCCTGCTCTTTGGCATGACGTGGTATTACGCGATCCGGGCGTTCGGAGAAGATCGTTTGCCCAGTTGGGCCGGAATGCCTGCGAGTTACTACCGTGATGCTTTCTGGATCGGCTCAGGGGGAGCGGCAGGTGTGCTAGGGCTTGAGCGTCTCCTTGCGGTTGCGTCCGCTCATTGGCCCACGATTCATCGCTCGCTGGAGGCTTCGTTCGGCCTGGACTTTGACGCCATACTCCCCGCGGCATCAATCGTCGGCGGAACAGTACTCCGCGGCCTCCTTTTCACTGGACTCGTCGGGGCGACTGCCGCCTTCGTCGCCGCGCAAGTGCGTAAACCCGGGTTGCGCCTCGGACTCTTGCTCGTCGGGGCGCTTGCTCTTGTGGGTGCGAATTGGGGTAGCCCTGCCGACTTTGCAAAGCAATGTTTGGCCCGGTTAATCCTGCTCAGCGTTCTTGTTTTTGGCGTGCGCCGGGTGGTGCGCTTAAACATACTTGGCTGCTTTCTGGTGGTTGCGGCCACTTCCTTGCTTGGTGGCGCGGCCGAACTGCTGTCACAGCCGGATTCGTTCTATCGCGCGAATGGCTATGCCGTCTTGGTGGCGCTGACCCTACTTTTTGCCTGGCCGTTTTTGGCCTGGCGCATGGGGGATTCGGCAAAGGTTGTTGGAACTGCCGGCTCTGCCCCGTGGTCTATCAACTAAGGACTCCAAAACTGGTCCAGCGAGCCACGTTTGAAGGGAATTCCTGAAACAAAATCCACAGGTTCGCCGTTGATATAGTGGGGTAGCGGTGCTCACCCAAGGGGGCGGTAGTGCGTCCAAATTGGGTGGTCGTGTGGTGCGCGGCGTTAGCCGAATGGCGGAATTTGGTCTAAGCTGTTGTTTTACAAGCAGCGGACGCCGGCGCACGCGAAAAGAAAGCGAAATATGCCGCTCCCCAGATGGGCTTTGGCCGATGACAGCGGTCGCTCGGGTAGCACGGACGCCGCCCTGGCCTCGGTGATCTCCTTGTCCCACGTCGACGAGCGGGCCCTGGTCGCGGAAGCACAAGCGGGCAGCCGTGCGGCTTTCGAGGAATTGGTGCGCCGCTTCGACCGGGACGTGCTGCGCCTTGCGCTGAACCTCATGAAGCGCCCCGAGGACGCCCGGGACGTTTATCAGGAAGCCTTCCTCAAGGTGTACCGCAATCTCCACCGATTCCGCTTCGAGTGTAGCTTCTATACCTGGCTGTACCGCATCGTCACCAACGTTTGTCTCGACCACCTGCGCCGCCGCCAGGCGCGCCCCGAAGACCAGTCTCCCGAGCTAAACTCTAGTGCGCATGAGGAAGGCATCACCGATTTCTTCGAGCGCCAGCGGGAACACCGCCCGACGCTGGACCCCGAACGCAGCTTCATTGGAAAAGAAATCAAGGCGCGCATCGCCACGGCGATGGAGCGCCTGTCTCCACGCGAACGCATCGTGTTCGAGATGAAACACTACCAGGGGCTGAAGCTCCGTGCGATTGGCGACGCCCTGGGCACCACCGAGGAAACCGTGAAGAATTCGCTTTTCCGCGCCACGCGCAAACTCCGCCACGAATTGGGGGGCCTGCGATGAGCGTTTTTGAAAAGAGCGTGGGCTGCAAAGACGTTGCGCCGCTTCTGATTTTCTACGCCTGCGACGAGGTGACCGACAAGGAACGCAAACAGATTGAGGGCCACGTCGCGAACTGCGAAGCGTGCGCCGCCCTGCTTGGTGAAGAGAAGCATCTGCAGGAAGCCATGCTTTCCGCTCCGCAGCCCGCCGATGAACTCGATTCCTCCGGCATTCTTCTTTCGCAGTGCAGAAGCGAGCTTGCCGAAGCCCTCGACGATCTTTCCGCGCCTCCGATACAGGAACACTGGCGTCCCTTTGGCTGGCTGCGCCGTTGGATGGCGTTGCGACCGGCCTGGAGCGGCGCGCTTTTGGTCCTCTTCGGGATTCTGATGGGAACTCAGATTCTCCCGTGGATGCGGAACGGCAATAACGCCAGCGGTAGCGGCCAGGCCATGAACGTTATGGCGAAGCCGCCCCTCACGAGAGATCAACTGGATAACATGGCGATCGCTGGGCTCAATTTTTCCCCTTCCTCGGATGCCGGGGCTCCCAACGTGCAAGTCCATCTCAGTGCCGAGCAGCCCATGGTTCTCACCGGCCGCGCCGATGATAGCGACATGCGTAGCGTCTTGACCTACGTCGTGGAAAATGGGGAGCGCTTCGACGCTGGCGTCCGCCTCGATTGCCTCGAAGCGCTGAAGACGGCGGCGCGGGATCAACAAGTGCGCAAGGCGCTGATCGTCGCGAGCCGCAAGGATCAGAACCCCGCGGTGCGCATGAAGGCGCTGGAGTCGCTTCGGGATTCGGCGTCGGATAATGACGTCCGGCAGACGCTGCTCGATGCCCTGGAGCACGACGCGAATCCTGGCGTGCGCGTGGAAGCAGTCAACGTGCTCGTTGGTTCTTTGCACCGCGGCGGCGCCGATGAGTTGGCGCCGGAGCCGCCCACTGGCGTGTCGCCGCCAAAACCAGTCCGTCCCGAAGACGATCAGTCGTTGGAACGCGTTGTGAGCGTGCTGCAACAGTTGCAACACCGTGATCCCAGCCGCTATGTACGGTTGCGCAGCGCCGCTGCCTTGCGGCAGATTGGCCCGCGCGAAGTGCAGTAACCGGCCAGGTGGCAAGAAATTTCGTTCGACGATGAACATGCGTTTCCATCACAGGTTTTTTCCCATCACGCGCCGTGCCGCGCGGCTTCCACTGCTGGCACTCCTCTTTTCTGGAGTACGGCTCGCGCCGCCGGTTTTCGCGGCCAATGCCAAAGAACCGGCGCCCATCGAACACGCGCAACCTACCGAGCCGGGTTCGCAGCATGCGTCCGCTGTTCGTACTGGCGCGTTGAACACCAGAGATGGCCTGACGCTGAGGCTCACGACAGATTTTGGACCCGTCAACATCGTGCAACTCGAAACCGGCGCCGCGCCCGTCGTGCGTTATAACGTGCACATCGAAACCGACGCACGCGGCCCCGCCGCTCAGCAACTCCTTGATTCGTATTCTCTCAAGGCAAAATCAACCGCCACGGGAGTGGAAATCACCGGCATGCTTCCGCCGCAAGCGACGCGCTCAGCGGATGCCCAGTTCTGGGTGCAGTTTGAGGTCGCCGTCCCGCGCGGCTACAGCGTGGAAGTGAACACCGAAGCGGGCGACATCACAACCGGGGACATCGGCGGCACGGCGTCTCTTCACACGCAAGGCGGAAACATCAAGACGGGGCGCATCGGGTCTTCAGGAATCCGGGATGCCGCGTGGGGACGCTTCGCCGCCAAGGTGGAGACAGAAGGCGGACACATTCGGGTTCTCGATGTGGCGGGCGACCTTACGGCCTTCACCGGAGGCGGCCACATCAACGTGGGCAACATCGCGGGAGACGCTTCGCTGCGCACCGGGGGCGGGCATATCCGCGCGGGCCAGATCGGAGGCCGCGCTGAACTGGAGACAGCCGGCGGCAACATCACCGTCGCGCACGCCGGGAGTTTCGTCAACGTGCGCACGGGCGGCGGGCAGATCGATTTTGGCGAAGTACGCGGCTCCGTGCACGCGCAGACGGGCGGCGGCGGCATTCGCGTCATGTACGTCTCGGGCCCGATGGAGCTGGAATCGAGCAGCGGCAGCATTTGCCTTACGCGGGTGGCGGGCGCGCTGCAGGCGGCGACATCCGGTGGCACGATTACGGCCTGGATTAATCCAGAGCCGCCTTCCGGAGGCGGAAACGTGCGGCTCGCGGGCGCTTCGCAGCTTGCTTCCGGAAACGGCGACATCATCGTATTTCTGCCGAGGAACCTCGCCGCAAACATCGACGCCGTCGTGGCAAACGGGGGCGAGCACCGCATCGAAGCAGATCCAGAGTTGCACATGACGATGCTCGCGTCCGCCAATGGCTCCGGTTCCGTTCATGGGACGGCCGTCTTGCATGGTGGCGGCGCCCCGCTCAAATTGAAAACCACGGGCGGAAAAATTCGGCTTAAGTTCCTGGATTCGGACGTTGCTCTTCATCAAATGCTCGTGAGTGAGCAGGTAGACCGCCTCAATCGAAGACTGGCGGAAAATGGATTCGCGCCAGCGCCTTTTTCTCTTGGCGCAGAGCCCACGGCACCGGCCCTGGCCGACGTGCCACCTTCACCCGACACCAAAACGGATTGGCTTGAAAACTGGCTCGATCGCTTTGAACGGGCATTACGCGGCGGAATCAGCGAGAACCCTGACGATTTCCAGAGGCGGCTGGTGAATTCTCCGAAGCCTTCGTATCCGGCACTCGCGCAGCGCGCCGGCTTGCAGGGTTTCGTAAAGCTCCAAGTGCGGGTGAAAAAAGACGGCAGCGTCGAAGTGCAGAAACTTCTGGAAGGCGAGCCCGCGCTCGCCGATGCCGCCATTACCGCCGTCAAACAGTGGCGGGCAAAGCCGGCGTCGATTAACGGCCAGCCGGTCGAGGTGATTTCGACAGTGACATTTAATTTTCAGTTGCACTGAGCAGGAGTCGTCTCGGCGCACGCGGATTTCGTTCGGGGCCTTGGTTTTCGTTGGTGATACGAACTCGAAGGGGGTAGAACGTTATGCTTCGTCCAGCTCTCCGCGCCATTGCAGTATCCCTGTTACTCTCAGCCGTTATTTGGGCCGCTCCGGGCTTCGCGATCAGTAAGGAGTTCAATCAATCCTATCCGCTGCAGCCTGGCGGTTCCCTGGAATTGCAGAACGTCAACGGGACCGTGGACGTGCAGGGATGGGACCGCAATGAAGTTGAAGTCCACGCGGTAAAAACCGCGAAACACAAGGAGTCTGATCTGGAGCGTGTCTCCATCGAAGTGGACGCCAAGCCGGACGCCGTCTCTATTGCTACGCACTATCCGCAAAACGAGGGTGTGGAAGTGGCCGTGGATTACACCATCCACGTTCCGCACAGCGCGCGCGTCGAGCATATCGGCACGGTGAACGGCACCCTGCGAATTGCGGGTGTCGAGTCCGTGGAAGATCTGCACACGGTGAACGGCAATATCGAAGTCTTCGAGGGCGGTGGGACCGTTCATGCGCACACCACCAACGGCAATGTGCACCTGGAACTGGCGCGCCTCCCCGAAAAGACAGGCGCCTCCGCCGAAACTACGAACGGTTCTCTCGTTCTGGCAGTGCCATCCGACATGCAGGCGGACGTCGAAGCTCGGTGCCTGAATGGAAATTTCTCTTCCGAACTGCCCATGACGATGGAGAGCAAACAGCGTCCGCGGGAAATGCACGGCAAATTGGGCCGCGGCGGCGCTCCGATTCATTTGCGCACGGTCAACGGGGGGATTCGAGTGGTCATTCTGCGGTCAACCGTCTGACGCTTTTTCTTCTGCTGCGTCTAACCGCTAAGGAGGATGGGACGACAATGAACAAACGAAATTTAATTACGATTGGGGGAGTTGCGGCCCTGGGGCTCGCGCTGGCGGCTCTGCCCGCCAGTTCCGCGGACCCACAGAAGCCCGTCGAGTCTGCGATCGCACACTTGCAGCAAAGGATTGATGAGCTGGAAGCAAAATTGCAAGCACAGATTGCGCGCCAGCAGGATGAAGAGGCCGTGCTTGCTGACGCGGATGAGCTTGAGGGGTCCACGCAGATTCTCGACCTGGAAAATCAAGACGGCAAGCAAATCGAAGTGCTGCCGAAGATCGAAACAGGTGATCTTAATGTCGTGATCGGCGACGACGGTTCGAGCTGGCTCGGCGTCGAAACGCATGAAGTGACGTCTGACAAGGCCAAGGAACTGAAGCTCTCCGCGGAGCGCGGCGTGGTGCTGGGAAAGATTGTTCCGGACAGCCCAGCAGCGAAGGCCGGCCTGAAGGAAAACGATGTGGTGACGGAAATCAACGGACAGCGCGTCGAAGGCGCGGCACAATTTCGCCGCATGATCCATGAGATTCCCGCGGGCCGCACTATTCAACTGACGGTGTGGCGCGACGGGCGCACGCAGACGATTAGCGCGACACTCGGCAAATCCGAACAGGGCCGCCACGCCATGAAGATGATGACGCCGACGCCCGGAACTTTCGCTTTCCGGATGCCGGAGATGCCGGAAATTCCCTCGATGGAATGGAACGGCAGCATGCTCCTCTCCGGGCAGCCCCGGCTCGGCATTGATGCCGAAGACCTCAGCGGACAGCTTGGCGCGTTTTTCGGAGCTCCCGATGGCGAGGGAATACTCGTTCGCGACGTCAACTCCGGTTCGCCAGCGGAAAAAGCCGGCGTAAAGGCAGGCGATGTGATCACCTCGCTGAACGGCGAGCGCATCCGCACGGTGGGTGAGCTTCGCGAAAAACTTTCGGCAAAGCGTGATGACAAAGATCGCACGGTGAAGCTGGGCGTGCTGCGCAATAAGAGTGAGATATCGCTCAACGTGGAGTTGCCGGCGCCCGCCGCGCGCACCAAGCGGCTCATCTCTCGCCGCACCAGCATCTAGCAGCGAAGTCCAACTCGTGAAGGCCCCCGCGCACCGGGGGCCTTTTTTATTTTTGTTCGTTCCGTCGGATATTTCTTAGCGTTCCTCCTGCGGCAGGGAGGAGAACGCCGCATCAAAAGCCGAATAGTGATGGTGGTGTTCGTCCGGTTCGTTCAGTGCGGCTCCATCTCGTTCCACCCAGGCGTGCGCTTCCATCTTTTCATTATCCTTTCGAATGCCGATGCGCAAGTGCGAAGATATTCCCTGCCGCGCGAGCAGCCACCAGAGAGTCAGGGATTTTGCCAGGCACGAAGGATGAACCAGTCCGTGCAGGTCGGCGGCATTGACCATGTGCGCGGCCACCGCCGCGTCTTTGCTCACTAGCAAAGGGTCATGTTCTGCACGGGAATCCGAAAGGAGCAGCTTCAGGCTCGACTGCGTGGCTCGGAGACCACGCCATCGCAAACTCAGAGCGATCAGCGGAAGCACAACCATTGCGCGCAGAAAAAGTCCCTGCGCCGGGCGCTCCAGCGCGCTAAATCGCCGGAACCGTTCCCACATCAGCAGGGAATACTTGGAGCAGCCCGCTATCCACGAGCCGGTTCAGAAGTTCCAGTATGTTAGAGCGTAGCAATTCCGGATCAACATCGAATTCCGCGAGAAGCTCTTGGTAAGCCGAGTCAACGTTTGGCGAAACAGTTACAAGCTGCCACATGCGCGTGCCGGTCTCGTCCAACCCGAAGTATTGCTCGGTCTCGAGATTCAGCAGGACGGATTCTCGATCCAGGATGCGGACCAAGACGTGGGCCGGCACGGCGGCCCGGTCCATAAATGAAACCATCGGCACGGCTCCTCAAGGGAATTCCCGGCCCGGCATTCCAGCGCGGGGCGGGCCGAAACTCGCCTAAGACTTCTTTTTTTTCACGTTGACTTTTGTCTCGATGCCGGCGCCCAGCGCTTTCAAGTCCGTCAGGCCCTGCTTGGCCTGCTGACCCCACGGCCCGTTCGGATCGAGTTCTTCCGCCTTTTGATAGGCCTCCACGGTGCCCGGCGCAAGCTGAACTTCCTCTCTATCACCGACCTTCTTCGTCGTCATCTTCATCAAGAGGGAGGCGCCCAGCAGGTACCAGGCTTGCGCGCTTTTCGGATCAAGTTCCGTGGCCTTCCGCAGCGGCTCGATCGCGTCTGCAAGGCGATTTGCGTTGTACAGGCTGATGCCAAAATTGCGCCACGCGGTTGCGGCGTTTGGCGGGTCAAGCTCCGCGCTCTTCGTGTACGCAGCCTTGGCTTCCTCGATCTTTCCCGCGCGCGCCAGAACATTGCCCATGTTGTTGTAATAGCCGGGAACGTCCGGCTTGGCGGCGATAGCCTGCTGATAGGCCTGAGCAGCGTCGTCATTGCGGCCTGCGGTGTCGTAGGCCTCTCCCAGCTTGAACCACACTAGATGCGCGTTGGGGTCCTTCTCGCCAAGATTCTTGGAGGCTTCCTGGAATTCCTTGACTGCCTGATCCGAAAGAGCCGCCAACTTCTGCTTTAGCGCATCGCGCTGATCCGGGGGCGCCTTCTGCAGGTCAGCCTTCGCTTGCTTCTCCTGGTCAATGAGCGCGTTGCCCGCATCGAAGTGCGCCTTCAGCCCCTCCATTTTACTTTTCGCCTCTTCCGCCTTTTTCACCTGTTCCTGAGCCGCGGCGCCCTGCTTGGCGACGACTTCCTGGAAATTGACATCGACTTTCGCGTCCTCGCCGCTTTGCACTCTGCACTTGACCTCGTACGGCGCTTGTTTGTCATTCGGTGGCGGGAAAATAATGAATACGGTGTAAATGCCCGCGCGCAAGTTGGGCACGCTGAATTTGCCTGCGCTATCCGTCTTGGTCTCCTGCTTTGCGCCCTGGTCGCTTACAGAGCGAATGCCAACCTCGGCCCAGGGCTTTCCACTCACATCCAGGATTGTGCCGCTAATCGAGCCGGTCTGGGCCGCAGCACGCGGCGCAAGCACGCTTGCCAGCGCGGCCATCAAGATGGCGGCAAGCGCCCACGACTTAAGAAATCGCTTCATGCTCCATTCTCCTTTTTCACGGGGAGCCCCGCCCGGGGTGTCCGGGCTATGTGCGCCCCATTATCTCTCTCAAGCGCGCCGATTCCAAGCTCAGCGCCCGGCGGAAATGGTTCGGCGATAGGGGATGGGATCGGGCACGCCGGCTTCCGCGAAGGCGCGTAACCGCAGCAGGCAGCTATCGCATGCGCCGCAGGCAGTATCCTCGTTTTGATAGCACGACCAGGTTAGATGCAGTGGCGCGCCCAGTTCGATGCCCCGCCGGATGATCTCGCTCTTCTTCAAAGTAATGACCGGAGTCACGATTTCGATCTGCGTTTCCGGCCGCGTGCCCACGCGGATCAATTCCTGGAACACGCGGTAATACTCCGGCCGGCAATCCGGATAGCCCGAACTGTCTTCCGCCACTGCGCCGATGTAAATCGCGCCGGCGCCAATCGCTTCCGCCCAGCTGACGGCCACGGAAAGAAAATGCGCGTTTCGAAAAGGAACGTAGGTTACGGGAATCGCGCTGCCGTGTGGGCCCGGCGCGCCCAACTCATTTTCCGGAACGGAAATGCTCTTGTCCGTGAGCGCCGATCCACCAATCGCGCGAAAGTGATCGAGTTGCACG
>Ga0137418_10003725_pt1 | contig 14027 bp, 11 predicted proteins | sample CZODoug3_1_2_16f_FD_122242 | JGI IMG/M metagenome (GOLD analysis project Ga0137418, IMG submission 122242) | Vadose zone soil fungal communities from Angelo Coast Range Reserve, California, USA - CZODoug3_1_2_16fungal (Hybrid Assembly) | ecosystem: Environmental > Terrestrial > Soil > Vadose...
AAAAGCGCAGTGCGACGCGGTTGCCGTTTCCATTTTCGTGAACCCCACGCAATTCGGCCTGACGGAAGATTTGTCGAAGTATCCGCGCCAATTCGATCGCGACTGCCAGTTGCTCGAAAAAGAGGGTGTCGAGATCCTCTTCGCGCCTTCAGTCGACGAGATCTATCCGGATGGCGCAGTCACCTGGGTTCTGGTTGGAGGCCTTAGCGAAAAGCTTGACGGACGCTCCCGCCCGGGCCATTTCCGCGGCGTAACCACAATCGTTGCCAAGTTGTTCAACATCGTCGAGCCCTACGCGGCGTTCTTCGGACAGAAAGATGCCGCTCAGCTGGCCGTGATCCGGCGCATGGTAGAAGACCTGAACTTCCCCATCGAAATTGTCGCTTGCCCGATCGTGCGCGAATCCGATGGCCTGGCAATGAGTTCCCGCAACGCGTATCTGAATCGAGAAGAGCGCGGCCGCGCGCTGGTGCTGCGGCGTTCGTTGCACCAAGTGCAGCGGGAATTTCAAAACGGGGAGAAAATCGCCGCTAGACTGATCTCCGCCGCCAAGGAAGTCTTTGCTCGCGAGCCGCAAGTCGCGCTCGATTATTTCGAGATCGTCGATCCGGACAAGCTCGATCCCGTCGAACGTATAGCGCAAAAGACCCTGGTCGCCGTTGCGGCCTACGTCGGATCCACGCGCTTGATCGACAATACTGTTCTGGAGCCCTGAATCGATTTAGCGGTGGGAACGGCGAGGTCTAATTGGTTTGACTTGACCGATGACCGCCCGTAAGATTTCAGCGCAGCGCGGGGGAAAGAATGGTTGGCGAGGTTGTTTCGCATTACCGCATCGTCGAAAAGCTCGGCGGCGGAGGCATGGGAGTCGTATACAAGGCCGAGGACACTCGCCTTGACCGCTTCGTGGCACTGAAGTTCCTGCCTGAGAATGTGGCGCAGGACCGGCAATCGCTGGAGCGATTCCGCCGCGAGGCTAGGGCTGCCTCCGCGCTCAACCATCCGAATATCTGCACCATCTACGACATCGGTGAGCAGGACGGCCAGGCGTTTATCGCCATGGAATATCTGGAAGGGACGACGCTGAAGCATTTGATCCGGGGCACGCCGATCGACAATGAGCGCTTGCTCTCCCTGGCGATCGATATCGCCGATGCCTTGGATGCTGCGCACAGCGAGGGGATTGTGCATCGCGACATCAAGCCGGCAAATATTTTTGTAACCAAGCGGGGAACGGCGAAGATTCTGGATTTCGGGCTGGCGAAGCTGACGGTGGCTACCGACGGAGCCGGCAAGACGATGACGGTCGAGGCTACGGCGGTCGAAGAAACTGAGCACTTGACGCATCCGGGCTCGACGGTAGGGACGGCGGCTTACATGTCACCGGAGCAGGCCAAGGGAAAACAACTTGATGCGCGTACCGATTTGTTTTCCTTCGGCGCAGTTTTGTATGAGATGGCGACCGGGGCTCTGCCGTTTCGCGGAGATACTTCGGCCACGATCTTTGATGGGATCCTGAACCGGCCGCCACTGCGGCCTTTGCGGTTGAATCCGGATTTGCCGCCGAAGCTTGAAGAGATCATCAGCAAGGCGCTGGAGAAGGATCGGGACCTGCGCTACCAGGGGGCTTCCGAGATGCGGGCCGATCTGCGCCGTCTGAAACGTGAGACCAGTTCCAGCGGGAGTGGGCAGGCGGCTTCGGGATTTGCGGCGGAGCCCGCGCAAGGCGGGGCAATGCCTTCCGTTTCGACTGCCGTGCCTGCCCCGTCGGCAGTGGGGTCAGGATCGTCGTCGGCTGCGTTACCGAGCGACAGTTCGGCGGTGATTGCGGTCGTCAAGCAGCATAAGTGGGTGGTGGCAGCAGTAGCGGTCGTGGCGCTGATGATTCTCGCCGTCGCCGGATATGGCGTGTATTCGATCTTCCATACGGCGCCGGCGCGCTTTCAGACTTTCAGCATTACGCAGGTGACGACTTCGGGGAAGGCGGCCCTAACGGCGATCTCGCCAGACGCGCGCTACATCCTTACCGTGATCAACGAGAAGGGGCTGCAGAGTCTGTGGCTGCGAAATCTGCCGACCTCAAGCGACACGCAGGTGATGGCGCCGTCGCCGGCTTCGTACAAGAGCCTGGCGTTCTCGCCGGATGGAAACTACCTGTACTTCATCAAGGCGGTGGACGCGACCAACACAAATTTTGATTTGTATCGCGCCCCGGTTTTAGGGGGAACGGCGCAGACCGTGGCGCGAGGGATCGATAGCGACATTACGTTTTCCCCGGATGGCCGGCGGATTGCATTCGCGCGGGCGAACGCTCCGGAAGCGGGGAAGTTCGCATTGATCACCGTCAATCTGGATGGGACGGACGAAAAGCTGGCGATGTCGGCAGCGCCGGCTTCGGATGTGCCATCTTCGGTAGCATGGTCGCCCGACGGCGGAGAGATTGCATTCCGGCTCTTACGACCCGGGAAAGCGCTGGGAGGAATCGGGCTACTGAACCTGGGCAGCAGCAAGAACGATGCCTTCGCCAGCTTTGAGGACCGTGTGACGCGGGATTTCAAGTGGCTGCCGGATCGGACGGGATTGCTGGCGTTGTATTCGCAGAAGGGGCCCGACTATTTTCAGCGAGCGCAGATCGGATACATTCCGGAAGGTACCGGCGAGTTTCATCCGATCACGCGGGATACCAACAGCTACGCAACTTTGACCCTTTCCTCGGACGGGAAGACGTTGGCCACGGTCCAGACCAAGACTTCGCAGAATCTTTACCTGCAGCGTTCCGCCACTGGGCAGGCTGCGGATTTGAGTACCGTACTTCCCCAAGGGCAAGCGGTGAACTGGTTTGACTGGACACAGGATGGGAACGTAGTGTTCACAGATTTCACGCGAATCTTGCGGACGGGAATCGGCCAGGGAGAGCCCACCCGGCTGGTGGGGGACGCCAACGCGGCAATCGTGGAAGTGGCCGGATGCGGGAGTCATTCGCTGGCCTTTTCGTGGGCGTTTCACGGTGGGACCAACTCGACCAATATCTGGCGGTCGAATGCTGACGGGTCGAGTCTCACGAAGTTGACGAACGGCAAGAACGATCGCGGGCCAGTGTGTTCGGCGGACGAAAGGTGGGTGTATTACTGGAACCTGGAACTGCAGCAGCTTTGGCGAGTGGCGTTGAATGGCGTTGAAAAACCGCAACTGGTCGCGCGCAGCATGGTGCCACGAACGTTGCCGGCCGGAACTGCCCTGAGTCTTTCACCCGATGGGAAACTTGTGGCGTACGTGGTCGCAACCGTGACGACTCCGGAGGATCCCTATCCGCAGTACAAGGTCTCCCTTCTCAATTTGTCGTCCGCGGACGCGCCGCCGCAACTGGCGGATGCGGACGAACGGATTTCGAGTGGGGGATTGAGCTTCACGCCCGATGGCAAGGCGGTGGCTTATCCGATTCGCGAAAGTGGCGTGGACAATTTGTGGGTGCAACCCATCGATGGGACTCCGGGCAAACAGGTGACGTCGTTTACGGCGGAACAGATTTTCGCGTTTCATTGGTCGCCGGATGGGAAGAGTCTGGGATTACTGCGCGGGCATACCGATTCGGATGTGGTGTTGATTAAGGAGTCGGCGCAATAGTTCAGTCGTCGGTCGTCAGTCGTCCGCGAAATCCCCCTGGTGTCTGCCCAAGGACGGCAAAAACCAGGTAAGGGATGCCCGATTTCGGTTGATCGCTTGAATAACTTAGAGTAGGTTTACACATCGTCGCCGGCGGATTCGAGTACCCCGGCTCCTGTCTTCCTCATTCCCCCTGGGATTCAAAAGAGTATTTCTGTTGAGTGTTCGACGTGTGAGGGCTCGCCTGCCTGGGAGTGAACCCGGGAAGAGGCGTTGTCGCTTTATTGCTGCCGGGCCCGATAGGAGGGAACCATGCAGTCTTCCAAAGTTCCACCATCCAGCGCTGTGATTGCGAGCAGACTCGCTTCACGAATGATCTACAAACCAGTTGCCCTGGTCATGCTGGCACTTCTTGCGAGCGCAGGCATCGCGCGGGCGCAACAAGCAACCGACGGGGCGGAGTCGGACCGGCAGACCATCCAGATACTGCTGCGCCGGGTGGAACAATTGGAGGCGCGTGTGTCCCAGTTGGAAGCAGCCAAGATGCCGGTTGCGGCTACTCCGGAGCCGGGGGAAGCGTCCGGGCAAGCGGCGACACCGCCGGCACCGCCCGAGAGCGAACCGGAGGGCAAGTCGTCGCACGGGATGGCGGAAAGGATGGATACCAGCAACACGTTGATGCGTATCCGTGGATTCGGCGACGTTACGTTTCACGGAAGCGACCGTAAGGGAGACACGACCTCGTTCACTTTAGGACAGCTCAATCTGTTTGTGACCTCCGACATTTCGGAGCGGTTCAAGCTGCTCAGCGAGATTGTGTTCGAGGCCGATACCCACAACGCCGTGGGCGTGGATATCGAGCGGCTCTTGCTGCAGTATTCGCACAACGATTATCTGAACATCGCGGTGGGGCGGTATCACACGGCGATCGGGTACTACAACACCGCCTATCATCACAGCACGTGGCTGCAGACGGCAACCGGCCGGCCCTTTCTTTTTCAGTTCGAGGATAACGGCGGAATTCTTCCGATCCACAATGTGGGCGTATCGGCGTCGGGTTTGATTCCGTCGGGGAAAGTGCAGTTGCACTACGTAGCAGAGGTGGGCAACGGGCGCGCTTCGCGGTCGCCGCTGGACGAAGCGGTGCAGAACGTGGTCGACGAGAACAATACCAAGTCGGTGAACTTCGGGATATTCGCTACGCCCGATGCAATCCGGGGATTGCAGGTGGGGTTCTCCGTCTATCATGACCGGCTGCAGCCGGCCAATGCGCCCCGGATTGGCGAGACGATTTTTGCGGCGCATGCGGTGATCGTGCGGCCGAATTTCGAATGGCTGAACGAGGTCCTGGATATCCGGCACGCACCCGAAGGCTCGGTGCGTGTGTTTAACACGCCGGGATTCTACTCGCAGGTTTCGAAGCGGTTTGCAGCGTACTGCCCGTATTTCCGGTATCAGTACGTGAATGGCTCGGACTCGGAGCCGGTGTTTCCAGATGTGGGGCTGCGGCAGGGGCCGTCGGTGGGTTTGCGGTTTGATGCCAGCGAATCGGTGGCACTGAAGTTGCAGTATGATCGCACGTTGCTGCGGCATGGGGATGCCTATAACTCGCTGGCGCTGCAGATGGGATTTACATTTTAGTACCAGCGTCTGGGGTGGCAGGTGTCAGGTCTAAGCGTTCGATGGTCGACGTCAGGACAGAGGTCCAATCGTGAAGCGTAACGGTCACGGAATGGATACGATGCGGCACGTGAGCTGGGTAGTGGTCTTCTTGATCGCTACGGTTTGGCTGCGCGGAGACGTCTCGAATGCGGCGGCCGGCGGAGCTCTGGCTGTTCCTGCGGCGGCGCCCGGCGCGGAGCAAAGCTTAGCGATTATCGTGAACCAGTCAAACCCGGTGGAGAATTTTTCGATGGCAGAGTTGCGCAAGATTTTTCTGGGAGAGCGCAGTCATTGGCCGAACGGGCGTCGCATTACGCTGGTGATGATGGATCCAGCACAACCGGAGCGAAAGGTGATTCTTCGCGAAGTCTATGGAATGAACGAAAAGGATTTGAACCAGCATTTTATTCAGGGCGTGTTTACCGGAGCCGTGTTCGTTTCTCCGAAGACCCTGGGGACGCCGTCAGAGGTGCTGAAGTTTGTGTTTAACGTGCCAGGGGCGATCGGATATTTACGGGCGGGCCATGTGGATGGGTCGGTGAAGGTATTGCGGGTGGACGGGCACTTGCCGGACGATAAGGATTACAAACTGCGAATGCAGGCGCGAGCGGGAAAGCCGTAGACTCCGCGGTTTTGCGGCGAGCCCTTTCCAAAAATTCGTTTTTTCCACCCTGAACCTCGACCAAGAACATGCCGAGACTAGTCCCGCTTTGAAGGTGCGCGGCTCTCCGTGAACACGTGAGCGCGTGAGCCCGAGCCGCGCGTGAGCCCGTACTTCCTGGGACGCAGGAAGGAGGACTGAGAACCCCGCCCCGGAGGGGCGACCCAACTTAGCCCAGCGCTTCAGCGCTGGGAAGGCCGGGAATAAGAGACCAAGTCCGGGAGGGACGGCCGACCCCCAGGCGTGAGGAAGTTTGGGAGGCTGACCTGTTCCTTCGTATGCGGGCCGCACTGGAAGGCGGCCGAAAAGCTCCCAGGCCGGAGGTCAGCCCTCCCACGAATCATGACAGGCGCGCAACGATTTCGCTGGCGCGCTGTGCATTCTCTTTTTCGTTTTTCTACTGCATCGAGCTGGATGCCTGGGAGAAGACCGTATTTGCGTTGGAACCGATCAAACGCACTGTCCCGACTACCAACACAAGAATTACCGCCAGCATAACGGCATACTCGGCGATGTCTTGACCTTGCTCGTCGGACCAGAGCGTCGACCAGAGCGTGGACAGGGGGAGAGACATATTGGCACCATCCTGTGAATTGAAATGCGGACGTCCCACTATGCCGGAATGGGGCTCACAAGGAATAGATGACCAAAGTAATGTACCTGTAGGTGACCTGTTTTACATTCAGTTAACCCCCGATAACAGGGCCAAAATCGCGTGCCAGCCTCGGTCGTCCTCACGCGGACCCCGCAGGGCGGCGCGGGAATTTGGCGCTCCCGGGCCACAGGCTGCCGGGACAAGGTTCGGCCAGCATCTCAACAAATTCGTTCAGGTACGGAGAACAGGCCTGGCCGCGCAAGGTCGCGGCATACCAGGTGCGGCGCAATCCACGCGCGGTGAAGGGGCGTGCCACGAGTCGCCCCGCCTTGAGGTGGGGAGCCAGCGCCCAGCGCGCCAGTAAAGCAACCCCAAGACCCGCAGCAACCATTTCAATCATGGCTTCGGTGAGTGGCATTTCGAGGATCGCCTTGGGTTCAACGCCGGCAGGAATCAGGTACTTCTGCAACAACGTGCTGTCCTCGCGCGGGGGATAGATGATCACCGTCTCAGTTACGAGATTACGGGGCCGCACGTAACGGGCCTGTACGAACGGATGTTCGGGCGCCATCACAAGAACCATTTCGTCGTCGCAGATCGGCGAGAGGACAAGTTTCTTGAGCTTCGGTGGAATGCTTACGATCGCCACGTCGAGTTTCCCCGCCAGCAGGGTATCGATCGCCTTGTGAGTGGAATCGGAATCGATAGACACTTCGACCTTGGGAAACTTCTTGTGGAACCGTTTCAGCAGTGGAGGCAGCCAGTGATAGCAGGTGTAGCATTCGGTGGTGAGCCGGATCAGGCCGGCCGAACTTCCATTCAGATTGCTGACTCTTTCTTCTGCGCGGCCTAATTCCTCAAGGGCACGGCGGCTCGCGGCTAGTAAGTGATCGCCCGCAGGCGTAAGCACCATCTTCTTTCCAAGCCTAAGGAACAGCCGGGTCTCTAGACGCTGTTCAGCGTCGCGCAACTGGTGACTCAGCGCGGACTGGGTAGTGTGCAGGCGCTTGGCGGCAGCGGTGACGCCGCCTTCCTCCGCAATCGCGTCCAGCAGCCGCAGGTGGCGAATCTCCAATTTCACATTCATAAATCACTTTGCCCACAAGAACCGGATATCAAGCCTTCCCGCTTTGCCGTACGGTAATCGCAAGCCGACACAATGATGAGCGTATCTCATGGATGCGATGAAAACAAACAATAAATCTCATGCATGGGTGAAACGTCCAATCGGCATGGATCTGGGGATCCAGGGAGGATGGGATGAAAAAGCGTGTGTTGTCTCTGCTGTTGAGTGTCAGTGTCTGGGTGCCGTTGTTCGTTATCGGGGCACAGGCCCAGTACTCGGTCAAGATCATCAAGGTAGATGTCCCCTTCGAATTCCATGCGCAAGGCAGGCCGTACCCGGCCGGTTCGTACGTGCTGCGCCAGGAAGGGAGCTTTCTTTTCTTGCGCGATAACCATGGACGCTTGTTGACCGTGCTGACTGCAACTGCCTCGATAAGTCAGGATCCGGCGCCTGCATCGAAGCTGGTGTTCTTCCAGTACCAGGGAATGCGCCTCCTGACCAAGATTCTCTGGGAAGGAGACGAGACCGGTGCGGAGCTGATCCGGAAGGGACGCGAAGAAGAAGTTGCGCGGCGGATCGCTCCCGCGAAGGTGGAACGCGCTGAAGCTAGCAGCAGACCGTAACAACGAATCACGAAAACTCAGGGGGATTCGCTATGAACAATGGGAACGGGGAAAGCAAGATTCAGGGAACGGATCCGAATGTGCTTGAAGTGCTGCGGGCGGCCCGGCTTGAACTGGAGACGCTGCTGCGACGGCGAGCGGAAATTACACGACAGATCGGAACGGTGAAGCAGGCAATTATCGGACTGGCCAACGTCTTTGGAGGTCCGGCGCTCCAGGAGGCCGTGCTCGAACTGATAGATCACAGAACCACGAACCGGCAGTCCGGCTTCACCCGGGCCTGTCGATATCTGTTGACCGAGGCGAACCGGCCGCTGAATTCTAGCGAGATGTGTGAGGAGTTGCGAAAGAAGTTTCCGGACGTGGCATCGCGACATAAGGATCCAACCGCGTCGGTGACGACTGTGTTGAATCGGCTGGTCGCTTATGGCGAGGCGGTACCATCGAAGGACAGCCAGGGTCGCAGAGCCTGGCAGTGGGTGGCCGATGGAAATTGGGTCGGCGTTCCGCCGATTCCAGGCACAGGGTCGGAGAGGATTGAAATGGAAAACTAACTTGAGCCTAGAGCCCAGAACCTTTTCGATTCGCTGCGCAGTGCCATGGAGGAAACATGGCCTGGGGCGATGTGTGATTCGCGCAAGAAAAATCCCCACCCTAATCTTTCCCAAACGACGGGAATGCCTAAGGGTGGGGACACGCCTCGGCACCCGCTCGCTCACCGCTACTTAGATTGCACTTCCACGGGCTCTGCCAGTATCACCGGACGATCGGATCGCGCGGGAACGACGATGGTCTGGCCGTGGGCGGCGTAACTGGAGATCACCGCGGGTTGCGACCAGTCGAGGTCCCAGCCCTCGGCGATCGCAATCACCGTGTAGGTGCCGGGAATCACGCCTTGTAAGGTGAAACTTCCATCGAGATCACTTTGATCGCGGCGAAATAAGTCACGACTGGATCCGGGGTGTTTCGGAACCAGCACCACCATGGCTCCGGCTGCGGGCTTTCCGGCCTGCTTGGCAAATCCTTCGACTCGCGCACTCCCGCTGACCACGAAGACATCCACTGCCAGAGTTGTTCCCGGAGATACTTTCAGGGTGCTACCGGGAGGTGCGTGTCCCTCAGAAGACGTACGAATGACCGAGTACGCCCGGTTGGGCGCGCCGACCGAGAAGTCATACGTGCCGGGAGGGATTTCGGAAAACTGCACATTCCCCTGGGGGCCTACGGGCTGGAATGCAACGCCCCTGCCTCGACGATCGAGAAGACCAAGCACAAGTTGGTCGGGGATAGGAGCATCTTCCGGCAGGTGTACGGTGGCGGTAACGTTGCCCATGGTTTCGCCGATCGAGGGGTCGAGTTCCTGGTGATCCTGAGAGAGGTCCACTTCACTGATCTGTGTGCCCTGGGGGCCGCTCAGCCGAACGGAATATTTTCCGGGCGCCGCCGAAATCTCGAAAATACCGGGCGAGGTCATCTGCGTCTCCAGGCTCTGCTGATGTTCCACTTCATCGAATACCCGTTTTTGAAAATTAGGAGTTGGGAAGCCGATTCCTTCGCTTTGACCGGTGTGAAAAAACACGTGAAGAGCGGGAACTGGCAGAAGGCGCAATTCCAGTTCCTGGCGATCACCACCCCGGATCGGGATTGGGGTGGCGTCTTGCGACTCGGTGGCACCCGCGTAATAAGTGACGGGATACACCACGTCGAGAGAGCGGTCGACAATCATGGCTGCGGGCGCGCCCTCCTGCGGCAGCGACGGCGGATGGACCGCGTACCAGGGGCGCGCGGATACCGAAAGGAAATAGGTGCCGGAGTCAAGGGGCGTAAATTCGTAGGCCCCCTGATCGTCGCTGACCTCATTTTGAAAGCGCTGAATGCGACTTACTCCGGATCCGTGGTCTTCCTTCCACAGAGTAACCATGGCTTGGCGGATGGGATCTCCGTTTTCATCCAGCACCCTGCCGTACAGAATCGCCGTCGGGGCAAGTTGCAGGACAAGGTTTTCAGTATCCACGCCAGCGCCCGTCACGATCGCGGTAGAGAACTGTTCATGCTGGTTGTAGTCGGAGCTGATATACCCGCGTTTGGCGCCTCGCAACGCGTACTTGCCGGCGGGCACGTGGAACTCAAAATTTCCGTCGTCGGTAGTAAGCAGGGACTCCGTGTTCTTGGGATTCTTCACATCAGTTAGGAAGACGCGGGTCTGCGGAAGGTGGGCGCCTCCTTTTGAGCTGATGACGATTCCGGCGATGCGGTAGGCAGGCGCTTGTGCTTCCGCATTCTGGGCGGCGTGACCGGACGAGGACAACAGGGCCAGCGCGAGGATAGTGGTGTTCGTTGAAGCTCGGAGTCGCGACAAAGGAGATGATGGCATTTGTACCTTTTCTCTCAAGCAACACTTGAAGAGGGGCTTAATCGGGCCGTCCCTCCCGGACTTGGGCTTTTGTTCACGGCTACCCAGCGCTGAAGCGCGCTGGGCTCACCTGCTTCGCCCCTACGGGGCTGAGACGGGGCTGGAACGCGTGTCATCCCGATCACTCGTTACTCGAGATTACCTGCAAACGCACATTGTCTTTCTGTCCGGCAACTAAGCGGATCACTTGCCCCTTATTGTCGAAGGCACGCATGGCTTCGCCGTCGCGATACTCGAGTTCCGGCTGCTGACGATCGAAAGCCAACAATCGGTAGGCCCCGGGCGGAACTTGCTGAAGGTCAAACTTGCCATTCGACATGACCGGGACTTCCCGAAATTGCCCTGTACTATCAGCGAGCGGAATACAGTACACATAGGCGGGTACGCGAGCCGCCGAGCCGACAACAAAACTACCCGAGGTGGACGCGGTCGAGTCGTCGGTGGTGCCGCCGATGCCTTCAATAGAGCCGTCGATCTCCGCCCCGTCGTCGCGCAACGTGGCATCGACCGCGAGGTGCGCGCCCGGACCTACCGGAAGCGGACGGCGAAGCAGGTCGAGTTCTCCGGAAGCGATGGAAGCAGCAAAGCCACGGGAGGAGTCGATGCGCACCCAGTAGCGGCCCGAAGCCACGTTCTCAAAAACGAGAGTGTCGTCACCGGGCCCTGTGGGCGGACGCAGCTGGGCGATGTCATTGTCTTGCTGGAACTCATCCACGCGTTCAAGCCTCACATTCAGATTCGATCTCCGCCATTGGCCCTGGTCGGGCGCATTCTCAGTCGCGTTTTCGGGGTGCGCAACGGTGTCCGGGTCCGGTTTGAAATCCAGCTGCGCCTTGATCCTAACCGAACTCAGCGGAGAGAGAGTGAGGGCGGGTCCTTCAAGGGCGGCGCCTTTGACGGTCAGCGTGGACGATCCAGTACCGGAACTCGATCCCACACTGGTAGCTTCGATGACATAGTTGCCGTTGGGCAGCGAGCCTTCGATCTTCTGATTACGTGGGTTGTAGCCGAGCGCGAATCCCGGTCCTTTGCGGCCCTGCACGGAGACATTGATCATGAGCTGCGTGTCGTAGGATGCATTGCTTACGGGCACTTTCACGGGATAGTAAGGTTGCCGCACGGGAGATAACTCAGCTTGGAAGGTCGTGCCGGGAGTGAGTTGGATCGGAGCGGCCGTTTCGAAATCGGTTGCGTTGGGAAAATATGCCGGCGGATAGCCATAGAGTGGGCCACGCGGATCGAAGGTGAGCGGGTCCCGATCCATTTGTTCGCGGGTGAAGAGCTTATAGGTTCCGGGGGCGAGACCGGCGAAACGGAATTCTCCATTGGACCGGGCGACGAGAGAATCGGACGGGACCCAGCGCGCCCGGCCTTCCGTCACCATACGGCGATACAGGTCCACTTGAATCCGGTCGGCTTGGTTGGAGCTGCCCAGAGTTACGCGGCCCACAATAAGCGCTTCCGGGACGAGGATGAGAGTGAGTTCGTTGCCGGTGAATAATTGCGGCTGCGTCCCAAAACGGTTGTCGGGATTCAGAAAGGCGGGCTTGCGGGCCATCAGAGGATAGTTGAGCGCGAACGCCATGGAAATTCGGGCGGCGCCGATGGCGTACTCGTCGGCGGAATTGGCGGCCGGGTCGGAGGATGTTTGCGGAAGTACAAATTCGAAGTGCCCTTGATCGTCGGTAAGCGTAGCAAGTCGATTGTCCGGAGAAAACACCAATGCTTTGCTCACGGGTTCACGGGTGACACTGTTGATCACCACACCGTGAATGGTGATCTTGGGGGGGGCGGTGGAAGACGGGTCCTGGGCATGGGCTGGGAGCAGCGTTGCCAGAAACAGGAGGGTCGAGGTCAGAGATGGGAGCCGCTTCCCGTAAGCGGGCTGGCTGCGACGACGGTGGCCACTCTTCAAAGAAAACTCCGGGCTCGTGCCGGAAGCTTAGAACAAATCGAGCAGGCGATTCAACTGGGTTGGGCGCGGGATGATTGATGGGTGGACATTCCAAGGCGAAAAATTGACTCGGCATGATTCGTCCTCTCTGGAGTGGGCTTGGATGGAACGTGAGGAGTGAAAGAGCGAACGTCATAGGATGTATAAGGAGAACCGAGAATCTCGCCCCGGAGGGGCGACCCAACTTAGCCAGCGCTTTGGCGCTGGGAAGCCGGAAATAAAAGAACAAGTCCCGGAAGGACGGCCGAACCTCAAGAGCGGCCTCAGCCGCGCGCTATGCCTATCACCACCTTCAACGCGGCCCTCTAAGGATTCGCGCTCCCCAGACCGCCGCCATACCCATGGCAGCAAGGAAAGCCATCCCAATCAACCGCCCTGATATCGTGCTTTTGCTCCAGCCCTGGAGCACTGCCATCAGTCAAACCAAAAACAGCACGATCGCGCCCGAAGCAAGAACCTTCGTCCACAGAGAGCACTCCTGCCGTACACCTTCCCATCCAAACGGACCCGCCGAAAAGGAGGCTAGTCACACCGTGCCGTGACACCCGCCTGCCTGGCAACTCTCGAACGCTGTCATCTTGAGCGCAGCGGGGCCAGCCGAACGCAGGCGAAGGACCCGCGGGCAGCCCGGCACCACCGCGGAATCCATCGAGCTTTTCGGCCACGGCCTCGAGTCCCTGAGAAGAGTCACCTGCGTCGTGACTGGCACGGACTCTCGGGTCCGGAAGGTTACGCACCATAGCTTTTTCGAGGCCCGCCACAATCGCCAGATTTTCCCGCACACGGTGGGCACCGCCCGCCATAGAATTACTCCCGTCGAAATCAAGCCCATGAACGCAACGCCAAAGCGCAACGTTTTTGCCCGCCTCTCAATTCCCGCTGGCAATTGCCTGCAGGCCGGCGGAATTCTCGCCGCTGGTTTCGCCCTGCGCCTATCGCAGTCTGCGCACGCTCCTGCTCTCGCGGTCGCCGCCACGGTGTCGGCCTGGGTTCTCCTTTATTTTTTCGCGCACGGCATCGCGCATTGGCTGGTGGGGCGCCTGCTGGGGATTCGTTTCCTCTTCTATACGGTGGGTGGAACCGGGAACCCAGAGGGGTATCCGCCCGTTCTTCGTTGGATCTTTGAACATCTGCCATTCTTCGGCGTGCAGACGGAAAAACTGTCTATGCAGAACTCGAGTCCCATGGCGCGAGCCCTGATGTGGTCCGCGGGCGTGACCAGCTCGGCCGTGGTCCCAACCTTGAGTGCCTTCCTGGCATGGCGCTCCCGCGTTCCCTGGAGCGGCCCGGTTTTTCTGTTTGCCATCGCCTGGGGCATAGCGACCTTAGCCAGCAACTGGACCAGTCGCACCGGCGACTATTCCAAGGCGAGGCGCGCTCTCAGCAAATCGGGAACGCCCCGCGGAAAGAAGAGCGGATAACTCCAGGGCTGTAGAGCCGATCGATTGTT
>Ga0137418_10003726_pt1 | contig 14027 bp, 13 predicted proteins | sample CZODoug3_1_2_16f_FD_122242 | JGI IMG/M metagenome (GOLD analysis project Ga0137418, IMG submission 122242) | Vadose zone soil fungal communities from Angelo Coast Range Reserve, California, USA - CZODoug3_1_2_16fungal (Hybrid Assembly) | ecosystem: Environmental > Terrestrial > Soil > Vadose...
AGAATCTGCGAGGCCCATCTTCCCAACCCGCCGAGGCCGGTGCTGCGCGCTTCGCCCACGGCGCGCGTCCTCATCGTCGGGCAGGCGCCCGGCCGGCGCGTGCACGAGAGCGGCATTCCCTGGAACGACCCTTCGGGCGATCTGCTGCGCAAATGGCTGCGCATCGGGCGCGAGGATTTCTACGACGAGCGCCGCATCGCCATCGTCCCGGCGGGCCTGTGCTACCCGGGAACTGGCGATTCGGGCGACCTCCCGCCGCGCCCCGAGTGCGCGCCGCACTGGCACCCAAGGCTGCGCGCGCTCCTGCCGCGCATCCGGCTGACGCTCCTCATCGGCGCCTATGCCCAGGCCTATTACCTCGGCAAGCGCAGAAAGAAGACTCTGGCCGAGACCGTGCGCGCCCGCGACGAATACCTGCCCGAGTTTTTCCCGCTGCCTCACCCGAGCCCGCGCAACCGGCTCTGGATGAAGAAGAACGCCTGGTTCGAGCGCGAAGTGCTGCCGCAACTGCGGCGAAGGCTCAAAGCCGTCCGTATGATATAAGCTCATCCGAAATGAAGCTCATCGGCTCCCTCGCCAGCCCCTACACGCGCAAGGTGCGCATCGTGCTCGCGGAGAAGAAAATCGACTACGACTTCGAGGTCGACAACCCGTGGAAAGCCGATGCCCAAGCGGCGAAGCTCAACCCGCTTGGCAAGGTGCCCGTGCTGCTGCTCGACGACGGCAGGACGCTGTTCGATTCGCGCGTGATCGTCGGGTTTCTCGACAACGCTTCGCCGATTGCGCGGCTCGTGCCCGCGGAAAACCGCGAGCGCGTCGAAGCGCGGCGCTGGGAGGCGCTCGCCGACGGCGTGCTGGACGCGGGGGTGCTCGCGCGCCTGGAGAACCAGCGCGAGGCGAAGCTGCGGAGCGCGCCGTGGACCGAGCGCCAGATGGGAAAGGTCCGCGCCGGGCTCGCGGCGATGGATTCCGAGCTGGACGACAAACCCTGGTGCGTGGGGAACGGCTACAGCCTCGCCGATATCGCGGTGGGCGTTTGCCTGGGCTGGCTCGATTTCCGGTATCCCAAGATGGACTGGAAGAAGAGCCACGCCAATCTCGCACGGGCGTTCGCGAAGCTCTCGGAGCGCCAGTCGTTTGTCGATACGGTTCCGAAGGAATGACGGCTCGGCACACCGAGCTCCGCTCCGGAACCGCTCCGCCCGACGAAACGCAATGCAGGAAATGCTCGCCAATCCCGCCGTACAGGGCGGCCTCGCGCCTTTCGTCGCCGCGCTGACCGTCGCCGCGCTCTTCGCCCCCTTCCGCCTCGGCGGACTCGCCGTCGTCGCCGCATTCGCGACCGCGGTGTATTTCATCGCCGGGTTCACTTTTGAGCCCCTGACCGCGACGCGCAAGATCATCATTCTGGGACTCGCGGCGCCGCTGGCGGGCATCGTCATCGACTTCGCTTTCCGGCCGACGCGTCTCGAGGCATGGGTGCTCGCCTTGGCCGGAGCCGCCGCGGCGGCGTGGATTTTCTGGCCGCTACTCGCGCAGAAGGGCCTCGAACGGGCGCTGCTGCCCGGAGGCATCGCCGTGCTCGCCACGGCGTGGACGGTAGGGTTCTCGCACAGCCGCCTTGCGGAGGACGGCGTGCGCGCGGGGGCCGCCGGCGTCGCCCTCGGAGTAGGCGCCGGGGGGGCGGCGATCCTCGGCGCTTCGTTGACCTATGGCCTGTACGGCATGGCGGTCGCGGCCGGGGCGGGTGCGTTCCTGCTGGTGCAGATGATCATCGGAAAAAAAACTCACGCGGGCGCGACCTTCATGCTCGCCGCCGCGTTGGTCACCGCGCTGCTCGCCTCCGCCGCCATGATCCTCGCGCAGGTGCCGTGGTACGCTGTCATCGCGCTCGCGCTCGTGCCGCTCGCGGCAAGCCTGCCGGTAAGCGCGGGTGCTCCGGTCTGGCTGCAGGCGCTGCTGCTGTCGCTCTTCGGGCTCTTCATGGCCGGAATCGCCTGTGCGCTCGCCTGGCACGCGGGCAGCTGAATCGACCATCAACCCACAGAAAAGGAAGAGAGCATGTCGAGCAAATTTGCAGCAGTACTGATCGCCGCCGCGCTGCCGCTCACCGCGGCCGCAGCGCCGGAGTCCTTCACCGTCGACCCCTATCACAGTTTCCCGTACTTCGAGGTCCTGCACCTCGGCACTTCCTCGATCCGGGGGCACTTCGAGAAGATTTCGGGAAAGCTGGTGCTCGACACCGCGGCCAAGAGCGGCACGATCGAGCTCGCGGTGCCGACCAGCACCCTGACCACCGGGGACAACGACAAGGGCAGCCGCGCGCGCTCGCGCGACGAGCATCTGCGCTCGCCCGACTTCTTCAACGTGGCCGAATTTCCGACCATGACCTACAAGGGTACGGCGACGAAATTCAACGGCGATGCACCCGCGACGCTGGAGGGCCAGCTGACCCTGCTCGGCGTGACCAAGCCGGTCACCCTGACGGTGGAGCGCTGGAAATGCGGGCCGGATCCCCGCACCCAGGGCAAGCGCTATTTCTGCGGCGGCAACGCCACCGGCGCGTTCAATCGCTCCGACTTCGGCATGAAATTCATCGTCGGGCCGGTAAGCGACGAAGTGAAGCTGTGGATTTCGGTCGAGGCGTTTCGCGACTAGGCGCGGCCGAACGGGCCCGCGCGGAGAAAAATCCGCCCGATGAGAGGCTTTTTCATTGAATGACGCCTCCGCCCAGGCACACGTCCTCGCGGTAGAGAACGACCGACTGTCCAGGCGTCACCGCCCATTGCGGCGCTGAGAATTCCACCTCGAGGTCCTCGTCGCCCATGCGGTCGATGCGGCACGCGGCATCGGCCTGGCGGTAGCGCGTCTTCGCGCCATACGGGATGCTCGGCTGCGGCGCGGCGCCGCTCACCCAGGCGAGATCCTCCGCGCGAAGCTTCCGCGACAGCAGCCGCGGGTGGTCGTGCCCCTGCACGACGATCAATTCGTTCTTCGCCAGATCCTTGCCGCACACGTACCAGGCTCCGCCAGCCGAATCCTTCATGCCGCCGATGCCGACGCCTTTTCTCTGGCCGATGGTATAGAAAGAGAGCCCGATATGCTCCCCGACGGTCTTGCCCTCGGGCGTGCGCATCGGACCGGGATTCCTCGGCAGATAGCGGTTCAGGAACTCGCGAAAAGGCCGTTCTCCGATGAAGCAGATTCCGGTCGAGCCGCGCTTCGCGAAGTTGGGCAGCCCGGCCTCCCTGGCGATCCTGCGCACTTCGGTCTTCCTCAGCTCCCCGAGGGGAAACACCACGCGGGCGAGCTGGGCCTGCGTGAGGCGATGCAGGAAATAGCTCTGGTCCTTGGCGGAATCGACCGCCTTGAGCAGCTCGAACCTTCCCGCCGATTCCCTCACGCGCGCATAGTGCCCGGTGGCGATGTGCTTCGCCCCCAGCGCAATGGCATGATCGAGGAAGGCTTTGAACTTGATTTCGGCATTGCACAGGACGTCGGGGTTGGGCGTGCGGCCGGCGGAATATTCCGCGAGGAAGGCCGCAAAGACGCGCTCCTTGTACTCGGCCGAGAAATTCACCGCCTCGAGCTCGATGCCGATCACCTCGGCGACGGAGGCACAATCGATCAAGTCCTGCCGCGTCGAGCAGTACTCGTCATCGTCGTCCTCCTCCCAGTTCTTCATGAAGAGGCCGACCACGTCGAAGCCCCGGCGCTTCAGGAGCAGCGCGGCGACCGACGAATCCACGCCGCCCGACATGCCTACGACTATCCGGTCGCCCGCCATCGACGGACTCAGGCCGCGCGGCGCTGGTTCCTGCGGATGAACTCGGCCATGCGCGCGACGCCCTGCTCGATCGCGGTTTTCGAAGCGGCGTAGGAGAAGCGGATGTGCTGGCCCTCTCCGGGCACGCGCGCGCCGAAATGGATGTCGGCAAGCACCGCGACCCCGGCCTCGTTGAGCAGGCGCTTCCTGAACTCTTCCGAATCCGCGGCGCCGACCATGCGGCAGGCCTCGGTCACGTTCGGCCAGGCGTAGAAGGCGCCGCCCGGCGTCTTGCAGGAGACGCCCGGGGCTTCGTTCAGCAAACCCACGATCAGATCGCGCCGCGCGAGGAACGAGTCGCGCATCTTTTCCGCAGCGTCCTGGGGACCGTTGATCGCCTCGACCGCCGCCCACTGGCTCACGTGTGAAGCGCAGGAATCGGTGTTCGTCACCCAGCGCACGAACTGCGGCGCGAGGATCGGGTTCGAGGCGAAGCCGATGCGCCAGCCCGTCATCGCCCAGGTCTTGGAAGCGCCGTCGGAGATGATCGTGCGTTCGAACATCCCGGGAAGCGACGCTATCGACGCGAACGATCCTTCGTAGCACAGCCGCGAGTAGATCTCGTCCGCGTAGATCCACACGTCGGGATGCCGCCTCAGGATGGCCGCGATGGCTTCGAGATCCTTTTTCGCCAGGATGCCGCCGGTCGGATTCTGCGGCGAGTTGAGGATGACGAGCCTTGTCTTCTTCGTGATCTTCGCTTCGAGCTCGGCCGGGTCGAAGGCGAAATTGCGCGCCTCGCGCAGATGCAGCGGCACCGGCACCGCGCCGTTTGCAACGATCTGCGACTCGTAGATCGGAAACCCGGGATTCGGATAGATCACTTCGTCGCCCACCCCGTGATCCGTGGTCGAAAGAATGGAGTAAGCGATAAAGGGCTTCGCCCCGCCGCCGATCACGACGTCCTCGGGGCGGATGGTCAGCCCGCGCATTGCGCCCATGTAGCGAGCAGCCGCCTCGCGCAGCTCGGCGATTCCGGCCGAAGGCGTGTAGCCGTGCCGGCCTTCGCGCACCGCGCGCACGGCCGCATCCTGGACGTTCACGGGCGTATGGAAATCCGGCTGCCCGATGCAGAACGAGATGATGTCCCTGCCCTGGCGGACGAGCTCGTTGACTTCCGCGAGGACGACGAAGGCGTTTTCGGTGCCGAGGTTTTCGGTGCGGCGGCTGACGCGGGGCATGGACGGAAGTCAGGCGGATGCAAGGGACGCCATTCTAGCCTATGCGCCGGCGCCTTCGTGTCCTATCATTGGGCCGTATACGGGGACTCGGATGCTGATCAACTGCGCGGCCTATCAGGACGGCAAGAAGCTCGGCGACATCGCGCCCGAGGACATCAGCAAGTACGTCAGCCGCCCCGAATGCTTCGTGTGGGTCGCGATGAAGGACCCCGGCCCGGGCGAGCTCGCCGCCATGCAGCACGAGTTCGATCTGCACGAGCTCGCCGTCGAGGACGCGCGCCACGGGCACCAGCGCCCCAAGATCGAGGAGTACGGGGACTCGCTGTTCGCGGTGCTGCACAACATCGAGTTCGTGGGCGGCGAGATCAAGGTCGGGGAGGTCGACATCTTCGTCGGCAGGAATTTCGTGCTGTCGGTGCGCAACAATGCCGAGCCGGGATTCGCCGCCGTGCGCGCGCGCTGCGAGCGCGAGCCCGAGCTCTTGAAGCACGGCGCGGGCTTCGTGTTCTACGCCCTGATCGACGCAGTCGTCGACCGGTACTTTCCGGTGCTCGACGCGATCGAGGCCGAGTTCGAGAAGTTCGAGACGCAGATCTTCTCCGGCAAGTCGCTGCGCGCCAACATCGAGGGGCTCTACTACGTGAGGCAGAAGCTCACCACGCTGCAGCACGCGGTGCTGCCCCTGCTCGAGGCGGTCGGCAAGCTCTACGGAGGCCGCGTCCCGCAAGTGTGCTCGGGGCTGCAGAATTACTACCGGGACGTCTACGACCACCTGGTCCGGATCAACCAGAACATCAACAGCCAGCGCGACACCGTGACCACCGCGATCCAGGTGAACGTCGCGATGATCACCTTCGGCGAGACCGAAGTGACCAAGCGCCTCGCGGCCTGGGGCGCGCTCATCGCGGTGCCGACCTTCATCGCCAGCGTCTACGGCATGAACTTCGTGCAGATGCCGGAACTGAGATGGACGTTCGGCTATCCCATGGCGCTCGGCATGATGGCCGCGATCAACGTCTATCTCTGGTTCCGCTTCCGCAAGGCTGGCTGGTTGTGACTCAGCGGACTGACGGCGGCCGCTTCGGGCGCGCGGCGTAGAGGGACCGGAAGGTCCTTCCTGACTTCGGCGCCGGGAAAAACCGGCCGCGGGTCCACTCCCGACCGAAGGGCAGCGTGGCTATCATCCCGTCACGTCCACCGAGGAGGCGCAAGAAACGCACGGCGATCGCCGTCGCGAGCGCGTACAGGCGCGGACGCCTCGCCGTCCACGACCACAGGCGGACCGCCGCCACCTCGCGCCACGGGCGCAAGCCTCGATCCATTTGTTTTTCGCGGAGCTTGCGCAGCAGCTCGGGCAGCGGGATCTTGACGGGACACGCCACCGAGCACGCGCCGCAAAGCGTCGCCGCGTGGGGCAGATCGAGCGCGTTTTCCAGGCCGGCGTAGCTGGGCGTGAGCACCGAGCCCATGGGGCCGGGGTAGACCCAGCCGTAGCTGTGTCCGCCGACCGCCCGGTATACGGGACAGTGGTTCATGCAGGCCCCGCACCGGATGCAGCGCAGCATCTCCTGCATGTCGCCGCCCACGAGATCGGTGCGGCCGGCGTCGACCAGGATGAAGACCATGTGCTCGGGGCCGTCGCGATCCTGCCGTCCGCGCGGACCGGTGAACAGGCTCACGTAGTTCGAGATCGCCTGGCCGGTTGCCGAGCGCGTCAGGAGCCTGAGCAGGGTCGAGAAATCCTCCAGCGTCGGGAGCACCTTCTCGATGCCGGTGATGCACACGTGCACGCGCGGCAGCGTCGTCACCATGCGGCCGTTGCCCTCGTTCGTGACGATCACGCCCGACCCGGTCTCGGCGATCAGAAAGTTGCCGCCCGAGATGCCGAGATCGGCAGAGAGGAAATGCTCCCGCAGCACCTCGCGCGCTTCGCGGGTCATGTGCGGGATGTCGTCCTTGCGCGGCGCATGGTGATGGGTCTCGAACAGCTCAGCGACCTCCTCTTTGCTCTTGTGAAGCGCCGGGGCGATGATGTGCGAAGGCGGCTCCCCGGCGAGCTGCAGGATGTATTCGCCGAGATCCGTCTCGATGGGCGTGACTCCGTTTGCCTCGAGCGCCTCGTTCACCCCCGCCTCTTCGGAGAGCATCGACTTCGACTTGATCGCCTTCTTGACGCCGTGGTGCCGGCAGATCCCGAGCAAGAGCTCGCACGCTTCTTCACGAGTCTCCGCGTAGAGCACCGTCGCGCCGCGGCGCACGGCTTCCGCTTCGAAGCGCTCGAGCCACGCATCCAGGCTCGCGAGCGAGCGGTCGCGGATCGCTGCGCCCTCCCCGCGCAGCGCTTCGAAGAGCTCCGGGCCGAATTCGGCCACCGCCTTGGCGCGGAGCGCCGTGAACCCCGTGGACTGGAACTTGCGCAGGTTCGCCTGCAGGGTCGCGTCGGCGAGCGCCTCCCCCGACCTTGCCTTGAAGTGCATCGATTGGACCTGCAAAGGCGCTACCCCTCGGTCGGCCCGGCGAGCACTTCGGCGACGTGCAGCACCCGCGTCTTCGCGTCTCCGCGGCGGCGCAGCCGCCCTTCGATGTTCAGCATGCACCCCAGGTCGCCGAGCACGACTGCCTGCGCGCCGCTAGCCTCGATGTTCGCGCACTTTTTCTCGGCCATCGCCGAGGAGATATCGCCGTACTTGATGGAAAAAGTGCCGCCGAAACCGCAGCAGGTCTCGCACTCTTCCATCTCGATGAGCTTGAGGCCCGCCACTTTCGCGAGCAGCTGGCGCGGCTGCGCCTTCACGCCGATCTCTCTCAAGCCCGAGCACGAATCGTGGTAGGTCACGGTGCCGTCGAAGGTCGCGGAAACGCCCGCGCGCTTCGCAATCTTGGTCAGGAATTCGGTGAGCTCGTACGTGCGCCCGGCCAGCTCCCGCGCCTTCGCGAGCATGTCGGGCTCGCCCGCGAAGACTTCGGGGAAATGCGCGCGGATCATGCCAGCGCACGAGCCCGAGGGCACGACCACGTAGCGGCACTTCTCGAACTGGGCGATCAGTCTTTCGGCGAGCGAGCGCGCGCCTTCCCGGTCGCCGGAGTTCCACCCGGGCTGCCCGCAGCAGGTCTGCGCCGCCGGCACCGTCACCTCGTATCCGGCGTCCTCGAGCAACTTGAGCGCAGCCAGGCCGATAGACGGCCGCATCAGATCCACGAGGCAGGTTACGAACAAGCCGACGCGCATGAAAATTCGGGAAAACAGGTTGAACGGGTGGCGCCGAAATCATAGCACGCGGGACTCGAGCGCCTTGGGAGCGCGCGCTCCATGTCGTGGTTTAGAATTGCGTCATTCGACATCCCGCAACGACCTGTTCCCAACGCCGAATCCAAGGCCCCCAGCATGATCATCGACTTCGATTCCCATCTGCGCGAAGCTTATTTCATGGACGAGGTCTACAAGCTCGACGGCCCCTACGAGCGTTTCAGGCCGGTCAAGCTGAACGACGGGCGCACACACAACACAAAGTTCCTGCACTCGCTCGATCCCATCAGCCCGCAGGGCCACGCGGCGCACCGGCACCCTTACATCTACGACCCGAAGACCAACTGGCGCGGCGGCGAGATCGCGGCGCGTCAGGTCGGCGGCTACGACATGGCGCGGCGCCTCGAGGACGTCCGCAAGGAAGGCATCGACAAGCAGCTGCTGTTTCCGACGCAGATCACGATTGCGACCTCGAACATCGGAGGCTTGGGCCGCGAGTGCGCGCGTCTGTTCAACGATTGGGTGGCGAAGCTGGTGAAGGGCCATGAAAATGTTTTTCTGCCGGTGGCGATGGCCCCTGCGGGTTGTCCCGAAGCCATGGCCGACGAGTTGCGCCGCTGCGTAAAGGAGCTCGGCTTCAGGACTTCGCACCTCGTGCCTTATTGCGGCACGCGCAATCTCGACGACCCGAGCTTCTATCCCTACTACCAGGCGGCCGAGGAGCTCGGCGTGCCGCTCCTTTGCCACCCGAACAGCAACGGCGAGCTCGTCGACCGCTTCGACAATTTCTACAAGACGCACGTGCTCGGGCGCCCGACCAACTGCAGCGCGGCCCTGGTGGCGCTGGTGCTGGGTGGCGTGTTCGAGAAATTCCCCGGTCTCAAGGTCGTGTTCTTCGAATGCAGCGCCGAGTGGATCCTGTACTGGATGCACCGCATGGACGACGACTGGGAGTGGGCCAAGGATTTCCCGCAGATTTCGGGCATGCTGAAGAAGGCGCCCTCGGAATACATCCGGCGCAACTGCTGGGTCACCTGCGAGGCGGACGAGGCCGATCTCGAGCGGCCAATCCGGGAGCTCGGCGAGGACCGCATCCTCATGGCGAGCGATTATCCGCACTTCGACTCGGAGTTTCCGCACACTGTAGCCGCCATCCGCGCGCGCAAGGATCTCAGCGCTCGGCAGAAGGACAAGATCCTGGGCGAAAATGCGGCTCAGCTGCTTCGTCTTTAGCGTTCTCCTCGCGCCGCCGGCGTTCGGCGTGGAGCCCACGCCCGGCGTGGCAGCCGTCGCCGCGTATTCGGGTCCCGACCGGACGGCGCGCCTGATCGCGGGCGCGAAGAAAGAGGGCGAGCTGATGCTCTACTCCTCCCTCACGCAGGACGACCAGCTCAAGCTCGTCGCCGACTTCAGGCGCCGCTACGGGATCACGGTGAAATTCTGGCGCGGCAGCCAGGCGCATATCCTGCAGCGCGTCACGAGCGAAACGCGCGGGGGTCGCTTCGAGTTCGACGTGCTCGAGACCAACGCCCCGCAGATCGAAGCGCTCGCGCGGGAAAAGCTGCTGCAGAAGATGAACTCGCCCTACATCGAGCAGGAATTGCTGCCCGAGGTCATGCCGAGCCACGGCGAGTGGGCGCCCGACCGGCTTAACCTGCTCGTCTACACCTACAACACCCACTTGGTGAAGCCTGCGGACGTACCGAAGTCCTGGCAGGACCTCCTCGACCCGAAATGGAAAAAGCGCATCGGCGTGGAATCCACGAACGTGGAATGGTTCGCCGCTCTGGTCAAATCGCTCGGCGAGAAAGAGGGGCTCGAGCTGTTCAGGCGTATGGCCGACAACGGCCTGGCGGTGCGCACCGGCCACAACCACAGTGCGGTCCTGGTCGCAGCCGGAGAAATTCCCCTGATGCTCGGGATCTACAGCCACGACGCAGAGCGCATGAAGGCCAAGTCCGCGCCGGTCGACTGGTTCGTCCTGCCGCCGGCGGTCGTGCTGCCCTCTGCAGTCGCGGTCTCCCGGCGCGCACCCCGTCCCAACGCCGCGGCGCTCTTTTACGACTACATGCTGACCGACGGCCAGCGCTTTTACACGGAAGTGCACCGCGTGCCTGCGAACAAGAACTACGACACGCCGGTGCGGCGGCTGGTGCGCGAGCGCCAAGCCGTCAAAATCGTGAATGCTCAGGAAACCACCGACGATTACGAAAAGTGGCTGGACCTGTACAAGCGCATCGTCGTCGACCGCTCGCAGCACTGATCCCCCACGGCGCATGAAGAGCAGGTCGGTTCGCCTCCGTCTTTACGCGGCGGCGTTCGCCGCGCTCGCGGCGCTGGGCTGCGCGGCCCAGACCGTAATCCACGAAAGAGCCTCGCCTTACAACACGATCATCGTCACCGAGGACTACAGCGGCCTGCGCACGCTGCTCTTCGAAAGAGGCGGGGGTCGGCAAAGCGTCGTGAAACCGGGGGATCCGGATCATCTGGAGCTTCCCTACGCGCGGGTCGCCCTCGCCGGACTCGCGCTGTGCGAGGAACCGCGCCGCATCCTCGTCGTCGGTCTCGGCGGAGGGAGTTTGCCCATGTTCCTGCGCGCGCACTATCCCGGGGCGACGATCGACGTGGCGGAGATCGACCCCGAGGTCGTGGACGTCGCGAAGAAGTTCTTCGGCTTCGTCGAGGACGAGCGCATGCGGGCCCGCGTCGGCGACGGGCGGCAATTCATCGAGAGGGCTCCCCCAGGCGGCTACGACATCATTTTTCTCGACGCCTTCGGCGCCCGCGACGTTCCGAAACACCTGACGACCGAGGAATTCCTGCTGGCGGTGCGCCGGGCGGTTATACCGAGCGGCGTGGTGGTCAGCAACGTCTGGCGCCCCGCTTCCAACCCGCTCTACGACTCGATGGTCCGAACCCACCAGGAAGCGTTCGAGGAGCTGTTCATTCTGGATGTCCCCGGCGACGTCAACAACGTTTTCCTCGCCCTGCCGCGCGTGCAGGCGCTCGGCCAACGCGAGTTGGCGCTGCTCGCCCGGAAAATATCGACCGCGAAGCGCTTCCGCTTCGACCTGGGAGAGCTCGTCGAGTACGGATTCCGGCACGCGCGCGAAAAAAACCCACGGGTAAGCGTGCTGCGGGACACAGACCTCCGGTAAGCGACGACTGCTTAAGACGCCACCATCCCGTGCACGCTGAACAGCTGCTGCGGATCGGTCCAGACTTTCTCGGGAGTGAAGCCGGCCCGTTTGCCCAGTTCCTGGAATTCGGCGATCGAGTACTTGCAGGAAATTTCGGTGTGGATGGTTTCGCCCGGCGCAAAATCGAACCGCCGGCCGGCGACGTGCACGAACTGCGAGTACTGGCTCTCCAGGTGCATCTCGACGCGGCCGAGGATCGGGTCGTAGAAGGCCTTGTGATGGAAGCGTTTCACCTGGAAATCCGCCGCGAGCTCGCGATTGATCCTGTGCAGCAGGTTGAGGTTGAACTGCTCCGTGACGCCCTTGCTGTCCGCGTACGCGGCATCCAGGGTGGCTTTGTCCTTCTTGAGGTCCACGCCGATCAGGAGGACTCCTCCCGCCCCCGCCATCTTGCGCGCCTGCCTCAGAAAAACGAGCGCCTCGGCGGGAGTGAAGTTGCCGATGGTCGAGCCGGGAAAAAATATCGCTTTCCTGCGGATCGGCACCCCCACGAACTCGGGCAGGGCGATGGGCCGCGTATGGTCGGCGCAGATGCCGACGATGTTGAGGAAGGGAAAGCGGTGGGCAAGCTCGCTTGACGAAGCACGCAGCGTATCGATCGCGATGTCGATCGGAACGTACAGCTGCGTCTGCAGCGCCTGGATCAGGATGCGCGTCTTCGCCTGCACGCCGCTGCCGAATTCGATCAGCTGGGACTCGGGCCCGATGAATTGCGCGATTTCCGCGATGTTTCCGCGCAGGATGGCCATTTCGGTGCGCGTCAGGTAGTACTCGGGCAGCTCGCAGATCGCCTCGAAAAGGCGGCAACCCTGCTCGTCGTAAAAATACTTCGGGGGAATGCTCTTTTGGGGAAGCGCGAGGCCGGCGAGCACTTCCTCCGAGAACCCCTCCGCCTGCGGAAGAAAGCTGTAGAAGCGGACCACCCCAGGCGCCCGGGGCTGGGGCGAGGGCTGGGGGTTCATGCCGCGGGCCGGAATCTAGCCCGGCCAGGCGTTGCGTGCGTGGATCGAAACGAAGTCGCCGTGCGGCGCCAAGGCCGCGGATGTCTGGCGTGCACCGGACCGGCCGGAGGCGAATTCCAGCCATTGACGTATGCGGGTCGCGTCGCCGACACGAGTGTACTTGCCCCAGGAGTCCAGGAGCACGATGATAATCGAACGCTCGGCCAGCGTCACCTGCATGACCAGACACCGTCCCGCCTCGGCGATGTACCCGGTCTTGGACAAACCGATTTCCCAGCGGGAGCTGCGGGTGAGATTGTTGGTGTTGCCGAAGCGCATCACGCGGCGCCCGATCTTGACCTGGTACGAAGTCGAGGTCGTATAGTCGCGGATCTTGGGGTAAGCGTGTGCGGCTTGCACGAGCTTCGCCAGATCCTGCGCGGTCGACACGTTGCGGCCGGAAAGCCCGGTGCCGTCCTCGAAGCGCGTGCCCGGCATGCCGAGCAGCTGCGCTTTCAGGTTCATCGCCAGCACGCACGAGTCTTTCCCGCCCGGGTAGGAGCTTGCGATCGCGGAGGCGGCGCGGTTTTCCGAAGCCATGAGGGCGAGGTGCAGCAGCTCGTCGCGCGTGAGCGTGGTGCCGACCTGCAGGCGGGAGTGCGAGCCGCGCAGCCTGTCGACGTCCGCCTTGGTGATCGTCACCGGCTCCTCCGAGTCGAGCTCGGCGTCCAGCGTGACGATCGCGGTCATCAGCTTGGTGAGCGACGCGATCGGCAACTTCGACTCCATGTTCTTGCCGAGGAGGATTTCGCCGGATTGCTGGTCGACGACCAGCGCGGCCTGGGATTTCAACGCCGGTTGGCGCAGCTCGCGCGCAAACGCCGCGGTCGAAACGACCGCCAGTGCAAGGAGCCAAATCGCGAGGAACCGCACCCTTCCTCCCAGTTTGTTGTTGGGCCGGTCAGTTTAGCCTTGGCTAAATTAATTTGCAACGAAAATAACAGGATACACGTGACACTTCACACGAGGTCGCGAAAAACGTCCCTGAGGCTGTCCCGGGGACGCGTCCTTTCTTCACGCTACCTGCTCGGCCTCCTCCTGCAGCTGCAGCGCCCACATCTGGGCGTAAGCGCCGTCTTGCCCCAGCAATTCCCTGTGGGTGCCCCGCTCCAGGATACGGCCTTGATCCAGAACGATAATCTGGTCCGCGTCCATGACCGTGGAAAGGCGGTGAGCGATGACTAGCGTGGTGCGTCCCCGCGCGATGCGGTCGAGCTCGGCCTGAATGCCCTGCTCGGTTTCCGAATCGAGCGCGGAGGTGGCCTCGTCGAAGATGAGGATGCTCGGATTTTTCAGGATGGCGCGGGCAATCGCGACCCGCTGCTTTTCCCCCCCGGAAAGCTTCAGGCCGCGCTCTCCCACCCGCGATTCGTACCGGTCGGGAAGGCTCTCGATGAATTCGTGGATGTGCGCCGCCTTCGCCGCCTCGATCACTTCCTCCGGCGACGCGTCGGGCCTGCCGTAGTGGATGTTGTAGAGAATCGTGTCGTTGAAGAGCACCGTGTCCTGCGGCACGATGCCGATCGCGGCGCGCAGGGACGACTGCGTCACGCCGCGGATGTCGGTGCCGTT
>Ga0137418_10003727_pt1 | contig 14027 bp, 11 predicted proteins | sample CZODoug3_1_2_16f_FD_122242 | JGI IMG/M metagenome (GOLD analysis project Ga0137418, IMG submission 122242) | Vadose zone soil fungal communities from Angelo Coast Range Reserve, California, USA - CZODoug3_1_2_16fungal (Hybrid Assembly) | ecosystem: Environmental > Terrestrial > Soil > Vadose...
TAGGGGGTGGGGTTTTCGAATTTATTGACGAGTGGTGGAAGGCCAATAGCGACTTGCCGGAGAAGATCCAAAAGGAACACGCCGATTGGTATGCCTCCAAATCCACCCTCTATAAACATTTGCAGCCGGACACGCATGATAAAGTCCCCCAGTTCGGCGGTCCCTTTCTCGACGGCTGGAGTTATGAGGAATGGTACGGTATCACGAGCCAAGGTTTCGGTAAAGGAAGTCCTTTTGCCCGCGTCCTTCGACCCTCCTATTACCGAATGAAAGAACTCTGGAATACGAAGTAATCGATCAAGTATAATCCACCCCGATTTTCCCATGCGAAGCTTTCCCCATGAAACGCTTCCTGCTTGCATTGATTGTCGCAGGAGCCCTTGTCGGCATTCCCGTTTACGCCCACCATTCTTTTGCGGCGCAGTACTTCGAAGAGCAGACGCTGTCCATCGAAGGCGAGCTGGTCGAGTTCGAATATCGCAGCCCTCACGCCTGGGTTCATGTGATGGCCAAAGACGAGAATGGCCAGATGCAGCGGTTCTCCGCGGAATGGGCCAGCCCGAACCGCCTCTCGCAGCAAAGCGTAGGCAAGGACACGTTGAAACCCGGCGATCGCCTGGTCATCAGCGGGAGTCCGGCACGCAATGCTTCGGAGCGCAAGCTGCACCTGAAGCAGATCGAGCGGCCGGCGGATGGATGGAAGTGGGCCGGGGGCCGCCGCGGCAGGCGTTGACTGAAAAATGGCTATGCTACGTAGTGCCCCTGATATATATATCCGGCGATTCAAGGACGACTTGACAGCGTCTTAAATATGAACACCGCCTAGGAAGGGTGGTCCAAATGATGACGAGGACGTCACTGGAAGTCTCCGGCCGCAGCAGCAATCTCCGCGCGTGTCCGCCGCGGAATTCCCCATCGGCTCGATCAGTGGCTCGAGCATGAGTTCCAAAGAACCACAACTGGTCGCCACGATCGTCTACAACAGCCTGACGCACGCAACGATGGCCGGATTTCGAGGCGCGGCAGAAAGCCAGCAGATTATCTTTCATGCGGACGGCCTGAGCATTCACCTGCGTATTTCGAAAGTAAAAGCCGAAAGGATCATTCTCGGACAACTCCTGCAGCGTTCATCGGACGAATTCCTTTCCGAAACCACAGTGACCCTGGTTTCCGGAGCTGAAAAGATCCGGACAACGACAACGAATTCCCACGGCGAGTTCCGTTTCAGCGGAGTACCGGCAGGAGCCCTGACGATCGAAGCTGAAATTCCGTCGAGACCCCTTCTGATCGCAAACTTCAAGGTCATAGGAGATTAGCAACGATTGCTGGCTTTGTATGAATGAACAAAAGGATTTCTTCGACAGGGCGACGGACATCATCTTTGGGATCGATCTCGACGGAACGCTAACCTACATCAACCGTGCGGGCCTGACGATCGGCGGCCACGATCTTGCCGATGTCGTCGGCAAGCCATTCACCGATTTCATCGTTCCGGAAGACGTGCACCTCGCCGCCCGCATGATGCAACGGAAATTGAACGGCGATGTGTCGACTACCGTTTACGAAGTCCGCTTCAGGACCAGAGACGGACGAAAGATACTCGTTGAAATCAGCAGTTGGGTGATTTACGACGACGGGAAACCAGTTGGAATCGAGGGCATCGCCCGCGACGTCAGCGACAGGGAACAACTGGTACAGGGATTGATGCAGGCCCGGCAGGACGAGATCGTTGGAAAGCTTGCCGGCGGCGTCGCTCACGATTTCAACAACCTGCTGACGGTGGTCCTGGGCCGCAGTGAGCTTCTCAAGGGAAGAGTCACACCCAATCATCCGATGCGCGCAGAGATCGATTTCATCAGCGAGGCGGCCGAGCGTGCGGCTGTGATCACGCGCCAACTGCTGGCGTTCAGCCGCAAGCAGATTCCCATGCCGGTTCCTCTCGATCTGAATGCCCTCGTTTTGAAAATGAGCGACTGGCTTCAGCGGCTGGTGGGCGAACACGTCCGGCTGGATACTTTCATGGCCGAAGACCTGGTCGCCGTATGCGCAGATCCTGTTCAGATCGAGCAGGTCATTCTTAATCTGGCCTTGAACGCGCGCGATGCCATGCCGAAGGGGGGCGCGTTCACAATAGAGACGTCGAATGTTGTCGTCAACGAAAGCGGGATGGAAAACGAGAAGCTCAGCCCTTACGTTCTTCTGTCGATTTCCGATACGGGTAAGGGCATCGACCCGCAGATGATGCCTCATCTCTTCGAGCCGTTTTCCACAACCACGAAGGCAGGAGGATTCGGTCTGGGTCTATCCACGGTAGAAAGGATTGTTTCGCTTGCCGGCGGATTCACAAAAGTCGAAAGTGAACTCGGCAGGGGCACCGCGTTCAAGATCTACCTGCCAAGCGTGCTGGACGCTCCGGAAGCGAAAAAGACCTTCCCCGTACCTTTTGCCGGTGGAACGGAAACTATTCTTCTTGTAGATGATGAGGATGCGTTGCTTTCCCTGGTGAGTGAAAACCTTGAAATGGATGGCTACACCGTACTGCGGGCCCGCTCGGCCGAAGAAGCCATTCATATCTGCGAACAGCACAACGGCCCGATCCATTTGCTTCTTTCCGACGTCGTCATGCAAAACATGAGTGGTGTGGACCTGGCGGCAGACCTCCAGGGCCGAAATCCCAATCTCAAAGTTCTCCTGATGTCCGGTTACCCTGACGAGGTGCTCTCTCATCACGGGGTGCTCCAGGGCTCCAAAAACCTTCTCGAGAAACCCTTCACGCGAACCCAACTCGCTCTCAAAGTCCGGGAAGTCCTGGATTCCGTTTTTGAATGAGAACTGAAGAATTAGCCGCGGATTACGCGAATTACGCGGATGGGCGCGCGATAAGTCGCACAGAACCGGGGGTACACATGATGGCGCGCCCATCCGCGTAATTCGCGTAATCCGCGGCTAATTCTCCCCTGAATTTTTATGAAACCTTTTTTGGCGATATCGCGTCTTTAGTCCAGAGGTCACCTCATGGACAATTTCCTTAAGGATCTGAAGCATTCGCTACGGATGTTTGGACAGAGCCGCGCCTTCACCGCGACCGCGGTGGCCGCCCTTGCGCTCGGCATTGGCGTGAACACGGCAATCTTCTCCATCGTCAACACCGTCCTCTTGAAGCCGGTCCCTTTTCCAGACCCCGATCGCCTCGTCATGTTTATGAATACGTCGGCTCAGGGTTTCGCCGGACCGGCAGCTTCACCTGCGAAATTCCAGCACTGGCTGAGCCAGCCCACCGTGGAAGATGGCGCCGCTTTCAGGGTTGGTGTCATGAACTATACGGGGGGCGAGCTTGTCGAGCAGCTCCGGTCGGGGCAGGTATCCTCCAATTATTTCAAACTCTTCGGCGCGCCCATTCTGAGAGGCCGCGCATTCAGCAAAGAAGAGGATCTTCCCAATGGTGAAAAGGTTGCCCTGATCAGCCACAGTCTGTGGACCAGACGTTTCGCGAGCGATCCGGGAATCATAGGTAAGACCATTTCCTTGAGCGGTGATCCCTATGTTGTGATTGGAATCGTTGGCCCGACTTTCGATATCCGTGAATTCGGTCCGGCACCCGAAGTCTTTGTGCCGTTCCAACTCGATCCGAACACCAGCGATCAAGGCCATTACTTTCAGGCGGCGGGCCGGCTGAAACCCGGGGTCACACTGGAGCAGGCCAAGGCACAATTCCAGGCATCCGGCGAGGAGTTTCGGCGCAAGTTCCCGAACGGTATTCGTCCAACCGATGGTTTTAGCGTCCAGCCTCTCCAGGAGGCCTTTGTAAGTAATGTGCGGCAGACGCTTATGGTCCTGCTCGGCGCTGTCAGCTTCGTTTTGCTGATCGCGTGCGCGAATGTCGCGAACCTTCTGCTGGTCCGCGCTACCGGCAGAAAACGCGAGATTGCCATCCGATCGGCCATGGGCGCAGGCCGGGGACGGATCATGCGCCAGTTGCTGACGGAGAGCATTCTGCTGTCGCTGGCCGGAGGTGCCCTTGGACTGGTCCTTGGTGTTGTGGGCATTCGCGCGCTGCTGTCTGTCAACACCGCGGGTCTTCCCCGGGTTGGAGAAAACGGCGTGATGGTGGGCCTGGACTGGCGGGTCGTCGGTTTTACCGTGCTTGTCTCGCTCGGGACAGGCATCCTGTTTGGCCTGATTCCCGCGCTTCAAGGGTCGCGCGCCGACCTGAACGCAAGTCTCAAGGAGAGCGGCGGACGCTCGGGCACCGGCCTTCGACATAACAAGATTCGCTCGCTGCTGGTCGTCACCGAGATTGCGCTCGCTGTGATTCTGCTCGTGGGATCGGCATTGTTCATTCGCACGCAGATTGCGTTGAGTTCCGTCGAGCCCGGCTTCGACGCGACGAACGTTCTGACCATGCGGATGTCGCTGACGGGATCAAGATTTCTGCAATCCGCGGTTGTCGAGCAAATCGTTCGCGAAGGTGTGGAACGTATTCGCGCCATACCCGGCGTTATCAGTGCCTCCGCAACGTGTTGTGTCCCGCTGCAGGGCGGCTATGGTCTCCCATTCATCATTGCGGGCCGGCCGCTGGGGAAGGGGCCTTTCCATGGCGGAGGCGGGTGGCTGACCGTCTCCTCCGGCTATTTCGATGTCTTCAAAATTCCCATCAAGCGCGGTCGTGCGTTCACCGATCGGGATGATGGCAGAGCACCTGCAGTCGTCATCATTAACGAGGCCATGGCCAAACAATATTGGATCAGGGGTGATGATCCTCTCAATGCACGTCTCATTATCGGGCGGGGCATGATGCGGGAATTCAAGGACGAACCGGAACGCCAGATCGTGGGCATCGTCGGCGACGTGCGCGACGGCGGACTGAATAACAATCCGCAGCCGAGGATGTACACCCCGCAGGCCCAGGTTCCGGATGCCGTCAATGCTCTGAATGTCCGGATCACTCCAATCGCCTGGACCATCCGGACAAAGGTCGAACCGCATTCGCTGAGTGGGAGGATTCAGGAAGAACTCCGCCAGGTCACCGGCTTGCCGGTTTCCGATATCCATTCGATGGATGATGTTGTGTCGTTGGCAACCTCCCGCCAGCGTTTCAACATGCTGCTCATGACTATATTTGCATGCGCGGCGCTTCTGCTCGCGGCAGTCGGTATCTACGGCCTGATGGCTTACTCCGTGGAGCAGCGCACACCGGAGATCGGAATCCGTCTCGCCCTGGGCGCCGAGGCCAGCCGGATCAAGAACATGGTCGTACTGCACGGAATGACTCTGACCGTACTGGGAATAGTGCTTGGCGTCTCATTTGCGTTCAGCCTTACGCAGTTCATCACAAGATTCCTGTTTAGCGTTCAGCCCTGGGACCCGGCCGTCTTTATCTCGGTACCGATCGTCCTGGGCGTTGTTGCCCTTCTGGCTATCTGGATTCCGGCGCGCCGCGCAAGCCAGGTGAGTCCTATAGAGGCGCTGCGGTACGAGTAGGGGCAGGAACCAAAAAAATCAGCCGCGGATTACGCGAATTACGCGGATGGGCGCGCACTTCTTCATACCACGGGAATACAGTATGAAGAAGTGCGCGCCCATCCGCGTAATTCGCGTAATCCGCGGATGGGCGCGCACTTCTTCATACCACGGGAATACAGTATGATCGCGCGCCCATCCGCGTAATTCGCGTAATCCGCGGCTAATTTTTTTGGTTCCTGCCTCCTACTACGACCCCGGACTCGCGTCGATTTTCAGATCGCCCGCCGTCATGTGAATATCTTTGTTTCCCTCGATGCCCTCGATTTTGACGTCGCCGGCCCGCATATGAACGTACAGATTCGTTCGTGCCGGAACTTCGATCACCATTCGCGCATATTGGGTTGGCCCCTCGGTTCGGATTGTTGTAATCAAACCGGACGTTTCGACGTGCACTTTGATCTTCTTCATCTCTTCCAGCTTTTTCTTGTTCGCCGGCTCGTTGGGTTCCCAGTGAACCGAGATCCGGTCGCCGTTTCCAGGTCGCACCGTGTATTCCCCGGACGATAGCTTCAGGCGAACCAGCGCGCCGCTTTGTGCGTAGACCAGCGACCCGATCGCTGCCCAAACCACGAATCCGATCATCAATCGTTTCATGTGTCCTCCGCCGGGCGGCTATTGCAGTTTGTTGCCCAATGGACAAGTCATTGAAACTTTGCGGTCATGGAGAACCTGAACTGTGACTCACATTCACACGTGTGCTTTGATAAACTGCCCGGGTGGGCAGCTATACGCACAGCGTAGTCCTCCCATTCACGCCTCACGAAGTTGCGGCGATTTTCCGCGACAGAAATTACTTCGCGTTTCTCGATTCCTCCAGAACCGGACCGGTGCAGGGACGCTATTCAATCCTTGGCTGGGACCCGGAGATTATCTTCCGCTCCAAGGGCACCCGGATCGATATATGCGCTCGAGGTGAATGGCTGGGGAGACATGAAGATCCGATTTCGGCGCTCGACCGGCTGTCGAAGGCCTGGGCTCCGGAGCCGGCAAACACAGTCCGGTTCGCCGGAGGAGCGATCGGCTATCTCAGCTACGACCTGTTTCGATTCCTCGAGCGATATGAGAACCTCCAGGCCGTTGACGATCTGCATCTGCCGGATTGCTGCCTCGCTGTTTATGACCTTCTGCTGGTTTTCGATCACGAAGCCGGCGAGTGGACGTTGAGAGGGCGGGGTTCCGAGAGAGCGCTGGAACAACGTCTGGGAGAAATTCAGCGAAGTATCCCGGCTTCGGCTGCGCCTGGAGGCGCCCGAGGATTCGGGCCGCCTCAATCGAATATGGACAAGCGCCAGTACGTCGTTGCCGTCGAGAGGGCGCTCCATTACATCGCTGCAGGCGATATCTACCAGGTGAACTTGTCGCAACGATTCTCCCAGCAGGTTGAGGCTTCTCCGTTCGAGTTGTTTTCGAGTCTGCGCAGCGTGAGTCCGTCCTTTTACGGAGCCTATCTGAATTGCGGGGACCACGTGGTCATCAGCTCGTCGCCCGAGCTGTTCCTGGTGCGTGAGGGATCGTCGATCGAAACCCCGTTGATCAACGATGAAAAGGAGGCTGTCGAGCTTGCCATGATTGTGGATCTGGAGCCCAGCATCTCAACGGTGCGGGGAAAACTCCGCGGCAGAATAACGATCGTGGACATACTTCGCGCAACTTTTCCCAGTGGATCCATTTCTGGCTGCCCGAAGATCCGCGCGATTCAAATCATTGACGAGCTCGAGAGGACGCAGAGGCACGTCTATACAGGTGCCATCGGTTTCATGGGCTTCAACGGAGACTTGAGATTGAGTATCGCGATTCGCACGATGACTGTGATTGGAAAGCGCGTTTATTACCACGTCGGAAGCGGGATCGTCGCGGACTCGATTCCTGACCGAGCGTATGAGGAGACCCTCCACAAAGCCGCGGCGTTGCAGCAGGCGATTGCGAAGTAGGTAAAACACAAAGACACAAAGGGCACAAAGACACAAAGAAGGCCGCCATCAAGAATTATTTAAGGCGGCCTTCTTTGTGTCTTTGTGCCCTTTGTGTCTTTGTGTTTTACCTACCGATTTCAACCTTGGATTCGTTCTTTTCGTCCGGCGAGGAAGAAGACAACGGCGGGCCGGGATTGTCGACATCCCTTCCCGGACGGCTGTCGCGCTTCAGGAAGTAATTGATGTAGGAACTCGTGCCCTTCAGCGAACGGTCCGGAGGAGGAATGTAAACCTTCAAAAGCTCGAGCTCGTTCGCGGCTTTCGCACGCTCGTAGACCTTCACCCAGATACAAGGCTGCTCCGGAATGACTTCGCACTGGCCGTTGTCGGTGCCGCCGCACGGCCCATTGCGCAATTGCTTCGGACAGGTTTGCGGGCACACGTACTCCATATCGCCCAGCACGCAGTTGCCGCATGCCTGACATCCGAACATGGGAGACTTCATCGCAAATTCCAGGCGCTCGAAATTATGCGCAAGCCTGGGACGCCGATCGATCCAGCTGAAGATGGAGACAAGAATCCGGCGCAACGGCGTATCCTGGCGAACCGGAAACATGCGGCCGAAAAGATTCAACGTGCGCGGAATCACGCCGAGAGGTTTCGGCGGCTTTGCCGGGCTCTCGTACATGTAATAGCCGTTCTTCGGGGCGTAGTTGAATTCCTCCGCCAGTTCTTCCCATCGCGGAGCGAGCGCTTCCGACCGGTCGATGATCCACTTGAGTTGTTCGGTTTTGTGCGTTCCGCCGATGTATGCCCCGGCGTAACCCAGGCCCTTGACGATCGCTACCATCTTCGCCGCACGTTCCAGACGCGCGGCTTGGCCGCCATCCCGGGCCAGCGACTCCTTCCGGATGCGATCGACCAGCTCCGGCGCGACCCAGCAACCTGGAGGCTCACCCTTTGCCATCTTTTCGGCGCCGCGCTTGTTCAAGACGTAGACGTTTCCAAGCACCGGCTTTCGGATACCCTTTTCATCCAGGTACCGGCGTAGTTCGCGGAACTTCCGAACGTCGAAGCCGAGCTGCGTAATCGCGTAATCCGCGCCCGCGGCAAACTTCTTTTCAAGTTTGAGGTACTGGTACGCGCAGTCCGCTTCGGTATATTTGAAAGGTGAGACCGCAACGGAGATCCAGAAAGGCATGCCCGCCCGGCGATATTGATTGATGAGCGTGACCAGTTCCACGGAGTCCATATCGAAGACAGGTGGGGTGCCTTGCGGGTAATCACCAGTCAGAGCAAAAACATTCTCGATGCCGAGCGCATTGAGATCTTCGAGAAGGCCGCGGAGTTCTCGCCGGTCTTTACTCACGCACGTCATGTGGATGTTTGGAATGAGACCGCGTGCGCGCGCAGCCACACCCACGCGAAGCGGATCGTGTCCCGGCGCACCACCGGCATAGCTGGTGACGCTCCCGGCTACAACGCCGGGTATCTGGCCAAGCTGAGTGGCGATCTCGAGAAGCTGGGCCTCGCGGGAGATGCGGCTCGCCACGAGCTCGACAACGTAGCAGAACCGGCCGGCCTGAAGGGCTTCACGTAAAGGATTCCGTGCCCCCAAGTCAGCCTCCGACTTCTTTGCGCACGATCCTGGTTCCCTGCACCATGGACTTGAGCTTGTTGAAGGCGACGTCCTGCGGCAAATGCAGGCAGCCGCAGTCCGGAAGGACGAACAGTCGTTCGGCGGGGACGTACTGGAGCGCTTTGCGGATACGCTCGGCCACCAGGTCCGGCGTTTCCACTTCGTGGCCTTTCACGTCGATGACGCCCACTCCCAACTCCAGCTTGTTCGGAAATTCCTTGAAGAGCTGCAGGTCTTCGCCGCCGCGGCGCGCAAACTCGAGGGTAACCCCGTGAATCCTGGCTTCAAGAAGTGTCGGGAAAAGATAACGATAGTTACCTGCCCATGACGGTTTGCCGTAGCGATTCCCATAACACACGTGGAGGGTGATTTTAGCGTCCACACCGTCCACCAGCGTATTCAGCACTCTCACGCCCCATGGAAAATCTTCGGGAAAGCCGGAATAGTAAGGTTCGTCGATCTGGATGTGGCGCACTCCCGCACGGACAAGCTCTTTCAACTCGAAATTCATCACGCGGGCGATGTCGGTGGCGAGGGCTTCTTCGTTCTTGTAGTGCTCATCGCGAATCCGCTTCACGAGCGTGTGCGGTCCGGTGACGCAGAACTTGGTCGCGCGGTCCGTCAGCGCAGCCAGGAAACGGTAATCATCGACCAGCCGCAGCGAGGCGATGGGAAGCTTCCCACGCACAACGCTGTCGTAGAAGTCGTAGTAGAACTTCTTGGACCCGTGGTCGGTTTGAACACCCGGCAGACGTTCGGCGAAATAATCGACCATGTTGTCGCGGCGAAGCTCTCCATCCGTGATGATGTCGAGTCCCGCAACTTCCTGATCCTTGATGGCGGCCTTCGTCGCCGCGTCATGGATTTCATCCAGTTCGTGCCGGCTGATCCGCCGAGCGAAAAACTCGGTCTTGAGCCGCTCCAGCCAGCCGGGCATCGAATAACTTCCAACGACGGTTGTGGGCAAGATCGGCAGATTCATGTTCCTACTCCCGATGTGTAGTGTAAAGGATCGACGTTCGCGACCCTTCACGATAATGGAACGGCGCAAAGTGGACGTCGTAGCCGGCCTGTTCTCCGACTTCTGCAAGCAGGGCGCCGTTGACCCAGTTTACGACAGATCCATCCATCTTGCCGGGCCCACGGAAGATTTTCGGATAATCGGCAAGCTCAGTGACGAAAATATCCTGAACCTGCAGATGGCCCCGCGGATGAAGAAGCGGAATGGTATTCACGAAGCTCTCGAGAACCCCGGAACTCAACTGAAATCTTTGATTGCTTGCAGCGTTCGCCATGAAAGTTTCGAGTTGGGACGGCCGGATATTCGCGGGCAGCGGAACATCTGAAATTCCCTCCAGAGAAACAAACCGCTCCTCCAGCCGAATCGCGTCCCACACGGCCCGCCAGAAACCAACATTCTCTTCGAGGGTCGAAAGACCAAGATGTTGCGGGCTGACATCGACAAGCCGGTTTACGGTTCGGCTGAATTCGCCGGGCGGGACGCCAAACTTTTCACAGATGCGTGCCGCCGCAGCGGAGCTGACGTAAGCGCGAGCTTCCACGAGGTAGAGCTGGCCGTCGCGAATCACGATCTCGTCCGTCGGAAGGTTGTCGTAGACGTTCGTGAGATGAATGTAGAGAACTTTATAGCGGAGGAACGAAAGCGACTTGAAAGGATCGAGCGCGTCCACAGCCAGAAAGCTCGCCAGTTCACGATGGTTAAGAAGGGTCTTCTGCGCCGCGTCCAGAATCGGGAACGAATAATCCGCCAGAAGGAACCGGATGCGCGGATAGTACTGCGTCCCCCGCTCGCGGTCGAGATCACGAAAACAATCCAGCCACAGCGCAGCCCGCTGGCCGGTTCCCACACCAATCTCCAGAACGAAGATCTCGGCCGGCAGCTGCTTCTGGTTATCCATGTCTTTGAGCAGCGTCCAGAAGTCGAAAACCGAATCCTTCACGGCGGCCGGATGATTCGCGTCGGATTGACCGGTGGGAAGCGCCTTTTCAAATCCATGTCCGACAGCTTTCTCCCATAGAGGAAGGTGCTGCCAGAAGAGCCTGTTGAAATCCCAGATCATGCAGGAGCGCAGCGGCTTAAAAGGCTCGAAGTACACGCGTTCCGGTGAGCCGGCGGGATCGGAAGCACCGCCATTCAAGGCGCGAACGAACTCCTCCTTCAGCGTTTCTTCGCGTACCTGGCGGAGGTCCACGCCTACTTCGATCCAGGGCAGCAACTCGTCGCCCCTGGTCGCCCGCCGAACACTGACAGCCTCTCGAAAGTTCGTTTTGTACTGCACCCAATCGAGGTGCACGTTGAGGTTATCGAGGACCTGGGCGGGAAGCTTCCCCTCGCCGGCCAGCGCGATCAAAGCCGAAACTACACTACTGGCGCGGGCCGTACGATCGGGTTGGACGTTATTAACGTGAAGAATCATGAAGATGAGGCAAACCCTTATATACGATGCACTAAAGGCAGGTCAACGGGTCAGTTTTGCTGTAGCGGCGGTCTATGACCGCCGACCGCCCGCAAGGTGCTGTACCGTCGGCGGTCATAGTCCGCCGCTACAGTGACTTGACATCGGGTGGCCACAAAACGACAATACGAATCAATACGGACCGCGGGCACAGAGTTGTGACACGGCCGGCAGCGAAGCTTAGGTTGGACGCCGACGTCCAGGGCATGTTTAACACGCGCACATGCTTTGGGCGTTTTTTATTTGGGGCGCGTTTTTGTAGGTGGTTTTAAAAGGTGGCAACAAATTTGTCTGAGAAGGGGTTTCCAGAAGATCGAGCAGAGGCTCGAAGGCAACTCGCCATGCTTGTTGACGCCGGCCACGTATTGAGCGGCGAACTGACACCGAGAATCGCGTTCGAGCAAGTGCTGGAAATCCTGAAGGTTCGGCACGGTGTGATCCGCGGCGCGGTGGCTCTGCTGGACGCGCAGACCGCCGAAATTCGCGTCGAAGTCTCGTACGGATTGAGCGATGCCGGCAGGTTCGCGCATTACCGGCTTGGAGAAGGGATCACGGGCCGCGTCGTCGAGAGCGGCAAGCCTATCGTCGTACCGAAAGTCAGCCGGGAACCCATGTTCCTGAATCGCGCCGGCAAGCGGGATCTCCAAAAGCAGGAACTGACGTACATGTGCGTGCCGATCGTTGTGAAGGGAAAACCTGTCGGCGCGCTCGGCGTCGATTTACGTTTCAAGCAGGATCGGGATTACGACACCGAATTGAAATGCCTGGGACTCGTCGCCGCCATGATGGCTCAGGCGATCAAGGCCGAACATCTCGTCGATGAAGAACGACGGCGGCTTAAGGACGAGAATACGCATCTGCTCGAAGAACTCAAGGAGCGCTACGATTTTTCCAATATCATCGGCACGTCCGGGCCGATGCGCCAGGTCTTCGAACAAATCGCGCAAGTCGGACACACCAATACGACCGTGCTCATTCGTGGCGAGTCCGGAACCGGAAAAGAATTGATCGCTCACGCCATTCACTACAATTCTCCGCGCGCCCAGAAGCCCTTCATCAAAGTGAACTGCGCCGCTCTGCCGGATTCGCTGATCGAGTCCGAGTTGTTTGGATACGAGAAAGGCGCGTTTACCGGAGCCAACGCGCTCAAGAAAGGACGATTCGAGCTGGCCGAAGGCGGCACGCTGTTCCTCGACGAGATTGGCGACATCCCGCTAGCCACGCAGGTCAAACTGCTGCGCGTCCTGCAGGAGAAAGAATTCGAACGACTCGGCGGCACCAGTACTATCCGCACGAACGTCCGGCTGATCACCGGGACCAACAAAGATCTTGAAAAGGCGATGGGCGAGGAAAAGTTTCGCGAGGAGCTTTATTATCGCCTTAACGTTTTCACCATCTTTGTTCCCCCGCTTCGGGAACGTAAATCGGACCTGTTGCTGCTGTCCGATCATTTCCTGCAGAAGTATTCGAGAGAACACAAGAAAGACATTCGCAGAATTTCGACACCTGCCATCGACATGCTTACGGCGTATCACTGGCCCGGCAATGTTCGCGAACTCGAGAACGTGATCGAGCGGGCCGTGCTGGTGTGTGACTCTCACGTCGTGCACGGCCATCATCTGCCGCCGACGCTGCAAACGGCTCAGGCTTCCGGCACCATCACGTCGCTGTCGCTGGCGGATGCGGTGAGCGCCTTTGAAAAGGACATCGTGCTCGACGCGCTGAAAACCACTCGCGGTAATCGCGCGAAAGCCGCTCGCCTGCTCGGCACCACCGAACGCATCATCAATTACAAGGTCCGCAAGTACCAAATCGATGGGAATCGATTCCGTGACTGAGACCGAACTGTAGCGGCGGTCTATGACCGCCGGTTTTTCGTTGATTGCAGGAAAGACCGGCGGTCATAGACCGCCGCTACAGTCCGGTCTGCAACCCGACGAGAATGTAGGCTCTTCAGGATTCAGCAATCGCCGGAAATCCATGTCAGCCGTGGCTTTCCACGTTTTGGTGTCATTGGCATCGTCCTTGCTTGTTCCTCGGGCATGATTGTTAAACGTATTCTCCTCATCATGCTCTTTGCAATGACAAGTTCCTGCGCGCGGAAAGCCGAGGTGCGCGCTCCTGAGGTCGTCCACACGGAACGGTATTTGTACGTGCAGGACGACCAGGGCCGGTGGTTGATCGTTACCACCGCGCCGAAAGATCTTGACGCAGCGATGAAGCAGATCCATCCAGGACCCGCAAGCGTTAACAAAGTGGATCTCTGGATCGTAACTCCACTCAGCCCAAAGAAGCGGGGACATTGAACGCGGGCTAAAGCCGCATGACGTCTCCAATTTTGGCACTTCGTTGTGCGAGCGTTCATACACACGAAACGTGACTCTGAATTCCCCTCCTAGATTAGGAGGGGTGGCTGCGCCATCAATAAATGCGGCGAAGCCTCCTTAGCCGGCGCAGACGGGGTGGTCGATCAAT
>Ga0137418_10003728_pt1 | contig 14026 bp, 8 predicted proteins | sample CZODoug3_1_2_16f_FD_122242 | JGI IMG/M metagenome (GOLD analysis project Ga0137418, IMG submission 122242) | Vadose zone soil fungal communities from Angelo Coast Range Reserve, California, USA - CZODoug3_1_2_16fungal (Hybrid Assembly) | ecosystem: Environmental > Terrestrial > Soil > Vadose...
GCCGGGCTTCGGCCCCGTAAAGCGGAAAATGGGAGGATGGACCGTGGCGGTTAAACCATTACGTGAAGGTGGCCCAGCCGCGCGCATCGCGGTGATCGCCGGCGACGGCATCGGCAAGGAAGTTACACCAGAATCGATCAAGGTGATTCGCGCGGCGATCGATTCGCATTCAGGGTCGGCCCGCCGACTAATCGAGTTTGTGGAATTGGATTGGGGCGCCGATAAATTCCTGCGCGAGGGCATCTCCTTACCGGCTGGCGCTGTCGAAATGCTGGCAAACGAATTCGATGCCATTCTGTTCGGCGCGCTTGGCGATCCTCGCGTTCCTTCCAATCAGCACGCTGCCGAGATTCTTCTGGGCTTGCGATTTAAGTTGGATCTGTTCGTCAACGCTCGTCCGGTGGAACTTTTCCACGACCGATTGACGCCGCTCCGCGATCGCACCACCAACGACATTCGCTTCATGGTCTTCCGCGAGAACACTGAAGGCCTGTACGTCGGCGTCGGCGGCTTCTTCAAGAAGGATACTCCCGACGAAATCGCCGTTCAGGAAGACGTGAACTCCCGCAAAGGAGTGGAGCGCATTATCCGCTACGCATTCGAATATGCCCGGCAAAACAAGCTCAAGCGTGTCTGCATGAGCGATAAGTCCAACGCCATGACCTTCGCCCATGACCTGTGGCAACGGGTATTCAAACAGGTTCGCCAGGAGTATCTGGAGATCGAGTCTCGTCATCTTTATATTGATACGCTGGTGATGGAAGTGGTTCGCGATCCCCGGCAGTTCGACGTAATTGTTACTTGCAATCTGTTTGGAGACATTATCAGCGACCTCAGCGCCCAACTCGCAGGCGGCTTGGGGCTGGCCCCCTCTGGCAACATTCACCCGGGGCGCACTTCGCTATTTGAGCCGGTACACGGCTCGGCACCGAACATCGCTGGGAAGGGTATCGCCAACCCGCTGGGTTCGATACTGACTGCGGCGATGATGTTGGATTTTCTGGGATGGACGGCTGAAGGAACCACGCTGCGAACCGCCGTTCGAGCCGCATTGAAAGAAGATTTCGTCACCCCTGACTTGGGAGGGGAAAAGAAAACAGTGGAAGTCGGAGACTGGATCGCGAAGAGGGTCGCGAGCCGGTCACTCGATACTTAAAGTATTACTTTAAGTACCAGAATCGCTCTGCCGAGCTGGCTTAGAAAACGGACTGGCCTCGTCAAGACCCTCTGGCACGTTTCTTCGCCGCCAACGCAATCAACACGCCCAGCAGAAATCCTCCAACGTGCGCCCACACGGCCACACCGCCATTCATGCGAGTGCCGATGGTGCTGATGCCGCTCAAGAACTGCAGCGCAAACCATACGCCGAGGACCACCACCGCTGGTACTCGAATCGGGAAGATGAAAATGAGCGTGAGGATGCGGTTGCGCGGCTCCAGTACGATGTACGCTCCGAGGACTCCTGAAATCGCGCCGCTTGCTCCCAGAGCAGGCAGGTGCGAATGGTAGTTGAACGCCACATGGACTAACCCGGAGCCGATGCCGCAGAACAGATAAAACAGCAGATAGCGCAAATGTCCGAAGTCAGCTTCGACGTTGTCGCCGAAGATCCACAGGAAAAGCATATTACCGAGCAGGTGGGCAATTCCGGAGTGCATGAACATGCTGGTCAGCAGAGGAAGAAACGCGGCCTCAAAGCTGCCGTGCCCGGCAGCCCATGCCGAAATCCGAGCCGGCACCATTGCGTAAGTCATTTCCATCGCCTGGAGGGCATGAGAGGAAATCACCATCAAGTGGAGCTGATAGAGGAAGACGGCAATATTAGTCAACAGCAAGGCGATATTGACGTAGCCGATTTTTCCGGAAGGGTTTTCGTCTCGCAGTGGGATGAACATGGATTCTCGGTCTCAGCCCTGCGCGGCCTGGGCGCGCTTGACAGCTTCCGCGAGCACTCGGTCGGTGTAAAGTTTTGGGTGAAGACGTCCACGAGATCTTAGGTTCTCAATCGCACGCACCGAACCAATCCCTCCTCGCGCGCCGTGCGCTGTGCAATTCAAACCGGCCGCCGCGCAGCCAAAATCGAGCATTCGCCGTGTATCCCATCCCCGCAGCAAGCCATAGGCAAAGCCAGCATGAAACAGGTCGCCTGCCCCGGTGGTGTCTACTACGCTCACGCGGTACGCGGCGGCAAACCAGAAATGTTTGCCATCCCATGCCAGGGCACCTTGTTCGCCCATAGTTGTGCAGACCAACTTTGCGCCGTATTTCGCCCGAATCCGCGGCAATGCGACCAGCGGCTCGTTGGAGCCGCCGAGCGGTTCCAGGATTCCCCGGGACAGCACTGGAAAATCCACTTGGGGAAGGATGAACCGCAACTCCTCGCGAAATACGTCCAGATCGCACATTACTGGAACTCCAGCCTCGCGCGCGCAGGTAGCTGCAACTCGGGAAGCCTCGGGATTCTCCCCGTCCACTTGTAACAACCGGGTTCGTTGAAACCACGGCTTCTGTAAAAATGTCGTTGCCAGCTTCAGCCGCGAGTCCCGATGGCATAGCACGGCCCGGCTGCCGGTGCCTTGCTCCACCAGAATATAGGATAGCCTGCTCTCAGCGCCTGGCACTCGCAGTAGATGAGTTTCGACCCCCTCTTTCCGAAGTGCCATTTGGTGAGATGCGGCGTGGTGATCCGATCCCGCAACACCGACGTAACGGGTGCGCAAGCCCCACTGCGCCACGGCGAACACTGCCGTGGCGACTTGTCCACCCAATCGAATCTCGCGAGAGACGGTGTCGGTTTTTCCATCGCGGGCAGGGAATGCTTTAAGCCGAAGCACAATGTCGGTCGCGTTTTCTCCAATACCTGTGAAATCCACCAGCGGGATGGGCATGGAGCGCAAGCCTACCCGAAAATGGGAAAAAAGCAAAAGGGAAGAGGCGGGATACGGGCGCGTCCTATAATCTGTGTCCACAATAGAGCTGGTTAACAGATTAATTTTATCGCCGTAAGTTACGCCGATCGCGGCACTTGCGCGTGCGGCTCCGAGGAAAGTAAAGAGTCTACATTTGGTTGCCGGTGCTGATGGCGCCACGCACGGCGATGCCGGCTTTGATTTTTTGCGAGCCGCATTTGGTGCTGCGCGGCAAATGCAGCAAAGAAAACTTCATTTAATCCACGCAGAAAGTTGCGCGGCAGGGAAGCGTGTGTTACAAAATCTGATTCGCGTTTGCGCGATCTTTTTTGTGATTGCGGGAAGCAGCGAATCGTGGTCGGCGCGCCGACCGGGTTTCTACCAAGCTTATGCCCGCCAGGGAAACGGAAGCCATCATTCTGAAGACTTTTCCCCTGGGCGAAGCCGACCGCCTGGTCAGTTTTTTTGGCCGAACCTCGGGGCGCTTGCGTGGCGTGGCTTCCGGAGCGCGCAAGGTGAAGAATCGCTACGGCTCGACCCTGGAGACCCTTTCGCACGTGCAGCTGTGGTACGTCGAACGGGAGACTCGCGACTTGGTGCGGATCCAGCAGTGCGACCTGCTGGAGTCGTTTAACAAGGCGCAGAGCGACTACGGTCTGAGTACCGGCCTGGCAATGGTCAGCGAGATTGCCGAGCGGGTTTTGCCGGAACAAGAAGTTGCGGAATCGATGTTCCGGCTGTTGCTGCTGGTGGCCAGGGAAGTAGAGCGTCGAAGTTCCTGGGAACTACCGTTAGCCTATTTCGCTTTTTGGACGGTGCGGCTGGGAGGCTGGCTGCCTCGATTTGAACGCTGTGCGGAGTGCGGCGCGCTATTCGGCGAAGACCCGGCATTTCACTTTTCGCAGTCCGCGGGACTCTTGTGTGTTGAGTGCCGCAAGCCCGGCATGCGGGCGCTCAATAAGCCCGGCAGGGAGTTGGGTGAGCTGTTTGCGGCGAAGAAGCTGGACCAGCTGGAACTGCCGAGCGGGCCAGATAAGGCGGTGGCTGAACTGCGGGAGGCGGCTTTCAGCTGGATCGAATTTCATACTGAGCGAAAATTGCAGACGCGGGAATTTTTGGAGACGACTTGAAAGTTAAAGTAAAACTTGAAGTACGGAAGAAAGGCTTGAATTTTCAGGACCTGATTCTTGCGCTCTCGCACTTCTGGGTGAAGCAAGGTTGCGTGCTGCAGCAGCCGTACGATGTGGAAGTCGGAGCCGGCACGATGCACCCGGAGACGTTTCTTCGGGTGCTTGGTCCGAAACACTACCGCGTTGCTTACGTGCAGCCGAGTCGTCGGCCCGCCGACGGTCGCTATGGAGAAAACCCCAACCGGCTTTACAAGCACTCGCAGTTTCAAGTCATCCTCAAGCCGTCGCCTGCGGATGTTCAGGATATTTACCTGAAGAGTCTTGCTGCGATCGGCATCGACTTGCGCGAGCACGACATCCGTTTCGAAGAAGACAACTGGGAGTCGCCGACGCTGGGCGCGTGGGGCATTGGCTGGCAGGTTCTGCTGGACGGTTTGGAGATTACCCAGTTCACTTATTTCCAGCAGAGCGGCGGGCTCGATCTGGACCCAATCTCGGTGGAACTGACCTACGGCCTTGAACGCATTTGTGCCTTCCTGCAGGGAGTCGACAGCGTCTACGACCTGCGCTGGTCGGACGACAAGACTTACGGGGACATCCGCCTTGCGGAAGAGCAGCAATTCTCGGAGTACAGCTTCGACCGCAGCGATGCCAAAGCCATTCGCGCGGAGTTCGACCTGCACGAGAAGCAAGGCAAGGAATTGCTTGACGGCTGGGCCAAAGCAGAAGGGAAAGATCGCCAGCGCTATCCGCTGCTGGCTGCGTACGATCACTGCCTCAAGTGTTCGCACCTGTTCAACTTGATGGACGCCCGTGGAGTGATTTCAACGACAGAACGCGCGGCGCTGATGGCTCGGGTGCGATCGGTTGCCTGCCGCACGGCCGCCGCCTACCTTGAGCAGAAAACTCCGGCGACTGCCGAGGCTGAGGTGCGCGCATGAGTGCCGCAAAGAAAGCGCCCGGCAAAAAGTCTGAAGCCAAGCCAGCCACTGAGAAGCGGGCCGAGATGCTGTTCGAGGTTGGGTGCGAAGAGATTCCGGCAGGCATGATCGCCCGGGCCGAATCGGAATTGCGCGCCGGACTTGAAAAACAGCTCACCGCCGAAAATCTAATGGACGGGGTAGCGATTGAATCGTTCAGTACGCCGCGGCGCCTGGCACTGTGGGCGCGAGGGTTGCCGGTGCGGCAAGCGGACGTAGTCAGTGAGGTGACCGGGCCGCCGAAGTCGGTGGGGTATGACGCCGTCGGCGCGCCGACACGTGCTGCGGTCAGCTTCGCCGAGAAGCAAGGCGTGGCGCTCCATGAAATCTATTTTTTGCAAACTCCCAAGGGCGAATATCTCGCGGCCAAAAATACAAAGCGCGGCCGCGCCACCGAACACCTTCTGGCTGACATTCTTCCGCGCATGCTGCACGACCTCTACTGGCCCAAGACTATGACTTGGACCGGCCTCACTGGAGCGCGCTTCATCCGGCCCATCCGTTGGATCGTTGGGCTGCTCGACGGCAGGCCCCTGAAATTCTCCTACGGCGGCTTGGCCGCTTCGGACGTAACTCGCGGACATCGCTTTCTGGGCGCCGCATCGATTCGAGTAAAGTCATTTGCCGACTACGAAAAAAGTCTTCGCAGTAACGGTGTGCTGGTTCGCCCATCGGAACGCTTGAGCAAAATCGAATCGGAACTTGGAGCACTCGCCAAGAAGGGTAGCTATCGGATACACCCGGACGCCGAACTCTTGAAGCTGGTCACGTACCTGAACGAATTCCCGACGGTGATTCAGGGCGACTTCGACCCGGCGTTTCTGAATTTGCCTGATGAGATTCTGGTGACGGTGATGCGCGGCCACCAGAAATATTTCGCGGTGGAGAAGCGCAACGGGGAACTGGCGCCGCATTTTCTGGCGGTAATCAATCTGGCGAAGGATAGCAAGGGACTGGTGCGAGCGGGTCACGAGAGGGTGCTCAAGGCGCGCTTTGCGGACGCGCAATTTTTCTGGGAGTCGGATCAAAAATGTCGGCTCGCCGACTATCTTCCCAAGCTTGAACGGGTTACTTACGAGTCCCGGCTCGGCAGCTATCGTGACAAGGTCGAGCGCATCCGTTCGCTCTCCCGCTGGCTGGCTGAACAGTGGTTCAACCTCGGCATGGTGCAGGCGCACGTTGCGGAAACCGACCGGGCAGCCGAACTCGCCAAGTGCGATCTCTCCACCGAAATGGTCCGCGAGTTTCCTGAGCTTCAAGGTATCGTCGGTGGACTTTACGCAAAAGCGCAAGGCGAGCCTGATGAAGTTTCTGACGCGGTCTACGATCACTACCGTCCGGTGGGGCTCGACGATCCCATTCCACGCAATATCATTGGGTGTTCGGTGGCTCTCGCCGATAAGTTTGATTCCGTGGTTGGCTGTTTCGCGGTCGGGGTCGTGCCTACTGGCTCCAGCGACCCATTCGCTCTTCGCCGCGCGGCGCTTGGTATTGTGAAGATCATTCTGGAGAAGAAGCTCCCCCTCTCACTTTCGCTGACTGTTGGTGCCGCAGCCAAAGCTTTGCATTCGAATCCGCCGAAGCGTCAAGTTACGCCCGAGCAAGTTAAGCAGGTTCTTGAGTTCCTGATCGATCGGGCACGCTTCGTCTTCCGTGAGAAGGAAGGTTTCAGCTACGACGAAGTCAACGCGGTCTTCCGCGCCGGAGGCGACGACCTGGTCGACGCACGCCGCCGTCTTGAGGCTCTTCGCACCATTCGCAAATCCAAAAACTTTGAATCGCTGACTGTTTCGTTCAAACGCATCCGCAAGATTTTGGAGAAGGGTGCGCTCCCTGCTGGGGAAGTTCCGCAGGTCGCCACAAGTTTGTTTGACAATGACGCCGAGCGCGGGCTGTATGCGGCGATGCATGCGGCCGCTCCTCGGGTCAACGAGCAAAAACGTGCCGGGCACTTCAAGGAAGCGCTCGAAGCGATTGCGGCGATGCGGCCAGACATCGACAAATTTTTCGAGCAGGTGATGGTGATGGCCGAAGATCAGGCAGTTCGCAAAAATCGGCTCGCTCTATTGTCGGAATTATTGCGACGGTTTACGACCATCGCGGATTTTTCGGAGATGGGCGGAGAAGTTCGTACTTAAAGTATTACTTTAAGTTGGAGTCGGGCCGCCGGTTTCCGGCATATAGCCTTCGCGCCGACACTTTTCGTTAGCTGCAAGAATTTCCGGGGACGCCGAGCATGCACTCGTCCCCAAGTTTCGTGCAGTTTGCATGTGCTGGTTACTCTAAAATCGCTAGTGAGGGCATATCGTGACAAAGTGGGTTTATTTTTTTGGTGCAGGAAAAGCGGAAGGCGACGGAACCTGGCGCGACCTCCTCGGAGGCAAAGGCGCGGGCCTGGCGGAAATGAGCCGCATCGGTCTGCCGGTACCTCCAGGATTCACCATCACCACGGAAGTCTGCACCTACTATTACGACAAGAAGAAGACTTATCCGAAATCGCTGGACGCCGAAGTCCGGGCGGCGGTCAAACGCGTGGAAAAAATTATGGGCACGAAGTTTGGCGACAAAACCGCCATGCCCATGCTGGTGTCGGTACGCTCTGGCGCTCGCGATTCGATGCCCGGAATGATGGACACCATTTTGAACCTTGGCCTGAATGACGAGACCGTTCTAACGCTGGCCAAAGCCACCAAGAACGAGCGCCTCGCCTGGGACTGCTACCGGCGGTTCGTCCAGATGTACGGCGACGTTGTCATGAACGTGCAGAAACGGCCGAGCGAGGATCACGAACCGTTTGAAGTGGTGATTCACGAACTCAAACATGAGCGCTATCACGCGGATGTTGATGATCCGAAGCTGACGGTGAAAGACCTTCAGGAACTGGTGGTTCGTTTTAAGAAATTAATCAAGGAGCGCACCGGGAAAGAGTTCCCGCAAGACCCATGGAAACAGCTGTGGGGCGCGGTCGGCGCCGTGTTCGGTTCCTGGATGAACGATCGCGCCATTGTTTATCGCCGCAAATATAACATCCCATCCGAATGGGGCACCGCCGTGAACGTGCAGGCGATGGTGTATGGCAACACCGGCGATCAATCTGGATCGGGAGTAGCATTCACGCGCGACCCGGCGACCGGAGAAAAAGTCTTCTACGGCGAATTCCTAATCAATGCTCAAGGCGAAGACGTGGTGGCGGGCGTGCGTACCCCTGAACCAGTCGCCGAGCTCAAGAAATACATGCCGAAGGCCTTTCACGAGTTGGAGAAAATCCGCCAGACACTCGAGAAGCACTTTAAGGATGTACAAGACTTCGAGTTCACCATTCAGGACGGCAAAGTGTTCATGCTGCAGACGCGCAACGGCAAGCGCACCGGTCTTGCCGCAGTGCGCTTCGCGGTGGAGATGGAAAAAGAAAAGTTGATCGATTGGAAGACCGCCATTCGGCGCGTTCCCGCTGACCAGCTCGACCAGGTGCTGGCGCCTGTGTTCGATCGCAAGGCAGTTCAAGCTGCGAAGGTTATTGCTAAGGGACTGCCTGCTGGCCCCGGAGCCGCTGCTGGCAAGATGTACCTGAACGCGGATCGCGCGGCTGCTGCCGGCGCTGCGGGCGAAAAGGTCTTGCTGGTCCGCAACGAAACTTCACCAGAAGACTTGCGCGGCATGATCGCTGCCGAAGGCATTCTCACCGCAAAGGGCGGCGTCAGTTCTCACGCCGCGCTGGTCGCGCGCCAAATGGGTAAAGTTTGCGTCTGCGGCGCAGCGGCAATGCAAATTGATTACACCGCTAAGACCATGACCGTCGACGGCGTGACCTACAAGGAAGGCGACTTCCTGTCCATCAATGGCACCGCAGGAGAGGTTTATGCCGGACAAATCCCGACGGCGGCATCGGAAATCGTCCAGGTGCTGATCGAGAAATCACTCGACGCGAAAAACAGCCAGACCTACCAAAACTTCCAAAAGCTGATGGACTGGTGCGGCAAGGTGACCCGGATGTCGGTTCGTACCAACGCCGACACTCCGGAACAGACCGCTCACGCCATCGCGTTTGGCGCGAAGGGCATTGGTCTGTGCCGCACCGAGCACATGTTCTTTGAAGGCAATCGCATCGACGCCATGCGCGAAATGATTCTGGCCGACACAAAGGAACATCGAGAAGCGGCGCTGGCCAAGATCCTGCCGTATCAACGCGACGATTTCGCCGGCATGTTCAGGGAGTTGAAGGGCTATCCGGCAACGATCCGGTTCCTCGATCCTCCACTGCATGAATTCCTGCCCCACGAAGGCTCGGCGCAAAACGATCTGGCAAAAAAGATGGGGGTGCCGGTCGAAAAGATCAAACAGCGAGTTAAAGAATTACATGAATTCAACCCGATGCTTGGTTTCCGTGGATGCCGGTTGGGAATTGTTTATTCCGAGATTTCCGAGATGCAATCACGCGCCGTGTTTGAGGCGGCCGCGATTGTCCAAAAAGAAGGCGTCAAGGTGAATCCGGAAGTCATGATTCCGCTGGTCGGCTTCAAGAAAGAGCTGGACCTGCAGGTCGAGGTGGTCCACCGGATTGCGGGCCAAGTCATGAAGGAAAAAGGTGTAAAGCTGAACTATCTGGTCGGCACCATGATTGAGGTTCCTCGCGGCGCGCTGACCGCCGACGAGATCGCTCAAACCGCCGAGTTCTTCAGCTTTGGCACCAATGACTTGACCCAGACGACCCTGGGCATGAGCCGCGACGATTCCGGATCGTTCCTCGGGCCATATCAGGAGCTGGAGATCGTCAAAAAGAACCCGTTCGCAACCATCGACCAAGCGGGAGTAGGCCAACTGATCACCATGGCCGTCGAAAAAGGCAACAAGACCCGGCCCGGCATCAAGTTGGGCATCTGCGGTGAACACGGCGGCGACCCGGATAGCGTCAAATTCTGCCACCGTGCCGGGCTGTCTTACGTGAGTTGCTCACCGTTCCGGGTGCCGGTCGCCCGGCTGGCCGCAGCTCAAGCAGTGGTTGAAGAGGAACAGGCCAAGAAAAAGAAGAAGTAAACCGAGAGTGCGGGAAAAATCGCACTTCAAGTAACACTTGAGATGAGGGGGCGGAGCGCCGAAGTGCTCGACGCTCCGTTTTTCTTTCTGAATCTGCAACTTAAAGTATTACTTTAACTCGCGTTCCTCACTTGTTTGGCGCGGAGTGATGGTCGTAGCTCAACACTCGCGTCACTTTCCACGCTCCGTCCTTGTACCGCCACAGGTGCACGAAGCTTCCTTCTCCGGTTCCATTCACCGCTTCCGTCTTAGGATGCAAGAAGCGGTGCACGCCCATCTCAATCGCGCCGTAGCCCTTCATGTAATAAATCCTCAGGGTGCCGGGGACCAGCACCCGCTGAGTGTCGCCGGTGCAAATGTTGTTCTTGATGCTTTCGGTCAGCTTCTCGTGGCCAAGGGTAAGGCCGCCCTGGTCGTGGTAAAACTCCACATCGTCGGCCAGCAAGCTGTCGAATTTCTTCAGGTCACAGTGGTTGTAAGCCTCGAAAAGCTGGCGGTCCAGTTCGGTGATGGCTTTGTCCAAGTCCGCCTGATTCTTGATTTCATCGAGCCCGGCAACCTTGGCAGATGGCGCTGGAGCCGGAACAGGGTCTTGGGCGGGTAGCGCCGCCGCGCCCAGTAAGATGATCGCTCCTGCAAGAAACGTAGCTGCAATTTTCATGAAGGCTCCCGGTTCGGGCGTGCCTAAATTCCGCCTGCACCGCCTCGACGCACCTCAAGATACGTCCTCGGCTTTGCGAATGTTCCTGTCGGCGCCTGTTCGCATACAATGACCATGCCGTGAGCAAACCGGGAAACCTCGAAAACCTGCGCATCGTGCTGGTCCGCACCCGCAATCCGCTAAATATTGGTTCCGCCGCACGGGCCATGAGCAACTTCGGCGTCCACCACCTGCGGGTAGTCACACCGTATGAAAAAGCTTTTCGCGAGGCGGTCTCTGCGGTTGGGGCGGCGCCGCTACTTGCCAAAGCCGAAGAGCATGACTCTGTCGAGACCGCCGTCGGCGATTGCAGCCTGGTGGTCGGCACCACGGCCATTGGCCACCGCGAGCTGCAGCACGATGTCTATTCGCTGGAAGCTGCCGCCAAGAAAATTCGCGGGAAACTGCCCAAGGGCCGGGTGGCGATTCTGTTTGGTTCAGAGAAGACTGGACTTTCCAATCACGATCTCAGCCACTGCCATTTCCTGCTGCGTATCCCCACGCGCGTCGAGCACCGCTCGATGAATCTCGCTCAGGCCGTGGCCATAGCGGTTTACGAACTCTCGCGCGGCGCAGCACCGCTTCGCGCCAAGAACAGCCTTCGCACCGCTCCAGCAAGTATGGAATCTGTCAATCGTATCAACGCCGCACTGCTCGAAGCGTTGCACACCAGCGGTTATATCCATCCGCGCTCCGCTGCCATCGCCGAAGAAAAGCTTCGCCGCATGCTGCGCCGATTCGAGCTAAGCGCCGCCGACGCCGAGGTTCTCCTTGGTATGCTTCGCAAAATTCTCTGGAAGCTTCATGACCGCTTGTCAGGAGGAAAAAGCGAGTTCCGTTGAACCCCGCGGGGCTCTCTAATCCATTCGATGATGCGCTCCGCTGTGCGGCCAATCATATACCACCAAATTGTGCCGACCACGACCGTCCAGGTCGCGGCCATCAAAGGGTATTTCCATCCAACGAGATATGATACTAACGAGACAGGAATATCCGCGATCAACACGAATGTGAAAATCATCCCCGTAGACGACAATTTCGGAAAAATCAATCCGACATAACTCGTTAAGCAAGCACCAAGGTGCAAAGCGGGGAGAATGTACGCAAGACGAAATAATTTGCGATGGGCCATTAGCTTCACGTCGGCATCTTGAAGAAGAAATACATTCCCGTAAAATAAAACACCAGATCCGGAGCGAACGCGGCAAACGGTGGAGGCATCTGGCCGACCCCGCCCATCGCTTCTAGCAAGCGCGCCAACGAAAAATAGCCGATGCCGACCGCCAAGCCGACCGCCAAACCGCCAATCGCGCCGCGCGCGCCCACCCGAAACGCGTAGGGGATTGCCAGCAGCATGCTTACCGGAGCAATGAGCGGGAACGCAATTTTCACGTACCACTGCACAGTTAGCGCCGACACGTCGAAACCAGCGCCGCGCAACTCCTCGATGTACTTGCCGAGCTGCCGGAAACTCAATTGAAACGCCTGGCGCACTTCGCGATTGAAATACGTCGGTGGCTCAATCAATTCCGGCAGCGCGGTGGCCGTGAACTTCTGGTATTTTTCGACCGAGCCATCTCGAAAGTCACGCACCCAGCCGGATTCCAGCACCCAGACATTCTGCGATTCGCTCCACCGCGCGCGAGTGGCAAATACCCGGCGCTTTACGTGAAACGTTCCGGGCTCGAGTTCGATGACCGTAAGCCCGGCAAAAAGATTCTGGCCCGGCTCGAACAAATCGTAGTTATAAATTTTGCCTTTCTCGCCAAAAATCCAGCGCTGCGGGCGAGTGTAAGTTTGCGCCGGCTTGCCTTTGATCTGGTTGCGCAGCGCATCCTGCCGTTGGTTGGTGTACGGCAGGTACAAATCATCCATGATGATCATGGAAGCGGCGAGCGTCAGTCCCGCCAGCAACAACGGGAGCGCTAGCCGGTACAAGCTGATGCCGCTGGCCTTGCAAGCCACAATTTCGTTGTTCTTGCTCATCACCCCGAGCGTCACCAGCACCGACACCAGTGCCCCAAGCGGTGCCAACTGATACAGCAGGTAGGGCGTCAAGTATCGGAAATAGTTGACGACGATTAGGAACGGAACCCGGTGGCGGCCAATGTCGTCCAGCAATTCAAAAAACGTAAAAACATGAAAGAGAAAGATGAACGCCAGCATAAGCAAAGCAAAGTAGGCAAGAAAACGCCGCAGCAAATAAATATCGATCAGCCGCGGGAAGCTTCCTTCCGACGTGAGTGGCCTCTCAGTCTCTCCATTAGCGGCTTTCGCCAGTTCGGCGGCACGTTTTCTGGCCTGGGTCTTTCGCCGGCGCATAAATCGTTTCCAGATTTCCAGCCGGGTGACCCTGCGAAGCCAGCCACGATCTCCGCGCAACTGCTCCATCCGCGGCAGCAAAATAATCGCCAGGATGGTCAGGCCAATATTTGCCAGCCAGATTCCGGTCCACGGACTCAGTTTTCCGTCTCGCGCAAATCCCGCCCCAGCGACGGTCAGCGAGTAGTACATCCCGATCAGCAGCACCGACAAAATGGAACCCGCCGCCCGGCCGCCGCGCCGTGGTTGCGCTCCCAGCGGCACTGCCACCAGCGCAAAAACGAAGCACGCGAACGGGAAAGCCAGCCGCCGCTGAAATTCCAAACGCGCTTCGCGCCAGTTGCTGCTGTGATCCGCCCATAGCTCCAAAGTCGGGCGCTCGGCGTTGCTCAGGGCTCGTTGTTGATTGGCGACTAGTCCAGTAACTTCAATCGGCCAGTCGCTCTGCCCGAAGTCGGTCACCGAATAGTGGTCCGGGTCGCCGCGGCTGACCTCGTGTGTAGTTCCACCCTGCAGGTGCAGCTCCAGCTTGCCCTGCTTCGGTTCGGCAATTACAATCGCATTCTCCGCTAGTGTGAGCTGTGAGCCGCTCTCGTCTCCGACTTCGGCGACGAATACGCCGTGCCACTGTGTCCCGCTTGCGGAAACGTCGTTTACGTACAGGACGCGCTTTGGGAACCGCTCATCGAACACCCGCGGTTGGATTTGGAATGACGCTTGCGATGCTAGGAGATCGGCTTTGATCCCACGCAACCCGCGGAATGCCGCCGGTGCCAGCCACAATGTAAGCGTTCCCGTGGCGATGGCGCCGGTCAGCGCCAGCACCCCGACCGGCACCAGCATTCGTTGTCGGCTGACGCCCAAGGCGGTTAGCGCAATGATTTCGCTGTCGGCGGACATTCGGCCCAGGCCCAGCAGCACCCCGACCAGCACGGCCATGGGGATGGGGAA
>Ga0137418_10003729_pt1 | contig 14025 bp, 7 predicted proteins | sample CZODoug3_1_2_16f_FD_122242 | JGI IMG/M metagenome (GOLD analysis project Ga0137418, IMG submission 122242) | Vadose zone soil fungal communities from Angelo Coast Range Reserve, California, USA - CZODoug3_1_2_16fungal (Hybrid Assembly) | ecosystem: Environmental > Terrestrial > Soil > Vadose...
ACTTCCACGGTTGGTTGGCTCCCGGGGGTCATTTTTCCCACAGCCATTATAAGGGACAGCACAGGGGCAATGAGGGTCCATTGCCCATTCAGAAAACAGCATGTAGGTTCGAAGGTAAGTAGTCCCCAGGGTTCAGGCCTTTCGTTACGAGCCTTTACTCGTGTGCCTGGAAGTAGGCATCGCGCCAGCCGGGAGGCGGCACAAGGTGTTCGCAAATCAGGGCCTGCTCGCCATTGCCTTCTTTGAAGTGACGGCCCTCATCGTCCTGCTGGTGCTGTTTCTCCTGCTTTGGCGAGACCACCCGGACGGCTATTTTCGCCTCTGGTTGACGGGCTGGGTTAGTCTGACGGTTTCCTCTGTTTTCGAGCTTGGCCTGGCGGCGCAAGAAGGCCCGGAACTGCGTTTGGTTGCGCTCGCAACCCAGGTAATAGCCCTGCTGCTTTTTCTTTCCTCTGCGACGCAACTCACGGTGGGCGGTGTAAGTCGCAATTGGCCGGTGCTGCCGTTGGCCACGGCTATTCTGGCCGGGGTCTATTACGTCGAACGCAGCACTCCCGCGCCATACTTCGGCAAAATCCGTTGGGAGACGGCCGCCCTGGAGTCGGTCATCTCGTTGTGGGCCGGCTGGCTGTTGTGGCGCGCAAGGGCTAAGCACAGGGGGCACGGCGGGCGGTTGCTCGCGGGAGCTTTGTTGGTCAGCGGTCTTAACGGCATCGATCGTTTCCAGTGGCTTACGCACCCGTTCTTCTTGCTGCGGCTGGCTTTCGACCATTTGCTCAACGTTTCACTGGGCATCGCCATGGCTGTTTTGGTGTTGGAAAGAGCGCGCGCGCGCAGCGACGAATTGAACGACAAAATGCGGCGGCTTTCTTTGCTCACGGCAGCCAGCACGCAGACGCTGTCGGTGCGCGAAGTCCTCGAGCAGGTGCTCGGCCATTTGGTGGAGAGCCTGGGCGCGACGCACGGGGTTGTGCGCCTGCTGGAAGGCCAGGGGAGCGCCGCGCAATTGGTCGCGCGAGCTTCAGTCGGGTTCCAGCAAGCGTACCTGAAAACGCACGAGCGTGTGGCCGCCTCTGAGCCGTGGGTACAGCGCGTCCTTCATAAGGACTGCCTGTTTGTGCGTTTGGACGAAGAGGTGGATGCGAAAGAGCGCGCCAGGATGGAACAAAGCGGGGTCAGCGAGAGCATTTCTCTGGCATTGCCGGGGAAAGATGGACCAGTCGGCATTATCTCCGTGGGGTCCTTTCAGAGCGTTCGTTTTCAACGTGACGAAATCTCCTATCTGGTGAACATTGCCAACCTTCTGGGCCTGACGCTTCAGAACGTGAGGCTCTTCGAACAAGTTGCGACCGTCCAGCAGCAGTGGGCTTACACATTTGACTCGATTGGCGATCCTATCTTCGTTCATGACCCCGAGTTTCGGATCTTGCGCGCCAACCAACGGCTCGGGAACTTGCTGGGCCGCGATTCGGCCGCGCTGGTTGGGCGCATGGTCACGGATCTGCTCCCTCGCAAAGGGACGAACTACAAGAGTTGTCCTTATTGCGAAGGAATTGCCGGCGAGGGGGACGACCCGGATCCTTGGCTCACGGGATACTTCCTCTCTTCCAATTCGACGTTCACCGATCCCCGCGGCCGGCAGCTAGGCACGGTGCACGCCCTCAAAGACATATCGGAGCGCAAGCGCGCGGAGGAAAAATACCGGACATTGGTGTCGAACGTTCAAGAGGGAGTTTTCATTTCCAATCCGCAGGGGCGGTTCCTGGACTTCAACAATGCGCTAATGCGCATTCTGGGATTCGACGAGCGCGATGAGTTGCTCAACGCGAGCATTCCTTCGATGTTCGTGAACCCGGCGGACCGCGAGCGGCTCAAGAAGCTGTTGCAGGATCACGGGGCTGTAGCGGACTTTGAATACGAAATTCGCCGCAAAGATGGCGAAGTCCGCGCGATGATGGAATCTTCCATCGCCATTCGGGACGCCGCCGGCAACCTCACCGCCTTACAGGGTTTCATGCTGGATATAACCGACCGCAAGCGAGCCGAGCAGGAAATCCGGCGCCGCAACCGCGAATTGATGGTGCTGAACTCCATCGGGCAAACCCTTACGGAGTCCCTGGACCTGACCGACTCGATTCACCGCACGCTCCGGCAAATGACCGAGCTCTTTAGGTTGGACGCCTCGTCGCTTTACCTGCTCGATGAGGCTGGGCTGATACTGCGCCGCATCGCAGCGGTTGGCCATCGCTCAGAGCAGGGTCGCCACATTCCGCCAGTCACGGTGCAGCCCGAGTTGCTGCAGCACATCAAGGCTGTGCACGCCACGTTCCTATCGGCGCAGGGCTTGCCCGTCCCCATGGTCTTGCGGGAGGCGCAGCGCAAGGAAGGCCTGCATTCCGCCTTTGTGGTGATCCTGTGGTCCAAGGATCGCGTGCTCGGCGGTTTGGTGGTTGGCAGCCGCACGCCCAGGGAATTCTCGCCCGCTGACATCAACCTGTTGATTGCCGTCGGCAGCCAGATTTCCAACGCCATCGATCGCTCCGTGCTCTACGAAGAGACGCGGCAAGCTTACGAAAATTTGCGCCGCACGCAGGAACAGCTTCTCCACAGCGAAAAGATGGCTGCCGTCGGCCAACTCATCTCCGGTGTGGCGCACGAGCTCAACAATCCACTGACCGCCATCCTGGGATACAGCCAATTGCTGCTATCGAGCGGACAGATGCCGCCGCTGGGCATGGAGTACTCAGACAAGCTCTACAAGCAGGCGCAGCGCACCCATCGAATCGTCCAGAATCTCCTGAGTTTTGCCCGCCAGCACAAGCCGGAGCGTGTGGCCGTGCAACTCAACCAAATCCTGGAGGATACCCTGGCGCTGCGCGACTACGACCTCCGCCTGAGCAACATTCGCGTTCACTATGACCTCGCTCCCGATCTGCCGATGACTGCCGCGGATCCTCACCAGCTTCAACAGGTATTCCTGAACCTGGTGAACAACGCCGTCGATGCCATCCTGGAGGACTCCAACGAGGGGGATCTCTGGGTCAGCACGAGGGCAAGAGACGAATCCCTAATCGTGGAATTCAAGGACAGCGGCCCAGGTGTGAAGGATGCATCCCGCGTGTTCGATCCTTTCTACACCACCAAGCCGGTGGGCAAGGGCACCGGGTTGGGCTTGAGCATCTGCTACGGAATCGTCACCGAACATGGGGGTTCCATCAGCGTAAGCAACGTGCAGCCTTCTGGCGCTTGTTTCACCATTGAGCTGCCGTACCAGCGGGCGGCCGCTCTCGAGGATGAAATTCCGGCCGGCGCAGTAGTTGCCGCTCGCGGCGGGCGAATTCTTCTCATCGACCACGATGAGTCCGTATTGGAAGCTGTGGAAGCCATCCTTCGCGAGGGGAATCACGCGGTGCGGACTGCCGTAAGCTTTCCGGAAGCACAGCGGCTTCTGGGCGAGCAGGAGTTCGACGCGGTGGTTGCTGACGCCGAAGTGCGCGCTGCCACTGGGGGAGAGGGCCTGCAAGAATGGCTGACGGCGAACAGGCCCGCGCTGGCGGGGCGGATAGTCTGGATGAGCGCCGCAGCCATGCCTGCGCAAGCGGGAAATCATGCTGGAAATGCGTTGTTCATGCTACAAAAGCCGTTCAAAGCCGCCGATTTACTGTCCGCTGTCGAGATGGCGCTAGGCCACGTCCAACCCGCGCCCATTTAGCGTGGACGCTAGCTCCGCGGCAATGGTGGATGTGGACTACCGCCAACAAAAGGCGCCTACAAAAATTCCCTCGACATCGGAATTACCTGGATTATAGTTACCTGAGCGGGCTACAGGAAGTAGGATCGATGCGGCGAGTAGGAACCCTCCGAGCAGTGACGGCCATGGTTTCGGCGGGTGACCCTGCTAAGAGTCAGCTTGATGGAAAACAGAGCAAATCGCGCTATTCGTTGCAGAGCGCTCCGTAATTAGAGCAGGGAAGCATATGGATACACTGACGCAGCTTCAGCAGAATCGGCGCATCATCCATGACCTGACGCTCTCTACCCTGTCTAGGATCGCCAGTCCTTTTTCCCGTCTCGCCTATTTGGCTTCCTTGCGCGACATTCCCACCAACGTATACGAGCATGCCGGCCTTAGCGCCGTCTACCCGGACGCGGCGGTACGGCAAGCCCTCGAGCAATGCCATCAGGAGCTTTTCGAGCGCATTCTGGAAACACCTTTGGCGGTGCAGGAACAAGATTTGCGCGCGCATCTCCGCACGTTGCCCAATGGCTCGCGCAGGGCCGCCGCGCAGTGGCGCAGGCTCGAATCCTATCGCGGCTTGTTGCCCGCTGAATCGCCGGAGTATCTCAAGGAGCTCTTTTGCTCGAATGTGCGTGCCATGCTGGAGATTCTCGAGAAAGAGCTTTCAACGGAACAGGCCGCTGGGTAGCCATTCCCACAACGCACTCGGCAATTTCCGCACATCCGAAACTTCCAAGATTCCCTTGACACCAGCTGCAACATCGCCGCCGAGCCCGGCGGCGAGCCGACACCGAATCTGCTATTCTGAAAATGTCATGCCCACTTCGATCTCGCGTTCTCGCCGACCAGTCGCGTTGCTCATCGTCATATTTCTAGCACTGGCCGCGAGCTTCGCTTCCTTTGGCTTCGCGCAGCAAACCACGGCCCCGGCTACGCCCCCTAGCCTCACGGGCAAGCCGGGCGCCGCCGATTTCTCAGCGGCCGCCGATGAAGTACTCGCGCAGATGAGTGAGATCACCGGCTTGGCCCTGCGCAGCCCGCTCAAGAAGAGCCTGCGCTCGCGCGAAGAGATTCGCGCCCACCTCATTCAGGAAATGGACGAGGACAAAGACACCGCGGAGCGTTACGCCGGCGCCCGAAGCGCCGAGGCCTTCGGCCTGCTTCCCAAAGGGTTCGACCTCGATTCCTTCATGGTCGATCTGCTCACTGAACAAATAGCCGGCCTGTACGATCCTAAAGCACATGAATTCTACGTCGCGGATTGGATTCCCATCGATGACCAGCGCATGGTCATGGCCCACGAACTGACCCATGCCCTCGAAGACCAGCATTTCAAAATTGAAGCCTGGGCAAAAGCCGCGCGGCCCAATGACGACAGCGAGCTCGCGCGTGAATCCGTTCTGGAAGGCAGCGCCATGGCCGCCATGGTGGAATATTTGCTCCAGGGCAGCGGGCGCTCGCTCCAGGATTTGCCCGACATTGACCCCGCCATGCTAATCGGCGACATGGCGGAAACGCCGCTGCTCAAGAAAGCGCCGCCTTTCCTGAAAGACGTGCTGATTTTCCCCTATCTCGACGGCCTGACATTTTCGGCCGCGGTCCTGAAGCCCACCGGCTGGGAAGGCCTCTCGGCCATTTTCGCAAAGCCCCCGGTTTCCACCCAGCAAATTATGCATCCCGCGCTGTACACCTCCGGCAAAGTGCCTGCGCCCATTTCGTTGCCCTCCATGGAAAAAGCTTTGGGCGCCGATTGGGCCAAGCTCGATGAAAACGTCATGGGCGAATTCGGCTGGAAGGAAGTGCTCAAGCAGTTTCTCGATGAGCCGAGAGCCAAGGCCTTGTCCGCGGCGTGGGACGGCGACCGCTACGCTGCTTACGAGCAAAAGCGGACCAAGCGCCTTTTGCTGATAACGCGTGAACGGCTGGCCACCCAGGAGCAGGCTCAGCGTTTCTTCGGCCAATATTCCGAAGCGCTGGAGAAAAAGCACGAACACCGCGGCAATCTCTTTCGCAAGCCCGACTTTTTTTCCTTCGACACTCCAGACGGCGGTGTCTTCCTCCGCTGCTTTGAAAAGGAGTGCGTGACCCTTGAGGGCGGCGACCGTGCGCTCTTCCTCCAGCTCAATAAGGAGCTGCAGTGGGGGCCCGTTCCGGAAGCACCGAAGGTCCTCGCAAAAGACACGAAAGAAGTCGCGATGCGCATGGGCGCCGCGATGGGGGCTCCTATGAACGTGCCTAGGCTGGCAGTTTCCTCGCCGTTGGAGCCGGGCTGCGACTCTCCAGAGGCAGAGTAGGACCCGTTTCGCTCTTCAACTCGATTCGCGCTTGCAACCGCGCAATGCGAGCGGCCAGCCGCTGTTCCGTCCGCAGGCTGCCGTGCGCGCCGTGCCGATTCAGAAGAAGCGCTCGCGCCCGGCGAACTTTCGCAATCCCCAGCTTCGCGAACTCCAGCGCGCGCTCTAAATCCCTCCTCCTCCGTTCGTAGTAAACGGTGAGCTGTTCGCAAGCGTGCGCCCCATTGCGCTCGTCTTTTACCAATTCGTGCCATAGCGCCGCCGCCTTGTCGTGTTCGCCGCGCCGCTTCGCCAGTAGCGCCAGCTCGCGTCTTGCCTGCTGGTCGTATTCCTTCGGCAGACCGAGATCGATGGCTTGCGTGCATGCGGAGTGCGCCCGCTGAGACTCACCGCGCCGCTGCAAGTAACGCGAAAGCCCGAACAAGTCCAAGCTCTCCGCGTCACACTCCTCATCGGATGCCAGCAGCGCATCGATTTTGCCTACCAGCGCGGCCAGCCCGCGCAAATCCATCTGATTGTGCCGCACTACCGCCGCCAACGGCTCCGCCGGCCCTCCGCGCAAATAATCAAAATAATGCTGCGGAATCAGCGCGGCCAGCACATCGTCTTGACGATGCCATCCCAGTCTCGCTGCGTCCAGCACCTGCCGCTCGAGCTCCACCAGCCGCACCGACCCGAGCCGCAGCTTCCATAGGGCTCGTGCAGGATGCAGCAGATCCAGGTGCGCCGCAAGCCGCGGCACGGCGATCGATCGCGTCATCGTGAAGCGGTTTTCGAGCAGTGGCCAATCGAACGCCTTGCCGTTGAAGGTGACCAGTACGGGCCGCTCCGCAATGCGCGCGGCGACTTCGTGCAAAATCGCATGCTCTTCGCCGAAATCGCGCATGAAAAACTGCTCGACTTGCAGCGCACCCGCGTCCCACCACGCCAGTCCAATCAGAAACGCGTAGGTACCCGTGCCGCCCGCCAAGCCAGTGGTTTCCGTATCGAGAAAAAGCCATTTCGATGGATCGGAGAGCGCCGCCCGCATGCGCTTGGAGAGCGTGTCGTCCCGGCTACGCGAAAGCAATTCGAGACTTACCGCGGAAATGTCACAATATTCCGGCGAAGAAAACCAGTTGCGCACTAAAATGTGTTGCCCGTAGCGGTTTGTGGCGATTCCTGCGCCGAGCAGGCGCGACAACGAATCCTCGGCATGCGGTGCGCGCAACAGCTCCGCGCCCGATGGCCTTGGCCGAGTCGGCTTCAATGCCGCAAGCCGCGAGAACTTGTCTCCGAATGGCGCCATCACGCACACAACCGATCGAGGATGGCCAGCGTCGCTTCCTTTGCACGCGGCGCCAAGTCTCCCGCGGGACCGATGCACGATGGGCACCCTTGCTCGCATCCGCATGCCGCGATGAGCTCGCGCGTCTTCTGCACAAGCAATTCATGCGCGCGGAAAAGCGGCTCAGAGAAGCCGATGCCGCCCGGGTACGCGTCGAAGAGATACAAGTTAGGTTCGAAGAACTCCTTCGCGTTCGCGCCGACCACTTCTTCCATGCCCGCAGCGGAAAAGTGTTCGGCGCCCGCCGCATCCGGCGGGCGCTCGCCAATCGCGGTGCCCAGGTCGCGGCCGTCGCACATCAGCAGCAGCGTCGCCACGGATTCCAGCGCGTGCAGCAGGCCAAACATGCCGCTTTGCCGTTCGCTGATCGTAAACGCAAGCGATTCCAGCAGCGGCCGCTCCAGCGTGATCCAGTACGAGGTCGTGTGCATTTCGTTTTCCGGCAGCTCCAGCTTTCCCGCGCCTACGTTTTCATGCGTGAAAAACTTGATTTTCTTGAAGCCCACCACCTGCGACCGCACCAGCACATCCCCATGGGAATGAAGCGAGCCTCGCTCCTGTAGCGACGCAGCACGCTGCGCCCCATCTCGAGCGTCCCGACCGCTCGCTGCCGCCTCCAGCACGCGCACCTGCGTGTAGCGGATAGCATCCGTGTAGTAATCGACATCGACGCTCTTCACGTATGCCTTGCGTTCTTTGAAATCCAGATGTTCGACGTGATATTGCTCGCCGCCGTGCAGATAAATAGCTTTTTCGTGCACGGTGGTCAGCGCGCTAGAGAAATCGACTTCGCCGATCACGTTCGGCTCGCCGGTGATATCGAGGATCACGAAATTGTCGCTGGTTACCGACCGCAGGCTGACCGTATCGGCCGGATATGCCTCATGCGTCCAGTGATAGTAATCGCCCGCCTGATGCAGAAAGCCCGCCTCGGCAAGGCGCGCGCATAGGTCCGGCACGTCAACATCGCCGAAGCGCTCTTCCGGCGCGATTGGCAACTCAAACGCCGCGCACTTCAGATGATTCACCAGAATTTCCAGATTGTCCGGTTGTATGAATGCGTGTTCCGGCGTTCTCCCGAAGAAATAGTCGGGATTGCGCACCATGAATTGATCGAGCGGGGCGGAAGAGGCCACCATCACGGCGCACGAGCTGCCGCTGCGTCGACCCGCACGCCCCGCGCGCTGCCAGGTTCCGGCGATCGTGCCGGGGTAGCCCGCCATCACCACGGCATCCAGCGAGCCGACGTCGATGCCCAGCTCCAGCGCGCTCGTAGAGACCACGCCGCGAATCCGCGCGTCGCGCAGCCCGCGCTCGATTTCGCGGCGCTCGTTTGGCAAGTAGCCGCCGCGATAGCCGTGAATCGTTTCCGGCTTGCCGGGCGCGTGCGGATTGGCCTGCTGCAAATACGTCAGGAGCAGCTCGGTGTGCAAGCGCGAATTCGCGAACACGATGGTCTGCAGCTCGTGCTTCAGAAATTCCTGCGCCACACGAGCGGACTCGTTGATATAGCTGCGGCGAATGCCCAGCGCGCGATTCACTACCGGAGGATTGTAGAAAACGAACGTCTTCTCCGCGGCCGGCGCGCCATTGGCGTTTAGCACCTCGGCCTCTGCTTCCAAGAGCCGCGCAGCCAGTTCTCCAGGGTTCGCGATTGTCGCCGACGAGCAGATGAATTGCGGTTCGCGCCCGTAAAATCTTGCGATGCGCTGCAACCTGCGCAGCACGTTGCACAAGTGGCTGCCAAAAACTCCGCGGTAGGTGTGCAGCTCGTCGATCACGACGTAGCGCAAATTCTCGAAGAGCCGCGTCCAGCGCGTGTGGTGCGGCAGGATCCCCGTGTGCAGCATGTCCGGATTGGTGAGCACGATGTGCCCCTTTTCGCGGATGGCTTTGCGCGCGTCGCTCGGCGTGTCGCCGTCATAGGTGAAAACGCCAAAGCAATTCGCGAGCCGCTGGTTCAAATCATGGAGCTCGGCGAGTTGATCTTGCGCCAGCGCTTTGGTCGGGAAGAGATACAGCGCGCGGCTGTCTGAGCTTTCCAGAATCGCGTTCAGGATGGGCAAGTTGTAGCAAAGCGTCTTGCCCGAAGCGGTTGGTGTGACCACGACAATGTTTTTGCCGGCGTGAACCGCTTCGGCAGCGGCGGCCTGATGGCTGTAGAGCTGCCGAATGTTTTTGCCGGCGTAGGCTGCCTTCAGCTCGATGCGCGTCCAGGCAGGGAAGTTTGCCCACTGTGCCTCGCGCGCCGGATAGTGGCGAACCGCGGTGAGGATTTCGCCATGAACATCGCGAGCGGCGAGCACATCGAGCACCTCATGGACGCGAGCGATCGCGGTCGAACCGCGCGACAGCGCAACGCCATCGGAAATCGCTGTGACCGAGCTGCCAGCCATGCGTACCGCGAGTGATTCCGACATACGACCCTCCCGCGCATTCGCCTTTTCTTCGCCAAAGGCTAGCACGCGGTCTTCTCATGCGCAACAGCGTTCTCGGTCAAATTTTCTATGTGGGAGACTGCACAGAAGCCTGCGGCCCCAGCACCCACCTACGCCCATCAACCACAACTGCAAGACCTGTCGTCCTGAGGTCCTGGCGTTTTTCAGCCGGGCCGAAGGATCTCAATCGTAAGTAAGTTCGCAGCGTGAAATGAAAACCGGACTCTAGCCGCCGCAATTGACTCAGTAATGAAAGCGGTAGCGCACCTGGACAAAGACTTCCCGCGGATTCAGGAAATGCGTGCCGCCAAAGGTGAAACTGTTGTCCAGCAGAACCCTTCGGTTCGCGACGTTCGTCGCGCTTACCGAAGCCGAGAATTTTTCGCCGAACTGCTTGCCGAGTGACACGTCAAAGGTCATATGCGGCTGAAGATGATCCCCGGGGATCGCCGGATTGCTGTTCGAGAAGCCCGAGCCGTAATAAACGTCCGCAGAAGCGTAAGCGCGCCATGGCAGTGTGTACTGGCCGCCGAGATGAAGCGTATCGCGCTGGTCATGATCGAGCAGGAAAAAGCCTGGGGGAGGCGTAGCGCACGGACCGATCAAGCCGCCAATGACGCAGCCGAAACCAAGAGCGAGCTGATTGGAATAGGTGAGATAGAGTTGCGCGCGGTCGCGGATCCGTGGCGAACGCAGCGCCAGCTCCCAGCCATTGATTCGCGCGCCTTGTACATCGACGGGGAAAAAAACGTTTGAGTTGTTCAAGCTATTGTGGTCGAAGAAGTTTTTCGCGCGAGTCGAAAAGTTGTCGGCGTCGAGCGTCCAGCCCTTGAAGGGAATAGTGACGCCAAATTGGTGCTCTTCGTCGCGCTCCCCCCGCAAGGGCACGAAATCAAGCTGCTCTTGAGTCTGGATGTCATTCAGCGTGGGTCCAGATAGCGTGCCCAGAGGTGGCGCCTGATAGAAATGACCGTAGAAGCCACGGAACACCCAGTTCAATTTGGGGATTCGCAACGAAGCCCCAACGCGCGGACTCGTCGCATTTTCAACCACGGCACCGGAAAAGTGTGTCTGGCGCAGGCCACCATTGAGGGTCAGCCAGGAATTGACTTTGATCTGGTCCTCAACATAGACAGCGATGAGGCTACCGTCTGGATTTTGCGACAGGGGCGCAACCGTGCCACTCCCATCGTTGTAAACCACATGGAAAAATTGATCGTCCTGCTGAGCGAAACTGTAGAAACCTGCGCGGGTGTTATTGGGTCCCGTAATCCAAGACACGGTCCCCTGGCCGCCTTCATATTTGGAGGAGCGGTTCTGTGTTGCAGCACTTGGGAAATCATTCGGATCGCTTACGTAGTCGGCGCTGTTGTAATGGAAGAACGGTGAAACCGTCAGGACCAGCCCCGGGCTAAACGTGCGCACCCAAGAGAAGGCCGCAAAGGAATCGCTTTCGCGATTGGCATCGCGCAGCGTCATGCCGGTACTATTCAGCGGATTGTTCGGGTAAAACGGCACCTGATAATAGTCCCGCCGGGCCTGAGCAACGAAGCGCAACTGATCCTGTGAATCCGCGTTGTAGATCAGCGAGACAAATCCCCCAAAGCCGTTTGCGGCGTCCTGGACAACCGCCGACGCGGGAGTCTGCAAGCCCAGATTCGTGCGGTTCCCGTTCGCGCTGGCGTAATACGCAAAGCGGCTGTTGTGCCCGCCGAAATTGATTTGATCGTCCGTTTGATAGAAATTCCCCGCACTTAATGTCAGCTCAGCTTCATTATTTCGCTCGAAGCCCGTGCGCGGCAAAACGTCGAAGACACCGTAGGTGCGGTCGCCGAAGTCCGCAGCATAACTCCCGCGTTGCATTTCGACGGCATCGATGTCTTTGGGATCGACCTGCGGCCCCAGGTTGCTGGCAATATTCGTGTTAGGAATCGCGACGCCGTCGATCAGCCAGCTCACCTGGTGGCCTCCACGCACATGTAGCTGATCGTGCGTAAAATAGGCGCCCGGAACATAGTCTGTGATCATCGCCAGGCTATTGCTGCGCGTCGCCCCTGGTGTCTGCTGGATCTCCAAGCGATCTACCAGGGTGGTAGGGGTGATGGATTCCGCCTGCGCAGGCGACGATTCCGCCGAAACAGTCACGGACTGCGCCTGCGCGGGCAGTCGCAGCTCAAAATGCAGAATGGGCGCAGTGCCGGACAGCACCGTAACAACTTGCTCTTGCGTCACGAATCCCGCCTGCGACACCGTCACGCCGTATTCGCCCAGCGGCACAGCGTCAAAGTGGAATCCTCCTTCCGCATCGGTCTGTATCGTTTGCGCGTAATCCGATGTCTTCGCCTTCAGCGCAACCGTGGCATCCGCCACTGGCCGGTGCTGCGGGTCGTGCACAATTCCGCGCAGGGTTCCAAATATCGTGGCCAGCGCTGGCGTGCTCAGAAAAAGCAGAGCGGCGAGCAACTTCAAAACGCTTCGCATAATTTTTCCCCAAAGCAAGTAGAACGCGACACAGAGTCGCTCAGGAGCCGATCAGTTGGTTTGGAAAAAGCGGCGGCTCTTAAAGAGAGTTCGCGATGCGAGGCGGAGGCGAGAGAGGCTTTACGACCCGCGGAATCGCGACAGCGCGCGCAGTTTCCGCGGCGCGAACAACGCAAGCGGGTGCGAAAGCGGACATCTGATGCGGCAGCACAAAGGCCACCGCGGTGACCAGCGGTTTCTCAGAACTCTGGCAACACGACATCGAGCAATCCATCATTTCGCTCATGTCGTGCCCGCAATCCATATCCGAATGTGGCGATGCCTGTCTTTTCTGATGATGATGCTGTGCGATGGGGCAATGGTCGCCCGTGCAACACGGCATCGAATGCACCGACCACGCGGCGCCAGCCAAGGGAGCGTACAAGGCCACAGCCGCCAGCAGGCACACCCAGGCGGCTAGCACTCTCTTGCGATCTTGGCTCGAGGCGTTCACTTTCCCTCTCTCCTAGGACGCATGATAAGGCAAAACCGCTTTCTATACCCATCCAATATGTCTCGCACCTGCGTTACCAAGCCTTACGTTGCCCCCCGGCCGCGCCTTGACTTGCCGCCACCTTGCGTCGCAGACTTCCGTCATGGCGCAAACCTATTTGCTCTTTGATTTCGGGCCGGATGAGGAAAAAGTCCAGCAGGCCCGGCACAAACTCGAAAGCTGGAAGCAGGCCTTCCGCCTCGACAAAAAGCTACAGTACAAGCTCGAACGCGAACAATCCGCTGTGCCTGGCGCTGCGGAAGCAAAACCGGAGCCCACAAATACGGAAGTGCCCAAATCCGCGAAAACGAAATCAAAATCCAAGCCCAAATCAGCTGAACCTGCAGCCGAAAACAACGGCCCTGTAAAGCTCTTCGTTCGCCTCTATTTCTCCGGCCACGAAAAGCTCTCCGAGCAGCGCTGGATCGACCGCATCCCCACCGAAGAGCCGTTCAAGAGCGCCTCGCCCAAAACCGTCCGCGAAAGCGAACCCGCTTTCGCCGACGTCTTGAAGCAGTTCGACACTCTCGAGTGAAGCCCATTGCCTATGCGCTCCCAGAAAATTGCCTGTGAATCCAGTCAACTCCCCGCACCCTTGCGGCGCGCTCAAGCATCTTTTCGATATAATAGAACTTCTCCCGGCGAGCATCTCCATCTCCACTGAGAGGGCCAACTGAATGGCGGTACAGACGCAGACGCGCGTAAAGGTAGCCAAGCTCGACGCCAACAAGTATCACGGGCTCGACCGCGAAACGCTCATCCACCTCTACCGCACGATGTTTCTTTCCCGCCGCCTTGACGACCGCGAAATTCAGCTCAAGCGCCAAAACAAGATTTACTTCCAGATTTCCAGCGCCGGCCATGAAGCCGTCACCGCCGCCATGGGACTTCTTTTGCGTCCCGGCGTCGATTGGCTCTATGCCTACTATCGCGACCGCGCGCTCTGCCTGATGCTCGGCGTCACCCCGCTCGAAACTCTTCTGCAAGCCGTCGGCGCAAAAGACGATCCCGCCTCCGGTGGCCGCCAGATGCCTTCGCACTGGGGCCATCCCAAATGGAACATCGTCTCCAAGTCCTCCTGCACCGGAACGCAATTCGTCCAAGCCGTGGGCGCCGCCGAAGCCACGCTCTATTACCAGAATCACTCCAAAGCCCTCGCGCAAGCCAAGAAAGCCCCGCTAGGCCAATACGTCCATCACCACGACAACGAAATC
>Ga0137418_10003730_pt1 | contig 14024 bp, 9 predicted proteins | sample CZODoug3_1_2_16f_FD_122242 | JGI IMG/M metagenome (GOLD analysis project Ga0137418, IMG submission 122242) | Vadose zone soil fungal communities from Angelo Coast Range Reserve, California, USA - CZODoug3_1_2_16fungal (Hybrid Assembly) | ecosystem: Environmental > Terrestrial > Soil > Vadose...
AGTTCTGAGATTTCGCCAATCCTTCCGCTCAGGTACTCGTCGGAGTTTGTATGCTTCCGAATATTGTCCTCCACATCTGTTGGGAAGTTCATCATCCCCGCGAGCATTGGTATGGTGGGGATGACGCTGCTGTTGACAACAGCGGTTGTTCGTGCGCGACTGGCGTAGACCAGGCTTCGCTCTGCCTCGAGCATGTCGAGGCCTAGGAGGAGGTCTGCTTTCCCATTGGGTACGATAGTGCTGATCTTCGCGTTACCTTTGGCGAAGTTGATGTGTGCTGAGACTGCGCCGTTTCTTATGGCGAGTCCTTTCTTGTCATTGAACTTGACAGTGTAGCCTTCTTTTGTCCCGGCCCTTGCTAGGGTTGAGGAGAGGACTCCGACTCCCATTCCTCCGACTCCACTGATGAACGCGCTCCAAGTGTCCGAGAATTCGTGTCGCGCGGGGGCCGGAATATTGTCCAAAGATATTTTCTTGACTCGAGGTATTGGCGGCTTGTTTCTTGTGACAATGACCTTCTCGAAGGAGGGGCAGGCCATTATCTTGGTGCAGTACGTGTCCGCAACGCAGGTCGATTGGTCAATTCCAATTTTCTCTCCATAGTCAGTATCGATTATCGTTAGCCCAGGACAGCCTGTGTTCTTAGTGCATTCGCGGCAGTTTTCGCAGACTTCTTGGGATATGTTGATGAAAGTCTCTCGCGGGATGTATCCTTGTTTGTCGATGATCTTGTTTCTCTCAGAACGTTTTCTTTTGTGGAAGGTTATGCCGCATTCCTTGTCAGCGATGACTACCTTGACGCCGGGCATGCTGAAGGCTTTGTCGAGTTCTTTCATGTACTTCTCCCGGTTTGACGGGGGCATCTTTCGAACGTAGATCTGGTCTCGTCCCATTGCTCGGACAATTCCTTCGATGTCTTGAGCGATGGTCTTGTCGCCCATGATGTTGTGTCCGGACTCGGGGGTGGGCTGGTGGCCGGTCATGGCCGTGTTCTTGTTCTCGAGGATGATGTAGAGAATGTCTTGGCCTTCCTTGATGCTGTTCGAGATGGCTGTAATGCCTCTCCAGAAGAAAGTTGAATCACCCATCAACGCGTACTGCTTGTTGGTGACGAACGGGTCCATGCCGCTCCCCGCCGCCCCGCCTAGCGACATTGCCGTCAGGTTGTGCATCTCGCCGAATGGCGGGAGGAAGCTCATCGAGTAGCATCCAATGTCTCCGTGAGCGAAGATGTCCTTGTGCTCAGGCTGGTCCCTCATTGAGTGCACCGCACTGAGAGTCTCCCTATGCGGGCAGCCAGCGCAGAAGCCAGGGGACCTCGGAGGAACTAGAACCCCGTACGCTTTGATCTCTGCAAGAAGATCCAGTTCGCTGTGGATCTTTTTCTCATCGTATTTCGCAGAAGAATCTCCCAAGTCGAGAATCAGGTTTCCGAGTTTTTCTATGAGCATTGAAGGTGTTAGTCCGCTCTCTTCCGGGAAGCCATCCTCGTCCTTAGGGAATATCTTGCCCCAGACATTCGGCTCCTTCTTGATCTTGCCATCCTGGACGAAGTCTGTGAGAATTGTTTTGATCTGGTCCTCGATGATAGGACCTTTCTCTTCAACGACCACTATGTTGTCCGCGAGCTTCGAGAACTCTTCCACGACGGCAGGGTCGAGTGGGAATGTCACGGATAGTTTGAGGACGGGAAATTGCTCGTCGCAGCCAAGTTCCCAGAGAGCTTGTTCTAGGTAGCTGTACGAGATTCCTGCGGCGACGAACCCGATATTGTGTTTCTTGCCATTGGAATAGAGGATTTTGTTAAGGTGATTCTGTCGGACATATTCGTGGACTCGTGGAAAGCGATCGCGAATGATCGCCTTCTCAAGATCCCACGTGTTCGGTGGGATGCTGACCTTTCGTTTGATGTCTACTTTCGAGATGTCGATGGTGATAGGATGTTTGAAGCTGATCTCGGGAGATTTGTTCTCGTAGATCTTTACGTTACCCCCGCCTTCAGCTAGGTAGGTCGTGATCAGGTAGCCTACGACGAGGTTTGAGTAGACTGAAAGTCTGAGGGCTTCTCCGATCCAATCCTTGATTTCTTGAGGGTTGCTAGGTTCGATGATGGGCATCTTGAGATGCTCCATCAATGCGCGACTGTCGCCGGCCACCTGAGTACTGGAGGCGTGAGGGTCGTCACCGCAGACGACGACAGCTCCGCCCTTCTTTCCGCTAAGCCCGTACTTGTCCGAGTAATTGATGATATTAATGGGGTCGGCGGCTACGTTTAGTCCGACGCTCTTCATGACGGCTATGGCGTTGACGCCGACGTCCATTGCACCGTTAAGGGCGGCCGCGCCTTGGGACTCGTCGTTGGTCATCTCGCCCCAGAGTCCAACTTCACGGAGAATGTCCGCGTTCTCTTCGAGAATTGTGAAGATCTCTGCTACTGGTGATCCGGGGTAGCCTGCCATGAGACCGACCTGACTTTCCAGTGCGCCTTTGACTATTAGCTCGTTTCCGTTGAAGGCGTCGATACCGGACTGTTGGACAAAACGCTTGTCCGACATCAGATCACGTGGATATCCGTAGAGAATATGTTCGTCACGCTGTAGATAAGCCCGCCGTTCAATTCTATAGTTATCACAGGTCTAATCTGCTCAAAACTCAGTTTTTCAAAGCTCAAACCACATCGTTGTCAGTGCAGCTGGACGGAAAGTGCCCAGAAGTCTACAGGACCTACTCAAGTGCCACTCGAAATACGATAGTGCGCTCGTCTTGCATATGAATAGCCGATAATCTCGTTTTCGATATCGTTTCTGGTTCTCGACCTTTCTCGGTTCTCAGCTTTTCCATAGCCGCCTCCCCCTGCGGTCTTGATTTCAATGACGTCTCCCTTTTCGAGAAGAACCGTGATCTTCACGGGGAGTCTGATCTTTCGCGTCTTTCCTTCATCCCTCTTGTAAAGACTTACCTCTGTTCGTGCGCCGGGTCCTCCTCCGAAGAGTCCCTGCGGCCTGTTTCTTCCCCTATCTGAGAGAATTGTGACAGTGATATCATCACTAAGCGATTGGTAAGATCTGACTATCCCCGAGCCGCCGCGGTGTCGTCCGGGTCCGGCGCTGTTCGGTCTAAGCTCGTATTGTTTGATGAGTAGTGGATATGATCGTTCTATTTCTTCGATTGGCGTGTTCATAGTATTAGTCATGTTCGCTTGAATGCCATCGATACCGTCTCTCCCGTTTCTTCCGCCGAGGCCTACGCCTATGGTCTCGTAGAAGGCCCAGTTTCTGCCCTTGTGAGTTCCGCCCATCATGATGTTGTTCATCGAGCCGCCAGAGTCGGCTGGGACCATATCCGGGATGGCTTTGGAAAATGCACGGTAGAGGAGGTCCGCGTTACGCTGGCTTGTCTCTACGTTGCCGCCTGCAACAGGATGTGGAAATGTTGGGTTGAGTATTGTTCCTTCCGGGGCGTTGACCGTGATGGGTGTGAAGGCGCCGTGGTTCGCTGGGACATCGTCGCCTGTCAGTGTTCGGATGACGTAGTGTACCCCGGAAAGGGTTACCCCGTAGACCGCGTTGAGCGGATTTGATACTTGACCCTCTGTTCCGGTGTAGTCTACTTTCAAATTTCCCTTTGAGATGGTCAGGGTGACTCTGAGGCGAATATCGTGCCCGTCAGGATCTTCGAGACTGTCCCGTGCTTGATAGGTGCCGGCGGGTATCTTGGAGAGCCTCAATCTCATCAGCTGCTCCGTCTTCCTTAGAGACTCTGCGCATGCCTCTCGGAACGGTTTCCATCCGTGCTTCTTGACGAGTTCTAGGACTCTTCTCTCGCCAGTAATGTTGGCCGCCGTTTGGGCTTTGAGATCTCCTACCCTCTCTTTTGGGGTTCGGGATTTCGATACGAAGCCCATTACTGAATTCTGAAGGAATCTGTTTTTCCGGATCAGATATTTCGGGTCTACTACGACGCCTTCTTCAAAGAGAGTCTTCGCGTCTACTGAGATGCTGCCTGGGACTCTTCCGCCTACATCTGCGTGATGCGCTTTGTTGGCTGTGTACCCGACGAGTCTGTTTGAGTGGAAGACGGGTCGGATAACGGTCACATCGTTTAGATGTGTGCCCGCGATGTACGGGTTGTTCACCATCAACATTGAGAAAGGTTCTATCTGGACGTCCTCATGGTCACAGTAGTCGAGGGTTTTCCTTAGTCCCCATGGCAGAGAGCCGAGATGTACTGGAATGTGTTCTGCCTGGGCGAGAAGTCTTCCATCATTATCGAATATTGCTGCTGAGTGATCCATTCTCTCGCGGATGTTCGGCGAGTAGGAGGAGTTGCGGAGGGCGATGCCCATTTCTTCGCTGGCGTAGACTAGGGAATTCCGAATAATCTCGGAAGTTATGGGGTCCATATGTTATTCCTCGATATGTCGAGCGTCGAGATTTTCGAATCTCGAAAATATTTCCCTCTGAACATTGGCTATAAGCTAGGAAACGATCGCCGACCTTCCTATGAAAAGAATACTAGTAATCGCAACAGCTCTACTCATAATATCACTAGCCTCAACAACGTCACCTTACAACATTCGCGCGGTTCATGCTTCAGCCTACATCGATCCATTGCTTGCAAGTGCTCAAGCGGCTTCGTCTCCATCTACCGCGGCGCAGGTCATCGTTGTGCTAAACCACATCCCGACAAGCGGTGATGCCCAGGCATTCCGAGCATTCAGCAGGACATCGTTCCCAATGACCAGGCTTCCAATGATTCTAACCTACACTAACTATGGGAATCTGACAAACATGGCCTCCTACCCGGGAGTTCAGTCCCTCTGGTACAATCGACAACTCACTTACTACGGAAACGTACAGACTGTCACTCACAGCTACGGCGAAGTCCCAACCGCCCACTCCTGGTGGAACGACGTCATGCACGTCACCGATGTATGGAAAACTGGCAACCAAGGCCAAGGTGTGACAGTCGCACTGATTGACAGTGGAATAGACGCGACCAACCCAAGCCTCGGCTACAATTTCGCTAACGGACTGTCAAAGGCACCCTATCGCGTGATCCAGAATGTCAAAGTCTTGGCAGGCACCGGTGTCGTCACGGGATCACCGACCGACAATGTAACCAATCTATACCTAGAGAACGTGCCCAATACTGATACCAGCAGTGGACACGGTACAAGTACCGCGGGAGCGGTCGGTGGAGCAGGCGACGGGTCAAACGGAATCTACAAAGGTGTCGCTCCGAGAGCCAACATTGTTGGACTGGGAGCTGGCGACGTCGAGTTCGTATTCTTCGTCATCGCCAGCTTCGACTATGTCATAGCCAATCAGGCAACATACAACATCAGAATCGTCAGCAACAGCTACGGAACAACAGGCACGGCTGACACTCCCACCCTGATGGCGATCCAAGCGACTCACGACGCGGGTATTGCAGTATTCTTCGCCGGGGGCAACTCGGGACCTGGAAGCAACACTCTCAACCCGTACGCCACCCCCAACTATGTCGTGGACGTGGGAGCGGGAACCCAAGAGAAGGGTCTCACCGAATTCTCGTCCCGCGGAATCTCCGGCGACCCAGTACAGCACCCTGACTTTGTCGCACCTGGAATCAACGTGATTACCACTAAGGACTCGATCGGCGCAGTCGATGGAGCTCTGTCCCAAGTTGCTGACGTCGGAAATGTTGTCACCCCCTATCAGCCGTACTATACGACCTTCGACGGAACTAGCTGCGCAACGCCTCTGGCAGCGGGAGTAGGGGCTCTCGTTCTCTCAGCAAATCCCTCTCTCAACCCTGATCAGCTGAAAGCGCTCCTAGTCCAAACGGCAGACCCAATGCTAGGATATCTCCAATTCCAAGTAGGCAATGGCTACGTTAACGCCCTCAACGCAGTCAAAACTGCTCTAGGCCAGAGCGTCCGAACTACAACGAACAGAGTTCAAGCATTTGGCGACCAACGGTTTGTCTACACCGAGTACCTCGGAGGAGCAGGAGCGGCAACAACAATCTGGCTTGGCACTAGTACTCCAGTCTACCCGGGAGCGCAGAGCATCAGCTTCAAGGCCAGCTGGCCGCTGCCCGCAGACCCGCGCCAATGGCGGATGGAGATCTACGCGCCAAATGATACTGTCATTGCTGCGTGCGCCTCAGCCACCTCAGGCAAGCTTACGCTGGGAGTGCCGTGTATCAGAACCAATGGAACAGAAACGAGCCTCACATACACCATAAACAATCCATCACTAATCAGCAGCCTCAACAACCCCGGCAAAACCTCAGGAACATGGGACGTCATCCTTCTCAACTTCCACTACGGGGAAGCAGGAACCATCACCATCGACGTAAACTATCCTACGAAGACCCATAGCGCCTTGACCAATGCTCACGACGTCCAGGTGAGTGACAGCGCGCCAGGCGGCCTTCAAGGCAATGAACAAGCAGTAGTGCAGAGCTACGACGGAACCGTCAGTAGCACCTCAACAATCGCACAGGCAGGATCCACCGCGCTTAACATCGACATCGTCCAACCCGCAAACAGCGCAATCTCAGTCGTACAACTGGTAGTCGTCGACTCTAACGGAAAGATTGTCGAGGTTCGAGGCGCATGGGTAACCACCCAAGCCGACCTCAACAATAGAGCCAGCCAGATCCAACAGCTACTATTGACGACGACAGACCCGGCCCAGATAGCGGCTCTTCAAACAGAAGCCTCAGCCATACAATCAGCGCTACTTACAGCTCCCCTATCAGAGAATCTTCCCGCACTCCCATAAAACTGGGAGTCCTCCCCTTTTTTCACCATTTAGCTAGGATACAAGTAGCATCTTAGACGAAAGTTCGTCCTCATTCTAGGGCTTGCTGTAAATTTTCTTGGACGGCATGTTCAAAACAGTTGGGTTATCCTCTAGATCTCAGCGCCAGTATTTCGATCGCTGATACTTTGGGAGGTGAAGAAACTCGAAGAAGATAGTCCTCATCCTACTGATTGCAGCGGCCGTGCTACTTCCCACCGTTGCTATCCTTCATGCAACTGAAAATTCCAACACTACTGTGACTACAAGTCATGACAGTGATCAGCATGACCAGAACCATGAAGATCAGGAGCACGATGATAACGAAACCTCAGATGACAATTCAACGACCCACATGGAACTAGATGACGCAAACGACAACGCGACAGATACGGATTAACATTAATCGTGCATGCCTTCCGGGACCGGAACGTCCCGCTTTCTATTCTCGACATTTTGCCAAAATACTGCATACCCAAAGACCCGAGCAACCGACAGCGTGCTTCGGGATGCCTCAGAGCCTTCGGCTCCCTCGAGTTGTAAGATCAATTTCATCGTAAGGACCGACCATCCAAGCCCAGTCTTTCCCGACTATGGTCGTTGAATCGTATTCCTCGATGATGCATGGACCCTTGCCACTCACACCCAGCAATAGCCCCATCCGATCATAGACCGGGACCTTCTGCCAGCTTCCCATAAGCGACATTCTTCTCGATAGAATCGGAGCGGCGGACTTTGAGGCTTGTAACCTCTTCTTGACGAACTTCGCTTTGGGGGTTGGAATGATTACTCGGACGCGGGCGTTTACGGCTTCGACCGCGTCGAGTGACGAGTATCCGTAGAGTTTTTTGTGCTCTCGACCGAACAACTTTGTTAGGTTAGCCTCTTTTTCGTAAGGCACGGTAATCTCGTATGCCTGTCCTTGGTATCTCAGATCAACCTGTTCTAACGTCTGGTGGGTTGTGAAGCCTTCCTCCTTCACTGATTTTCTTGCTTGCTCTCTGAGTTGTGCGAAAGTCCGTTCGATATTCTTTGTTGCATGTATCGGTTGTGTGAATGTTCGGGATAGCTCTGCGGTTAGGAGACCGAACGCCGAGAAGAGGCCAGGATGTGGTGGTATGACTATTCGTCGGATTCCAAGTTCTTCTGCCAGATCGCAGGCGTGTCCTGGTCCCGAGCCTCCGAAAGCGATCAGTGTGTACTCTCTAGGGTCTCGGCCGCGTTCTAGGCTAACTAGGGAGAGTGCTTTGCTCATGTTGCCGTTGACTATTCTCAGAATGTTCTCGGCGGTCTTGTCAATTGATGTTCCGAGTCTAGAGCTCAAACTTCGAATGGATCTAACGGCTAGATCATAGCGTAGCTTGAGATGCCCGCCTAACAGTTGGGACGGGTTGATTCTTCCAGCGACAATGTTCGCGTCTGTCACTGTTGGTTGACTTCCTCCTTTGCCGTATGCTGCTGGTCCGGGATCCGCACCCGCGCTCTCAGGGCCTACCTTGAGAATTCCTGCCTCATCCAGCCAAGCGATTGTTCCGCCTCCAGCACTTACTTCCGCAAGGTCGACGAAGGGTTGTCTTACTGGATACCCGCTACCCTTGATTGACCTTCCGTGGTAGCTTCTGCCCGCGGCCTCAAACTCGTAGGATAAATCCGGCCTACCTTCGATGATGGTGCCCGCCTTGGCTGTAGTCCCGCCCATATCGAGAGTTATGACCTTGCCGAGGGACAGTTGTCTAGAAAGACTTGCCGAAGAGAGAACCCCAGCGGCTGGCCCGGATTCTATTATTGAGATGGGACGTTTCGATGCTTGAACCAGAGTGCTGGCTGTTCCGTCAGAGTTCATGACGTAGAATGCGCAGTGAAATCCGATCCGTTCAAGCTCGTTCTGGAATCCGCGCAGATATTGGGACATGAGCGGTACAAGCGAAGCGTTGACAACTGTGGTGCTAGTCCTCTCGTACTCCCTGTACTGAGGGTCGACCCTACTGGAGATGTCGATGTGTCCCTTGAAGCCGGAGCGTCTCAGAATTTTCTCGGCTTTTATCTCGTCTGAAGGATTGACGTACGAGTTGAGAAATGCAATGGCAACCGATTCCATCCCTCTCCGAACGATTTCCTTAGAAACCTTCAACAAGTCGTTTTCTGTCAAAGGGGTCCGACCGGACCCGTCGACTAGTCTTCGTCCTTTCACTGTGAAACGGTTTCTTCTCTCGACAAGTTGCTTTGGCCTCTTGGTGTCGAGATTGTAGATCTCGGGTCTTCTCTGGCGCCCTATCTCCAATACATCTCGGAAACCATGGTTGGTAATGAGAGCAGTTTTCGCAAGACCAGTCTGTGTCAGGAGGGCGTTCGTGGCGATTGTGGTTGCGTGTGAGACTAGAGCCACCTGCTCCGCTCTATCCTGATACCCTTTGAGGGCTTCGAGGATTGCGAGACTGGGTTGTTTGGGAACTGTTGGGACTTTGACGATCTCGGGTGTCTTCCTCGACTCATTATCAAAGACGATGATGTCGGTGAATGTTCCGCCAACGTCGATCCCCACGAAGAGCATTGGAGCGAGAACCTCTGGTCTGATGTCGAGGCAATGAGCTGGCGATGGCGATACTTATGAGGGCTACTTAGTCACGTGAGTACGTCCAGTCTTCTCGCCTTCACCCTTGGTCTTGGGTGCTGGTACAATCAAGAAATTGAGTCGATACTTTCACTAGATGATACTTGTCCGGGTCCTTCCAGAAACATGTCGGCTTCTACAGGAGAGAGGGGAGAGTCCGATGGCAGGATTGCAGGGGGCAAGCTCCCCGACCTTGACAGTCTATGGGATTATGACCATCCAGGGCCGACTGAGAAGAGGTTTCGCGAGCTCCTACCAGCAGCGGTAGACTCACTCGACATCTCATACCTGTCCGAGCTTCTGACCCAGATTGCCAGAGCAGAGGCCATGCAGAGAAAATTTCCGGACGCTCAAAAAACTCTCGATCGAGTCGAGAAGGCACTGCCGAAGGCCGAGCAGAGGGTCAGCGTGAGATACCTGTTGGAGCGCGGAAGAGTTCTCAGTATGTCAGGGAAAGCAAGGGAGGCTCAGCCACGCTTACAAGAAGCACTCAATCTATCTCTCGTTTTCAAGATGGACCTCTACGCTGTCGACGCTGCTCACCTGATGGCCACGGCCGAGCCGGAGAAGGCGCTAGAATGGAACCTGAAAGCGTTGGAGATTGCCGAGAACTCGAAAGATGAGAAGACGGAAAGATGGAAGGTTATCCTCTGCAACAGTATCGGTTGGAACTATTTCGATCAGAAGTCCTACCAGGAGTCCTTGTTCATGTTCCAGAAGGCCTTGGAGTTTTACGAACAGCTCGGCGACCCGCTCAAAATCAGGACCGCAAAATGGTGTATCGCAAAAGTTCTCCGGGCGATAGACCACACAGAAGAAGCGTTAGAGATGCAGAGAGCGCTATTCGAGGAGTACCAGGCGGACGGAAAGAGAAACGGGTACGTCTATGAGGAAATCGCTGAATGTCTGTTAGTCCTGAGCCAAGAACACGAAGCTCAGGAATGGTTCGCAGCCGCCTACGCGGAGCTTTCAAAGGACCCAAGAGTCACGCGTGATCAAAACCGGATTAATCGACTCAAGGAGCTCGGACAAGTCGGCAGGCCGAGACCCTCACAGGCATAGCCGGAACACGATGAGAGTCGAATCTGATTGCTCTAGAGATGCGATTCAAGGAACAACTAAGTGAGTCTCCGTGGAAGTTTTCCGTGAAACGGGTTCTCAGCATTCCACCTAGCGCCGAACGCTATTAGTCGAATGATAGCAGGGAGGATGTCGACTCCTTTCTCGGCCATCGTCCAGCGCACCGGTCCTGGTGCTCGATTCTTCTCCACTCTTCTAATCATGCCCGCCTCTTCTAGCTCCCTGAGCCGTCTACTGAGGATTCTCGAATTGAGCTTAGGATTTGAACGGAGGAGACCGCTGAAACGGTCGACCCGTCTCAGCCCAATATCAGCAAGAATGAGGAGAGCCCATTTACGTCCAAGCACTCCGAGGTCGGGCCTGATGGGACGAGCAGCGAAAAATTCTTTTTCAAGACTCGAAGTGTTTCGCCGTTGCAGTGTGCGCATCGGTACTATCCTTCTGAGTCCCTATCTAGGTTATAGGAAAGCACGACCCTTCTGTCATCAGACGCGCTTTGCAAACGACAATCGCAGATAACGTTGGACTGGTTGAGCGAGCATGGGTAGATAGCATCAACATGCGATCCAAAGAAAAGTTTCTAGAGCTTCATGGAGAATCTGCTGTCCTCTATGATCCTACCTTGGGGTCCTTGAAGGGTCGGCCGGCTCTCGACAAGATGTGGGCGGGGCTCTTCAACATGTTTCCCGACTACCAGATCAGAAAGGTCCGAAGTTTTGGCCAGGATGATTGGGTATGTCTGGAAGTGGAGGAGACCGGAACTATGAAGGGAGCAATTCACGCGGGACCAAGAGAGATTCAACCAACTGGTAAGAGCTTCAAGATCCCGAGCTCGATCATTTGTCGCGTCGAGGGAGGCCGTATTGGAGAAGTGCGTATCTATTTCGATGTCCTTGGTCTGATGGCGCAGCTCGGCCTGGGACCCTGACTCACCGAATTCCTCTATCTCGCGCTACTCTACCGGACCTTGACTTCGCGCGCTTGCGCGGTGAAACCATTCTTCTTGTGAGAGCCATCGCAGAATGGCATCAATGTGGACCCACCACACCGGCACCACGCTTGAACTACCTTCCCGTCGACTATGACGAGGTTGGGACCATTCTCGGTTGATTTTACGACCACTTTAGACATACTAACCGTATCACCTCTCTGCTCTTCCAACCTTGTCATGTTAGTTGTGCTACCTTTGTCAGGACTACGATCATTTCTCCATGTATCAGGTGGTTCTGATCGAACTTTCCGAAAACGCGGAGAAGAGCGCCTACTGCTAGGTCAGCTGCGTCTCCCATGGCAAACTTGATCGTCGGGGTCCATTCGACTTCGATGCGTTGTGTTGTCCGTGTAAGGGTCCTGGAGGGCCCTGTTTCATCAGCCTCGGCGAATATCCCTCCAAGGACATGTTCTCGCGGCTGATCCGTCACCGACAAGAACAGTTCTACATCTGTGCCGGGGGGAACGACGGCCTCTAGCTGTTTCAAAGTATACAATTGAACAGGTTTGGGCCTTGGCGGCGCCTGAGGTGAAGGGGGGGCTGCTATTGTAGTGTCCTTGGAGGACTCTGAGGGCCTCAGGAGCCTGTCCTGATCATATCGCAGTCCAAATTGCAACGCGATCTGTGCTTTAGCCAATTCCTCGCCCAAGTAGCCTGCGTGGCTTAGCTGCGTGACAAGTCCGTCCCGTAACAGACCAAGTAGCATCGATGTTGCTCCACGTCCACGCATCTCGTGAGCGGGATTGTGGTCAGGCAGATAGTGTCGCAGTAGGATTTCCTTAGGCTCAGGCTCGATAGTGATTACAAAGTATCCCTTCGGATCATAAATGAGCGGCTCACGCTGACCTCCCGGTCGAATAGACACAAACTCTTCCCGACTTTGGGACGGGGTGGTTGTTGTCTGGTCAGTCACGAACATGCCAGGGTTACGGACCGCGAGACTCTTGATCCGCTCCCGGAGAAGCTCAACATCTTCTTCGCCTGTCCAGTCAAGAACTTCGACCTGCTTCCGGAACTGCGCTACTTGCTCGGGATCAATCGATGGCAACACTGGATCATATCCCGCAGCCTGAACTATGCGCCTTTGGCCATCGACGCCATGTTCGGATAGAGCGACGAGGGATTGTCCTGGTCGAAATAGTGCCGAGTCCTTGCCGCAGATGAGAAGGAAACGAATCGCGGGATTGGATGTGATGTTGACTATGATTCGGGTAATGCCAAGGTTAGCTGTGTAGACTATACCTGCAATCGCCACGCCTTGTACACCTACGAGGGGGCTGACCAACTTCTCTGATGTGAGTGCGCAGACCGCGACCGGACCATTCGGATCCCCCACCTGATACACGCCTGGCATGACGGGCCATGATGTGCCATTCTTCTTGCTACTCATTGCGTGAGATCACTTCTGTCGTAACGACAATCTGCGTCTACAGTAATAATTCTAAGCGGAAATTCGAGTCCGTAGTGGACCCGAATGTTATCTCACGTAATCGTTATCCAACTAACGTCCGTCCCTTCGCTACTTATATTTCGGACTAACCAAGGTATAGTAGATAACATTGGACGCGCTACCGTCAAGCTGCCAACCCGACATCTCAACCATCCTCTCGAACGGAAACGGAGTGTGTAGACGAGACATCTGTGCGGTCATCAAAGCTGTAAGAAAGCTAGGCTCTGAATGGAGGGTCCTTCTAGCATACTATCTGATGGACGGGCCCATGCGCTTCAACGATCTTCTAAGGAAGGGACAGCCCGACGATCTGAACGCGCGAACACTCTCTCGAACTCTCAAATATCTGCAGGGAATGGGAATCGTCGAGAGACAAGTAGTCGGCACAGAGCCGTTCTCAGTCGTGTACCATCTCACCGAGAAAGGACGAGACCTGAATGATGTCTTGTCAGCTTATAGAAGATGGGGCGAGAAGTGGACCCCGAGTATTGTTCATCCTTTGCCCTTTCCGAAGGCCAGGTGAATATCTAGACTCTGGACCCGGCTTCATTGTTGAAGCGGCTTCAATTCGTTTGCGAGCTGGTTGACGGTAGTTATGCGTGCGAAGCGGCGTCGTAACGCGTATTCCGTACGCTCGCGTATAGCTTCGACTCCGAGCTCTTCGCCTGGCTTATCCCAGTTTGGTATTGGAAAGGTCATTGTCGCTTCTGTGACGAAGTCCACTGCGTAGCCGAGGTCGGCTGCGATTCTTGCGGTTGTCTCGCAGCACTGTTCAGTCTGTATGCCTGCTATGGCGACGCGTCTAACACCTCTTTCGATCAGGTATGGTTGTAATGTCGTGCTCGTGAAACAGTTGCGTGTGTTCTTGACCATCACTGGCTCATCAGCTCGCGGTTTGATAAAATCCATCAGCTTGAACGACGGGCTGTCTCTAGCAAACCCTTCGTCCTTGTCAGTATGCAAGAAGAAGACGACCGGCAAACGCGCAGTTCGATATGCTTCGACGAGTGCGGTGACATTCTTTTCGAAGGCAGGGTTGCTTCGTCGGTTCCAGCGGGGGCCCGTCTTGAACGAGTCCTGAGCATCTATCACCAGTAGGGC
>Ga0137418_10003731_pt1 | contig 14024 bp, 15 predicted proteins | sample CZODoug3_1_2_16f_FD_122242 | JGI IMG/M metagenome (GOLD analysis project Ga0137418, IMG submission 122242) | Vadose zone soil fungal communities from Angelo Coast Range Reserve, California, USA - CZODoug3_1_2_16fungal (Hybrid Assembly) | ecosystem: Environmental > Terrestrial > Soil > Vadose...
TTCGCATCGGCCGTGTTGTTCAGGCTGTCGATCTGAATGATGCCGGCGCTGGTGACGATCGCCCACGTGGCGACGCTCTTACTTCCCAGATAGTAGAGCTGGTCAAAAATTTGGGTGGGAGGAGCATCGACGACCGCGCCCAGAAAGCGCTCGAGAAGGGGCTCGCCTCGGCGGTGACGACGAAATCGTCTCGCACACCCTCGCCGGCTTGCGTTGATGCACAGACGCCAACGACTTCTGGCGAAGGCTGGCAAGCCCGATGCCGGTAGAATCCTCAAGGGAGGATTTGCTAGCCGTGCTGCGAATGAGCGTCTGTGTGGCCGTGTTGCTGATCGTGGCGGCGGCGAAGCTCTCGGCCCAGGATGCGGCGAGCGCGCAGCCGCCCACGCCGTCAGCATCAACGCCGATCGAAGAGGATTTATCCACCACCATCGCGCAGTTGCGCAACGTCGCGATTCGTCTGCCGGTCGCTGCGCTGCTTGGCGCGGCACTCGCCTTTCGTCCACGGCGCCGCGGCACACCACCGCGTTCGGCCCCTGTGATTCAGACGCAGATCATTCTCGCCATCGTCGGCGCGCTCGTCATGGTGGTTGTCGGTGCGAGTCTGGCGCGCGCGTTTGGTGTCGCGGGCGTCGCCGGCCTGATCCGCTACCGCGCCAAGATTGAAGACCCCAAGGATGCCAGCGTCATGCTGGCGACCCTGTCGGTGGGGCTCGCGTCAGGTGTCGGGCTCTTCGTGATGGCGCTCTTTGGTGCGGTGTTCATGTTGGGCGTCCTGTGGGCGATCGAATCGATCGAGCCGAACCCCTACAAGGTATTCGCGCTGAAAGTCACCAGCAAGGAATCAGAAAAGCTTCAGCCGCGCATCGAGCAGCTGCTGCGGCGCCATCGCGCGACCTTCGAATTGCGCGCAGCGTCGGCGGAAGAAATTTCCTACGAGGTGAAATTGCCGATCCAGAAGAGCACCGATGCGTTGTCGAACGCGATCGTCCGGTTGGACGACGCGAGCGCGGTGGAATGGGAGGAGCAGAAGAAGAAAGACAAGGCCTGATGGCATAAAGTTTCGTTGATGCGGGTCCCACGCCCTCGAAGCGAACCTCTCGGCTGGCGCCGTCCGTCGCTCGACCGGAGGAGGCGCCGGCCCGTTACGATCGACCCGCTGAAACGCGCTCCGAAGGGCCTCGCCTCGTTCTGGACGCGAGGGCGGAAGCTGCTGTGGTCGTGGTGGCCGTGGCTCCTGGCCTCTCTCTATGCCATCGAAGAGGCCAAGTGGGGCTGGGCGATTGGCACCGCCGCGATGGCCACCTTCAGTTATCTGATTGCGCCCGTCGAATCGCCGCCTCGGTACGGCCTGGATCACGAGTTCGACGTTGATTCGCCCGAGTTCCTGTCCACCATCGCCGGCGCGCTCGGCGTCCCGTTCACGCGCGGCAATCGCATCGACCTCTTGAACAACGGCGACGAGTTCTATCCGGTGATGCTGCGGGAGATCACGGGCGCGCAGAGCTCCATCACCATCGAGGCGTACATCTATTGGGAAGGGACGATCGGCCGTACGTTCGCCAGGGCGCTCGCCGAACGGGCCAAGGCGGGGGTCAGGGTCAAGATCCTGCTCGACGCTGTCGGATCGAGCAGCATCGGCGCAGACATCCTGGAGATTCTCGAATCAGGCGGCTGCCAGATCGCCTGGTACAACCCGATCAAGTGGTACACCATCGGCCGCTTGAACAACCGGACCCACCGCAAGTCGCTGATCATCGACGGCCGCGTCGGTTTCACGGGCGGCGCCGGCATTGCCGACCAATGGTCCGGCCACGCCCAGGACAAGCAACACTGGCGGGACACGCAGATCCGCATCGAAGGTCCCGCCGTCACCCCGTTGCAGACGGGGTTTGCGCAGAATTGGCTCGAACGGACCTGGGAGCTCGTCTCGGGCCACATCTACTATCCGCAGCTCGACGCTGCCGGTCCGCACATGGCGCTGACGCTCATGAGCACGCCGGTGACCGGCGCATCAACGGCCCGGACGATGTACTACCTGTCGATCGTATGCGCGCGGCGCAGGATCTGGCTCGCCAATCCGTATTTCGTGCCCGACCCGCCCGCCATCGACACGTTGATCGAGGCGAAGCGGCGCGGCGTAGATGTCAAGATCATGGTCTCGGGAATGAACAACGACAACTGGCTGTCGCGTCAGAACGGGACGCGCCTGTATGGACGCCTGCTCGAGGCCGGGATTGAGATCTACGAGTACCAGACCACCTTGCTCCACCAGAAGACGATGGTCGTGGACGGTGTATGGGCGACGGTCGGTACGACCAACTTCGACAGCCGCTCTTTTGCGCACAACGAGGAAAGCAACGTCTGTTTCAACGACGAGCGCCTGGTCGCGCGCATGGAAGCGACGTTCCAGGACGACCTGACCGCGTGCATGCGTGTCGATCTCGACGCCTGGCGGCGGCGCGGCGTGTGGGCAAGGGCACAGGAGTTCGTCGCCGCGTTTCTTCAGGAACAGGTTTGATCCGGGCGTTGTGCAATAGGGAACAGCAGCGCGCATCCGCAGGTAGTAGAGTCCGGACATAACTATCGATCGCGATGACCGCCAGGCGCGTCTCGAGTGGATGATCGATGAATTCCAGCAGGCGCGGCGCCGGTGGCTTGTGAAGAGGGACGTCAGAGCTGTCGAATCGCAGATGGACGCCGACACGGACGGAGCCATCGCGCGGTCAGCTGCTCGCGGGCGCCTTTCCGCGGAACGCGTCACCACGTCCTGACCGGATCGCATGTTCATCACCTACCGCCGAACTGGTGGCGTGTTCGCCGCCGCAGCGCTCGCTGCGACGATGCTGACCGTCACCGTGGCTGCGGCGATTCTTCTGATTGTCGCCTCGCTCACCGCGGCGGCTGTATGGGCCGCACGTGCTGTCCTGCCGAGGTCGTGGCGGCATCGCACTGGTCCGCCAGCGGTACCGTGGGCTCACGAGACCCTCGAAGCGAGGGTGGTACATCCCACCAGTTCCTCGGCCGAATGCCGCCTCACGGACATGAACAGCGATACGCGGTCGACCCGGCCAAGCAGAATCCGATGACCGCGGTTGCCGACGAAGCGAGGCCGGCACCACCATCGTCTTCGCAGCGGGAAATGGCGTTCTCACTACAGGATGGTCTCGGCACCTTGACCGCGCAGATGCGCGATGCGCTCCACCGCAGATTCGCGCAGCCTCGCAGCGTCGGTCGCAATTCCGGTTTCTCCGGCCCGCTCCATGGGCGGAATCCGTCGGTCCAATGCGTCCACGATTTCCAGCAAGGCAAGCAGCCGCTCAGACATGTGGATCGCGTCGTTGTGCGTACGGGCGCGCGACAGCGCCCCTTCGGCGTACACGCGAGTCAGTCCGGACGCCCACCGTTCCATCGTCACGCGATCGTGCTGCAGGGTTTCGATCGGCGTTGTGCAGCCGATCGATCTATCCGAATCAGTCGGAAGAAACTCGAGCCATCCTTCCCACCTGCCGTCACCTCGTTCACGTGCCATCGCGCGCGCGCGGAAAATACCCCGCGCGTCAGACACGGTTTCTGAAAGTTGCAACATCACATCGGTCATATCAATCCGGTCCGATAGTCAACGAAAGCTCCGTGCATTAGATCATCCGAAGAAAAAGCCCGATCAATGCCGCTGCTGCGCCGATCAACAGCGGCAGTGCCCATATCAGGGCCGTGGCTATCAGGAGATCAGATGTCACCTCCCACGCACGTCCGAACCTGGAGCGGATGACGATGGGACTCGTGAGCGTCGACATTTGTACCCTCCCTAGAAGATGTCCCCTCGCCACCACAACACGTCGTCGCGCGAGAGCCGTGACACGTCGCCGCTCGACGTCAACGGGCGCACAAGTAGTGTCTCGGGCGATGGGCGCGATGAAAGGATCGTGACCTGTGGCGGCAAGAAACCTGACGGCAGCCATGCGCGGATAACGGGTCGCTGTTCTGCCGGTTCGCGTGCGATCAGTGCCTGCAGGAGCGCGCCGACGCGCGCGCCGGAGGGATCGCGATCGCCACACTCCTCGAGGATCCACGTCCCACCAGCGATGCTGAGCACGACGTACGCGGCGGCCGTGATCCCTTCTTCCGCGATCACGAACTGCACTTCGCGCGTGCCACGTGGAGCGACGCCGGCGAGCAGGCGTTTTTTCGTGATGACGTACTTGACGTAATCGACATCGCGATCGGGGTGAAACCGAAACGGTCCGGCACGAACCGCCCCCATCGCGACGATGGCGGCCAAGTCACGGTCTTCACCGCTCCGAACGAGCGTCATGGGTGCACCGTGACGAACCGAGTGCGAGACCGTGAGCTCGACGTCGAGCATTGGAATCGATTCAAATCCCTCAGAAACAAGAGGTTCCGGATCCGGGAGTCGACCAGAGCAGAGCGAGGTCTGCACCCGTCCGCTCGGCGACATCGACCAACTGGGCGACCAGCGCGCGGGTGTGGCTATCGGCCGCACGGGCGGAATGGCTGCAGACGCTGCCAATTCCCAAAACGCGGATTGACCGGCCACCGAGCGTGGCGATGAGATCGCAAGCCATCGCGCTGGCGAGGACCTCGTTTCCATCGACGAGTGCATACCACCGCTCATGACGCGTGCCCCACAGCGTCTTGGATTGGGCTTCGTGCATCGTCTGGAATGCCCGCCGACTGAGCCCCTCGGGTGCGATACGGTGCTCGGTCTCGAGGATGCACCTCAAAATGGCGCCTTCGGCAGGAACCAAGACGGGCGTAGACCCGCCGGTCACGAGCATGCCGAGGGATGCCTGCATACTGGAAGTCTACGGAGTATCCGCGGACTCTGATGTTCCTTAGTGCACATCACGCCCTCGGCGGTCCCGCCCGAGCTTCCGACTGCAGTGCGGCGACCAGTGAGGGTGCTGCGCTGTGCGATCTGGAACAGCGGACGACACCCCAGTTCCTTATAGTTGCTGTTGGCGCCGACCATGGCGCTGGCTGAAGCATCTGGGAGAAGTGATGACGGAACACAGAAACGCGGGAACGCTCGTACATCAGATCGAAGAGGAACATATCGCGCGTCTGGCGTACGCAATCTACGAATCGCGAGGTCGCGCTGACGGACATGCTGATGACGATTGGTTCCGGGCCGTCGCGGCGTATGCCGCTCGCCATCATGCCAGGAGCCCTAAAGCCGTGCGGCGCTACGGTCCCAGTAGCTCGTTTGCCGACAGGGTTCGAGAGTCGCTCGAATAATTCTCACGCGAGTTGGACCGTCGCTTGTGCGTCGCGTCTGGGCGATCGCCGTGACGACCGCGGCGGTCATCAGACGCGCGCTCTCTGCTCGCCCGACTCGCTTTACCACATCCAGTTCGGCGAGCCGGCGGCAGCGGTATAGAGTCGCAACGGAGCTATGCGAGAGGGGGTTCAGGGTTCCAGCGTAGCCACCCGACGAGCAGGCCTGGCACGATGCCGACTGTCAGCACCAGCAGCACGACCGCGATCGGAACCGTCGGTACTGGCGAAGAGGCCGCAGTCACACCGACGAGCACGAACCAGGCAGGCACGAGAGCGCGGCAGCGGAATACTCGCGCAGCCGACAATGTGTTCATGAAGGCAACGTATCGCGATTGACGAAGCGCATCTGTACTGTTGTGAACACCCTTTGTGAGTACGTGGCTGTCACGACGACTCGACGGAGTTGCGCGTGTGCACAACAGAACAGACACACCCCGCGGCGACGCATATCGTTGTCCCATTGACATGCGATTCATTCACCTCTTTCTCGTCGGCTATTTCGTCGTCGTCATGGGCGTCGCGCTCGGCCTGTGGCAAACGGGTGTGCTCACGCGCGTCGCGCCGGTATGGCTCGGCGTCGGCATCCTCGTCGCCGTTGGCGCGGGCATCATGATGTCGGTGGCCGCCGGCAAGCCCACCGCCAGCGAGAAGCTTCAACCGTAATCTGCTCTCTACGAGGTTTCCATGCTGACAACCGTCGCGATCGTCCTGCTCGTCCTGTGGCTGCTCGGGATGGTGACCTCCACCGCAATCGGTGGATTGATCCACATCCTGCTCGTCGTCGCGATCGTCATGATGCTGATTCGCGTCATCCAGGGTCGTCGCCTGGTCTGACGTCACTGACCATTGCTGGATCTGCGAATGGGCCAACTGCCGCGACGTATCGCCTGTGCCGTCGGCCGATGGTGGAGCCGCGGGTGGCGCCTCCTGCGGCGGCATCCTGTCGCCGCGTGGATCGTCACCGGGATCGCCGTGGCCTCGGCGGTCGTGGCGCTCGTGCCACTCGTGCTGATCGCGCTGCATGTCTACGGCGACCGGACGAACCTGCCCGATCCCGGGCCGTTCGAGCGATTCGAGTTCCTCGCCATCGGCCACGTCTACGACGCGAACGGCGCCCCGCTCATCCAGCTCGCCCGCGAGCACCGATCGATCACCGCCTATGAAGACATACCGCCGGTCGCGCGCGACGCGATCGTCGCGACGGAAGACAAGCGGTTCTTCACCCACAACGGCGTGGACTACTCGACGATTCCACGCGTGCTCCGTCGGGTCAGAACGGCGACGCTGCTGGCGCGGATAGTAGGCAGAGGTCCCGCCGCCGAAGCCGACGCGCCCGCGATCTTTCCGCAGGGTGGCTCGACGATCACGCAGCAGCTGGTGCGCGGTTACTTCCTCAAGCGAGTGACGTCGGGCGAAAACAGCTATCTGCTCCAGGGCCTCGGCCGGCTGCCTCGCTCGCTCTCCTTCGTGCTGGGCGCACGCAACGCCAACATGATCGCGCGCAAGGCCGAGGAGATGCGGCTCTCGCTCTGGATCGAGAGCGAGATGACGCGGCGGTTCGGCTCGAAGCGCCGCGCGAAGGAAGAGATCCTCGCCCGCTATGTGAGCTACGTCTACATGGGGAACGGCCAGTACGGCTTCGCGACCGCCGCGCAGTACTACTTCGGCCGGCCGCTCACCAGCCTGACGGCCGACGACGCGGGCATGGCGGCGCTCCTCGCCGGCATTCCGAAGTCCCCTCGCAGCTATGCGCCGACGTCCGCCGACGGTGCGAACGTGCTGAGGCGGAGGAACCAGACGCTGACGCTCATGGCAGCGAACGGATTCCTGACACGCGACGCGTTCGTCGAGGCGATCCGCCAGCCCCTGCCGGCGATGGCCGCGCATCGCGGCGTTCGTACCCCCGCGGCCTCGGTTGTCGGCCACGTCATCAAGGAGCTCGGCTCGCGGGGCGTCGCACGCGGACTCGAAGACCTGCTGCAGGGACGCTTCGACGTGTATTCAACGGTCGATCTCCGCGTGCAGCAGATTGTCAACGACGCACTCGAGCAGGGCCTCGCCGTGTACGAACATCGCCATCCGCGTGCTGCAGGCGTCACGCAGGGCTCGGTCGTGGTGCTTGGCAACGGCGACGCGCGCATTCTTGCGGAGTCAGGCGGTCGCGCGTGGTACAGCGGGCGCTCCGCGGTGTACAGCGATTTCAACCGCGCCATCGAATCGGCGCGGCAGCCAGGCTCGGCGATGAAGCCAATCGTCTATCTCGCGGCGTTTCGGACCGGGAGGTTCGACCTCGAATCGCTCGTGCCCGATGAACCGATTAGCGTTCCGGACGGCATCGACGACCGGAAGTGGATCTCGAACTACGACGGCCGGTTCAAGGGAACGATCCCTGTGCGTCAGGCGCTGGCCGAATCACGCAACGCGGCGGCCATGTGGATCGGCAGCCACGTCGGTCTCGACCGCATTCTGCGCACCGCCCGCGACCTCGGCATCACGACCGTGCTGCACCGGTACCCCACCACGGTGCTCGGCGCGTCGGAGGTGAACCTGCTGGAGCTGGCAAACGCCTATCGGACGATGGCGTCGGGCGTCGACGCGCAACCGTACATCATCAGCCGCGTCGCGCGAGGCTTCGGCGCGGATGTGACGGTGCTGGCCCGACGCCCTGCGTCAGCGGAGAACACCGACCCGGGATTGCTCCTGATTCAGGAAGGCTTACGCGGCGTCGTGCGGATGCCAGGCGGGACGGCACATGCGCTCGCTTCACAGACGTTTGCGATTCCCGTCATGGGCAAGACCGGAACCACTAGTGAATTCAGGGATGCGCTGTTTGTGGGATCCACCTACGGGATCGACGGCATCACCGTCGCCGTCCGGATCGGGTTCGACGACAACAGGTCGCTCGGCAACGGTGAAACTGGCGCGCGGGTGGCCCTGCCCATATTCCGCGACGTCGTCGCTCGCGTCTACCGCGAACAGCTCGCCGGCGCCGTCCCGGCCTTTCCCGAGGAACTGGAGGCGCGGATCACCGCGTATCTCGGGGGCCCCGCTCCCGCTCCCACGCCTGTCTTCGCGGCGGCACGCAAGCCGCAGCCGGAGGAATGGAAATGGCTCTTCGCCAACGGACGGTAACGCGATGACGAGGCAGCGCGCACGGCCGACCGCGCACAAGGGTGGCGTCTTGCTCAGGTCTCTGCCTGTGGCCAGGACGAGCGCGAGGTTTGAGCCGTTCACCACCATCTTCGCGCAGGGCGACCGCTGCGCGGACGTGATGTACATCGAGAAGGGCCGCGTCAGGCTGTCGGCGATGTCGCCGCAAGGCAGGACCGCGGTTGTGTGCGAGCTTCACGCGGGTGCGCTGTTCGGGGAAGGCGCCCTGGCGGGTCAGCGGCGCCGTAAGTCGAGCGCCGAGGCTATGACCTCCTGCACCATCGTCAGGGTTGCCACGGCGGAAATGCGGCGGCGGCTTCGCCACGATGTCGCACTGTCCGACTGGCTCCGGTCGCAGATGCTGACCCGGAACGCCCGCATCGAGGCAGATATCGTCAACCAGATCTTCAACCGGAGCGAAAAGCGGCTCGCCCGCGCACTCCTGCTGCTCGCGGGCTTCGACGAGCACCAGTTGCCCCGCCACGCGCTGCCGATCATCTCCCGGAACCTGCTCGCGGAGATGTGCGGGTTGACCCGCGCAACCGTGGACCGCCTCATGAACAGCTTCCGCAAGCGCGGATTCCTCGAGCGACAGACCCTGCAGAACGGCGGGATCCAGATCCACCGTTCGATGATGAACGTCGTCCTGCAGGATTAACTTCCGTCCACAACTATCAGGAGATCACATCATGAAGACTACGTTGAACGTTGTCGCAATCCTCGCAGTGCTGGCGATGGCGCCCGGAGTACTGACTGCACGCAGCGCCACCGCGCCGCAGGGCGCGGGCGAAACCATCAAGAAAGGCGCCACGAAAACCAAGGATGGCGTCGTCAAAGGCGCAAAAGTCGTCGGGAACAAGACCAAGGACGGTGTCAGCAAGACCGGCGAGGTCATGACCGACGGGTGGATCACCTCGCGGGTGAGCGCGCGCTTCGTCAACGAGGACACGCTGAAGGGCAGCGACATCAACGTCGACACGAACGACCATATCGTGACGCTGAAGGGTACGGTCGTGACGTCGGCCGGCCGCGCGAGGGCCGGTGTGGTGGCGAGGCAGACGGAGGGCGTCCGCCGTGTCGTCAACAACCTGACCGTCGCGTCGAAGAGCAAAGGCTAACCCCATGAATGACACGACACAGCGACCAGGACACTATCCGTTTGTCTTAGGACTCTTCACGGGAACGTTCGTCGGCGCCGCCTTGGCAACATGGCTGGCGCCACGAGTCTCAGAAAAGTATCGCCAGGCCAGCACGCGTGTCGCCGAAGTGGTCGACGACCTCACCCAGCGAGGTCAGGACGTCCGCGACGACATCGCCGGGACGGTCGCGCGGGGCGCGCACGAGGTGGCAGATGGCGCCCGCGAAGTCGAGCGCGTGGCCACAGCCGCGCGGCGGCCCCGTGCCGTCCAGGCGAAGCCCTCGATGTAAGCGAAAGCGCCATGACGACGAACACCATCGACGGACACGACATGGCTCGGGCCACGTCGTTCGGAGACCAGCACTCGACGGAGATCCAGCCGTACGGCCATCTGGTACCGCTTCCGATCGGGCTGTCGGAAGCCGTTTGCCGCGAAAGCGTGGAGCAACTCAACCAGCTCCTCGCCGACACGGTGACGCTGCGGGATCTCTACAAGAAGCACCATTGGCAGGTGCTCGGCCCGACGTTCTACCAACTCCATCTCCTGTTCGACAAACACTCCGGGGAGCAGCGCGGGGTTGTCGATGTGATCGCCGAGCGCATCCAGACGCTGGGCGGCGTGAGCCTCGCGATGGGCGGCGACATCGCCGAGACGACGCGGATTCCCCGGCCGCCCCGAGGCCGTGAAGCGGTCGCGGCGCAGATTGCGCGGCTCCTGCACGCGCATGAGATCGTCCTGAAGGAGGCGCACACGATGGCCCGGCTGGCGGCCGAGCTCGGTGATGACGGGACAAACGACATGATCGTGAGCGACATCATTCGCGCCAACGAGACGCAGGTGTGGTTCCTGGCGGAACACCTCGTCGAAACGTCACCCGTCTGCGTCGGGCCGTGAGCAGTGTGCCCGCGTCCCAGACACGCGCCGTTGTGCAGGGACTCGTCATCATCGCCGGAGTTACGCTCGGCGTGTGGGCCTTGTATCGGCTGGCCGCGGTTGTGCTCCTAGTGATCTTCGCGGGGCTGTTCGCGTACGTCATGGCGCCGCTCGTGACGCTGGCCCAGCACCCTGTTCGGATTGCCTCGCGGCGGCGCAGGTTGCCGCGAGGTGCTGCCATCGTCCTTATCTACGCGCTGATGGCCGGCAGCATATCCATCGGTGGCATGCTCCTGCTGCCCAGCGTGACCGAGCAAATCGACGACATGATCGCGAGCGCACCGGTGTATGCGCAATCTATCGTCGTGTGGGAGCACGGCTGGTCAAGATATTACGACCGCTTGCGAATCCCACTCGAGCTGCGGCGCAGCATCGATCAATCGGTGCTTGCGGCGGGCGACGCCGCCGTCCAATCATCCCGAGCCTCGGCACTTGCGCTCGTAGGGGCGCTCTCGAACCTGCCCTGGCTCGTCTTGATCCCAGTACTCGGCTTCTTTCTCTTGAAGGATACGGCGAGTTTCCGCCGGTCCCTCCTCGCGGCACTGCCGCACCGAGCGCGCCTGCACGGCCACCGGTTATTGGACGACTTGAATGCGACGCTCGGAGCCTATATTCGCGCGCAGCTCCTGGCATGCGCAGTGGCGGGCAGCGTCTGTGGGATCGGGTTCGCGGTCATCGGCGTTCCGTATCCGGTGCTGCTCGGCGTGCTGGCGGGTGTCCTCGAATTCATCCCGCTGGTGGGGCCGCTGTTACTCGCGATAGTCGCCTCGATCGTCGGCGCGTTGCACGCTCCCATGCTCGCGCTGTGGACGGTGGGCCTCCTCGGGGTCTTCCGCATCATCGAGGACTACGTGATTTATCCGCGTCTCATTCGCCGCGGCATCCCGCTCCATCCGTTGGCCGTGATCCTCGCGGTGCTGGCCGGTGCCGAGCTGGATGGCGTTGCGGGAATGTTCCTCGCGGTCCCCGTCGTGGGGATTCTCTCGGTGGTGTATCGCCACGCCATCGAATGGCGCGGCGGAGACGCCAACGCCACCACGCATCGCGCCGCCGACCTGCTGGTCACCGCGGCTGACGTCTGAATCAACACTGTGGTTCTGCGTCCACGACCGGGCGCTGTGCAATGCGGTACACCCCTGCGCGGCTCCCTGGCCCTACAGTGAACCTCATGGGATCGCGCGCCGGGTCAGCTCTCGTTGCCAACATGGTGGTCATCGCTCTGGCTGCCGCGATGGCGTTATGTGTGGCACGGCCCGCCGCGGCGTATTCCGTGCTGGCCCACGAGGCCAACATCGATGCGCTCTGGGACAACACCATCAGCAAGATGCTGCTGGCGCGCTTTCCAGGAGCCACGCCGGAAGAACTGCTCGACGCGCGCGCGTACGCGTATGGCGGATGCGTGATCCAGGACCTTGGCTACTACCCATTCGGCAGCCGCTTCTTCAGCAACCTTCTCCACTACGTCCGCACGGGCGATTTCGTGAAAGCGCTGATCGACGAGGCGCAGGACGTCAACGAGTACGCCTTCGCCCTCGGTGCGCTTGGGCACTACGCGGCGGACAACAACGGGCATCCGATGGCCGTTAACCGTGCGGTGCCGCTGATGTATCCGAAGCTGAAGGCCAAGTTCGGCAACGCGGTCACGTACGCGCAATCGCCGAAGAGTCATGTCCTGGTCGAATTCTCCTTCGACGTGGTGCAGGTCGCCGCGGGCGCGTATGCGCCGGCGGCTTATCACAGCTACATCGGGTTCCAGGTCGCGAAGCCGGCGCTCGAACGCGCGTTCCGCGAGACCTACGGGATCGAGATGAAGGATGTCTTCTTCAGCGAGGACCTGGCGATCGCGACGTACCGCCATGCCATCGCGACGACCATTCCAGAGATGACGAAGGTGGCCTGGAGCAAGAAACGCGGCGAGATCCTGAACGTCGCGCCGACCATGCAGCGCAAGACGTTCGTCTTCAACCTGCACCCCAAGGACTACGACAAGGAGTTCGGCGCCGAGTACGCGAAGCCCCACGGCTTCGCGCGCGTCCTCGGCGCCGTTTACCGCATCGTGCCGAAGATCGGTCCGTTTCGATCGCTCGGGTTCTCGGTCCCGACCGCGGCAGCCGAGCGTCTCTTCCTGGCGAGCTTCACCGAGACACGCGAGCGTTTCCGCGAGTCGCTCGATGCCTCGCGCGCCGGCCGCCTGCAGTTGCCCAACACCGATTTCGACACGGGACATTTGACAGTCCGCGGAGAGTATTCGCTTGCGGATGCGACCTACGACGATCTCCTCGGCAAGCTCGCCGCACGCGATTTCGCCGGTGTGCCGGTCGCACTCCGGGCCAACCTGATCGCCTACTACGGCGCCGCCAATCCGTTGCCGGGGAACGTCCCGGACGAGGAGAAACGATCCGCGAGAATCCGCTTGCAGCTGGCGTCGCTCACCGCCACGCAGACGTCCGCAATCGGCCGCTGAGCGAGTCCGGCGGATAGACATCGGCGAGAGTCTTCGCCGCCTCCCCGCACGCGCGTTGGCACCCTGATCCAGCTTCCCCGGCATGCGTTGCGCATCGTCGATGCGCGATAGCGCGGCTTCGATCTGGACGAGCGCGTGAAGAGCCTCGGCCGGACCAGCGACGCTCCGTCGCTGATGCGACGGAGCGTCGACAACTCTAGTTACAGCCGGCGTTGGAAATCGTGGCGTTCGTCATCGTCACCGCCGTGCCGAATGTCACGGCACGCCCGGTCAAGACCACGTTGGTCGCCGTCACCGCGCCGGTGTTGGCAAGGAAGGTCCCGATTGCTCTCCCGGTCAGGGTCCCGGACACAGGAATCTGGAAGCCCACTCCACCACAGGTCGCACCGCCGGAGAGACTGATAGCGGAGGCCGCGCCCGTCATGATGAAGGTGTCGGTGAACCTCAGGATGTGCGTGCCGCTGCCGGTCAACGTCAGCGTTCCGCCGTTGATATTCGATGCTGCGTGCGGCACGCAGTAGACGCCCGGTGCGAGCGTGATGCCATCCAGAAGGCCCGACGCCAGCGTCTGGCAGGGCTGGGTCCACGAGTTGTACACGTTTGCGAGATCGTTGTGTGCCGTCTGCGCGGCGCCGTCGGCTGCGTGGATCGTTCCGGCATCGGAGCACGTCGCCGGGAAGCCTGTGATTGCCGCCAGGGGCCATGATCCCACGTCGCCGACCACAGTTGAGGCCGTGCACGTGACTCCCGAGGATCCCAGAAGCGCGAAGGCCGTGACCGTGGATGGAATGTTCAACGATGACCCGCCGCCACCACCGCCGCCAGGCAACGCTCCATTTGCGAACAGACGGATTTGGACGGACTTGCTGTCCCCGCGGTAACTCGCCGTAATGACAACTTCAGTCGCCTTCGAGACGCCCGCGGTCGGAATGGTGACCACGGCGGCCCGGTTTCCGGCTCCAACCGTGACGGTGGCGGGCGGACGTGCGTCTTGGCCACTACTTGTCAGTGCTACTACGGCTCCTCCGTCAGGCGCC
>Ga0137418_10003732_pt1 | contig 14022 bp, 12 predicted proteins | sample CZODoug3_1_2_16f_FD_122242 | JGI IMG/M metagenome (GOLD analysis project Ga0137418, IMG submission 122242) | Vadose zone soil fungal communities from Angelo Coast Range Reserve, California, USA - CZODoug3_1_2_16fungal (Hybrid Assembly) | ecosystem: Environmental > Terrestrial > Soil > Vadose...
GGCCTCGCCGTCGCGATCGACTACTCACTATTCATCGTCAACCGGTTCCGCGATGAGCTCGCAGCGGGTGCAAGCCGCGAAGATGCCATCGCGACGTCGATGTCGACCGCGGGGCGCGCGATCACGTTCTCCGGACTCACCGTCGCGATCGGGCTCTCGGCGATGCTCTTTTACCAGGGCACCTTTCTCGCCTCGATGGGGGCCGGCGGCGCCATCGTGGTGGCGATGGCCGTCGTGTACGGCCTGACGTTCCTGCCTGCGCTGCTGTCTGTGCTCGGAGGACGGGTGGACAGGTTGCGGCTGCCTTTCTTCGGTGCGCGCAAGCCAGCCGGCACCGGAGCGTGGCACTCGATGGCGGTATGGGTGATGCGCCGGCCGCTGTGGGTGCTGATTCCCGCGCTCGCGATCCTGGTCATAGCGGGAACGCCGTTTCTCCAGCTTCGGCTGGCGCAAGGCGGCGTGGATCAGCTCCCGCCATCCAACCAGGCACGCCAGGGTTACGACACGCTGGTCAAGGATTTTCCCGGCCAGGATCAGACCACGATCGAAGCTGTCGTCTACTACCCCGACTCGAGCCCGCTCACCGCAGACCACGTCGGCGACATCTACGACCTCAGCCGGCGGCTTGCTCCTCTGCCCAACGTGCTACGGGTCGACGGCGTCCTCAACGACCCAAGCCTGACCCGGGCTGACTACCAGCGGCTCTACTCAGGGCCTCGTGAATCACTGCCCAGCGAGCTGCAGCAAGCGCTTTCGATCAGCGCCGGCGACCACATCATGCGGCTCTACCTGGTCACGAACCAGCCCCCGACGAGCGATGAGGCACGCGCCATCGTCAAAGCGGTGCGGGCCGAGAATGTGCCTGGAGGCCAGGTTCTCGCCACTGGGGAGACAGCCTTCGATCTGGACGTGGTCAATTTCATCCTGGAAAGGACGCCGACAGCGGTCGGCACAGTGATCTTGATCACTTACATCGTCCTGTTCCTGCTCACAGGATCGCTCGTGCTGCCTCTGAAGGCCGTGGTCACGAACCTGTTCTCCATCTCGGCTTCGTTCGGAGCGATGGTATGGATCTTTCAAGAGGGCCACCTCAGCCAGCAGCTGGGATTCAGCGCCCAGTCGATCGACCCAAGCCTTCCGGTGATCCTGTTCAGCATCGTGTTTGGAATGTCAATGGACTACGAGGTGCTGTTGATCAGCCGCATTCAGGAGGAGTACCGGCGCACAGGCGACAACCAGGCGGCGGTTGCGATGGGCCTGGAGAAGAGTGGGCGCTTGATCACGGGTGCCGCGGCGATCATGGTCGCGGTCTTCCTGGCGTTCGGTCTTGCGGACGTCGTGATCATCAAGGCGATCGGGATCGCGCTCGCCGTGGCCGTAGCGATCGACGCGACGATCGTGCGCATTCTTATCGTGCCGTCGATCATGAGAATTCTCGGCCGTGCGAACTGGTGGGCGCCACGACCTTTGAGTGCTCTGTATCGGCGCATCGGAGCCGGCGAGTCCTTGCCAGCTGCGGCGGTTCCGGCGAGAGGATGAGGGCTTCCCCGAGTAAGGGGCGCTAGGGCGCCCCCTACTGTATTGGGGAAGCGGGGTTGGTATCTGAAAAGCTTTCGACTCTCAGCTTGCCGTCGCCGGCTGAACGCAGGCTGTACGAAGCCTTGGAAGATGCTTGGAATCTCTCGTACTGGCGCGTTTGGCTGAGGAGTGGTTAGATTCCTGGATCTGGCCGGGCGGCCGGCCGACACTGTGAGGTGGCTGGATGAGGGTCAAACTGTTCGCACTCCTGTCGGCGGCCGTCCTGTTCGCTCTCGCCGCCGTCCCCGCCTCGGCCACGAGTGAGGGCCACAGCTACCTGGCCCTGGGTGATTCAGTCCCATTTGGCTACAGCCCGCTGCTCAACCCAACGAATGCGTCGAACTTCGTCGGATACCCCGAGATCGTTGCGCGGCAGCTGAACATCGAGGACGTCAACGCGACCTGTCCTGGCGAGGCCACCGGCGGCTTTCTCTCGTTGACCGGTACTGACAACGTATGCCGGCCGTACCGCTCTGCTGTGCCGCTTCATGTCAGCTACTCGGGCACTCAAATGGCGTTCGCGACGGCCTACCTCCGATCGCATCCGAGGACTCGGCTCGTCACCCTGACGCTCGGTGCGAACGACCTGTTCCGCTGGCAGAAAGACTGCGCGGCCGGCGCCTCAGTTGGGACGTGCCCGCTCGGCCTCTTCGGGATGCTCGCGGTCATGCAAGCGAACCTGAACACGATTCTTGGAGCCATTCGCGCGACTGGCTACACCGGGTTGATCGTCGCGGTGACCTACTACGCGCTGGATTACCACGACACCTCCGGTACCGCGCTGTTGAACAGCCCGATGCTGGCGGCCGCAAATGCCAACGGCGCGCTCATCGCGTCCGGTCTCGACGCCTGGGCGACAACCGCAGCGGGTGGTTTTTCGTGCGCGGCGGGCCTCTTGATCGTGACCGCGCCGGGCGTATGCGACGTGCATCCGACGCCGCTGGGACGCGATCTGTTGGCGGCGAAGGTGATCAGCACCATCGCAGCGAGCTGTCCGGCAAACAGCGCGATCGGGTGCCTGAATCGGAATAGGGACTAGTCAGACGCGGAGGCCAGCGGCAGCTCGACCTCGAAGGTCGCACCGCCACCGCTGGTCTCCTTCACCTTCACGTTTCCGCCGTGCGCGCCGACAACGGCGCTGACGATCGAGAGTCCAAGCCCGGCGCCGCCGCTGTCGCGGCTGCGGCTGGGGTCGGCGCGGTAGAACGGCTCGAAGATGTGCTCGAGCTCGGCCGGCTTGAGCCCTGGACCGTGGTCGATCACTGACATTCGGCCCACGCCATCCACCGTCGAGACCGCGATCTCGATCGCGCTCTGCTGCGGCGTGTGGACGAGGGCGTTGCGGACCAGGTTTCCAAGGACCTGGCGCAGCCGCGTGTCGTCGCCCGCGACGACCACCGGGCCGGGGGCGGACATTGTGATCTCACGCTGCGGCGCCACTGCGCGCGCGTCGGCCGCAGCGTCGCTGGCGATCGCCTGCAGGTCGACCGGCTTGCGCTCGAGCGGGCGGCCCTGGTCGAGGCGTGCGATCAGCAGCATGTCATCGACCAGGACGGACATCCTGACTGACTCCTCCTCGATGCGCCGCCGAGCGGTGTCGGCGTCAGCGGGGGACTCCGCGGCGCCGCGCCGGAGCATCTCCGAGTAGCCGCGAATCGAGGTGAGCGGAGTGCGCAGCTCGTGAGAGGCGTCGGCGATGAAGCGGCGGAGCCGGGTGTTCGACTCAGTCCGTTCGGCAAACGCCGACTCGATCTGGCTCAACATGCCGTTGAGTGCAAGGCCGAGTCGTCCAATCTCTGTTTTGGGTGTGGCGGGTTCGACTCGGCGGGTAAGGTCACCGGCGGCAATATCCGCCGCTACCCCACCCATCCTCTGAAGAGGCCGCAGGCCGAAGCGGATGATTAGGAGCGCCAGCAGGGCCGTCGCTCCGAGTACCGCCAGGCCGATCAACGACTCGAGCAACAGCAATTCACTCAGGGTCGTTTGAACAGGCGTGAGTGGGATGGCGAAAACCACGAACTGCCCGCCAAATGAATTCTCAGGCCAGGCCGTAATTCGGTATTGGGCGACTCCGCCTGTGCCGGCAACCGTAAAGGGAGCTGCAGGAATGTCCATGCCAGCATTCGGCAGCGACTTCGGAAGTACAGGAGCCGCATTCGACGCAGGAGTCCCGAAGCTCTGCACGCCGCACGCGGCGATGATCTTGCCCTCGTTCGTATTGCCCCACACGATGCCGTTCGGAAACACCTCGAGGAACGTCCCGATCTCGCTTTTCACCGCGTCGGTATTGCTCTCGTAGAGCTGCACGAACAGCGTCACGACGCCGCCCGGGTTCAGGTGCGCTTTCACGAGCTCGAAGAACTCGACGGTGTAGAGCATGGCCGCGCCCTTCACCCACGGATCGAGGGGGTCCGAGGTGACAGCGTCGAACGTCTCATCGGTCGTCTCGACGAAGTGGCGCGCGTCGTCGATTCGCACGCGCACTTTCGGGTTGCGGACCACGTCGAAGTTGTGCTCGCTGAAATACGTCGACACCACGCGCGGCACCAGCGGCTCGATCTCGGCGATCGTTTCGTGATCCACCGCCGGGTCCACGGAGACGGCGCCGGCCGTCACGCCCGCGCCGCAGCCGATGACCAGCACTCTGCGCGGATGCTCCGGGATGAGCGTCGTCAGGTGGCCGAGCATCCGTTGCAGGCGCATGTCCTGCGGCTCGCTCGACGCCTGCACCTTGCCCGCGTTGTGATAGTTGCGGACGCCGTTGGGCAGTTCGGACACGGCGACCGCGGCGTTCAGCCCCTCGCCGACGTAGATGACGTTGGCCTGGCCCACGCGGGTCGCCGCGTAGCGGCCGTACGCGACGAGCAGGCCCGGCAGCGCGTGCACGCTCCGTGCGAGCAGGCCCGCCGCGACCATCGCGATCGCCAGCACGATCGTCGCACCAACGTTCCATCCTTTGGCGTTCGCCGGATTGCCGGCGCCCGCGTACGACGGCTCGAGCATCAGCAGCGCCGACAGCGCCGACGCGATGATGATGACCTGCTCGGCGTGCGAGCTGCCAATCCACGGGATGAGCACGAAGCTGGTCAAGAGCGAGCCGACGATCGCGCCGACCGTGTTCGCGGCGTATACGCCGCTCGCGAGGCGGCCGGCGTCCTGCTCCGTGGGGGCCGTGGCGGCGAGCGCCAGCGGAAAGCTCGCGCCCCAGAGCATCGCGCCCGGCAGCACGACCCACAGACAGCGGACGAGATCGAGCTGCAGCGTGAACCACGGGGTCGTCGCGATCGAGGGATTGATGGGCCAGTACGGCAGCGACTCGGTCAGCTGGTACGCGGCCCAGGCGATGGCGCCGCACAGCAGGAGCTGGCACCAGCCGAGCGCGCGGCGTGGCGACGCGATGCTGCGCGCGAGCTCCGCGCCGATCGTGCTGCCGATGCCCAGGCCGACGAGGAACACCGCGAGGATCAGTGCGAACGTATAAACCGTCGCGCCGAAATGCAGCGACAGCAGCCGCGTCCAGATCACCTCCGCGGACAGCGCCGTCAGCCCCGACAACGCGATCGTCACGTAGACAGGCCACGCGCCCGAACCCACCCCGGTCGAGCGCGCCTGCGCCGCATCCGCCTCGTACGATGTTCGAGCGGACAGCAGGTAGGCGATGGCCGCCACGAGAACGTTGATCGCGGCCGCAACGAACGTGGCGGTGGCCACGTCGAAGACGCGCAGCAGATAAAACCCCGCCGCGAGGCTGCCGATCACCCCGCCGGCGATGTTGCCGCCGTAGAAGAATCCGAGCCAGGCGACGCCGTCGGGTGTGGCCTTCACCCAGCGCGAGATGGCCGGCAGCGTTGCGCCCATCAGCACCGTCGGCGGCAGCAGACAGATCCCCGCGATCACGCCGCGAAAGACGATGCCCGCGAGCCCCTCGCCTGCCCACGCCGTGTAGATGCCGCCGACCAGCGGCATGCCGATCAGGATCAGGAGCGCGAGGACGCCGATGCCGAGCTCGAGCCCCGCATACACGCGCAGCGGATGCTGGCGCGCGGAGATCAGGCGCGGCAGCAGCAGGCTCCCGAGGCACATGCCGGCCATGAACGTGCCGAGCAGGATGCCGAGCGAGATCGCCGACGATCCGATCACGAGCTGCAGCAGCTGGAACCAGACGATTTCGTAAATCAGCGCGGCGCATCCGCTGCCGACAAACAACAGGAATAGCGCAGGGAGATAGCGGCGCGGGCTCATGTTGGAGACGCGAGTGTACATCGGGAGGTGCGGAGGGAGGGAAGGGGTGGGGAAGTGCAGAGGTGCGAGGTGCGACGTGCGAGGTGCGAGGTGCGACGTGCGAGGACGTCATGGCTGATGGCTAAGGGCTGATGGCAGATGGCCGATGGTCGCGTCGACCATCGGCCATGAACCATTTGCCATCAGCCATCAGCCATCAGCCATGGCAGTGTTCTGTGTTTCTACTTGAGATGCTTGCTTACGAGCTTCGTCATCTCGAACATGTTGACGGTGGCCTTGCCGCCGAACACTGGCTTCAGCGTCTCGTCCGACTTGATCATCCGTTTGTTCTTCTTGTCCTGCAGGCCGTTCTTCTTGATGTACGCCCACAGCTTCTTCGTCACCTCCGTGCGCGGAATCGGCTTCGCCCCGACAACTTCGGAGAGCGCGGGGCTCGGCTGCACCGGCTTCATGAATGCCGCATTCGGTTTGCGCTTGCTTGCTGCTTTCTTTGCCATCTCGTCTCCTTGTGAAGGACGTCCGCTGGGCGTCCGGTCTGGCTGGGCTCTATTATGAACGTATCTTCCCCTCTGTACCAGCCCTGTTTTCAGAGGAGAACGGCGCAGCTGAGGACGTCCTGCGGTTCACCCGGCTTCAGGTTCGGAAACTCCGAATAGCTGCGAGGCACGCCTTCCCGCATGAATCCGCACTTTTCCAGCACGCGCGCCGAGGCGCGATGCTCGTGGTGGCAGAGCGCATAGAGGCGCCGGACGCCCAGCATACGCGCCGTCTCGACCATCGCGCCGAGCGCTTCGGTCGCATAGCCGCGGCCCCCGGCGTCTCGGGCGAGCACGTACCCGGTCATGGCGCGATAGCGCGCGAAGATCGGGTTGGCCTCGCTCGCCTGCGGCCGCCGCAGGACGAGCCGCGCCGTTTCGATGCGCTCAGGACCGCGGCGCGCTGACATACGGCTCGCAGGCGGCGTGATCGGTCGTGCGGCCGGCGGCGCCCGCCTGCAGCGCCGCGCGCAGCGTGTCGCCCAGCGGCAGCTTCGTCAGCGTGCGGCCGTCGACGAGCACGTACACCGTTTCAGCGGAGACGATGATCCGGTCGTCGCCGGCGATGCGAAAGTCGGTGCCGATCGTGAACGACGTCGTTCCGAGGCGCGTCGCGGCGATGGACAGCTCCAGCACCTGATCGAAGCGTGCGGGCGCCTTCCACTCGATCGTCTGCTTCACGAGCTGGAAATCGAGGTGCCCGTCGAGAAAGTCGGGCAGCACGCCGATCGCGCGGAGGAACTCATTGATCGAGACGTCGACGTACTCACCGTACCGCGAGTTGAAGACGACCTTCTGGGCGTCACACTCGACGTACCGGACGCGGAGGTAGTAGCGGAATGGGTTCAGCGTTCCCACGGACGCCCGGGGCTCGCCGCGCTCTTGACCCAGTCGGCGAGCGCTTTCCATTCCGGATCGTCCTGCGACGACCAGTGCTTGCCGCCCGGATGGAACTCGGTGCCGCCGGCTTCATGCGCAAGCGGCATCGTCAACAGCCGGCTCTTGAGCGGCACGCCGGGCAGAACCACCCGCGATGCGGCTTCGAAGTTCTTCCGTGACTCCTCTTCGGTGTACGCGGCGCGACCGGCCGGCAGCCGCTGCAGCCGGAACGCCGTGCCGGTCGAGTGGCACGTGATGCAACGGGCGTGGCCGGGACGCTTCTCGGCGAGCAGCGGCTGCACTTTCGCCTTGAAGTAGTCGAAATCGAGCGTCGAGGCCGCCTGGGGAAGGAAGCTCAAAAAAAGGATCAGCCACATGGCCGAGTAGTTTAAAGTGTCTGGCTATGAAGACCAAACTTTCTTTGATCCTGGCGCTGTCCGCGGTCGCCGCTCTGACGCTGCACGCCGCCACCGTGCGCATCGTCCAGACCAACGCGGCCGGCGACAGCGTGATGCTGATTGATCCGGTGACGAACAAGGTCGTGGGCGAAATCAAGGACATCGAGGTGAACCACGGCGCGGCAGTCGCGCCCGACGGCAGCAGGTTCTACATCACCAACGAAGCCGAGTCGACGCTGGATGTGGCCGACGCGAAGACGTTGAAGGTCACGAAGCACATTCCGCTGACCAACCACCCGAACAACGTAGCGGTCAGCAAGGACGGCAAGCGCGTCTACGTCGCGATCGTCGCGGGCGCCGGCGCGGTCGATGTGATCGATACCGCCACGCTGACGCGCGTGAAGAGCATCCGGACCGAAGGCGGCATCCACAACACCTATGTCACCCCGGACGGTAAGTTTGTCGTCGCCGGCTCGATCCCCGGCCGCAAGATCAACGTGATCGATCAGAAGACGGAAGAAATCGTGTGGACGCTGCCAACCTCGGAAGGCGTGCGCCCGATGGCGTTCGACACCAACCCGGACGGCTCGACCAAGCGCATCTTCGTGCAGCTCTCGGGTTTCAACGGCTTCCTCACCGTCGACTTCGCCGCGCGCAAGATCGCCGACACGATCAAGCTGCCCGAACTCCCCGCCGCGGAAAGGGTAACCGAGGGGCTGCAGGGTGCGCCGGCGCGCGGGCTCGCCGTGACGCCGGACGGCACGATCCTGGGCGTGTTGAGCAAGATGAACACGCGCGTCTACTTCTTTTCGCTGCCCGATTTGAAGATGCTCGGCGAGTCGAAGGTCGGCCACCATCCGGACTGGCTGACGTTCACGCCCGACGGCAAGCGCGTCTACGTCGCCAACGCGGGCTCGAACTCCGTGTCGGTCGTCGACGTCGCGACGCACAAGGAAATGACCCAGATTCCGGTCGGACAGGTCCCGAAGAGGAACATCACGGCGGTGCTCCCGTAAGAATTGGACTCGCCAATTCACCAACTCGCCAACTACCGTGCTTCCCTGTTGAATTTCAGGTCCCAGACGCGGTCCTGCTTCACGCTCAACGCCGTCACACGGCCGCTCGCGTCGCGCCGGAAGATGACGGTGCCCAGCCCGCCGGCGCCGAACGCGTCGGCGTAAATCGGCGTCAGCCCGATCGTCGTGTCGGGGCGCCGTTTCAACACCAGCTTGCCGTGCTCGACCAACGCGGTGAGCACGGTCTCCGCCTCGTCGCTCGCATACGTGCCCGCGTACGTCTCGAGATCCTGCACCGTCGGGCTCGCGGCCCGCACGCGTGCGAACTCTTCCACGGTGCCGAATTCATCGGTGCGGCGCATGCCGTGCGCGTCGACTTCCCAGACCTGCCGCCCCGCCGTGAGGAATCGAAGAGCTGATTGCGGCAGCAGCGGCACGCGATCCGCGCGCAGGCTGCCGTCCTTCTCGCGCGCAATCGTCGCCGGCAGACCCGTGTCGTCGCTGCGATACAGGCCGGCAATCCTGTCGACGTCGGCGTCGGTCAACGTGTAACTCGCGACCGGATCCGACGGCTTCAAACGGTCGGCGAGAAAGATGTCGGCCACGGTATGCGCGTATTGCGTGGCCTGCCCGCTGGTCGCATTGCACAGCACGGCGACCGACACGCGCTCGTCGGGAAAGCGCGTCAGAAACGCCGAGTACCCCGCCGTCGATCCGCTGTGATACACCTCGCGCAGACCCTTGTGCGTGCCCACGAACAGGCCGAGGCCGTAGCCATGCGGCCGGCCGTCGTTGAACGTCCCCACCCGTTGCTGTTCGGTGACGAGCGATGCGTCACCAACGACCGGCGACGTGAAGTTCTCGTTCCACTTCAGCAGGTCCCCGACCGTCGTCAGCAGCCCGCCGTTGCCGTAGACATTTTCGAACGGCATGTCGGTCCGGAACTCGCCGTTGCGGTCGGCATACGCCATCGCGCGCCCCTTGACGATGCGCGTGTAGTCGTCGCGCCAGGAGGTGTGCGTCATGCCAAGCGGTTGAAAGAGCCGCGTGCGCGTGAACTCCGGAAACGGCGTGCCGCTGACCCGCTGCACGATCATGGCGGCGAGATTGAAGCCGGTGTTGGAGTACGACCAGCGCGTGCCGGGCGTGAAGTTCAGGGCATGCTGACCGCTGACGATCTCGAGCACGTGCGCGTGTGTGTGCACGCGGGTCGTGCGCGGCCAGCCGGCGATGCCGGCCACGCTCCCCCAGTCGCGCAGCCCGCTCGTGTGATTCAGCATGTGGCGGATTGACAAGGGCGATCCGTAATCCGGCAGCTCCGGGATGTGCCTGCGCACCGGATCGTCGAGCGACAGTTTTTTCTCGCGCGCGAGCAGCAGCACCGCGGCGGCGGTGAACTGCTTCGACACCGAGCCGGCCTCGAAGATCGTGTCGGGCGTGATGCGGACGTCGTGCTCGAGGTCGGCCATGCCGTAGCCCCTGGCGAGCACCGGCCTGCCGTCCGTGGCGACGCCGACGGCGCACCCAGGCGTCGTCGACGTCCACTTCGCGAAGACGGAATCCACTTTGCCGTCGACGTCGACGGCCGTCTGGCGGGAGAGCGCGAGCCCGCCGCTCGCGAACGCCGTCGTGATAACGAATGCGCACAGGACTCTTGACGGCGTCGCATTCATGATTGCATCGTCTTTGCGGGCGATTCGTGCGTTTTCTGCCATACCGACCTCGTTTTGCGGCTCACGCAACGAGAGATGCCATGTCGCGGCCTCATCGTCTCCACTTGATTCGCGTGTAGGCGACGCGGAACCCGTGGCGCTCGGCGTTGCGCTGCGATTCGCTGCCGGGCAGGGCGCCCATCAAAGCGATGTCGCAGCCGTGCGCGGCGGCGTACCGCAGCCGCCGATCGAGCAGCGCGTTCTGCGCGCCGCGCTTGCGCGCGTCGGGAATCGTGCTGGCGCCGGCGAGGTGCGCGACACCGTCGCAGAGGATCAGCGCCGCCGTCGCGATCGGCCGGCCGTCGAGCTCCGCCAGAAACAGCCGGATGCCCTCGCTCGCCGCGTTCACGCGCTGCATGTCGTACATGAAGTCGCCGTGGCCGAACTCGCGCCAGCCCTCGGCCGAGGTTCGCGCGAACATCTCCGCTTCGCTTTCGCCAATCAACCGGACATCGACACGTCCGGCTGTCGCGCCGCCCTCGGGGGCGACGGTGCCGATCGGCCGATACATCACGCTCGTGAATTCGAACGGCTGGTAGCCGCGCTCGCACAGCATCGGCACCAGCGCGGGATCCGCGAGCGGGCTGATCTCGTGAAACACCTGGGCGCCGCGGGCGCCGTAGAACGATTCGATCGCCTCGAGCTCGGCGATCGTCGGCAGCTGAAAGATGCCGAGGCCGAAGGTCTGCGTGATCGGAGAGGCAGGGCCGTCGAACATCGCGAAGGCGCCGGCGACCTCGATCCAGGCGGCACCGCTCTCCGGCGACGCCCGCGCGCGGGCGTCGACGGCGCGCGCGTTGCTCGTTGCTTCCGCGCGCTCGAGCCGCCGCGCGAGCGCGACATCGGCGAACGGGACCGAGGATTCGATCATCGGCCGACCGCGAGCTCGCTGCCGTCCGGCAGCCTGAGACAGCGCAGCACCGCTCCCTCCGGGACCTCGAACACGAACGCGAGCGTGGCGCGCGCCCCTGCTTCGAGCATCACGCTGCTGCTCGAGGTCCGCGTCAGCGCGATGATCGCCTCCGACGGGAGAATCTCCCCCACTTCCCGGCCGGCCGGCAGGACGTCGAGCGGAAGAATCAGGTCGCCGCCGCCGCCCACGGCGATCGGCTCGTAGTGCGCGCCACCGGCCGAGACGAGCCTGAAGCGCCGGACCTCCGCCAACATCGGCTCCTCGCCGACGGTGATGATCACCATCTGCAGCCGGTCGCCCGGCAACGGCCGGATCGTGCCCTTCAGGTTCAGCGCCGGATTGGAAAACGGCAGCGGCTCGGTCACGCTCCGGCTCGACATCATCGTCGCCGCGGCGACCGGCGTCTGGAGCGCGAGCCAGGTGAGCAGGATCAGCATCACTTTCGGCTGTCACACAAAAAAAGGGCGGCAGCTCTTGGCTGTCGCCCCAATTCTGAATTCTGAATTCTGAATTCAGAATTCTGAATTCTACACTCCCGCCGCCGTAGTCCTCGACCTGGCCGGGAAGATCTCCTTGAACGCCGTCATGAAGCGCGCCATTTCCTCGGCGGTTCCGACCGACACGCGCATGTGCCTGGTCATCGGCGGGAACGGCCGGCCGACGGCAATCTTCTTCGCGGCGAACTCCTGGATGACCGGTTGAATCTCGCGGCCGATCGCTACCATGAAGAAGTTGGTTTCCGACGGCAGGCACTCGTAGCCGTGCGCCGCGAGCTCGCTCGTCGTCTTCTTGCGCAGGTCGATGACCTTCTTCTTCACCTCGGCCTGCGACGCCGTGTCTTTCAGCGAGGCGACGCCGCCCCACTTCACGAGCGCGTTGATGCTGCCCATGCTGTACGGCCGCATCCTGTCGATGTACTCCTTCGACGCGACGGCGTAGCCGAGGCGCATGCCGGCGAGCGCCGCGATCTTCGAGAAGGTCCGCGCGATGACGACCGGGCGCCCTTCCAGCACGTACGGGAGCGAGGTCGCGTACCGCGCATCGTCGACGAAATGGTGATAGGCCTCGTCGATCAGCACCGGCATGTCCTTCGGTGTGCCGTCGAGCAGCTGCTTCACTTCTTCCTTCGTGACAACGATGCCGGTCGGGTTGTTCGGGTTGCACAGGTACACGAGCCCGAGCTCGCTCGCGTGATCATTCGCCGCCTTGATCATCGCAGGGATGTTCTGCGTGTAGTCCTTGTTGAGCGGCAGCTTGATCGCGCTCGTCTTGATGCTCGTGGCGTGCTGATACACCGTGCTGTACGTCGGCTCGACGCCGAGCACTTTCTTGCCGCCCAGCAGGAACGTCGTCCCGACGACGTCGAGGATCTCGCCGGAACCGGCGCCGAGCAGAATGTTCTCGGGCTTCACGCCGTGATGCTTCGCAATCTCGCCGACGAGATTGCCGTCCGGATACCCGTAGCGGTTCGAATACTTCCAGGCGCCGTTCATCGCCTTCATCACCGACTCGGGCGGCCCCCAACAATTCTCGTTGCTCGAGAGGTGCGCCATCAGGTCGTAGTCGTCCATGGGGCGTGGAGCGCGCGCCGCGCCGCCTGGCGCCGGCGGCCTGTTCTGCGCGAAGAGATCGACCTCCGGCCCTATGCCCAGGTAACCGAGTGCCGCCGCAACGCCGCTCACAAAACTCCGGCGCGAAACAGTCATAGCTCCTCCGATGTACTGACCACCAACGAATCGAAGTATTCTAACGCGACAGACCCGGCCTGGCGTAGATCCTTTTCACGCCCCGCCCAACTGTGCTGTGGGCGGCGTTCACGTCCTTTCCCGGCCTTGCGCTCTGCTCCCGACCAATTGCAGTGTGCTGTCGTCGCGCCCGTCTCGCCCGTCGCGCCGTCGCACCCGCCCCGCCCCTGCCGCCCTCCTCGCCCTGCCAGTCAGCTTCCCGCCTCGCGAAGAGGAGAGGGAGGGACACCACCGGCGCCGCGATGAATGCGGTCGCTCTGAAAGGAGCGCGATGCCAGCAGGAGCTAGGGCCGCCCGGCCAAGTCCCGCAGTGAATCTCCGGTGACCCGGAAGATCGTCCACGCGTCCATCGGCTTCGCGCCGAGCCTCTTGTAGAACCCGATGGCCGGCTCGTTCCAGTCGAGCACCGACCACTCGAACCGGCCGCACCCGCGCTCGACGGCCAGCGCCGCCAGATGCGTGAGCAGGGCCTTGCCGAAGCCGTGCCCGCGGTACTCCGGCACGACGAAGAGATCTTCGAGGTAGATCCCCGGCTTGCCGAGAAACGTCGAGTAGTTGTGAAAGAACAGCGCGAACCCGGCCGGGGTGTCGCCCGCATAGGCGATCACGACCTCAGCCGACGGATGCGGACCGAAGAGCGTTTCGCGTAATCCCTCCTCGGTAGCGGTCACTTCGTCGGCCATCCGCTCGTATTCGGCGAGCGCTTTGATCAACGAGAGGATCAGCGGGACATCGCGCTCGATTGCGCGCTCGATGCGAAACTTCGCCGTCGCATTCATGTCAGTCGTTTCCCTTCCGCAGAACGCTTGATGAGCGCGTCCAGCCGCTTCAGCCGCGTTTCGTCCTTTTTGGCGCTCATGATCCAGAACGTCATGAGCTTCTGATAGCCGGGCGGCTGCGCGCGAAAGAAGGCCAGCGCCTTCGCGTTCGCCGTGAACGTCCGCTCGAGCGCCGGGTCGAGCGTCGACGGACGGTTCTCGAACGAATACAACTGCGCTTTCTT
>Ga0137418_10003733_pt1 | contig 14020 bp, 9 predicted proteins | sample CZODoug3_1_2_16f_FD_122242 | JGI IMG/M metagenome (GOLD analysis project Ga0137418, IMG submission 122242) | Vadose zone soil fungal communities from Angelo Coast Range Reserve, California, USA - CZODoug3_1_2_16fungal (Hybrid Assembly) | ecosystem: Environmental > Terrestrial > Soil > Vadose...
GCGAACTCGCGGTTCGCCAACGATTTGTCGGAAGATCTGATCCGGGGGTCGCCGCTCTGGATCAGGCGAGGGCACGTTCGAACCCGGACGCCAGCAGTAGCAGGCGCCGGTCTCTCAGCCAGTCCTACTGAGAGAGGCGACTAACCACTCTTCCCGGTAAATATGCCGGCTAGAGCTCCAAGGCCCGCTCCAACACTGGCGCACAAGGCATCGGAGGTTGGCTTGCTCAACGCTTCTCTTAGTGTGGCCACGTCTCACCTCCAGCTAGAACTGCAGTGGCCCGCTTCTGTAGCGCAGCTCTCACACGCGTCGGCGCTGAAGGCTACGAACGCCCCGCAACCTACGTCGCGAAAGTCTGCGGGGTGGCACGCCAAGTCTACGAACGAGAGTCCGGGAGTCGAGGGCAGTGGCGACGGGTACCCCCGCAAGTTTCGCAACTTCCTCGGCGGTTCTTGACTCTGTCCAGTAATCGCCGTGGTCGAAGCCGTCCATGAGGATAGGCTTATTCCAGAGCGTAAGAGGTTGTCCGTTCAGGCCAACTGCTTCGATCTTCCCCGATGGCGGATCACGTGCGAATCTCTGGCCGGGCGCGAACAAGCGTGCAAGCGTCTTGTCGACGGGCGAGAACATTACGTAGATACGTCTTGCCACTCGAACGCTGTTTTTTAGGTAGCCAGTGCTTCCGAGATACTGCGTTGGCACAGCCGCGGCCATCAGGACAACGGTCAAGTTGAGTTGAGGTGTGGGCTTTCTGTCCTTAAGGCTCAAGAGTGCTTCCAAGACCAGCCGACACCCGAGCGAATGTGCGACGACGATAATCTCGGACGGGCCGCCGGCGCGACGATGACATCCCGCAATGAATTCGGCGAGGGGTGCGGCACAGGCTATCGCATTGTCGATCAGCGACGGGTATTTGAGCACCCGTAGGAACGGCGTCCACGAATCTCCCGGCCAGAAGACGGCGCATAGGTCACGCCCCACCCGGTTCGCAACTCCTATCAGGTTATCCTGGAAAGACACATAAGACTCGCGTGCTTCATCCTCTGTCCTGTTAAACCCGTGTACGATGATGACAAATCGTTCGCGGGGAAGATGTGCCGGCCGTGTGGCAGAGTGATACTTCCGTGGGCCTCCGCCTCGAGAGGCCTTCCTGAGTGTTACTTCTAGGGGGTCCGCCATTTCTCAATGGCCGGTCCACGTCCAGCGGTCGATCATCGGGCGAACGACGGGGGTCGTCAGAGCTGTGCTCAAGGCAACAACCATAAGCAACACGTGGGGAATGGGTAGTGAGACAGTCTGCTCTCGAACGTCCCACGCAATGAGTAGGAAGGATAGTCCGTAAGCAACCAGGAACGACGCCACGTAGTCGACGGTTCGCCAGTTGGCGGCGAGAGTGATCTGTAACCCGTCAATCGAGCGCTCGATTGCTCTTGTACTGTCAGCGGCGGGAGCTTCCCGGTCCTGGTTTGAAGAATCGAGAGGGCCTGGCACGTTTGAAGAATCCTTGGCGAGAGCTTCCCGGGCCTGGTTTGAAGAATCGATAGGGGGTGCCTGAGTCCCCCGACCGGGGGCGGTCAGGATCTGTGCGAGTGCCGAAGGAGGCGTGCGATCCGCGGCATCGTTGGCTATGAGAGAGATCTGACCGCAAAGCTGGTCGTGCGGCAGGTCGAAGAGTCCGCGAGTAGCACTGGCGACACTGACCTCAGCAAGTGCGTCAGACGGAAGGGATGACCGCGACCGGTCTGACTCGAAAGTGCGTGACATCTTTTCGGCCGCAGGTCCCAGCCCTCCCTCGTGGTTCAACTCGGAGGCTCTTGACTCAAGCCAAGCATGCACGAATCGACGATTGAGGAACGCGCGCAGGCCTAGCGCCTCAAGTCCCTGAATGACGGTCGCACTGAGCAGCGATAGAAACACGGTCGATACAAAGAAGGCTGTAACTGACAGCGCCACGTTTACCATCGATGTGGTGTTGTTCATCAGCGGCTCCTGCAGGAATTGGGGCAGAATTCGAACCTCCGATATTGCTTGGTACGAGGCACACAGCTAGAGGGTCGAGTTACGACACCAAGTAGCAATCACGCGAGGTCCGGGCATCAGTGTCGTAATAGCAAGCCCGAAGGTAAGCCATGCTCCCGCGTTGGAGTCCACTTCAGCCCGCCCGCGCGGTCTACACGGGAACTCAAGGGGGGCGCAGCTAGACTGATTGCTTGACACCTGTGGACGAAGAGCCGAAGGACCCAACTCGCTCCACGAGCTTGCAGCTGGACCCACGTAAGACCCGTCAACCGCTTCACTAGCCGGTAGGTGGCCGCAGGGCTCCTGTGGCTTCGGGTTGCGAGCTCGAACAAGGATGTCCTTCGGCGCGCCGCTGCAGTCGTCCACTCCAGAACACTGATCCACGCTGCGAGTTCGTGGAGTGCCGGCAGCCCCTCTCGCCGCATGATGCGGCTCAGGGCGAACCTATTTGATAGTCCAACCCGGTGGGCAACCCTCGCCGACGATCCGATCGCCCCATGTGCGAGCAGCATCGCGTCGAAAATCGCGCGCATTCGGAAAGAAAGATGCGGGAGAGCCGAATGGAGGTGCTGCTCTAAGCCGGTCACGCCGTCACCATACGGGAAACGGACCACCACAATTCTGCGCTCTGAGCGGCAGCGTCCGCAAGCTGCTGCTCAAACGGTCATAGTCCGCTCCATCTGAGTCTGCTCAGTCCGTCATATTGGCGCGTGAGTAGGCGTTCAGCGTGCCGTTACACACTACGGTTGCGTTTGACCAGTTGAACCTTGAGCGCTCCACGGTAGAGCCTCCCCTCAACCACCTGCCCCAGTACGGGTGGAGGCAGGAGGGCGAGGATTTGGAACTAGACGCCTGCTACGACCGCGTTCGCGCGCGAAGCCACGGCGACCCTCATACGCGCTTGCTCTCTCACCACCACCCAGCGCTGTGGTAGTTGTGGTTATGGATCCAGTCCGGGTAGATCGCGGACAGGAATGACGATCCGCTCCCGGACTTGAGCAGCCCGAACCACTTGTCATTAAAGACGAGAAGGTCGTCCCACCCCGCTCCGCCATTGAAGTTGGCGACCCGGAAATGATCGCTTGCGCCCAGGTTCCAACTCCCAATCCAGTCGGCCTGCCATCCGCCGCTCAGATTGGACCCGCTGGTTCGGAGAGTGCCCAGGTATTCGGTTGCCCAGTCGGAGGCGTTGTACACGTACAGGTCGGTCTTGCCGTTGCCATCCACGTCCGCCGCGAACCATTGGTCGTGACGTCGCATTTCCCCCCAACCCGGGACGGTCCGATCGAAACGCCGCGTGTTCGTGAGCGTAGTGCCGGTGGAGTGAAGCATTTCGAGATAACTCATTGACCAGTCCGGCCCATTGAAGACGTAAAGATCTCGGCGACCGTCGCCGTCGAAGTCGGCGACGTAGAACTGATCGTGTGCCTTCATGTCGTCCCAGCCGGGAAGCTTCTGGTCGAAGCGGCGCACAAAGCCGTAACCCGTTCCCGTCGATCGCAACATCTCCAGGTAGCCAACTGCCCAGTCGCGGCCATTGAACACGTAGAGATCCGCTCTCTTGTCGGCGTCGAAGTCCGCGACGTAGAACTGATCGTTCGGCTTCATGGCGCCCCAACCGGGAAGGACATCGTCATAGCGTCGTACATAAGTCAAGTCGCTGCCCGTCGAGTGCAGCACGAGCAGGTAGCCGATCGAGAAGTCGCGCCCGTTGAAAACGACGATGTCGTCCTTGCCGTCGCCGTCTACATCGGCGACGTGAAACTCGTCGTGCGCCGTCATCGATCCCCAGCCGGGAAGGTTACGATCGAAGCGTCGCACACCCTCAAAGCTCGTGCCGGTGGAGCGGAGCATCGCGAAGTACGGCATGGACCAGTCCGTGAAATTGTACACGAAGAGATCCTGACGTCCGTCGCCGTCGAAGTCACCCACGAGGAACCGGTCGCCAGCTCGGTAAGCGTCCCACACAGGGTCGGGAAGTGTCCGCACCCACGCCACGTTGATCTGGTCCGACGCTCCGGTGTAGAGGGCGATGCTGTTCGCGTTGTGCAGCATTACGTCGTCGTGGCCAGCGCCCCCGAAATGGCCCGCGTAGACGTTGCGGTAGCGGTATTCGTGCTGCGGTTGTGTGGACCGCTGCATCTGGTCATAACAGATCGGGTCGAACTCCGGAGCATTGCTGTTCATCCGATCGTTGCTGGAAGGACGGTAAATCCCAGTCGCGAATCGCTGTCCGCCGATAGTCCCGCCAGGGAAAAGTCCCGCGTCGTCGACCGGGCTGCCGGCGAAGGGCGGGATCGTAGTTGCCAGGGGAGTGGTGGGGTTGACGAACTGCCGCCACTTGAGCGTCGAGCGGTTGGTGTTGATCGTCAGGTTGACGACCCCGGGTTCACCACCGGTATAATTGTTCGCCCCCGTGTACTCGTCGCCGAGGTTGCCGACCAGATGGCCCATCTCGTGCGCCGCCACAGTCCATCTCCCGCCGACCGTAACGGCTAGTTGGTTGCCTCGTCGGCACCCCCCGAACGATGTCGTGTTGAGCACGATGAAGGCGTAGGTCCAGCCGGGCACGAGCGCGTCCAGCGTGCCTTGCAGCGTCGTGTTCGAATTGGGCCCCGGCTCCATCCAGCAGCGGTTCCAGTTGCCGCTGAACCGGTAGCCCAAGAAAGTGTTGACCGTGTTGGTAACGGCACCGTTCGCGTCCACCGTCGTTATCCCGGACTGAGCCGAGTTGGCGTTCACGCGGAATAGGTTGAAAGCGTTCATGGTCTCGCGATAAACACCATTCCTACGTTCGTCGAACACGCCCTGAATGACCATACTGTCCACGAAGGTGTTATATGTTGCTTGGTTCGCCGCCGTGAAGCCATCGCCAATGATCACGAGATTGATCTTGGAACCGTTGGGACCACTGCGCAGCAATTCAGTGACGGTCTGAGCGTTCGCTCGCGAAAACATCACCATGAGGGTGATGCAAGCGATTACGGTCGGCCAGCGAATGGATCGGTTGGGAGATTTCATTAGCGTGACCTCCCCCGAAGAGCCGAGAGTAAGGCAGGGCCGTCTACCCTCGCGACGGGTTTCGCCTGCGCCACGGCGCTCTCGAACGCGCGTGCGTCAAGTGTCGCCGGGAGCGACACGTCCCGTGCATCGTAGAACTCGAGGCGCAGTGTTGGGAGCCGCGCCGGTGTGACCGTTCTTGCGGGCACTGAGATGGCGAAGGTTCCTTCGCGTGCCCGCGCCTGCCCGTGCTGCCCGTCGGTCTGGTACGCATGCTCTTCGAGCGGATCGGGGAGGGAGCCGAAGAAGACAAGACCGCCAGCGGACGTGCGGAGCGCGAAAAGGAATGGACCGCGTACGAGCTGCACCTCGGGCGTCATTCCCTCGATAACAGTGGCGCGGACGATCTGGATCGTGTCGGGCGCCCGAATCGTGAATGAGAAGCGCACGGTGCTGTCTGCCTCCACCCTAGCGGAGCGTGCGATCTTAGGTCCGCGGCCAGGTGCCACCTCCTGGCTTGTATCCGGGAGCGGCTTCAGACCCCGTCCCTGTGCCGCGGGCCGCTCGCCCACGCGCTCCGGGGCAGGTTTAAACCGTTTCCCTCGAGGTTGGCGAAAGGGGCTGCTCGTCTTGCGCGCGAGCCCACTCGGCCGTCGTTCTGGAGCGCCCTTTTTTTCGCCCTCGCCGGCAACCGTCGACGCGACATCGCGCTCGCCGACCCTGACGACATACCGACTTCCCCTCGGCATGATCATGCCGATCGCCGAGTCTATTGGCTGATTCACAAAGTTCAGTGCGATCTGCTCCGAAGGCGCATCGTACGGACGGACTTCGATTCTATACTTCGTTCGGAGCATTTCGAGAAGTTGAGCGCGTGTAATCCCCGCGGCAGAAATAGTAATGCGGTCACCGCCCGGCCCGAGGGCAATCCGCGTACTGTCTTGCGCGAGTGCTCGGACAGGGTAGGTACCGCCGAGGCTTGCACACACGGCGGCGGCGAGCGCGCCAGCGGTTCTGATGTGACGTGAGCGGAATCTGTCCACCGCTTTGAAGAGCATGTCGATCGACATTGTTCCTCCCATTAGCTACACTCGTTGATGCCTACGCGCTGCTTCGTGGACTGTACCGCGGCATGGCAAAGGTTGCTATGACGCTTTGTGCGACGAGAGTTGATGTGATTGAAACACTTTGAGCGCGCGCGAGGAGGTGCTTTGCACCTGCACCGACATACTTCCCAATGGCCCAAAGACCGGCCACTAGTTGCCGCATGAAAGACCCGAGCGCCTCATCGTCCCGGGTTGTATGAGAGTCGCCAAACCTCACACCATGCGGGGGCGCTCTGGCGGGATCTGGATCGGTGACCGCGGACTGCGGGTCCGCGGGGCGAGTCTAACCCTGGGTAGCGTCGGCTGTTATTGAGCGTTTTGCCGAGGTGCTTGCCTCTCGGGACTACGATCGGCTAAAGTATTTCCGCTCCCCCTCTAGCGGGGTACCTCGGTCTCTTTCGGGTGACGTTCGCGGCGGGGTGTCGCGTTTTCGCCCCTACGTGCCGCAAAAACGCCCTGTTCGGATTGCAACACCGGCAGCAGTTTTACGCCAGCGCCCTTTTCCCTTCGGAACGCCCGAATGCAGGGGGGGGCGGCGCGCGGCTCGGCGGCCATGCCCCAACTGATTCTCTCCGTGTGCAGAATGCGGCCTCGTGAACGAGTCCTCGTCCACGGTCCGGGACGCACGTCTGCGCGATTCACGGAGCGTCGGGGCGCGACCCGATGATTCGCGTGCTGATCGTTGCCGACATTCGCCTCTATCGCGAGGGCCTGGCGGACACGCTGGCTCGCCGGGAAGGCCTGCAGGTAGCGGGAACGGCCGGATCCCGGGATGACGCAATCGCGGCACTGGACGAATGCCATCCCGACGTCGTCTTGGTGGACATGGCAATGCTCGAAGGTCAGGCCACGGCTCGGGCGTTGCTCGAGCAGGTGCCGCACACCCGGGTGGTGGTGCTCGCGGTGCCGGAACTCGAGCGGGACGTGCTCAACTGCGCCGAGTTAGGCGTGTCCGGGCTCGTCCCGCGCGACGCTTCGCTCGACGAGCTGGTTGTCACGCTAGAGTGTGCCACGCGCGGGGAAGTCCGCTGCTCGCCGCGGATGGCGGGCGCAATCCTGCGCCGGCTGGCAACGCTTGTCGCCGAGCGTGGCGCCGCACGCGTCGACGTGTCGCTGACCACTCGGGAGCGCGAGGTGATCGAGTTGATCGACCGAGGGCTGTCCAACAAAGAGATCGCTCGCCGGATAGGTCGCTCGGTGCCCACTGTCAAGCAGCACGTCCACAACATCCTCGAGAAGCTGCAGGTGCATCGGCGCGGCGAAGCCGCGGCGCGGGCGCGGCGATGGATACAGCGGAAGGCTGCCCCGCTCGGGGTGGGTGAGCCGCAGGAAGGAGGGTCGGGAGCTCACACTGGCATTGCGTCCTCGCCGAAGATCTAGTTCCTCGCATCAACCCAGTTTGCATCATGATGTCTATTCCCGCGGTTCCAGCCGGTGCCAACATTCGACGGCGGCCCTTCACCACGCTTAACCATCACAGGCATCAGTGCTCACACGCGTCCTCCTCTGCCGAGTGCCTCCGCTGCTTTTCTGGGACGTTCTTGGGGAAATGCTCGACACCTGCCCGGACATCAAGACTGCTGAGGTCGGGGCCGGTGAGTCGCTTCCGGCGCACATCGAGCGGACGCTGGCGGACGTGCTCATCATCTCGCAGGAACGCCTCTCGGATGCCTCCACGCCGGCGCTGCTGGAACTCTACCCGCATCTGCGAGTGCTCATGCTTGTTTCCGACGCTCGCGAGGCATACGTGTACGAGTTGCGGCTCACCAAGCAGGAGTTGAGCGGCGTTTCTCTGGAGGAACTCGTCAGCGTGATCCGGCAGGGCCGAGCCACTTCGATCTAGTCCTCCTAACCACCCTTTTTGAATCCGCCGGACTATTCCATCGTGTCGATGCGTCTCACCACATTGGTGAAGCGGGCGCGAAAGCTGCCAGTCGGTCTCGTGACCGCCGTGGCTCCGCGGCCACAAACTCTCGTGGGTCGCAAGTCGACGCGAGGTGGTTCCGAACACGAGCGGCAAATGCGTACAACGGAACCCGTTGTGTCGGAAGCGCGAGGGCGTTTGGTCCGGTGCACGCGATGGAATCGCCTTTCTCTCGGAATACTCCCTCGACGGCGAAGCCGGCACGCCGGGCCGAAGTAGCGGTCGCCGATCTCGTCCACGATTGAGTGGCGTTGTCGGGATGTCGCCGGTCGATGGCAAGCTGACATTACAAGGAGCACGCATGAGCGACAACGAAACGGTCTCGACAGAGCAACAGGCTTCTGGCGTCGTGGGCTACGAGCCCGAGACACCGTTTGTGCTCGACGGCGTGGGCAAGCTCGGTGCTCCGATGGAAAACCCCACATCGGCCTCGGCCGCGTTCCGGCCCTCCTACGAAACGGAATCACCGTTTGCCTCCGAATACGAGACCGTGACCGACGGCGTGAGTCCCAAGGCTGAGCTGTACGCCGAGGTCGTGTCCGAGCTCGAGAGCGAGGAATTCGAAGAAGCGGTCACCGATCTCGTGCACGAAGCCGCGGCGCTCGCCGAGGATCGCTTCAGCTACGAAGGTGGCACCGCGGCTCAGGAGCGGATGGAAGCGGAACACGGGCTGCGCGAGTACCTCGAACCACTCGCGAGTGAAATGGAAGCCCTGGTCGATCGCGTGGCCGAGAGCGTGCGCGGCACCGACCTCGCGACCATGTCGGAAGGCGAGTTCGAGAATTTCATGGAGGGCTTCACGCCCGCCGAAACCGGCTTGTCGCCGACTCAGGAGACCGTGCTCCAGGAGTTCTTCCTCGGAAAACTCAAAGGTGCGCTTAACAAGGTTCGGTCGATCGCGCAGAAGTTCAGCCCGATTCACATCATCATGAACAAGCTGAAAGCGATGGCGCGGCCGCTGCTCGAGAAGGTGCTGCGCCAAGCCCTCGACCGCCTCCCTGTCGCGGTTCGCCCGATTGCGCGACAGCTCGCGACCAAGTTCCTCGGGACCCAGGAACAGGAAGCCGAAGACGAAGAGGTGGGTGAGACGGCGGCCGCCGATCCCGCCGCGATCGCACGGGAGTTCGACGCGCAGCTCGCGGGCTACGTGATGGAGGGCGAAGAGTTCGAGCGGCACGTCGCGCTCGAGCAGTTTGCCGCCGAGCAGGGCAGCGCGGCGAGCGACACGATCCGCGAGCTGCAGGAGCGGCGCGCCGAATTCGCGCGCGATATCAGCGAGCTCGCACCGGGGCAGGAAGCAGGACCGGTTCTAGAACGTTTTATCCCCGCCATCCTCGCGGCTTTGAAACTCGGTATCAAGTTCATCGGCCGGCCCAAGGTCGTGAACTTTCTCGCCGGGCTCGTGGCGAAGCTGATCGAGAAGTACGTCGGCAAAGATGCCAGCGTCACGCTGTCGCGGTCGCTGGTCGACACCGGACTCGGTTTCGTGGGCCTCGAAGCGCCGGTCGTGCCCGAGCATCAGGCCGGGTACGCCCTCGCCTCGACGCTCGAAGACACGATTGCCCGGGTCACGCAGGAAGCGCCGGCGAGCGCCTGGGAAGACGAAGAGGTGCTCGAGAGCTACGTGCGCGAAGCCTTCGGCAAGGCGGCGTCCGCGCATTTCCCCGACAGCGAGATCCGCTCCGACCTGCACGAAGCATCGAAGGTGAGCGGCGCCTGGATAGCGCTGCCGGTGCAATACCGACGCAAGCACTACAAGAAATACTCGCGTCCGTTGGAGGTGTCACTCACCGCGCAGATGGCCGCGGCCCTGAAGAGTTTCGGCAGCGTCCCCGTGCAGGCCGTGCTCCGCGATCAGTTGGGCCTCGCCCCCAACGGGCCGATGCCGGTGCGCGTCCATTTGTACGAAGCGGTGCCCGGCGCGAGCCTGGCGGACATCGCGATGCATGAGAAGCACGTGCGTGGCTTGGGTTCCAACCGCCGCGAAGCGTGGTCGTTACTCCATCCGTTGACTCCGGAAGCGGCCGGAATCCTGCTCAACGAGCCGGGGCTCGGCCGTCCCGTCGATGCGAAGTTCCTCGCTGATCGCAATGTCATCACCGTAGGGCAACGGTTCTACTACCTCGAGACTCAGGCGGTCCGGCCTCGCACGATTGTCAGTGCGCGCGGAGTTCAGCGCGGCCCGCGCACAGCGCGCATCAAAGTGCACTTTGATTTCCCGAGAGGTGAGCTGCGGGTGCTGCTGTTTTTCAGCGAGGCCCAGGCTCAGGCAATCGCGGCGCAGCTGCGTGGCCGCGCGCCAGGAAGCGTGACGATCGCGGCGCTGAAATCTGGACTCGAGACGTACCTGGCGACGTTGTTCTCGGGCGCCCCCACGCGCGCGCTGCGCATCATTCATGAGCGCGCACCGATCGAGAACTTCCAATCGCCGTTGATTGGCGGCGTGCTCAAGATTGTCGGCCGGCCGCTCGCGTCGGTGACGCTCCGCTGGGTGCTCGAAACGTTCAAGCGCGAGCTGGTGCAGCGCCGCGAACAGTTCGCCGCGCAGTTCACGCGCGCGGCCGCATCGGAGGAGGACGGCGTCTCGGTCGTCATCGTCTTCCAGCGGCCGTCGTTCTTCCAGCAGCTGCGCGGGATGCTGTCCGGCAGGACGCCGCTCGCCGCCGCGGCGTTGGGTGCGGTGCTGACGCGCCAGGCGATGGGTGAGTACACGCTCTCCATCCATCCCGGGTATCCGCGGCGGTCGCAGATCAGGCGGTCGGTCGCTGTCGGCACGGCGACGGCTGTTCCGGTAATGGGTGCGACGCGACCCGCTGCCCCGATGAAGCCAACGGGCTCGCAGGCGCCGCGTCCGACTGCGCCGCCGCCTGCGGCTCCCCGTCCCGCGTCCCCGCCGCCGTCCCGTGCCGGCAGGCCGGCGCAGGGTCGGGTGTGATGGAGCTGCGCGTGCCCGCGGGTCTCGCCGACCTGAAACGCGAGTATGGCCGCCAATTGGAACACTGGCGGCTGGCGGCGGTGCGCCTCGGTGATCTCGATGCGGTCGCGGCGGCCCACGCCTGGCAAGGGCTCGAGCACTACCTCGGCGTGGCGCTGCGGCAGACGCTTACCGAAATGGTGACGCGCGTGCTACGCACGGCGGAGACGGTAGCGGGGCAACTGCGCACTGTACAGACGGCGCAGGATCTGGCTGGTGTGCGCAAGGGATTACTCGATCTGCGGCGCGCCTACACACGCGCGGAGACGGGCGTCGAGTTCTATACGGACGCGCTCGCGTCGCGCGCAGTGCCACGCATGGCGGCGTTGCTGCGGGCGTGCGACTACATCGCCACACGCAGCTTAACCGAAGCTTTGACGCCGTTGGGTCGGCACGTGCCGGCCGCATTGACGTACCTGGACGGCGGCATGGGTGCGTCGATTCTCAAGGCAGGGCTGCGCTTGTGGGATGGAACCGCTGAGAGCCCCGTGTGCACCATCAAAGTCGTTAGGCACAATTTGTTTCGGCCCACCGCCGTGTTGCATGAAGCGGGACATCAGTTCGCGTTTTCGCTCGGCTGGACGGACGAGCTCGCGGCCGCGCTGCGCGGAGTTTCCGGCGGGACGCAGCTCGGCGAGACTTGGTCGTCATGGGCTTCTGAGATCGCAGCGGACGCGTTCGCGCTTGTGCACAGTGGCTATGCGAGCGTCGCGGCGCTGCACGATGTGATCGACGGCAGCGATTCCGCGGTCTTTCAGATCCTCCCGGGTGACCCACACCCCGTGGCCTTTCTCAGACTGCTACTCGGGGTCGAGTCGTCGCGCTTGTTGTACGGCGCGGGTCCGTGGGACGCTCTCGCCGAGTCGTGGCTCACGAATCATCCGTTGCGTCGCGCGCCCGCGAGCGTGCGCGACTTCTTCCAGGACTCGCTGAACGCGATGCCGCGCATTGCTGGGCTCGTGTTCATGCGACCGTATCGCGCGTTTGGCGGCCGACCGCTGACGGCGGTGGTAAACCCGCAGCGGGTCTCGCCCGCTGCGCTGGAGCGGCTCGAGCGCGCTGCGGGTGCGGCGGCATTCACGTCGCCGTTCTGGCTCTGGAACGAAGCGATTCGACTTTTGGCACTCACCGGTTACCGGGCCGCCGCAGGCGCGGCCGCGCTTCGCGAGGCCACTGCGCAGCAAGAGCAGTGGATGCTGAAGCTCGGCGCGTTGCGGATGGCGGCGTAAACAGGAGGCGATATGGCCAGGAAGTCAGATGAAGGCGTGGCGCCCAGCGTGGAGAGCTTGCTCGAGCTTGTCGGGCTCGAGACAACAGGGCGCGCGTATGTGGACCGGCGCATCGTCGGTAGACCGCGACGGATCGAAAACCGCGGATCGAAACCCGATCGCAGGCTGGAAGCGGCCGACCGTCGAACGGGACTCGAGCGCCGGATGTTCGCCCGCCTTGGTGGGCCGGGCGCCGCTCCGGTGAGCGGATCCGCGCGTGTGATACAAGAAGTGCTGTCCTCAGTGCAACAGCTTCGAACTCAGCCCCCACGAGCGCCGGCCTCGATGCCAGTGGAGCAGAAGTTTCTCATTGATTTTCTATCCTGGGGCACGGGCGATCCGACACGGCCCGGTGATGAAAGGGACCCGGGGCCGAATGCGCAACCGATCGTGGCCTACTTACGCGATCGTGCCCGTGCGCAGACAGCCCAGAGCATCTCGATCGAAACTGGCAATGGTCAGATAGCCCGCGTTGGGAGTGTTGTGACGGTTGCTGTTCGCGTGATTGACGGATTTGCTCCGGTCCATGGCGCGAGCCTACGGTTCGTTGACGATGGAGGCGAGCGATTTGCAGGGACCGGTACGGATGGACTCGCGCAAACAACCTGGGAAATCAGGAAACCCGGGGCACTAACCTTACGCGCAGATCTGTTGAGCTCCGCTGACCCCAAGAGCCCCGTCCTAGGCAGCGTCGAATTCACAGCGTTTGGCGTCCTATAGGTCCTTCACCACGACTCGAGGTCGCGCTCATGTTCGTCGAGATTGCAAACCTGGCAGGTCCTGGAGTTATCGGGGCCAACCGAGTCCTCACACAGTTTCGGCCGCTCCAAGTCTTGGATTTACTGGAAGGCTACTGGCAAAACCTCGCCGCGCCTGCCCTGGGGGCGCCCGCGGCTGACGCTCGTGGCATGGTGCTCGATGTGCCTGTCATGGGGTTTCCCGGGCCAGCCCCTGTGCCGCCTGGCGGGCCGCCCATCGCTCTTCCACTTCACCACATCGCATACGCTTACATGGTGGAGAACAGTCGGCTCCTGGACGTCATGCGCCGCGTGATGTGGGAGTACCGGCACGGTGAGCGACTGCCGACTCCAAACCCGCAAACGCAGCGTTGGCTGAACACCACCGAGCAACTCTTCTTCTCTCATCCGTTGCCGTATTCGATACGGTCTATGACGAGCTCGCTCCGGCCGGATCCGGACGCCGTCCGGCGTAACGCTTATTATCGCCTGCTCGGTATGGATCTCAATCACGGCACTGACGACGGCAGGCCATATCCCTTTGTGAAGGCGGAAGCGGCCAATCGTGAATTCGCGATGGTCTGGGAGGCCTTGCTCGTCGAAGTGTGGAAAGCTCATGCCAACGTGTTCAACTTTGCCGGCGAGAACACGACCGATGACAACGCCATCTTCCAGTTGACGCGCCGACTTGCAGAGATGTTGAACGCTCGGCGCCTAACGGCCAACTTGGCCCGCGAAGAGTACGATTGCGTGGCGATCGCTTCGTGGTTCCTGCTCGTTGTATCCTACAACACTCAGGTTGTCGTCTCTCTCGATGCGCAGTCCGTAGGAATCGCGGACCGACTCCGCAAGATTGGAGAGCGCGTTGGTCTCGCGCCGCATGCGAGGTCCGATGCGTACTTCCAGCTCGCAATGCCGATGTCAGTGGTCCTTCGTGTCATCGAGGCAGGTGCAATCGCTAATGCCCCAGCGGCCGCAATCCTGTATGCCGG
>Ga0137418_10003734_pt1 | contig 14018 bp, 7 predicted proteins | sample CZODoug3_1_2_16f_FD_122242 | JGI IMG/M metagenome (GOLD analysis project Ga0137418, IMG submission 122242) | Vadose zone soil fungal communities from Angelo Coast Range Reserve, California, USA - CZODoug3_1_2_16fungal (Hybrid Assembly) | ecosystem: Environmental > Terrestrial > Soil > Vadose...
GCATGCATTGCGGATGCCGAGCGAATCAAGACGTTATATGGCACCGTGCTGACCGGCGGGTCCGACGCGCGTGAGTTGATGTCCGTGCCGGCTGCCGGTGACAACGAGCGGGATGCGCCGCAGATCGTGTCTCGCGCCACGATCGCGAACATTGTCCGACAACGCGCCGAGGAGATTTTTGAAATGGTCAGGGACCGGCTCGCTGATTCGCCCTTTGCGGCAGAGCCGAAGGCACGGGTCGTTCTGAGCGGCGGGGCCTCACAGCTCACCGGCACCCTCGAACTGGCGACCCAGATTCTAGGCCGGCCGGTGCGCATCGGCCGCCCGCTCGGCTTTGGCCGGCTCCCCAGTGAAGCCAAGAACGCGTCGTTCGCGGTTCCCTCGGGTCTGCTGGTCTATCCGCAATACGCGCATCTCGAACACGTCGAACCGCGGCATACGCGGCAGCTCAGGACAGGGACTGACGGCTATTTCGGAAAGGTCGGACGATGGCTTCGCGAGGGCTTCTGATGAATCATTTCCGACCCATTCGACTTCCACTAGCTCCCGCGGCCGCCGGCCGAGGCGAACCAACGCGCGCTTAATCGAGAGGCAACCATGGCACTCAATCTGACCCCCCCTGATATCAGCGAGTTGAAGCCGCGAATCACCGTCTTTGGCGTTGGTGGAGCTGGCGGCAATGCCGTCAACAACATGATTACCGCCGGGCTGCAGGGGGTCGATTTCGTCGTCGCCAACACCGACGCCCAGGCGCTCACGATGTCCAAGGCGCAGCGCATCGTGCAGATGGGCACCCAGGTCACGCAGGGCCTCGGCGCTGGTTCGCAGCCGGATGTCGGGGCGGCCGCCGCCCAGGAAGTCATCGACGAACTTCGCGACCATCTCTCCGGCGCCAACATGGTGTTCGTCACCGCCGGCATGGGTGGCGGCACCGGCACAGGGGCTGCACCGGTCATTGCCAAGACCGCGCGCGACATGGGTATCCTCACCGTCGGCGTCGTCACCAAGCCGTTCCACTTCGAAGGCCAGCGCCGCATGCGCACCGCCGAAGCCGGCATCGCCGAGCTCCACAAGGTGGTCGATACGCTCCTGATCATTCCGAACCAGAACCTGTTCCGGGTCGCCAACGAAAAGACCACCTTCGCCGACGCCTTCGCGATGGCCGACCAGGTGCTGTATTCGGGTGTCGCCTGCATTACCGATCTGATGGTCAAGGAAGGCCTGATCAATCTCGACTTCGCCGACGTTCGCGCGGTGATGCGCGAAATGGGCAAGGCGATGATGGGCACCGGCGAAGCCTCCGGCGACAAGCGCGCATTGACCGCTGCCGAGGCCGCGATTGCCAATCCGCTGATCGACGATTCGTCGATGAAGGGCGCCCGCGGCCTGCTGATCTCGATCACCGGCGGCAGGGATCTGACCCTGTTCGAGGTCGACGAAGCCGCGACCCGGATTCGCGAGGAGGTCGATCAGGACGCCAATATCATCGTCGGCGCCACCTTCGACGAGAACCTCGATGGGGTGATTCGCGTCTCCGTCGTTGCCACCGGCATCGAACAGGCGCTGATCTCGCGCAACGCAACGCCGCCGGCCGCTACCGGAACCGCGACTTCGACCGCGACGCCGGACAACCGACTGGCCGATCTGACGGCGCGGCTGCGCGCCGACAATCAGCGTCTTGCCGAACGCGCCCAGAAGCTGGATCCGTCCGGGTCGGCGCAGACGCCTCCCGCCGGTGCACTGCAGCACCGCGCCTCGAGCGGCGTCGAACGAGCGGCGCTGGCGGCCATCGCCGCGGCAGTCGCTCCGGAGCCCGTGCAAGCAGTTGCATCCGCACCGCTGCAGCCCGCGTCCTACGGCGATGTCACGGTTCGCCCGATCGCACCAAAGCCGTCATTGTTCCCGGATCATGAGGCAGGGCATGTCGAGGCGCACCATCTCGCGACACCGGGGACGTTCATCCCGCAGGCGGCCGAACGCGCCCCGGCCCGCACCCCCAGGATGCCGAAATTCGAAGAGCTGCCGATACCTGCGCAGAACGAGATTCGGCAGGCCCGCGCTGACGCCGAGGATGAGCATCCGCAAAAGAGCCGGATGTCGCTGCTGCAGCGGCTTGCCAATGTCGGACTGGGCCGTCGCGACGAAGAGACCGAGCCGCCGATCGCGGCCCGTGCCTCGGGTCCGGCCATGGGCTCGATGCCGGCGCCGGACCGCAAGCCCCAACGCTCGGGCGCGCAGCAAATCGCGACCCATGAGCCGGTATCGGAATACGCCAGACGACCGGCACCCCAGGGATTGGACGTTCACGGCCGCCCCGCACCTGTTGCCTCAACGCCACAGGGTGACGACCATCTTGATATCCCCGCCTTTCTGCGCCGCCAGACCAACTGACGATTGTTACAATTCAAACGGCGAAAAAAGGCCCCGGCGGCAACGCCGGGGCCTTTGTTTTTGGTCGCCAGGACGCCACGGAATGGCGATCAAGTAACTGATTTTAAATGGTAAATTATCTGCTTGATGTTTGGGTGCCAGAACCGGAGTTGGCGTTAACCGTGGCTCTATTTAGCTAACTTTGGGGCGAATACGGCAGAGATAGGGTAACAATCGGTAAAAAAGCGTGAGTTGGCGCGCTTTGGGGCGCTGACTATGTTCTCCGCGACTTGGGGACTTAAGACGATTCGCCGGGCAAATCGGGGGCGATATCGTCTCAAGTAAGTCAGTGGTGGGCTTTCGAAATGAAATTTAGCCGGCAGACAACGCTTCGGTCGCAAGCCACCGTGACGGGTGTCGGCGTTCATTCTGGTTTACCGGTGAATTTGACTCTTGGACCTGCTCCTTTGGATGCAGGTTTTATTTTTGTCCGCACCGGTCTGGATGGCCGCGACCGTGAGGTTCAGGCTACCGCTGAATCCGTGATCGCCACCGAATTTGCCACCGTGCTGGGCGACCGTGAAGGCCCGCTGGTCTCCACCGCCGAACATGTGCTCGCGGCCTTGCGCGGTATGGGCGTCGACAACGCCACCATCGAAATCGATGGTCCGGAAGTTCCGATCATGGACGGCAGCGCCGTGGCCTTTGTCGCCGCGATCGATCAGGCCGGTATTTTGACACAGTCGGCGTCGCGCCGTTTCATCCAGGTGCTGAAGCCGGTGCAGGTCGTGATGGGCGATTCGTTCGGCGAATTGCGCCCCTATGCGGCCGGCTTCCGCGCCGAGGTCGAAATTGACTTCGCCAATCCGGTGATCGGCCGCCAGAGCTACATGCTCGATCTCAGCCCCGAAAGATTCCGCCGCGAAATTTCCCGTGCGCGCACCTTCGGATGCATGAACGATGTCGCGCGGCTCTGGAGCGCCGGTTTTGCGCTCGGCGCATCTTTCGAGAATTCAGTCGTGTTCGACGAAACCCGTCTGCTCAATACCGAAGGGCTGCGCTACGCCGACGAGTGCGCGCGCCACAAGGTTCTCGACGTGATTGGTGATCTCGCTCTGTCGGGTCTGCCTCTGCTCGGCGCCTATCGCTCGGTGCGCGGCGGCCACAAACTCAACCACGCGGTGCTGACCGCCCTGATGGCTGATCGCAGCGCCTGGCGGGTGATCGAGGCGGACACGGCACGTCGTTCGCGGACCCATGCGGAAGCCGGCAGTGGAATGGTGGGCGGCATGATCGCCCCGGCCTACGGACCCGACGTTTCCTGACTTTCGTCCCTGAACTTTCATCTGCGAATGCACGGGACGTCGGCTTCGACGTGTCCTGAGCGTCGTTTGACGTCTCCCGAGCGTCTTCTTGACGTCTCCCAAGCTTCCTTTTGCCGCAGTAACCATGAGCGGCCGCAATCCAATCCTACCGCCTTAATCCGGGCGAAATGCCTGCGTATTCGGTTGGTTAACGGTCTTTTATGAGTTACATAGGCCTGCGGCTGCACGACAAGCGCCACAGGCACAGGGGTTATCGCGTCCATACCGCTTTCATGGCGCGGCGGGCACCGCATCACAGACGTCAGGTCCTAGATTTATGTCGGCACAGCGTATGATGCACGAATTGCGCAAGGTACTGGCCGGCGCCGGCTGTCATTCGGTTGCCGCTGGCAACCCGGTTGCCGGTGGCAACCAGATCGGCCGGCAATTGCGGCTGGCCGTGGGTCTGGCTGTTCTGGCAATCCCGCTCAGCGGATGCGGCACCGGTTCGCTGTGGGACAAGTTTCTCGCCAAGGACGACACCTTCGTCGAGGAGCCCGCCGACAAGCTCTACAATGAGGGCTTGTACTTGATGAACCAAAGGAAGGATGCGAAGGCGGCGTCGAAGAAATTCGAGGAAGTCGATCGCCAGCATCCTTATTCCGACTGGGCGCGCAAATCGCTGCTGATGTCGGCCTATGCGTTTTACAATTCCGGCGACTACGACAGCTGCATCGGCGCCGCGACCCGTTACGTCACCTTGCATCCCGGCAGCGCCGACGCCGCCTACGCGCAATATCTGATCGCCGCCTCGCATTACGACCAGATTCCGGACACTTCCCGCGACCAGGGCCGGACCGAGAAGGCGATCGCCGCGCTTGAGGAAGTGATTCGCAAATATCCGACGTCGGAATACGCCAACAGCGCCAAGGCCAAGCTCGAAGGCGCGCGCGATCAGCTTGCCGGCAAGGAAATGACGGTCGGCCGCTACGAGCTCGAGAAGCGCAACTATATCGGCGCGATCAACCGCTTCAAGACCGTGGTGACCCAGTATCAGACCACGCGGCATGTCGAGGAAGCGCTGGCCCGGCTGACCGAGGCCTATATGGCGATCGGCATCGTCGGCGAGGCGCAAACCGCTGCCGCCGTGCTCGGGCACAATTTTCCCGACAGCCGCTGGTACAAGGACGCCTATAATCTTGTAAAGTCCGGCGGTCTCGAACCGAGCGAGAATCAGGGTTCCTACATCTCCAGGGCCTTCAAGAAACTGGGTCTCGGCTAGGAATTGATCTCGCATGCTGGCCCGTCTTTCGATCCGTGACATCGTCCTGATCGAACGGCTCGATATCGAGTTTGCCCGCGGCCTTGCGGTGCTGACCGGCGAGACCGGCGCGGGCAAATCCATTCTTCTCGATGCGTTCGCGCTGGCGCTCGGCGGCCGCGGCGATTCGGGCCTGGTCCGCCACGGCGTGGAGCAGGGGCAGGTTACCGCCGTGTTCGATGTCCCGAAGGGCCATCCGGCCTCGGTGATTCTCAGCGACAACGGCCTCGACGATGCGAGTTCTGAAGGATCTTGCGAAATGATCCTGCGCCGGGTGCAGCTCGCCGATGGCCGTAGCCGCGCCTTCATCAACGATCAGGCGATCAGCGTGCAGACCCTGAAGGCGGTCGGCTCCGCGCTGGTCGAGATTCACGGCCAGCATGACGAGCGCGCGCTGGTCGATGCCGCGACTCACCGGCGTCTGCTCGACGCGTTTGCCGGCCTTGATAAGGATGTCGAGGCGGTCGAGCAGCTGTGGGACGCAAGACGCGCCGCGAACACGGTGCTCGACGAACATCGCGCGGGCATGGAGCGTGCCGCCCGCGAGGCGGACTATCTGCGCCATGCCGCCGATGAATTGAAGACGCTGGCGCCCAAGGACGGCGAGGAGACCACGCTCGCCGGACGCCGCACCGCGATGATGCAAGGGGAGAAGATCGCAGCCGATCTGCGCGAGGCCCAGGATGCCGTGAGCGGCAATCATTCGCCGGTCGCGGCACTGTCGGCGGCGGTGCGACGGCTGGAACGCCGGGCCGGAAATTCGCCGACCCTGGTCGAGCCCGCGGTGAAGGCGATCGATGCCGCGATCAACGCGCTGGAAGAAGCCGACCAGCACCTCACCGCGGCGCTGATCGCGGCGGATTTCGATCCCAGCGAGCTTGAACGCATCGAGGAGCGGCTGTTCGCGCTGCGCGCCGCGTCGCGCAAATATTCGACGCCGGTCGATGGCCTTGCCGCGCTGGCCTCAAAATACGCCGCCGACGTGGCGCTGATCGATGCCGGCGCCGATCAGTTGAAAAAGCTGGAGGCGGCCGCGGCGGAAGCGGACGGACACTACAATGCCGCCGCGACCAAACTCTCCGCCGCGCGCACCAAATCCGCCGAGAAGCTCAACAAGGCGGTCAATGCCGAACTCGCGCCGCTCAAGCTCGATCGGGCGAAATTCATGACGCAGGTCGATTCCGATCCGGCATCGCCGGGTCCGCAGGGTTTTGATCGCATCGAGTTCTGGGTGCAGACCAATCCCGGCACCAAACCCGGACCGCTGATGAAAGTCGCCTCCGGCGGCGAACTGTCGCGGTTTCTGCTGGCGCTAAAAGTGGTGCTGTCGGACCGCGGTTCGGCGCCGACTTTGGTGTTCGACGAAATCGATACCGGCGTCGGCGGCGCCGTGGCTGACGCCATCGGTGCGCGGCTGGCGCGGCTCGCCGGCAAGGTGCAGGTGATGGCGGTGACGCATGCCCCGCAGGTCGCCGCGCGCGCCGATCAGCACCTCTTGATCTCGAAGGATTCGCTCGACAGGGGCAAGCGCGTCGCCACCCGCGTCAACGCGCTCGCGGCCGATCACCGCCGCGAGGAAATCGCCCGGATGCTGGCGGGCGCCGAGATCACCGCCGAGGCCCGCGCCGCCGCGGACCGGCTTTTGAAATCAGCCGTTTAGCATTGTTAAAAATATGGCGTGCCAATGAATGATCTCTTCGGTGCCCCTGACGTCAGGGTCGATCTAAATTTCGACAACAGCGACGATCGTGCAAAAGCGATAACTCAGTTGAGCCGCGATCTACGAATTTTGTTTGATCAGTACAAGCCGCCAACAATCAAAAAGGCCCTGAACTTTCTTCCCGACAATTTGCTTAGGGATTTGTATGTAACTCTGCATTTTGCGATCTCACAGAGCTATGTTCCTCAGAAGAAAGAGTTCAAGAATTTCTTGGAGTTCGCTTCTGAGAACCAAAACCTCTTTCAGAATGTTGCAACGACATATTCAAAATTGAAAAGCTTTCTACGAATTCAAGACAACATCTACAATGCAAGAGACGAGGCTTATATTGCGGATTCTGAATTTGATCTTTTTAAACAAGTATTGCAGACGATTGAGAAATTTAATCCCAATCTAGCGGAAACTTACACGGAGGTTGGAGCGAAGCCCTCTACTCGGTTTGCAAAGATCCCTCATGCGAAGCCCATGCTTTCTCTTGATAACGCCTTTAATGAAAAGGATGTGGTCGAGTTTGTGGATCGTGTACGTCGGTTTCTTATGCTTGATAAGGATGAAAAGTTGGACTTTGTCGCGGAGCCCAAGATCGATGGGCTATCGCTGACCTTGAGGTATGAAAGAGGCTGGCTTGTTAGTGGAGCAACGCGAGGCGATGGCTTTGTAGGCGAAGACGTAACCTCGAACGTACGTACCGTTTCAGATATCCCTAAGAGACTAAAGGGCAAAGGCGCTCCTGCGGTTTGCGAAGTGCGCGGCGAAGTCTACATGACGGCGAAGGATTTTCTGGCTCTCAATAAGAAGCAGGCGAAGGCTGAAGACACAGTGTTCGCCAATCCGCGCAACGCCGCAGCCGGGTCGCTGCGTCAGAAGGACCCTTCTATCACCGCCTCGCGCCCCTTGAAATTTTTCGCCTACACGTGGGGCGAGATGAGCGAGAGGCCTGCCACAACTCAATTTGAGATGCTCAAATGGTTAGGCAAGGTAGGTTTTGCCACTAATAAATTGACGAAGCGCTACAAGAGCGTGGACGAACTGCTCAAATTTCATCGAATGGTCGAAACTAAGCGGGCTTCCCTGGGTTACGATATCGACGGCGTGGTTTACAAAGTGGACCGCCTAGACTGGCAGGATCGGTTGGGCTTTGTATCGCGCAGCCCGCGTTGGGCGATCGCGCATAAATTCGCCGCAGAAAAGGCCACGACAAAATTACTGAAGATTGAGATTCAAGTGGGAAGAACAGGGGCACTGACGCCGGTTGCCAAACTTGCGCCGGTCACCGTGGGCGGTGTGGTGGTTCAAAATGCCACTTTGCACAACGAAGATGAGATTGCCCGTAAAGACATTCGTGAGGGCGACACCGTAGTGGTGCAGCGCGCTGGCGACGTGATCCCGCAGGTGGTCAGCGTCGTTCTCGACAAGCGACCGAAGAATGCAAAACCTTATCAATTCCCACAAGTATGCCCGGCCTGTGGTAGTCATGCCGTGCGCGAGGAGGGTGAAGCGGTGCGCCGTTGCACCGGGGCCCTGATATGCCCAGCGCAGGCGGTGGAGCGCCTGAAACATTTCGTATCGCGAAATGCGTTCGATATTGAAGGTCTGGGCGAGAAACAGGTGCAGGAATTCTTTCAGGACAGCCTGATCAGGTCGCCGGCCGATATTTTTACGCTGCAGAATCGCGATGCGCGCTCGGCCAACAAGCTCGCCGAGCGAGAGGGCTACGGTGAAACCTCGGTGCGCAATCTCTTTACCGCCATCGACGCCCGCCGCAGTATCGAGTTGCACAGGCTGATTTATGCGCTCGGTATCCGTCATGTGGGGGAAGGCAATGCCAAGTTGTTGGCGCGGCATTATGGAACAATCGATGCGTTTCGAGACGCCATGCTGGCGGCTGCCAAGCACGGGACGGGGGAAGAAAATACCTCGGAAGCATATCAGGACCTCAACGACATTGGCGGGATAGGCGAGATCGTAGCCGATGCTGTGGTCGAGTTCTTTGCGGAACCGCGCAACGTCAAGGCGCTTGATCAGTTGCTCAATGCGCTTGAGAGGGTGCTGCCCGCCGAACAACCGCGCAAGAGCTCGCCCGTCTCCGGCAAGATTGTCGTATTCACCGGCTCGCTGGAGAAAATGACGCGCGACGAGGCCAAGGCAACGGCTGAGCGGCTCGGCGCCAAGGCTTCGGGCTCAGTCTCTAAAAAGACCGACTATGTGGTGGCAGGCCCCGGCGCTGGCTCGAAACTCGCCGAAGCCAAGAAGCTTGGTGTTGCGGTGCTGACGGAGGACGAGTGGTTAAAGCTGGTTGGTGCGTAAGGCCCTTTGGCAGCGGCGGCCGCCACGCTAGGGCCTCACGCGGGTTCGGATTTCGACCATTGGACGCATGGCTTCAAGTTGGCGGCCGTATGTCCGGACAACCTCGTCATAAAGATTCTTGTGGCGCGGAGCCTCGATGGTGATCACGAGTGCGTACTGAATTTTGAGGGGGCGTCGATCCGTATGGCCTTCATTCCGCGACAAATAATGAAGGTCAAGAGATGGATTTCTCAAACTAGACCCCCGCTTTCTTGTTTTGCCATGCAGGCATGTTTCCCACTTGTGAGCATCCGTTCGCAGCTTTTCCTCTGTTTGGTACAATCTGCTTTGGCTTAAGAAGGTCTCCGACACGGGATGAACCGATGTTTCCTCTCCAAAGACTTCATCGTGCGGTCTAAAAAACGTCTCTATCCCACTTCGGGTATAGTTGCTGGGGTGCGCCGAATCGATCGGCGTGGCGTAGCAGCATGTTGCTGTAATACTAACCATACCAGTCAATTGACTGGCAGGCATCGGAAGACGAGCGCGAAGATACTTGGATGCGGATAAAGTGCCCTGATAGACAACTCGCACCACACCATCTTTGCAGACAACTATCTCGTCTATTTCGTCGCTTACTCGACCCCACCCGACCTCAGGTTGCGGATGATTTCTCGTTTCCGCAGTGTGGATCAGAAGCGCCCGCACAACTAACGGGGATAACAGGGATCCAAAGTGCGCTCGCACTCCGGTTCCAACCCGCATCGAGTGTGGAGCAGCGAAACTGGTACCGGCCGTTTGTATCAAGCCAAGCGCATTTGAGGGTTCAAGTACCAGATATGGCTCCTGCTGTGATCCACCGAATGCAACCAGATCAGGCTTTATAAGACCGGGACTTCGGCCAGGTCCTACAGAGCTATAACTTGCTCGTTTCCAATTTCCTGAAAATCTATCGCAGGCACCTACAGAAACTGCGTTCACACAATCGGCCGGTACTTGGACGCGGTTTAATTTGGCGAGGGCGTCCAGTTCGCCGTCATTACCTACAGCGATCGTTGCCAGCGTTTTGCCCTCTGCCAGTTGCTCATCAAGGACGGCCGTCCATGCATGGACGTCATCGTCCTCAATCGCCAGTTTGGGTCCGATGCTTAAATTAATAAAATCGTAGGTGGGGCTCGTTTCTAGAATTGAACGGATGCGATCCAATACGTCAACCAGATTGAGTGGGTCCGCCGCAGAATTTTGGTCCAAAACTCGATAGTGGTCTATCTTGGTATAAGGCACTGGAGCAGTTTCTCCGGGCATAAGATGACCGAACAACGCCGCTGAAGTTGCAGACTGCCCGTGCTGCAAGAGTTCGGGGGCTGGCGCCCCGACACCGGGAGCATCATAGCACTGAACCCAAGTTTTCAGATTAGAGTTATCTGGAAGTCCGCCGTCAAATATGGCCACACGGATATCTCTGTCGATAGGTGCGGCCGGCGGAAGCGTGATTGGCTTTGCCCGAGATCGCACCGACCTAATCACTGGATCAAATACCCGAAGCTTGGGCATTTCGCGGACGGCGCGCAGAAAGCTAAAGCGTGCTAGATCGTTGATTTTTTGGACGGGCGACATCGCACCAATAAAACAAAGACCGCCAGCATGAATCCTGCGGTTGATATCGACCGACAGCCCTAAGGTCGTAATGTAGCGTTGGAAAGTTTCAAGTATGTACCCGTCGCTTTGAAAACCGCTCGCGTGCAAGACGATCTCGAGTGCGAGGCTTTTCTTTCTATCTTCTATTCCTTTGATCTTATTTCGCGCGTCTAGCGCTGAAATTTTCTCAACGGCAGCCAGATCATCCGTGGAAAGTTGCTGGCCCTCGTGCAATTGAGGGATGATTTGCATCATTCGCGTAAAGCTTGAACGTTGTCCGGCAACGAACAGCTCAGTGGTGTTAGCCTCCACTGGCAATCTATTTTTGCTCCGTTTTGACGGCGTAATTTTTGTCGCGCGGCTTCCCACGGCTCTCAAGCTAAAGGTCTTAAGCAAGTTCTCGGGGAAATAACTCATCGCGATATATTCAGGATTTAGAATGACTGATCCGACTACTTCACCGTTTGGACAGGCTTCCTCAGGGAGTTGGGCAAGATTTTTTACCGTCTCGCTCAGCATCGGGATCAGACGTTCTTGAGCCTGTGCGAAATCATACGGAGGAGATTTGTCGAGCTTGCGGCCTGAACCAACTATGCTCTCAGTCAGATTTTCGCCTTTTCCGAGCAAGAAGTTTCGTTTGTCAGCCATTGCGTTTCCTCCGTTGTTTAACGACAGGCGGCTTGGCGAGGCGCTTCTTCTTCAGAGTTATACGGCTTACGCCAGTAAGTTCGTGGATGCGGTTGTCAGAGAAATCGGTCATTGACTGCAGAGCTTGGCCCAGTTTGATTCGCCCTTGCCTTGAAAGGGATTCTGAATGGGCAGCAACGACCGTTTTTAATTCATCCTCGATGCTCGATCCGTTGATAACTTTTTGTCTTCTCGCGCGAAGGAGTGCCCTCTGCACATCGCTCAAATTTTGACTCTGAAACAGTATTGTGAGCGGCCCAATCCAGTCCTGCGATTCAGAAAGATCCGTGCCCAGAAATATCTCGATTGCCTTTCGAATCTGCGTTTCTCCGGGGGCAGGGAATTCGATGGTGGAATCGAACCGCCTCCAGATCGCAGGATCAAGCAAATCCGGATGGTTAGTTGCTGCAAGTAAAAGCGACCCGGACGGCCAGTCGTCGATTTCTTGTAAGATCACCGTAACGAGACGTTTTAATTCACCGATCTCGCCAGAGTCATCTCGTCGCTTCGCAACGGCATCGACCTCGTCAAGGAATAATATGCAATTCTCGGATTTGGCGTAGTCAATAACCGCACGAACGTTGCTTCCCGTGCGTCCTAAATAGCTACTCATAACGGCCGAAAGGTCCAGTATGAGTATTGGCTTTCTGAGACGAGAGGCAATCCAACGGGCAGATAGGGTTTTTCCTACCCCTGGAGGACCAACAAAAAGAATCGCTCGGCTAGGGCTTAGTCCAGCCTTCGCCAGATCACTGGCCTTACTGTGCTCAGACACGATTTGATCGAGTGAAGCGCCGATGTCTGCGGGCAGTATTGGAACCATGTCCAACGTGCCGGGCTGCTCAATTCGCACCAATTGAAGCCGCGAATCGAAGTCTACGGGCAGGGGCAGGCCGGTCTGCTTCCGTAGGGGCGAAGCCCTATTCGGAGATTCACGTAGAAGCTCCACCATTCGCCGGGTCACCTCCGGAAGTGTTGCCTGATATCGACGCGCAGTGCGTTGCAGAAAAGCAGAAACGTCTTGCTCCCGTCCCGTAAGAGCGAGTCTTGCCAACGTGAGGAAATCGTCAATCCAAGGCGCGTCATTCATGTGAGTGTCATTCCCAGTCTATGCCTGAGCGACAAGCTATTCCGTTTATGTATATTTTCAACCTGTAATATGGAAATATACAAAAAATTATACAAATCATTGATATATATATAGAATTTAGATGTATATTAAGATATTTTATGGGGAAAATATCCAAAATGCGCGGTCCGGTTGGGGCGATGACTACGTGACATGATTCGAACCTGAGGGTCTTAAGCGAGCTAATGACTACCCTGCCCGACGGGCAAATCAGTTCGTCTGCGGATTTTGTCTGTCCAGTCCTGTTTGCGAAAACATTTTGCTTTCGGCGTCGGGCTCGATCCGGGCATCCGGCGGCGTCAGGCGCAAAAAATTTTCGTCACACAGGCTTGGCGCGCACAGCCTGATTTCTTGAGCCGATTCAACAATTCCACCCGACGGGCAAATCACCCAAAAGTCTGTAAAGCCCCTGTCGCAAAAATATTCTGATTTTCCGAAATCGCAAATCAGTCTATATCCATCGCATCCCGTTCCACTCGGAGGGGCGTTTCGCGAACGTCACGGACGTAGGGATGGGCTGCGGTGGACGCGGCGGCGCGCGAGACGGGCGATGCCAATGCGGACGGTGAAGTCGTGTGGTCCTGACATCTCGACGCTGGTGTCAAGTCGGTGGAAGCAATTCCGCCGGTGACGGTGGCAAAAGAGCCCGATCGCCGGGGAGAGCACGAAGGAAACCGTAAAACCATTGCGCGGGGAATGCCGGGTGATTCCGGTGTACTCGTTGTTACTCGTGTGCGTTCTACCACTACAAAGTGCACACGAGGCCGCGGGTGCAACGGGCACCCGGCATTCCCTGCGCCCTCTGATCGGAGGGTAAGGAAATTCAGAGCAAAACCTCGGGCATATCCAGCCGCGAGATCGCGAGGCCGTGTTTGCATGGCGAACTGTTTCAAATTTCAATCTGGATCGCTTTCGCGGGCGGTGACAGTAGAGCCCTATAACATCCCCGACTCTTCCTCTTCCGCCTTCTCGATCAGTTCTTCGCTGACGACCACGTTGCGGCGCGGCACCAGGAAAATCATCGTCGAGGCGCAGCCGATCGACAGGACGACAATGGCGATGTTGAGCGGCACTGGCGTGGCGAAGTGGCCGCCGAGATAAGCGCCGAATTGCGAGACCAGCGAGCCGATCCCCATCTGCAGGAATCCCATCGCGCCGGAGGCGGTGCCGGCGGCCTCGGGGCGAATGCTGATGGCGCCGGCCGCCGAATTCGACATCACGAAAGCGTTGGCGAACATCACCAGCATCTGCGTGCCGAACAGCCATGCCGGCGCCTGATTGAACCCGGTAACGCCCCACAGCAGGTTCAGCAGGGCGCCTGCCAATTGCAGCGCCAGCCCGAACCAGATCAGTTTCTCCAGCGAGTGGCGCGGCGCGAAGCGCACGCAGAACAGGTTGCCGATCAAATAGGCGAAGCCCGTCGTCGCAAACCACGCGCCGTATTCGGCGCTGGAGCGGCCCATCTGCGTGACCACGATATAGGGTCCGCCGCCGGCGAAGGCGAAGATGATCTGCGAGGCCAAGACCTGACACAGCACGTAGCCGATAAAGGCGCGGCTGGTG
>Ga0137418_10003735_pt1 | contig 14017 bp, 14 predicted proteins | sample CZODoug3_1_2_16f_FD_122242 | JGI IMG/M metagenome (GOLD analysis project Ga0137418, IMG submission 122242) | Vadose zone soil fungal communities from Angelo Coast Range Reserve, California, USA - CZODoug3_1_2_16fungal (Hybrid Assembly) | ecosystem: Environmental > Terrestrial > Soil > Vadose...
CGAGGTCTGCCGCCTCGCCATCCGTACTTGCGGCGGCCAGTCGATGCTGAAATCCCTGCCGCTGGAGCGGCATTACCGCGACAGCCGCTGCGGCTCCTTGATGCTGCCGAAGGAGCCGCGCGGCAAATGGCCCGCTGAGTGATCCAGGCCAACCACCTGGTAAGACGCTAATAATCAATCCGGCTTTTCTTGTTAACTTTTCGCAGGTCGCCTATGGATAGTTATCTTGTTTTACAACCTTCGACACTATATCTTAAAGGACAGCATGCACGAGCGTCGAAAGGATCTAATGTGAAATTTGATCGAGCTGTCAAGATCATTGTTGTTTGCGCAATCGTCCTGGGCTCTGTTGAGTTTGTCCGCTCACAGACCTTCCGTCTGCTCGGTATGGTCGTGCGAGGACGTTCCCAATGCCCTTTTGCGCAGACCATGACGAGCATGGACAGCGTGGAATCTATCGTCGCGACCAAAAAGCGTATCCATAGCTCTATGCGGCTGATCCAGACTGACGGTGCCCTTCAGCTATGGAATACGCCGCGCGGCCGCATGTGGATTCCGTCCAGCAGCGTGAAGTGGATGCCTCTCGTCCTGGCTGAACAAGAAGAAAGAATATACGGGAAAGGACAGTGGGAAGTGCGCAAGGGTGATATCGTGCTCGATTGTGGCGCGGCAATGGGCGAGTTCACCCGGACTGCACTTGACCGCGGTGCTTCGATGGTCGTCGCTATAGAGCCTGATCCACAAAAAGAACCATGTCTTCGCCGTAACTTCGACAGCGAGATCAAGGCTGGCCGTGTCATAGTCTATCCCAAAGGTGTATGGAACAAAGAAGAATCCCTCAAACTGTATGACGACAGCTTAGTGGAAAAGAGACAAGAAGCGGGCGTCGTAGTGCCTCTTACGATGATCGATACTTTGGTCGCTGAGCTGCATTTGCCACGTGTGGATTTCATCAAGATGGACATCGAGGGCGCTGAGAAACAAGCTTTGGCGGGCGGGCGAGGCACGATTCAAAAGTATCACCCCCGCTTGTCGATTGCGACTGAACATCTTCCCGATGACGCAGTAGCGATCCCGAGGCTCGTACTTTCGATCGCTCCTTCGTACAAAGTTGAATGTGGACCGTGCGAGTGGGCTGATAATCACATCCGGCCCCAAGTGGTCTACTTTCAGTAATGGTGAGTATTACAGAGGCAGACCTTTCGCTCACATTGGGCGCCCTGGCGTTCACTGCCCGGAAATGATTCGTAAGTCCAGCATGCGCTCGTCGTCGATTATCCCCTCAAGTTTCCTCGCGCTCCTGCCGATATAAGACTCAGGAGAACCCCTGAGGTTCTCTACAGAGGAGTCGCCGCGCTTGAGAGCCCTGATAGCTGAAGACAATGCGAGCTTCCGTCAGGTGCTGGAACGAATGCTGGTCAAGTGGAAATACGAAGTGGAGTTGGCGGCCGACGGAAATCACGCCTGGGAGATTCTGAATGGTGACGACCCTCCCCGGCTGGCCCTGCTGGACTGGATGATGCCAGGGATGGATGGGGTCGAAATTTGCCGCCAAATTCGGGCTCAAGCCAAGGAGCCTTACATTTACATCCTGCTGCTCACGGCTAAGGATTCCGAAGAGGAACTGGTGGAAGGCATGGAAGCGGGCGCCGACGACTACCTCATCAAACCCGTGAAGGGTCAGGAACTGCGGGTCCGTCTCCGTGCTGGACACCGCATTCTCGATCTGCAAGAGGAACTCATCCGGGCCCGCGAAGCATTACGCCTGCAGGCCACGCGAGATGCGTTGACGGAGATGTGGAACCGCAGCGCGATGTTTGAGATCCTGACGCGTGAGATCAAGCGGTCCAAGCGCGAATCCACCACGCTTTCCGTCATCATGGCCGACCTGGATCATTTCAAGCAAGTCAATGACACTCTGGGTCATGCGGCCGGTGATTCAGTGCTACGTGAAGCCGGGCGCCGAATGGTCTCCTCGATCCGTCCTTATGACTCCGCTTGCCGCTACGGGGGAGAAGAATTCCTGATTGTGCTGCCGGGCTGCGACCTCAATGGCGCAGTGGCGCGAGCCGAAACCATCCGACTCGCCATGGCAGCAGAGCCGTTTCCGCTCCGGGAGGGCTCAATCAATGTCACCTGTAGTCTGGGTGTGGCGTCCACAGGGCCAGGCGGTATCGAAGCGGACTGCGTGATTCGCGAAGCGGACGAAGCGCTCTATCACGCCAAACACAATGGACGAAATCGCGTCGAAGCGTTCGCTCACCATGACGCCGTCGTTTCCCGTTAATGTGTCCCGCGAAATCCGTAATCCGCGCCACAGCAATTCAAGTGACGTGCTAGCCTAGGGGACGTGCCGGCGCCGCCTTCATTTTTTCGCGAGCGGATTGCCTTCTGACCGATGCTGCGAGTTCTCGCCGCTTCGCTAGTTCTTGTCTGCTATGGCTGCGGCTACATCGGCGAACCGCTGCCGCCTGCGCTCAATATTCCTGTGGGTGTCAGGGACCTTTCCGCGATCGAACGCGGACCGGAAATTCTCGTTCGTTTCACGCTTCCCGCTCAAACCACCGACGGACTGCCCATTAAAGAATTTGGCGAAATCGAATTGCGTGTAGGGCCCGCCCAACAGGCTCCGTTCAGTCTCGCCAACTGGATTACGGGCGCCAAAGTCATTTCCGGTGTGCCCGCTGATCAATCTGCGGTCGAATACGCCTTCCCCGCTGCGGAGTGGATAGGACGTGATGTGGTGATTGGAGTCAGAGTGGCCGGGGCTAAGGGACGAGCGTCGGACTGGTCGAATCTGGTGACTCTCACAGTAGGGCAGCCCCTTGAGCAACCCACCGCGCTGGCTGCCGCCCCCGTTCCTCAAGGCGTCCGATTGACCTGGAACGGATCGGCGCCGCGCTATCGCGTCTACCGGCGCGTCGAGGGCCAGGAAGAAGCCAGTCAGATTGCCGAAACCGAGCGCTCTGAGCATCTGGACGCTCATACCGAATACGGCAAGACCTATCGTTACTCCGTGCAGGGAATCCGAATTAGTGGTGACGTTCGGGCTGAGAGCCAGAGATCCTTTGAAATCGAGGTCACGCCGAAGGACACTTTTGCGCCCGCGTCGCCTGCGGGTTTGACCGTGGTAACGTCCACGGGTTCGATCGAACTGGCCTGGGATCGCAATACAGAAGCGGACCTCGCCGGCTATCGCGTCTACAGGGCCGAAGGATCCGCCTCGTTCCAGCACCTGGCAGATACACAGCAGGCTCCGAGCTATAGCGACCGGAAGATCGAACCTGGAAAGAAGTATCGATACGCCGTATCGGCATTCGATAAGAACGCGAACGAAAGCGCGAAATCAGCCCCGGTGGAAGCGACGGCTCCTTGATACCACTCCCATGCGGCCCCCTCCCTCTGACCCCAAGTGAGCAGGATCCGGCCAATTGACGGTACCTGGGGTTCGAGTTTAGAGTAAGACAAATCCGAGAGGAGTTTAGAGCCTATGCAAAATCCCAGTTCACGCCGAGACTTTGTTAAAGAAGCAACAGTTGCGGCTTCGGTGGCCGCTTTAGCCGACCAGATTATTGCGCAGACCTCAAGTGCATCGGCTACCGGGATGCCCACCCGTGTACTGGGCCGCACGAGCCAGCGTGTCTCGATCGTGGCTTTAGGCGGCTGGCATATCGGCGTGCTCAAGGACGATGACGAAGCCGTTCGCATTATGCATGCTGCCATCGACGAAGGCATCAATTTTTTCGACAACGCCGGGGATCATCATGACGGCCACGCCGAAGAGGTCATGGGCAAAGCGCTGGCAATGGATAACCGCCGCAACAAAGTATTCCTAATGACCAAGAATTGCGAGCGCGATTACGCCGGCTCGAAAAAATGTCTGGAAGATAGCCTGCGGCGGATGCGCACAGATCATCTGGACCTATGGCAATTTCACGAACTTGTCTATGATAACGACCCGGATTGGATCTTCGAGAAGGGTGGTATCAAGGCCGCGCTCGAGGCGCAAAAAGCCGGAAAGGTGCGTTTCATTGGGTTCACCGGCCACAAAGATCCTCGGATTCACCTCAAGATGCTTTCCAAACCGCACGACTGGGACACCGCGCAGATGCCCATTAACATCATGGACGCGCAGTATCGCAGTTTTCAGCACGAGGTGATTCCCGTGTGCCTGCAGAAGAATGCCGGTGTCATCGGCATGAAAGGCTTGGCTGGAGGAGATCCGCAGGGCACGCTGCCCGGCAAAGCCGGACTCCGGGTTGAGGATTGCTACCGTTACTGCCTGAGCCAGCCGGTTACGGCACAGGTGATGGGCATCAGATCGCTCGATCAACTCAAGCAAAACGTAGCGTTGGCGCGCAATTTCAAACCCATGAGCGCCGAGGAGAAAAACGCGCTGCTGTCCCAGACCAAAGACGTAGCCACCGATGGGCGCTACGAACTCTTCTAGAGCAGCAAGGCATTCGACAGCCCGCACCATCGCCGCCAGCATGGATTTGGCGTCGAACTAGCGGGGTAGGGCGCCGCGCGGGCGCCGCGGACAGCGCGTTCGCCCAGTGAAGCTATACCGGTACGCCCACACGCCAGAGCAAATAACCGATCGCTTGGCGCACATAGAGCCATCGTTCGCGCCAGTGATCCGCGGAATGTGTCGACCAGGGCGAGCCGTAAGCCGTGATACCGCGTGACTCGAGCATCTTCTTCACACGGAAAATATGGTAGCCGTCGCTGACGACGATGCAGGACTTCAGCCCCATCCGGCGCATGATTTCGGCCGCCGCCGCGATTGAGTACACGGTGCTTTCGCCTTCACGCTCCACGATGATGGCTTCCGACGGTACGCCGCGCGTTACCAGATACAATTGGCCTACGCCACCTTCGGTGTAGACCGGGTCGCCGCCAGCGCCTCCCGTGGTGAGAATGTGCGGCGCCAAGCCTCGCTGATACAGTTCCAGAGCGTGGTCCAGCCGTGCGCGCAATACCGGCGACGGCCGGCCGCGATACTCCGCGGCGCCCAGCACGAGGATGACATCGGCGGAGCGAGCTTCGTCCACTTTAGCCTGGCGCGCAACCTCGGCCGAGACGTAGACCACCGCGATCGCGAAAGCGACTACCGCCATCACCGCCACTGTGCCGATTGCGCGTTTCATCACTCTATTACTGTATTTTCGCCGGATTCGAAGCCTTAAGGGATCTGCGCTATTCTGAACTGAACATTGTAAAGGACGGGCGCGCAACCGTCGCTATGCCGAAGGTCGAAACTGTTTCCAGCCCCGCGAATCCATTACTCAAAGCGGTACGTAAAGCCGTGATGGTGGGCGGCTTGACGGCGGATGGCCTGTGTGTCGCGGAAGCCTTTCACTTGCTGGACGAGGCCCTGCGCAGCCGGTGTGTGGTAAAAATCGTCATCGCGGCACAATCGGCTCAGTCCGAAGTGGAAGCCCGCATCGGGCATTCTGTGGACACACGCCTGGTGGTGCTTCCCGACAAGCTGTTCGAGGGGCTGGCCGCAACCGAATCCACACAGGGCGTCATGGCGCTGGTTACGCCGCCTTCCTGGAAGGTCGACGACCTCTTCGAAGGCCGCAGCCTGGTGGTTGTTTTGGACGGTGTGCAGGATCCGGGCAATGCCGGCGCAATCGTACGCGCGGCTGAAGCCTTCGGCGCGACGGGCGTGTTGTTTCTGAAAGGCACGGTCAATCCTTTTAACCCGAAAGCCCTACGCGCATCGGCGGGATCGCTGTTTCGCGTGCCATTCGTATATGGCATCGATTCCCGGCAGACCCGCGAGATCCTTACGCGGCCGGAACTGGCCCTCTATGCGAGCTTGCTCCGGAGATCGGCAAACCACGTAAAGGCGCTCGGCGATGCGGACCTGACGCATCCATTTGCCGTGATTATCGGGAGTGAAGGACACGGTGTTAGCGAAGCGTCATTCTCGGGCGCGATTTCTCTCAGCATTTCCACTCACGGTGTCGATTCGCTGAACGCAGCCATGGCAGCCTCGATCATTCTCTACGAAGCGCAGCGCCAAAGGTCGGCCCAATCGTGAGCCTGTTTGACATCTCGCCGCCCGATAGAAGCCGTACTGACAAGCGCCGTCCGCTGGCTGACCGCATGCGTCCGGACACGCTCGAACAATACGTCGGCCAGGAGCATATTCTCGGGCCGGGCAAGCCCTTGCGCGTGCAGATTGAACGCGACCAATTAAGCTCGCTCATCCTATGGGGTCCGCCCGGGGTAGGAAAGACCACTCTGGCCCGGTTGATTGCGCACCTGGCGGATTGCGAATTCGTTTCCTACAGCGCCGTGCTCAGCGGCATTAAGGAAATCAAGGCCGTGATGGTGGACGCCGAGCGGCTGCGCTCCACCGGACGCCGCACCATCGTGTTCATCGATGAGATCCACCGCTTCAATAAGGCGCAGCAGGACGCGTTTCTACCCTATGTCGAACATGGCGACATCATCCTGATCGGCGCCACGACCGAGAACCCATCTTTCGAAGTGATCTCGGCGCTGCTCTCGCGGTCGAAGGTGTACGCGCTGCGGCCGCTCACCGTGGACGAGATCAAGGAATTGCTGCGCCGGGCGCTGGCAGATAAAGAGCACGGATTGGGCGATCTCGAAATCGAAGCGCCGGATGATTTGCTCGAACAGATTGCGGTGATGGCCAGCGGAGACGCGCGGTCCGCGTACAACACACTCGAAGCCGCGGTGGCCGCATCGCCCGCAAAACAGCTCTCGCGCCAAGCGGTCGAAGACGCCATGCAGCGCAAGGTGCTGCTGTACGACAAGTCCGGAGAAGAGCACTTTAACCTGATCTCGGCGCTGCACAAATCCGTGCGTTCGAGCGATGCGGACGCGGCGCTCTACTGGCTGGCGCGCATGCTCGAAGCCGGCGAGGATCGTTTGTATGTTGCGCGGCGCCTGGTGCGCATGGCCATCGAGGACATCGGCCTGGCCGATCCGCGCGCGCTCGAGCAATCGATCGCAGCTATGCAGGCTGTGCATTTTCTCGGTACCCCGGAGGGTGATCTGGCGCTGGCGCAGGCGGCCATCTATCTCGCCATGGCCCCGAAATCGGACGCTGCCTACCGCGCGCTCGACCTGGTGCATCAAGACGTGCAGCAAACGATCGCCGAGCCTGTTCCCCTGCATTTACGCAACGCGCCCACGCCGTTGATGAAACAGTTTGGCTACGCCCAAGGCTACCAGCACGCGCATCGGTTCGAGAATGCTATCCCCGATATGGAATGCCTGCCGCCTTCGCTCGCAGGAAAGCGCTATTACTTTCCCACGGACCGCGGTTTGGAGAAACGCATCACCGAGCGGCTGGACGAGATCCTGCGCGCAAAAAGGAAAGAGTCGTAGCGTACGAGCGCGCCTGGCTTCGTCGAGACCTTGCCGTGTGCCGGCGCAGCCTTTCCGGCCTGCAGCAGAAAGCGCCGTTTGGGCCGGCGTCCGGGTAGAATCTTGAGATGAACTTTCGGGTGCTTATCTCGGTGGCGCTGCTGGCTCTTCCGGCGGCTTTTGGCCAACAGCACGCCCACTCGGCTGAATCCGCGCGCCAGGCCACTCTGATGTTCGGCTTGGGCGAGGTTCACCACGCGGTATCGACGAAAAATCCGGAAGCCCAGCGCTTCTTCGATCAAGGCTTGGCCCTGATCTATGGCTTTAATCACGAAGAAGCTCTGCGGTCATTCCAGCGCGCCGCGGATTTGGATCCCGAGTGTGCTATGGCTTACTGGGGGATTGCTCTCGCCGCCGGGCCGAATTACAACGATGCCGAGCCTGATCTCAAGCGTGAAAAGACCGCCTGGGATGCCATTCACAAAGCCCATTCGCTCGGGGCGCAAGCGACGGAACCCGAGCGCGCTTATATCGACGCACTCGAGAAACGTTATTCGGACGAGCCGAAACCGGACCTGCGGAAGCTCGCCGTGAATTATAAGAACGCCATGAGCGAGCTGGCGAAGCGCTATCCCGACGATCTCGATGCCGCTACTCTCTACGCCGAAAGCGCCATGGACCTTCATCCCTGGCAGCTCTGGAGCGCCGATGGCAAACCGGCTGAAGGAACCGAAGAGATTGTGGCCACGCTCCAGTCGGTTTTGAAGCGCGATCCGCACCACACCGGCGCGAATCATTTCTACATCCATGCCGTGGAAGCCTCGCCCAATCCCGGACAGGCGCTCGCGAGCGCGGACCGTTTGGCACAGCTCGCACCCGCCGCCGGCCACCTGGTTCACATGCCGGCTCACATCTACATGCGTACGGGCAACTATGACGGCGCCATGCGCAGCAACGAAAAAGCCGCGGAGGTGGATCGCAATTACATCGAAAGATTCAACGTGACCGGCATGTATCCGGCGATGTACTACAACCACAACATCCACTTCCTGGCCATTGCCGCCGGAATCGGGGGCCGTTATGCGGATGCCACCAAAGCTGCCGCGGAGCTCATCAAGAATGCTTCGCCGCTGGTGAAGGAGATTCCGATGATGGCGTCTTTCCTTCCTACGCAGGAGTTGCTTTTGGTCCGATTTAGGCGTTGGGACGACATTTTCAAGCTGCCGGAACCGGACAAAGCGGAATTGTCCACGCATGCGCTGTGGCACTTCAGCCGGGGAATGGCTTGCGTTGGCACGCACAAACTCGACGATGCGGAAGCCGAACGCGACGCGCTGACGAAGGCCGCGGCGGAGGTTCCGGCGGACACGATGCTCGGTTTTAACCACTCAAGGGATCTGCTCAGCCTGGCCGGCCATCTGCTCGAAGGCCGTATCGCGCTGGCGCGCGTAAGCACGCAGGCGGCAGTGGAACATTTTCGCCAGGCCGCGGAAATTGAAGATAAGCTGCTTTACGATGAGCCTCCGGACTGGTTCATTCCGGCGCGCGAAGCGCTGGGGCATGCGCTGATGGTAACGGGCAATTACCAGGATGCTGAGAAAGTGTTTCGGGAAGACCTGGAACGCCACCCGGCGAGCGGGCGCTCATTATTCGGGCTCTGGCAGTCCCTTAAAGCAGATGGAAATAAAACTGAGGCGAAGCGGGCGGAAGCCGATTTCCGAGAGGCATGGAAACACGCGGACGTGAAATTGAGCTTGGACGATCTGTGAGCGGGTTCAAAGTGGCGGGTCAGTATGCCCAACGCCAGAGACTGGCGCCTACGGTGTAGCCCGCGCCGACGGCGGCGAAGAGTACCAGGTCGCCTTTCGAAAGGCGTCCGGCCTCAATCGCATCGCGGGTGGCCAACGGAATGGTTCCCGCCGTGGTATTCCCGAAGCGGTCGATGTTGATCACCACGCGGTTGCAATCCAGCCCCAGCCGCTCGGCGGTGGCAGTGATAATGCGTCGATTGGCCTGATGCGGGATCAATAGGCTCACATCTTTGGTGGACAGGCCATTCCGCTGCAACAGATCGCGGCAGACTTCGTACATTTTCCGGACGGCATATTTAAAGACCTGCTGGCCATCCTGATGTACGAAGTGCAGCCGTTTCTGTACAGTCTCCGCGGTCGCTGGCATACGGCTACCGCCGGCAGGCATCTTGAGGTAATCGCCGCCCGAGCCGTCGATCTCTCCCATAAAGTCGATGAATCCCAGACGCTGGTCGTCGTTTTCAGCCAGCGGCTCGAGCACCATGGCTCCGGCGCCATCGCCAAAAAGCACGCAAGTGCCGCGATCGGTATAGTCGATGATACGGCTCATCGTGTCGGCGCCAATAATCAGGACGCGATCGTGGGTTCCGGCCCCAACCAGATGGGCGCCCGTTGTGAGTCCGTACAAAAATCCGGAGCACGCGGCCACCAGATCAAAACCCCAGGCATGCGTCGCTCCGAGACGTGTCTGGACCAGGCAGGCGGTGGACGGAAACAGCATGTCGGGCGTGACGGTGCACACCAGAATGGCATCCAGATCTTCGGCGGCCAGTTTGCGCTGGGCCAACGCTTGTTTGGCCGCCTCCACGGCGAGATCTGAAGTTGCAGTACCAGGATCCGCGATGCGGCGCTCGGATATCCCCGTGCGCTCGAGAATCCATTGATTATTTGTGTCAACAAGCTTTTCGAGATCGAAATTGTTGAGGACGCGCTGGGGCGTGTAACATCCAAGCGCGCTGATTTTGACTTTACGCACTGGTCCTCGTGAACAAAAAACGGCGCAATGACCTTGATATGTTAAATTCGGAAGAAATGCAAGTTCGCCCGAAGGACGTTTCGGGAACTCACGCACTTGCAGGCATCCAGAGCAGCCTTCTGTTCGAAACCGCGGAAGAGATTTATGGCCGCGTGTTCCGGGAACTGAAGCCGCGGACCAAAGTGCCTGCCGTTCGCGTGGAATTCTGCCCGTTTGCCAACGCCGACAGCTTCGTCCGCTGGGACGAAAACGGGATTCGCGTGCGCATTTCCGACATCCTGCAGGCAGCGCCGGCGCCGGTTGTGGAGGCGCTGGCCCACATCCTGCTGTCAAAACTTTTCCGCCGGCCTGTTCCCCGCATTTACGGGCACCGTTACCGGCTTTATCTCAATCGGCGCGATATGCGCCGGCAAATGCATCTATTGCGCCAGCTCCGCGGGCGCAAATTCATTTCGTCTCCCCGAGGGACGCATCACGACCTGGAAGAATTGTTCGACGCTCTGAATGCCCGCTTCTTTGACGGGTTGATGGGGCGCCCGCAATTGGGCTGGAGCCGCCGGGCATCCCGATCGATGCTGGGGCATTTTGATCCTTCGCACAACGCGATTATCATCAGCCGCATTTTCGACAATCCAAAGACTCCGCCGCTTGCGCTGGAATATGTCTTGTTTCATGAGATGCTGCACTTGCGATTCCCAGTGGATCATCGCGGTTCCCGCCGCCGTGTGCACACGCGCGAGTTTCGGGCCGCCGAGAACGATTTTCCAAGACTGCGGGAAGCGAAGGAACTTCTCAAGAGGCTGGAGTGAGGGACCCAAAATGACAAACGGGCTGCCGGAGCAGCCCGTTCACAAAGCTAGTTGAGATCGAAGATCAGGCGGCCGAAGGCTGAGCCAATGGCTGAGCAGAGAGGGCGAGTGCCCGTAACTGTGCTCCCATGGCGTCCAGGGTGTCCACCAAGTGCTGGACATTGACGCTGGGTGCGCTCATACCGAATCCGCACAGGACCAGTCTGAACTCAAGGACCGTCATGTTGGCGCTAAACATCACACGCTGTTTGAGCAGCATACCGGCAAGAGCCGACCGGTCAGCCGGCGCATGAATCATCAGAATCTGAAGTGCGCGGGTCACGCGCGTGAAGTCTCGTCCCAGGCAGCGGGCATATCCCCGGAAGATGTCGATGCGGGTTGCCCGGAAATGACGCGCCGAACGGCGGTCGTATGCCCGGTGTGACTGAAGGAACTGGAGGTCTGCCTGGCTCAGCAGCCGATCCATCGGCTTATATCTCTCGACGGAAAACAAGCTTTCCAGATCGTTCCCGATTCCCGGCACGACCTTTCGCGACGCCAGCTTCTTGAACAACGCGACGAAAACCACTACGAGAACCGCAAAAATTGCAGCCGTAGATAGCGGAATTAGGTACATAGTTGAGGTGTGCTCCACCACGTCGGTTTTAGGATAACCGAGTTTTCACGTAATTGCAATCGAATTTTAGTCTGCAATTCGACCTACACCGGCGTCAGCCGAACGTCAGTATTCGATCGTTAAATCCCCTAATTTCTTAATGCTGCGCCCAACCTCTTGGACTGGCAACAGGATAGCTGCTGGTGCGGCCAGTTGGGTGGAACGGACGCACCCCAGCAACTCCGAAAATAGCTCTTCCGGAGGCTTCTCGGGAGCTCAAAAATGGATGAATGCTCGCGTCTCCCAGCGGAAATCGGGATTGAATTACCGCCTCGGTTTATGGGGAGTACCCCGGCCAATGCTATCCCTGGTTAATTGATTGCGGACGGCGCTAGTCTCATTTTTTTACGGAAGCGGAACACGATTTGAAGTTTTGTTCTTAAACTCGAGTGGCGAGGAGAATCTACAAGCCACATACAAATGCTGATGTACAATGAACCTAGTCGTTTGGAGCAACACCTGGCTGAGATGAAATTCGATCGCAGCGCTGCTGCGGATCTGTGGCGGAATACTCTGTCGCAGATTCCCACCACCTTCGGGCGCCTCATTTACCTGGCTTCTCTGCGCGACCAGAATACCGGAGTCTACCAGCACCACGGTCTGGCCCAAATTTTCGGGCCAGAACAGGCTGACCAGACGTTAAAACAGAGTCATAACCAGGTTTTTGCCGACTGGCTGTGCTTCACGCTGGAGCAGCAAAAAGATGATCTGGAAGATTACCTGGACGAGCTTAAAGAAGATAAAAGGACCATCCTGGCAACCTGGATCCGCCTCTCGCCCTACCGCAATTTCGTGCCGGCATCAGCCCGCGAGGTGGAACGTAACTTATTTAATACGGATCTCGAAACGGTTCTGGAACTCCTCAGGTTCGACTACGCCGTCGCTTCCCCTGATCCAGACGCATAGCCACTCCGATTACCTGGCCCACGACATCAATATCAGAGGGATAAGTGAATACCTCCGGGTAGCACATCGAGGACGGGTGTGGCTGCAGCACCAACTGGTTCTCGTTCAAAGTGCACCAACTGCAGGCAAACCCCTTGCGATGTTCGAAAAAGTAGATGGGCCGCTCGAATTCATTAGTCCATCCTGAGTTGATCACTTTGCGATGCGCGTCGTCGATGAGAATCAGGGAGCCCGGCTGGAGTAACGGGTACATGGTCCAGTCTTCGGAGCCGATGTAAGCGTAGCGATAGTTTTTCACATCCAACCCGTTGAGCAGGCTCACAGGCAGCTTGCCCCATCGTTGGATCATGCGGCTCAAGAAAGTGGTGCGGCGCAAGTCGATGCCTGGGTCGAGCGCCAAAGGCATCTGCATGTCTCCGTAACCGTTGGCTCCGAAGCCGATCAGATGCGTGCGCTGGATCTCGACCGCCGCGCCATCAGTCGGTAGGTGCGCCATGTTGACGCCGTACCAATCCAGAACTTCGTTGAAATCGAGACGATAGATCGCGCAAAGCGCGTAAAGCCGGTAGATTGTGGGCACGGTGCCTTTGTTTTCGATGTCCGCCAGACGGCTGAGGGCGATCGAGAACTCGTCATTGCTGTGGCGCGCCGCGATCTGATTGCTGGCCTCTTCCACGTCCCTGTATCTCAAATTGAGTCGTTCGCGAGCTCGCTTCAGCTTTTGTCCAGCTTCTTCCATGCTATGATTCCGTGTCTGGGCGGCCGGAGACGATGCGGTTCCCGCATTCATACATCCATCTGGTGGAATTATATCGACGTGAAAGCCCGAGCGGCAAGCATTCGAATGAATTTCTGTTCTGAATTCAGAACATAATTTCCGCCGAGGAGTGAATTTTGAAAATTGTTGTGGGCGTGTCTGGCGCAAGCGGAGGCATCTATGGGCTCCGTCTGCTCGAAAAATTGCGCCTGCAATCCGACGTCGAAATTCACTTGATTCTTACTCGTTCCGGAGAAAAGACGCTATTTCTGGAAACCGGGAAAAAAGCGGCAGATCTGAAAGCGCTGGCACATTGCAGCTATCCGCTCGAAGACATCTCGGCCAGGCTGGCAAGCGGATCCTATCGGACGGACGGCATGGTGATCGCCCCCTGCTCCATCCACACTATGTCGGCCATCGCTCATGGCATCAGCTCGAACCTGCTTATCCGCGCGGCCGACGTGACCCTCAAGGAGCGCCGCAAACTGGTATTGATGGTGCGTGAGACCCCTTTGCACCTGGGACATCTCAGAACGATGCTGGCTTTGGCCGAGATGGGTGCGATAATCGCGCCGCCTGTTCCTGCTTTCTATCATCGTCCGGCGACCATAGAGGATCTGGTGGATCACAGCGTCGACCGCGTACTCGACCTGTTAGAGGTGCCCAGCCGTACAGCCCGCCGCTGGGAAGGAGCCGCCGCTCAGGAATGACAGCCAGATCCGCACGCCGGAAAAAGAAAGTCGCGTTTCAGGG